>Ga0105044_10001097_pt1 | contig 35474 bp, 29 predicted proteins | sample MAT01_FD_78092 | JGI IMG/M metagenome (GOLD analysis project Ga0105044, IMG submission 78092) | Freshwater microbial communities from Lake Fryxell liftoff mats and glacier meltwater in Antarctica - MAT-01 | ecosystem: Environmental > Aquatic > Freshwater > Ice > Liftoff microbial mat | place...
AAAGTGGCAGGGACGGGGAGCGGGAGAGGGGCGGGGGGGCGGGGGGCGGACTGGGAGATCGGCGGGTCCGGGTCAGGCGGGGGACTTGTCTTTCTTCAACTCTTCGCGCCGCTCTTCGACGGACTTGTTCATGGTGTCGGTGAAGTCCTTGGTGGCCTTGTCCGAGAGCGACTTGATGTAGAGCACGAGGATGTCGAGCTCGAGCGGGGAGAGCTGGCCCTGGTAGCTGGGCATGTTGTTGGCGTAGCCAGCGACGACCTTCACGCCGGGGTTCAGGATCGATTCGCGGATGTAGTTCTCGTCGGCCTGCTCGGCGGTGACGGTCGGGCCGTTGGAGAGCGGCTGCTCGTACTTGTAGATGTTTTTCCAGGTCGGGCCGGTGCCGGCCGAGCCGTCGACGGAGTGGCATGCGACGCAGCCCTTGCGGGTGCGGAGGCTTTCGCCCGCGCTGGTCAGCGTCATGCCGCCGGGAAGGTCGGTCCACTTGCGGAGGAGCTTCTCGTACTCGTCGGCGGGGACGACGCGGAGGTAGGCGGCCATCTCGGAGTGGTTGTCGCCGCAGTACTCGGCGCAGAAGACGCGGTGGTTGCCGGGCTTGTCGGCCTGGAACCACATGGAGGTGTAGCGGTTGGGGATGACGTCCATCTTCATGCGGAAGTCGGGGATGTAGAAGGAGTGGATGACGTCGGAGCTGGTCATGATGAGCTTGACGGGGCGTCCGGCGGGAACGGCGAAGGTGATGACCTTTACGCCGGAGCTGGTGACGCTGGTGGGCTCCCAGATGGCCTCGGTGGGCTGGGGCTCGGCGCCGTTGCGGTACATGATCGTCCAGTTCCACTTCTGGCCGCGGATGTTGATCTCCTCGGCGTCGGAGGGGGCGGCGAGCTTGTTGACGTAGCCCTTCACGCCGTACCAGAACATCGGCACCATGATCAGCAGCGGGATGATCGACCAGGCGAGTTCGAGCGGGGTGTTGTGGCTTGCGGAGACCTGGTAGTTGGTCGAGGCCTTGGAGCGGTGGTACTTGAAGACGAAGTAGAACATCAGGCCCATGACGACGATGAAGCTGATGATGTTGACCCAGAGGATGCCCATGTAGAGCGCCTCGGTCGACAGGGCCTCGGAGGTGGCGCCGCGAGACGGGCCGAGCCAGAGGCCGTGCCAGCCGTCGGGGCTGTTGGTGAAGGGCTTGACCTGCTCGTCGCGGGTCTGGGCGAGGGTGAGCCCCGATGTGAGGATGGTGTTGAGACCGAGATTCATGTCGCGTGCCCCGTGCTGCCCGCGGGGGCGGATGGCCCGCCGGCGGTTGAATCGAGCTGATTGTGGAGAGTCTTGTCACCTGTGCCAACGGGCGATGCCCGGCGGGCCCGGCGGCGGCGTTCCCATCGCCACATCGTGAAGAGCACGCCGCCGATGAACGCGACGCTGATGGCCGAGCCGAGCTGCATGACGCGCATGGCCGCCAGAGAGTACTTGCCGGTGGTCGGATCGAAGTGGTAGCACCACATGCTTACGCGGTCGAAGACGTTGGCGAGCTTGCCATTGGAAGCGTCCAGCAGGGCGAGGCGGACGTCCTTGGGGGGGTAGTGGAGGCCGGTGAGGTAGCGGGAGACCTTGCCGTCGGGCGTGGCGACGAAGACGCATGCGCCGTGGGCGAACTCGCCGGAATCTGGCTGGAAGCGGTAGGGGAAGCCCAGGGCGTCGCCGAGCTTGCGGGCGTCCTCGGGCTTGGTGGTGAGGTAGGCCCAGCCGCGGCGGACATCATCGTCGATGGTCCGGTCGTAGCCCAGGAGCGCGAGGTCTTTCTGGGCCATCGCGTCGGCGGGGGTGTCGCGCGGGTCGAAGCTGACGACCAGGGCGTTGAAGTCCTTGCCGGCGGTGAAGTCGATCTGATTCAGCGCCTCGCGGAACTTGTCGAGCGTGAGCGGGCAGAGCATCGGGCACTTGAAGTAGACCATCATCAGGACGACGGGCTTCTGGTGCTTGCCGTTTGAGGAGGACTGGTTGAAGTAGTCGGCCAGCCGGACGGCCTTGCCGGCCTCGTCGACCAGCGGGAGGTCGAGCGGGAGGAGCTTGCCGCGGTTGTCGACGATCTCCATGCCGCTGATGGCGCTGGGGGGATCGGCGCTGAGCACCTGGGCCGGCGCGGGGGCGGCCAGGAGCGGCGACATGGCCAGCGCGAGCGCGGCCACCACGGCGCGGAATGGGCGGCGGGTGGGAACGGTGCTGCTGCGGGTCGTCGGGCTCATGGCGGGGTGCTCAGTCCTTGGCGGCGGCTTTTTTGCCGACCTGGCGGGCATAGGTCTGTGCGACGTCCTTCTTGGCGTCGTCGATCGGGCGGATGGTGACTTCTTTGGCGGGCTCGCCCTCGGGGGCCGGGAGCTTGAGCGTGCCGCCGTTCTGCCAGAGCTTGAGCTGGGCTTCCTTCTCCCAGCGGACGGCGAGGGTCGGGGAGAGACGGCTGTTGGGGTCCGTCGGGGTGACGATCTCTGCGAGATTGAGCTCTTTCGCGACGTACCAGCGGTAGAACCCCCAGACGCCAGCCGACGCACCCGCGACGGCGAGGGCGAGGACCAGACCGATCCCCACGACTTGGCGGACGTTGGCCTGATCTGAGTGGACGAACTGAGGCTCGGGGTCGCGGGCGTGATCGTGCCAAGCGTCGCCCTGATCGTGAACGGCGGGCGTCTGGCCGTGGGGCGTGTGGCCTGCGGGGGGGGTGGAGTTCGGGGGGTGGCTGGCCATGGGTGGGTCCGTCGGTCGGGCGTCTATAGATCAGTTCGCTGTCGGGGCCGAATCGATGCCGGAGGTGGACGTCGTCTTTGAACGGTTCATGGGTCGGGGACGGTCGATTTGCGCGGCTTGGTCGACGCCTCCGGGAGAACGATCAGACGTAGTTCTTGTGCTCGAGGACCTCGTGGAGGCGGGGGTCCTTGATGGGCGTCAGGGGTGCGCGGGCCATTTTCCAGACCACCAGGCCCAGGAAAAGCAGGACGGGGCCCAGGAGGCCCAGGATGTCGATGAGCAGGTTGTCGCCGACCTTCACGTTCTTGACCTGTGGGCGGACCATGTAGTAGAGGTCGACCGCGTGCATGATCAGCATCCAAAGGGCGACGAGGCGAAGGGCATTGGCATTGCGCTTGACGCCGCGGAAGAGCAGGACGAGGAAGGGGACGAGGAAGTGGCCGAAGGCCAGGACCCAGAACAGCGGGCCATAGCCGCCGTCGTTGCGGAGGTTGTAGAAGGCAGTTTCTTCGGGGATGTTGGCGTACCAGATCAGGAAGTATTGGCAGAAGGTGATGTAGGCCCAGAAGACGGTGAAGGCCTTGAGCAGCTTGCCCAGGTCGTGCTGGTGTTCCTGGGTGAAGGTGGGTCCCAGGCGACCGGAGAGGCGGAGGGTGGTGAGGATGACGCAGAGCAAAGCGATGGTTGTGACCATGGAGCCGGCGAAGAAGTAGACGCCGAACATGGTGCTGAACCAGTGGTAGTCGAGGGTCATGAGCCAGTCGAAGCTGGCGAACGCGGTGGAGAGGGCGAAGAGGAGCAGGCCCCAGGAGGAGATCCAGCGGGCCTTGGCGGTGAGCCAGCGGTCGCCGGTCTGGTCCTGCTTGCGGCTGAGGCGGTAGAGCGCGGTGGCGAGGCAGATCCAGAGGATGAAGTAGGAGACGCCGCGGATGTTCCAGAAGGTGGGGTTGAGGAATGCCTTCTTGATTTCAAACAGCGGGTCGCCCGCGGTGTAGACAGGGTCCATCCACTTGAAGAGGTACCCCTTGAAGACGCCCGTCTCGAGGACGGCGATGGGGATCCAGAGGAGGAATGGCACCCAGACCAGGCTCGCGATGGTCTCGGCCTGGCGGCGGACGGTTGCGGCCCAGCCGGCGTTGAACTGCTGAAGGATCATCTGCAGGCCCAGGCAGCCCAGGGCGAGGCTCAGCACATAGAGGAAGCCCATGTGGTAGCCCGCCAGGGCGTGGGTCTTGGTGGCCTTGGCGGCCTCGGCGGAGCCGGAGAGACCCATGACCACCACGCCCGCGATGGCGGCGATGCCGACGACGATGAGCAGGCCCGCGAGCGTTCGGCCGAAGCCGGCCTGCGGGATCAACTGGCCGAGATCGAGTTGACGCCGGGCCCGCACATGGGCGGCCTGGTCGTGCTGATCGGGCGGAGAGGCGGCGAGTTGGCTCATGGCTTCACCTCGGACTTCTGCGGGGCGGGGGTCGCGACCGCCTGGGCCGCCGGGGCATCGCGCCAGGCACCTTGCAGCGAGCGGAGATACGCGACGATCGCCCAGGCGTCGGGCTCGGTGACCTTGTCGGCATAGCCGGGCATTTTCTTGGGGTCGTTGGGGGTTGCGCCGGCGACGCCGTTCAGCACGACGTGGAAGATGTATCCGTCGCTGCCGGTGGGCTGGTCGCGGTCGCGGTACTTGTCTTGATGGAAGGACGGGACGGGATAGGACCAGCGGCGGCCGACGACGCCGCCGACGAAGTTGGCCGGGTCGCCACCCTCGCCCTGATAGCCGTGGCAGGCGGCGCAGAAGATGTTGAAGCGTTCCTGGCCGCGGACGATCTTGGCGGTGATGCTCTCGTCGGGGCCCTTGCCGGTCAGGCGGGCATAGTCCTCGAAGACGGCGGCGGGGATGAACTTGACGTACGAGACTTCACCGTTGGGCCCGGGCTTGGCGGAGGAATCGATGCCGCGGAAGGCCTCGGGGGAGTCCTTCAGGTACATGAACCGCGTGGGGGCGTCGGCGTGGGCATTTTCGCCGAAGGGGACGGTGCCGGCGACGCGGGGGCGCATCATTCGGCCGTCGGCGAAGAAGTCGGTGCGGCCCTGGTTCTTGAACTTCGGGCTGTCGTCCATATCGGGGAGGAACTGGTGCGGCGGGGCGTCGGAGCGCTCGTCGCGGCAGCCCTGCATCGACGCGCCAAGGGCGGCGAAGAGGCAGGCGGCGAGGACCAGACGCCGACGGTTCGGACCCCGGCTGGTCGGCGCTTGAGAGGTGTGGTGGGTGTTGCTCATGATGCCTTGCACTGCGTCACTCCGTTCGGGCGCTCAAGCGGAACCGGGCGTTCAGTCCTGGACCAGGTCGATGTTGTAACCCTTGACCGATTCGAGCATCTTGCGGGCCTTCTCGGGGTCGAAGCCGGGGTCGCGGCTCTCGACGCAGATGACGAACCGGTCGTCGCTGACACGCAGGAAGCGGTCCTTCTTGAGCAGCGGGTGGTACCACATCGGGAGGGCGTTGAAGGCCATCATGCCCAGGATGCAGGTGAACGCCGTGAAGAGGACACCGATCTCGAAGGTGACCGGGACGAAGGCCTCCCACGCTCCGGCGGGCTTGCCCTGGACGATGGTGGTGTAGCCGTAGGTGCTGACCCACCACTGGAAGAAGAACCCGATGGCGGCCCCGGCCAGGCCGATGACGCCGGCCAGGAGCGGGAGCTTGCTGGGCTTGAGGCCCATGGCCTCGTCGATGCCGTGGATGGGGAACGGGGCGTAGACGTCCCAGTTCTTGTAACCGGCGTCGCGGAGCTTCTCGGCGGCGCGGAAAGTGTCGCCGGGCGTGGCGAACTCGGCCATGACGCCGTAGACGACCTCGCCGCTGGGAGTCTTGTAGATCTTGCCTTGCTTGGCCATGGGTCTGGTCTCGTGGGCCGGGGGGTGTCAGTGGTGCTTGTGGTCGGGCGCGTTGGCGTCGGCGTGGCCGTGGCCGTCGCCATGGTCGTGGGGCGAGGCCTGGGGCAGGACGTTCTTGATCTCGCTCATGGCGAACGCGGGGAGGAACTTCATGAACAGGAGGAAGAGGGTCAGGAAGATGCCGAAGGTGCCCACGAAGGTGAGGATGTCGACGGCGGTGGGGAAGAACATGCCCCACTCGCCGGGCAGGAAGGCCCGGTGCAGCGATGTGACGATGATGACGAAGCGCTCGAACCACATGCCGATGGTGACCAGCGTGGCGACGGCGAAGATGGCGATGGGGCTGGTGCGGAACGCCCGGCTCCAGAAGACCTGGGGCGAGATGACGTTGCAGAAGATCATGGCCCAGTAGGCCCACCAGTACGGCGCCCCGCGGGGGTCGATGAACGGGGGGAGCAGGCGGTTATAGAGGAACACGTCGGCCTCGTACTTGTTGCCCGAGTACCAGGCGATGAAGAACTCCATCGCGTAGGCGAAGCCGACCATCGAGCCCGTGACCAGGATGATCTTGGCCATGTTCTCGAGGTGGCGGAGCGTGATGAGCTCCTTCATGTTCGGGTACAGCTCGCGGGCCGGGATGAGCAGGAAGAGCACCATCGCGAAGCCGCCGAAGATCGCGCCCGCGACGAAGTAGGGCGGGAAGATCGTGGTGTGCCAGCCGGGGACGACGGAGGTGGCGAAGTCGAAGGACACGATCGAGTGGACGCTGATCACCAGGGGCGTCGAGATGCCGGCGAGCACGAGGTAGGCCTTCTCGTAGTTCTGCCAGTGGCGGCTGGAGAAGCGCCAGCCGAGGGAGAAGAAGCCATAGATGTAGGCCCGGACGGCGTCGACTCGGATGTTGGTGAGCGGGAGGACGGGGCCGCTGGGCGAGGCCTTGAGGCGGAGCGTGGCCCGATCGCGGAGGGTCGCCAGGTCGGGGATCATGCCCATGAACCAGAACAGGGCCGAGACGGTGAAGTAGGTGCTGACTGCGAAGACGTCCCAGAGCAGGGGGCTCTTGAAGTTGGGCCAGATCGCGTTGGCGTTGGGGATCGGGAAGACCATCCAGATGAACCACATGCGGCCCACGTGGATGCCCGGGAAGGTGCCGGCGCAGATGACCGCGAAGATCGTCATGGCCTCGGCGGCCCGGTTGATGCTGGTGCGCCACTTCTGCTTGAGGAGGCAGAGGATGGCGGAGATGAGCGTGCCGGCGTGGCCGATACCGATCCAGAACACGAAGTTGGTGATATCCCAAGCCCAGCCGACCTGGTTGTTCAGGCCCCAGACGCCGACGCCGGTGATGAGCAGGTAGATGATCATCGCGGTGCCGAGGCCCGCGAGCATGTTGGCGAGCCCGAAGAGGGCGTACCACCAGCCGCCGGGCTTGTTCTCGACGTAGCCGCAGACGATGTTGGTGATGTCGTGGAAAGACCGGTTGCCGGTCACCAGCGGCGGGCGGACCGCCGGATCGTCGAGCAGGGTGCCGTCGCCGGTGCGAGCGTCGAGCGGCTGGGGGCGGTCGACGGGGAGGACCCCCGCGAGGCGTCCGGCGTTGATCTCGTCGGGGTGGATCGCGCTCATGCGTCGGCTCCGAGGACGGCCAGGCTGGTCCTGTAGCCGCGGTCGATGTCGGGCTTGGTGGAGTCGAAGAAGTTGAGCATGCCGTGGGCGGCGGGCTTCTCGGTGCCGGGCCGGGCCTCTCCGGGCTGGCCCTGGCCGGGCTGGGCTGGGCCGGTGTTGTGCTCGCCGCCATCCATCTCGAGGGTCTCGCCGTGCTCGTCGCCGTGATGGAAGGGATGGGCCCAGGACTCCTTGCGGGCCGCGGCGACGAGGGCGGGGTTGGGGTTGCGCATGGCGACCATGTGGGTGGTCCGCGGGCGGGTGTTGAGGAAGCCCAGGAGGGCGTAGGTGCGCTGGTTGTCGCGTTCGTTCGCCACGCGGCTGCCGGAGCGCTTGGCTCCGCCGGGGAGGGGGTACTGGGTGGTGGCGTCGTAGATGTCGCCGAAGCTGATGGCGTCGGCGGGGCAGGACTGCTGGCAGGCGGTCTGGACGAAGCCGTCGGGGATGAAGTCGAGGTTCTTGAGCTTGATGCTGATGCGGGCCTCGTTGAGGCGCTGCACGCAGTAGGTGCACTTCTCCATCACGCCGCGGGAGCGGACGGTGACGTTGGGGTTGGCCCGCATCGCCGTGATCTCATCGACGCGCTCGCGGAGGCGTGGCGGGATGAGGTTGACGTTCGCGGGCACGGCACCGATGGTGGAGAGGGCGTCCTTGCCGATGAAGTCGCCGTTGAACTTGCGGGTGCCCCACTCGAAGAAGTTGAAGCGGCGGACCTTGTACGGGCAGTTGTTGGCGCAGTACCGCGTGCCGATGCAGCGGTTGTACACCATGTAGTTGAGGCCATCGGGCCCGTGGACAGTCGCGTTGACCGGGCAGACGGTCTCGCAGGGCGCGTTCTCGCAGTGCACGCACATGACCGGCTGGTGGACGACGCTCTCGACGCCCAGCTCCGAGCCCTTCTCGGTGGAGCCCGAGAAGTAGCGGTCGATACGGATCCAGTGCATCTCGCGGCCCTTGGCGACCTCGATCTTGCCCACGATGGGGATGTTGTTCTCCGCCTGGCAGGCGACCATGCAGGCCGAGCAGCCGGTGCAGGTGGTCAGGTCGACGCTCATGCCCCACTGCGGGCCCTTGGCGAAGTCGACGGGCTTGTTGAGGTACTGCTCGCGACGCCAGGCCGTCGAGCCCTGCTCGGCATTGGGGACCGGGACGGGCACGCCGCGGCCGTTCGGGCCGGGGGGGGCCTTGGTGCCGCGCTGCGGGTTGATGTAGGCGTTGACGTTGGCGGGGGTGTGGCTCAGCTCGCCGAGGCGCTCGGCGAAGTTCAGATCGCGCGAGTTGCCGTAGTTGTCGATCTGGAGCTTCTTCTTGCTTGCCTCGTCCATGCCCTTGAACGGGTCATCGCCGAAGGTCCTCCACGCGGGGAGGTCGACCTCGCGGACGATCGCACGGCCTTCCATCGAGCCGTGGGTCTGCGTGCTGGAGATGGCCCGCCAGCGCTCGCCGCGGCTGGACCGGTCGACGCGGGCCCCGTAGGCGACCCGGCGGTTGGAACCGGCGAGGCCCGATATCGGGTAGGCGTTGGAGCCGGTGCCGTCGCCGACGTGGCCGCAGGCCTCGCGGCCGTGGCCGAGATCGATGACCAGCGTGTTGTCGGCGATGCCGGGGACGACCCAGGCGGGGACGGAGATGCTCGAAGCGCCGACGGTGACGGTGATCATCCGGCCCTTCTGCACCTCGTCGGTGGCGGGGCTCTGCTCGGCGCCCAGTCGCTTGGCCGTGGCGGCGCTGATCATCGCCACGTTGTCCCAGACGACCTTGCTGATCGGGTCGGGCAGCTCCTGCAGCCAGCCGTTGTTGGTCATCGAGCCGTCGCGGACCTGGCCCATGCGGAAGACCACGTCGAGCCGCTCGGTCGACGCGGGCGTGAGCGTCATCGCGCCGAGCATGGCGGCGACCTTTTCGAGCGCGGGACGCAGGCGGGCGGCGGGGGCAACCTCGCGCTTGGCGATCACGCCGTCGAAGAGGCTCTTGCGCCAGGCCCGCTCGGTGTCGCTCTTGATCAGGGGCGCGACGGCTTGGCGGACCATCGCGTTGCCATCGGCGGCGTCGAGTTCGGCGCCAGCGAGGATCGCGAGAATCTCCAGGTCGCTGCGGGCCGCGTAGAGCGGGGCGATCATGGGCTGCATGGGCGAGATGATGCCGTCGACACTCTCGAGGTCGCCCCAGGATTCGAGGTCGTGGCTCTGCGGCAGGCGCCAGTGGGCCAGGGCGACGGTCTCGAGGCTCGGGCAGCTGGCGGCGATGATGGTGCCGCCACGCTCGGAGAGGGCCTTCATGGCGTCGGCAAACTTGAGGTCGCCGGGCGCGTCGTACGCGGGGTTGGCGCCGATGGTCACGAGCGTCGAGACACGGCCGTCGGCGATGCCTTGGGCGATGCTCGCCAGCCCGGCCAGGCCGTCGGATGCCTCGTCGGCGGACATGGCCAGGTAGTTGACGGTCTTGCCGAGGTTGCCCAGGGCGGCGTTGATGGCGATGCACAAGGCGTGCACGGCGGCGGGCTGCGTCGGGCCGGCGAGCACGAGCGTCTTGCCCGCGCGGGAAGCGCCGGCCTCGTCGGTGAGCAGGTCCTTGGCGAGCGCTTCGACGAAGGCGGCGTCGATCGTGATGCCCGAGGGAATCGCGACGCGACCAAGGGCGGCGCCGAGCTGGCTGGAGTCGGCACCGCCGCCGACGGCCATAAGTCGGCGGGCCAGAGCGACGGCGAAGGCCGGGATGTGGCTGGGGGGCATGGCGATGCGGTGATCGGCCTTGGTGCCGGTGACGCTCAGCCCTGATTCGACCATGTACAGCCGGTTCATGGTGTCGGCGGTGGAGAGCACGCGCCGCTTGGCGGAGAAGCCGCGGGTGTTGGCGACCATGCCCGGGTCGTCGAACAGGAAGTCGGCATCCAGCGAGACGACCACGTCGGCGAGATCAAACCGCGGGACGGCCCGGTAGGGCGAGCCGAAGGCGGCGCTGGTGGCGAGCGTGGCTTCGCGGCTCTCGCTCGGGTCGTAGGCAAGCCACGTCATCCGCGGGAACGCCTTGAGCAGGCGGGCTTTTACGGCGTCGCGGGACATCGAGCGGCGCTTGTCGACGATGACCGCCAGACCCGAGCCACCCTCGCCGGCGACCTTCGCGCCGTTGAGCTTCCACCAGCCGGAGAAGTCGGCCCAGGAGCGCGGGGTCTGATCGTTGCCGTCGGGGGTGGCCTTCGTGAAAACCGGGTCCTTCAGGCGGTCGGGGTCGTAGAGGCCCAGCACCGAGGCCTGGGCCCACTGGCTGGACCGGCCCTGATTGAACGGGTGGAGCGGGTTGCCCTCGATCTTGATCGGGCGGCCTTCGTAGGACTCGCAGAGCACGCCCTCGACGCTGCCGCCCGGGAGCGCGACGCTGGTGGCGTAGAAGAGCGCCTTGCCGGGGATGATGTCCTCGGGGACGTTCTTCGAGTAGGGGTAGATCTTGTGGTCGGGCCGGCGGCAGCCGGGGATGGTCGCCGCGCCGGCCAAGGCGACGGAGGCACCCATGATCTTCAGGAACGTGCGGCGAGAGCTCTCGAGCAGACGCGAGGCGTCGGTCGGGAACTCCTTCTCCAGCCAGTCGCGGAACTGGGGCGTGTCGGAGAGGTCGTCGAGGCTGCGCCAGTAGGCCTTGCCCGTGACGCCAACCTGGGCGTGGCTCGCCGTGCGCGGCTTGATGGCCGCCTGCTCCCCCACCGTCGAATGGCATTGATCCATGCTCATAGGTATCTCTGTCCAGCTAGTGCGTAGTGCCTGATGCCCGGTGCCGACTCTCAGTAGTGACACGCGCCGCAGTTCTGCGGCAGCAGGTGGAGGTTCTTCTCTTCAAGGGCCCGGAGCAGGGCCACGCCGCCGACCGAACCGTGGTCGAGCGGGAGGCGGGCGTCGGTGGCCGTCGGATTGGCGGGGGGTGTGTAGGCGGCGTTCTGCCGGGCTTCGAGCTGCTCGCGGACCCAGTAGAGGTCGGTGACCTTGTCCTTGGGGACCAGGTGCGGCTCTGGGTTGGCGTGGCACTCGAGGCACCAGGACATGCTCAGGCTGTGGACCTGATGCACGACGGTCTGCTCCATGATGTTGCCGTGGCAGGAGTAGCAGCTCACGCCGGCGCTCACGTGGATGTGGTGCGGGAAGTTGCGGACGTAGTCGGGCACCTTGTGGACGCGGCGCCAGGCGATCGACTCGTCGTTCTTCCACGCGTCGCGGATGAACTGGACGTTGGCGGCCTTGGCGTACTGCTGGTCGTTGACGTGGCCCTCGGCGTGGCAGCCGATGCAGGTGCTCACGGTGGGGATGTTGGCCTCGGATGACTCTTCCACGTGGCTATGGCAATAGCGGCAGTCCATGCCGAGCTTGCCGGCGTGGATCGCGTGGGAGAAGCCCGCGCCGGGCTGCGTGGGCATGTAGCCCACGCGCCAGAACTTGGGGGTGAAATAGTACCACACCACGCAGATGACCAGCGCGAGCGTCGCGAGGACGCCGCCGAGGGCCAGCGTGGGGAGGCGGTTGGTCCACTTTGGGAAGACGGTCGACACGGGACGAATCCTCTATAGACCGGTGTAAACCGGCCCCTGTCATCGCCTGACCAGTCACACGCCGCAGGACCCGGAGGGAATCCGGGCCCGAAGGCCTTCAACAGTCTAGAAAGTTATCCCGCTCATCGGCGTCTGTATTCCCGTCTGGGGCAAAAAATTCTGGTTTCCCAACAAAGTCCCCCGAGCGAACACCTATTGTCTGCGAATCACTCCGTACCGGAGGAATCCCCTATGTCCCCCACTGCCCGCGTCCTGCCGAGCTCTGGATCGGTCCCCATCGCCGGACCGATCCTGACTGTTGGGTTTTTGGCCGGTGTCTCGCTGTGGTCGATCTGGTTTGTGACCCACCTTCCTTGGGTGGGTATGAACGAGATGGTCGCCAAGCCGATCGTGCTGACGGCATGGATTGCCACCCTGATCGTGGGGATTCGATGGGTACGTCCGGGTCAGCGGGTGGCCGCTGGAGCGGGCGCGGGCGTGGTGTCGGCTGTGCTTGGGCTGCTCATCCTCGGGAGCAAGCTGGCGGAAGCGCCGGACGCGGCGGGCGTCTCGGCGGGCGTTCGGCCCGGGGCGGCGCTTTTGGCGGCGGGGTTTCTGGCCCTGGGCGGGGTGCTCGGGGCGGTCGCCGGGCTGATCGCGTCGCGGCTGGGCGGCAAGAGCTTGGAACTCGGGCGCGACGGGTGGTTGTCGCGCTTCGCCTGGGTAACGGTTGCAGCCCTTGCCCCCCTGCTGTTTGTCGGCGGGCTGGTGACGAGCACGAACTCGGGCATGGCCGTGCCGGATTGGCCCAGTTCGTTCGGGTCGAACATGTTTTTGTACCCGCTCGGGCCGTGGATGGCCCCGGACGTGTTCTTCGAGCACTCGCACCGGCTGTTCGGGACGCTGGTGGGGGCGAGCGTGCTGGTGCTGATGGTTCTCACGCTTCTCTGGGGACCGGGGGGGTTTGCCAAGAAGCTGGCGGTGGTGTGCTTCGTGCTGGTGGTCACGCAGGGGGTATTTGGCGGCGTGCGGGTGATGATGGGGTCGGCGGTCGCGAGCGAGGACGCCAAGGCCGGGCGGTGGATCGCGTTCGCGCACGGGGTTCTGGCCCAGTTGACGATGCTGGCGGTGGTGATGCTGGCCGTGCGGCTCTCGGGGGCTTTCAGGGGGTTTGATCTCAAGACCTTCAACCTTGATGCGGTGATGGCCAAGCGGGCCCGGATCTTTGCGACCGGGCTGATGCACGCGACGATTCTTCAGTTGATCTTTGGGGCGATGTATCGGCACACCCGCTCGCCGCACCCCTTGTGGGCCCACGTGGGGTTCTCGATCGTGGTGGTGGTGTTCGCGGTGGCGGCGGGATTCATCTACACCTCGGCGCCGGCCCGGGCGACAAACGTCGGGCGGGTGCTCGGGAGGGTCGGGCTGGGGCTGCTGGTGGTGGTGTTGATCCAGTTCACGCTTGGCTGGGCGACGTTCGGGCTGGGCGGGACGGAGCACCGGGCCGGGAACATCCCGCAGGCCCTGCTGCGGACCAGCCACCAGGCGAACGGGGCGTTGCTGCTCGCGGTGGCGACGGCGGCGTTTGTCTGGGGGCGGGCGATCGGGAAGGTTCGGACAGCAGAGCCTTTGGTATAAGCCGGAGGTGGGATTTTGCTGGGTCGGGCCGGGCCGGGCTCCTCTTGCTTACGCAAGAGGCTCTGATTGGGAGGCTTGGTCGGAGCCTCTGGCGTGAGCCAGAGATGTGATTGCGCCGTGTTGGGACGGGCCGGGCACCTCTTGCTTACGCAAGAGGCTCTGATTTGAGTCGCGATTGGAGCGTCTGGCGTAGGCCAGAGATGAATTATCGCCGTATCGGACCGATCAGGCACCTCTTGCTTACGCAAGAGGCTCTGTGGCAATATGGCCGGATCGCCGACGTTTGGCGATGTGTGGCCGGTGGCCGCAATGGAGGTCGAGCATGCAGGCCGGCAACCCAGCGATCGACGCTTCCCCCCTCATTCCCTCCACCGACGGGGCCGCCGAGCCATCGGCTCCGAGGGCCAAGCCCCGCCCGTTCTCGACGGCGCTGAACCCGATCAAGGACGCAGACTTCGGGTACGTGCAGGCTCGGCACCTGCTCTGGCGTGCGGGCTTCGGCGGGACGCCGGGCCAGATCAACACGCTGGTGAAATGGGGCCCGCAGAAGAGCGTGGATCATCTGCTCAACTTCGAGAAGGTGGCCGCCGAGCCTGTGACGGCCGACCGCTTCGACAAGGACATCATCCGGCCGTACAACGACGAGGAGCGGGGCGAGATCGCCCGGGCACGCCGGAGCGGGAACGAGGAGGCCGTCACTCGGCTGCGGGCGTCGCGGCAGGAAGCGGAGCGGCTGGACCGTGCCCAGATGCGGGACGTGCAGCATTGGTGGCTCAAGCGGATGATCGAGACACCCCGGCCGCTGGAGGAGCGTCTGACGCTGTTCTGGCACGGGCACTTCGCGACCAACTATCGCTCGATCGAGAACTCGTACCACATGTATGTGCAGAACCAGCTCTTCCGCCAGCACGCGGCGGGGAACTTCGGCAAGCTGCTGTACGCGATCATCCGCGACCCGGCGATGCTCGCGTATTTGAACAACAACCAGTCTCGGAAGGGCAGGCCCAACGAGAATCTGGCCCGCGAGCTGATGGAGCTGTTCAGCCTGGGCGTGAACAACTATTCCGAGGGCGACATCAAGGAGGGCGCCCGGGCCCTGACGGGGTACAGCTTCGACGACGACACGTTCGAGTTTCAGAGGAACAACCACGACGGGGGCGTGAAGGTGATCCTGGGCCGGCGCGGGACGATGGACGGGGACGACTTCGTCACCGCGATCCTCGAGAACCCCGCGTGCCCGGCGTTCATCGCCCGCAAGCTCTACCGCTCCTTCGTGCTCGACCTCCCCACGGGCCGCAAGGAGCTCGACGGGCCGGCTCAGAGCGTGGTGGGGCAGCTCGCCTCGACGCTCAGCGGCGGGCGCTACGAGGTTCGGCCGGTTCTGAGGCGGCTGCTGCTTTCGGAGCACTTCTACCACCCGCGGGTGATGAACGAGCAGATCAAGAGCCCGGCCCAGCTGGTGGTCGGGGCGGTGCGATCGCTCAACACGCCGGCCCGAGACCTCGGCACGCTGAGCGACGCGATGGGGCTCATGGGTCAGAGCATCTTCTTCCCGCCCAGCGTGAAGGGGTGGGACGGCGGGCGCTCGTGGATCAACACCGCGACGCTCTTCATCCGCCAGAACATCCTGTGCTTCCTGCTGACCGGGAAGACGCCGGCCGGCTACGACCCCTTGGCGACCCAGGAGCCCTACGACCCGTCGTTCCTGCTCGAGGGGCTCGACGTTGGCAGCGGCGGACGGCTGGAGCCCGAGTCGGTGGCCGAGCGGCTGCTGATTTTCTGCTTGGGCAAGGCCGAGACCCATAACACGCAGGTGCTTGTAAAGTACATGCGCGGGCGGAAAGACGCCGGTACAGGTGTCAGCCGCGACACGCTCGTGCAGGTCCTGTTGCTGATCACGGCGATGCCGGAATACCAGCTGTGCTGATCCGGCCCCAGAACCGATGATGATGGGCCCGTCGGGCCCCGCCCGTAACGGTGTACTAAAGGGTTTGCGAGCAACGACGAACGCCCGGAGCAGGTCATGCCAAGTTTCTTCAATCACGGTCCGACCCCCATGGCGTTCACGCGGCGCTCGCTGCTCCGCAACGGGCTGGTGATGGCGTCGGCGGCGGCGAGCGTGCCGTACTTCCTCGAGCGCTCGGCGATGGCGATGGCGGCCCCCGATGGGCTGTCGTCGACGCCGGGGGTTCCGGACGAGCGGATCCTGGTGGTCGTGCAGATGGGCGGGGGCAACGACGGGCTGAACACGGTGATCCCGTTCGGGGACGGCGCGTACTACAAGTCGCGGCCGCAGATAGCGATCCCGGCGGCCCGGGCGCTCGTGCTAGATAGGCAGGCGGGCATCGGTCTGCACCCTTCGCTGACGGGATTCAAGGGGCTGTACGACGCGGGGCTCATGAGCGTGGTGCAGGGCGTTGGGTATCCAAACCCGAACCGCTCGCACTTCAAGAGCATGGACATCTGGCACACGGCGGACACGACGGCGACGGGCAACGGATGGCTGGGTCGCTACTTCGACGCAGAGTGCTGCGGCGTCGATCTGCACGGGAAGGCGACACCCGAGCCGATGGCGGGGATCGCCGTAGGACGCGAGGCGCCGCTGGCGATGCAGGGGCAGCTCTCCAAGCCCATCGGCTTCGAGTCGGCGGACCTGTTTCAATGGCTGGGCGGGGGCGTCGAGCGCAAGCTCGGCCCGGCCTACGACGAGATCAACCGGCGTGGGGAGACCGGGGGCGTGGACCCGGCGAGCACGCAGAGCTTTCTCATGCGGACGGCGATGGACGCGCAGGTCTCGAGCGATCAGATCCGCAAGGCCGTGAGCGCCAAGCCGCTGAGCCCGTATCCGGGCAGCGACCTTGCCCGGCAGCTGAGCATGGTTTCGAGCATGATCCGCGCGGGGCTCAAGACGCGGGTGTACTACGTCACGCTCGGGGGCTTCGACACGCACGCGGGGCAGGGCGGCGAGAACGGGCGGCACGCCCAGCTCATGCAGCAGGTCGGCTCGTCGATCAAGGCGTTCTACGACGACCTCAAGAAGCAGGGCAACGACACGCGGGTGCTCACGGTGAGCTTCAGCGAGTTCGGGCGGCGGGTTGTGCAGAACGCCTCGGGCGGGACCGACCACGGGGCGGCGGCGCCGATGTTCCTGTTCGGGCCGATGGTGCGCCCGGGCGTGATCGGCAACCACCCGTCGCTGACGGACCTCGACGCGGGGGACCTGAAGTACGGGATCGACTTCCGCTCGGTGTACGCGGGGGTGCTGGAGCAGTGGCTCAAGGCCGACAGCAAGAAGGTGCTGGAGGGTTCGTACCGCGCGGCGCTGGTGATCAAGAAGGCCTGAGGGCGGGCGCACGCCGGATCGGCCGGCAGTATCATGGGGGCATGCCGAGCGACCGTGCGCCGTTGCTGCTTGCGTGTGCGATGATCTTCGCGGGCCTGTGCGGGTGCGCGGGCGGCGGCCGCGACGATGCCGGGCCGGCGGCCGGCAGGCCCGGCTGGGCGATCGCGCTGCACGGCGGGGCGGGGGTAATCGAGCGATCCGAGGGCGACGAGGCGAGGCGGGCCCACGTGCGGTCGCTCGACGCGGCGCTGCGGGCCGGGAGCGAGCGGCTGGCCCGGGGCGGGTCGGCGATGGACGCGGTGGAGATCGTGGTGCGGATGCTCGAGGACGACCCGCTGTTCAATGCGGGACGCGGGGCGGCGTTCACGGCGGACGGGCGGCACGAGCTGGACGCGTGCGTGATGGACGGGAAGACGCTGGGCTGCGGCGCGGTCGCGGGCGTGACGACGGTGAAGAACCCCGTATCGCTGGCGCGGCTGGTGATGCAGCAGACCCGGCACGTGCTGCTGGCTCGCGACGGCGCTGAAGCGTTTGCCGACAGCGTGGGCGTGGAGCGGGTCGACAACGCGTGGTTCGACACGGAGCACCGGCGGCGGATGCTCGAGGACTGGAGGTCGAAGCAGCGCGCTGACGCGTTGTCGCCGGGCGGTCCGACGCCGGGGGCGAGCTTCGGGACCGTCGGGGCCGTCGCGCTCGACCGGGAGGGCAATCTGGCAGCCGCGACATCGACGGGCGGGCTGACGGGCAAGCGGTTCGGGCGCGTGGGCGACACGCCGATCGTCGGCGCCGGGACGCTGGCGGACAACGCCTCGTGCGCCGTGAGCTGCACGGGCACGGGCGAGGAGTTCATCCGCCACGGCGTGGCCCGCGACATCTCGGCGAGGATCAAGTACCTGGGCCGCTCGCCGGAGCAGGCAGCCCGCGAGGTCGTGATGGGCACGCTCAGGCCCGACGACGGCGGGGTGATCGTGCTTGGGGCCGATGGGCGGATCGCGATGGTGTTCAACACTGCGGGCATGTTCCGGGCCGCGGCCGATTCGACCGGGCGGCGCGAGGTGGCAATCTGGAACGAGAACGAACCCCTGGAGGCGGCGCGATGAAGAGCGGCGCGTGGATGCGGATTGCCTCAGCGGGCCTTGTGTGGATGATGGCGCTGACGACCGGCTGCGGGTCGGCTGGCGCAGGGGGCGGCGCGGGGAGCAGCACGGGGGGTGGTTCGGGCTCCCTGGTGATCGTCGGCGGCGGGCTCAAGGACGACAACCGCCCTGTGTACGAGCGGTTTGTTGCGCTCGCGGGCGGAACGGCGGCACGGATCGGGATCGTTCCCACCGCCAGCGGCGACGGGCTGAAGGCGGGCGAAGAGGTCGCCGAGCGGTGGCGGGCGTTCGGGCCGGCGTCGGTGGTGGTGGTGCCGCTGAGCAAGGACGATGCCGCGCTGGCGGACGATGATGCGGTCGCGCGGACGATCGCGGACTGCACGGGGCTGTGGTTCACCGGGGGCGACCAGACGCGGATCGTCGAGGTCTTCCGCCCCGGCGGGCGAGAGACGCGGGCGCTTCAGAGCGTCCGCGGCGTGCTGGCCCGAGGCGGGGTCGTGGGCGGGACCAGCGCCGGGGCCGCGATCATGACCGACCCGATGATTACCGGGGGCGGCTCGGCCCGTGCGAACCGGGCGGACCCCGAGAACCCGGATTCGACGAGCGTCCGGACGGGGCCGGGGCTCGGGCTGCTGCCGGTGGGGCTGGTTGACCAGCACTTTCTCGAGCGCAACCGAATGGCCCGGCTGCTGGATGCGCTCGGCCGCGGCAAGGCACGCTGGGGCTTTGGCATCAGCGAGAACTCGGCGATGGTCGTCGATCTTCGCCGCGGATGGATCGAGGCGATCGGGCCCGCGGGGGTGATCGTGATTGACTCCTCGGCGAGGCCGGCGGCGGCGCGGGTGATGTCGACGGGGGACCGGCTGGCGCTTCCGGCCCCCGAGCCCCGGCGGTGAGGGGCATCAGTCCGGGATCGCCACGCCGCTGGTGCGCAGGAGGGTTTTGAAGCCCTCGCCGAAGACGAAGTTGTGCTCGGGGAAGGCCTCGCCGCTGCGGCCAGCGCCGCCCTGGTTGTTGTCCAGATGGCTGAACATGAGGTCGATGGTGCCCATGGGCTGGTAGCCGAGTTCGGGATGGGCGTGGTCGAAGAGCTCGATGACGCCGCGGGTGCTGGCACCCTGGGCGTCCAAGCGTTCGATGGTGGCGGTGTGGCGGATCGTGCAGCCGGGGCCGGCGTCGCGGGCGAGCTCGGCGCGGCTGATCTTGGCGAGGATGACCTTCTGCTTGAAGTGCTCGGCGTGGCCCACCAGGATGCCGGCCGACTGGGCCATGCCCTCGATGACGAGGCTGGCGGGCATGACCGGGAGCGCGGCGAGGCCTCGGGCGGGGTCGGCCGCGAAGTGGTCGTGCAGGTGCTCCTCGGCGAGCGAGACGTTTTTGATCGCGACGAGCTTCCGGGCCGGGACGAGCTCGACGACCCGGTCGATCCACATCCACCGCATGCACGGGCTCCGCGAGAAGACGGGGGGAGGTGGAATCAGGCCGGCTGCTTGGCGAGCTTCTTCTCTACGAAGTTTACCAGCGTGTCGACGGTGAAGACCTTGGCGACGTTGGTGACGCGGGGGTCCTTCTCGAAGGTCGAAAAGTCGACGTGGGGGAGGCGGGATTTCAGGCCCGCGAGGCCCTCGGCGGTGACCATGCCGTCCTTGACGAACTTGGGGTCCTGAGCGACGCCCTCGGGAAACAGCTCGCCCTGAGCGATCTTGACGCCGAAGGCTCGCTCGAGCTGGAAGACGATGTCGAGGAAGTCGATCGACTCGGCTCCCAGGTCGCCCACGAGGGAGGCGGAGGGGGTGACCTCTTCCTCCTCCACCGCCAGCGCATCAACCAGAACGTCCCGGACCTTGGTGAAAATGTCGTCACGCGTCATAGGGCCAAGCATAGGCCCGGGCAGGGGCGATCTTCCCTGCGTGGGGGGGGCGGAGGTCGCTTCAGAGGCGGACGGGGCGGAGGGTGAACTTGCCGCTGACGGCCGTGGGGGCCGGGTCGACCGGCGCCGAAGTATTGGTGACTTCGTGGCCGACGTTGAGGACGATGCCCTCGCCCCTGAGCTCGAACGAGCCGTCGTCGAGGGCCTTGGCGAGGGACACCTCGACGCGGAGGGTCTGGCCCGGGCGGACGAAGGAACCGTACTTGAGGGCCCGGACTCCACCGAGGACCAGCCGGGTGGAGCGAAGCTCGGGGCGGGCTTCGAGCATGCGGCGGCCGGCCTGAACGAGCGCCTCGATCATGAACACGCCGGGGAGCACCGGGAAGCCGGGGAAATGATCCTGGAGATACTCCTCGGCGGCCGTCACCTGCTTGATGGTCACGATGCGGTCGGCGGCCTGCTCGATCACGCTGTCCAGGAGGCAGAAGTGCATGGGCCGAGGGTAGGCGACGGCGGGGGATTGCCCGGCGCGGGTGGTTGAGCGTCGCGGCCCGCGGCGGCGCCGGGTTCGTACTGTTGGGTGCCATGCCGCCCGTGCTTGATCAAGGTTTGTGCATACGACAGTGGGAGTGGTCGGAGACCAGCCAGACCGTCGAGGTGTTCTGCCGCACGCACGGGCTGGTGCGCGGGCTGGCCAAGGGCTCGCGTCGGCCCAAGTCGGCGTACGACGGCGGGCTGGAGGTGCTGACGCGGGGCGACCTTGGGCTGATCGTGCGGCCCTCGTCGGACCTTGCGCTCATTACCGAGTGGAGCGTGATGGAGACGTTCCGGCCGCTCCGCAAGAGTCTCGACGCGTATCACGCGGGGCTCTATATCGCCGACCTGATCCACCACGCGATCCACGATCACGACCCGCACCCGGCGCTCTATGACGCGGCGGTCGAGTCGCTGCGGCTGATCCAGGCGGCAGCGGACGCGCCGTTTGCCGTGCTGAAGTTCCACTGGAGCCTGCTGGTGGAGACTGGTTATCGGCCCGAGCTGGAAATGGATGTCGGCAGCGGGGAAACGCTGGAGCGCGCGGCCGCGTATGTGTTCAGCCCGGGGCTGGGGGGCTTCTCCGCCCAGGCCGGGGGCGAGGGTGTGGCTGAGACGGGGACGACCTGGCGCGTGCGGTCGCAAACCCTTGATCTTCTGCGCCGAGTCAGCAACGACGGGCTCGGGGGTGCGGCGAGCGGGGGCATGGAACCCCAGGCCCTGGACCGGGCCAACCGCCTGCTGGCGTCGTACCTGCGGTATGTTCTCGGAACCGAGCCGCCGACGATGCGGGTGGTTTTCGGCTCCGGACTATCGCGGTAGTGCTGTTGAGCACGAGTGAAACTATTTCCGTGGGCTACAGCCCGGGGGTGTTTCTACCGATGCAGAAGATGCGGCCGAGTGTGAAGACGCCGCGACGACCTGCGCGACGACCCGTCATGAACCCCGAAATGCTCGACAAAGTGCTGGCCTGCCGCAACCTGCCGACGTTGCCGGTGGTGGCCATGAAGGTGGTCGAGCTGACCAGCGGCAAAGACGTTTCGATGAAGGCGTTGGCGGAGACGATCCAGAACGATCAGGCCCTTGCGGCGAAGATCCTGCGGACGGTCAACTCGTCGCTGTACGGGCTCAGGACGCGGTGCTCGAGCATAAACCAGGCGATCGTGATGCTGGGGCTCTCGGCGGTGAAGACGCTGGCGCTGGGCTTCACGCTCGTGAGCGCGATCAAGGACTGCGACACGGGCGAGTTCGACCTGGCCGATCACTGGCGGCGGGCCCTGTTCACGGGCATCGCGGCGCGGGCCATTGCAACCAAGGCGCGGCTGGGCAACGCGGAGGAGTGCTTCCTGGGCGGCCTGCTCCAGGACGTGGGGATGATCGCGCTGCACCAGACGCTCGGGCGGCAGTATTCCGAGGTGGTGTCGCGGGCCGAGGGCGACCACCGGCGGCTGAGCAAGTGCGAGCTCGACGGGCTCGAGCTCCAGCACGGGGACGTGGGCGCGCTGCTGGCGACGCGGTGGCGGCTGCCCGAACAGCTGGTAATGCCCATCAAGTATCACGAGCGTCCGACGGCGGCGCCGGTGGAGCACACCGCGCTGGTCCGCGCCGTGGGGCTCGGGAACATCGCCTCCGACGTGCTGACCAGCGCCGAGCCGGGGGCGAACCTCCGAAAGTTTTATCAGCGCGCCGAGCAGTGGTTCGGCATCGACGGTCCGACGGCCGACGACATTCTCAAGTCGATCTCCGCGGCGACGAGGGAGGTCTCGGGGCTCTTGAGTGTTCCGACCGCGAGCGTGGCCAGCGCCGAGGATGTGCTCAAGCGGGCCCGTGCGCAGATGGCGGCGGTCGTGCTGCCCGCCAGCGGCGAGGGCTCGGGCCTTGGACGGCCGGGGGAGCAGGGGGACACCGACGAGCTGACGGGGGCCGCGAGCCGGATGTCGTTCGACCGCGCGATGGTGGCGGCCTTCGAGCAGACGCGGGCGGGCCTAGGACCGCTGAGCGTGGTGCTTGTGGACATCGACGGGCTCGACGAGGTGAACACGGAGTTCGGACGCGAGGCCGGGGACGCGGTGCTGATCGCGGCGGCGTCGCGGCTGGACGAGGTCTTCAAGGCCCACCGGGCCCTGGTGTCGCGGTACGACGGCGGTCGGTTCGTCGTGCTGCTGCCGCGCGTGGACCGGGCGGCGGCGGTCAAGAGTGCCGAGGCGGCCCGGCAGAGGCTCGCCGACACGCAGGTGCAGCTGATCGCGGCCAAGGCGGGAGCGCCGGGACAGATCGGCATCACCGCCAGCGTGGGCGTGGCGGCGCTCGACTCGCGGCTGATCGAACGCTTCGAGGAGCCGGGGCAGCTGCACGCGATTCTTGAGCAGGCCGTCAAGGCGGCGAAGAAGGCCGGACGCAACACCATCCGCGTCTACGCGCCGGCGCTGGCGGCCTGAGCCACTCGGGAGCTAGAGCTCCGCGATTCGCCGCGCCGTCTCCTGCTCGACCAGATCACCGAGCAGTCGCGACAGATCGCCGGCCAGAACATCGCGCAGGGCGTATTCGCCCGGGAGCCGCTCGTCGGCGACGATGCCGTCCTTGTAGCGGTAGGTGCGGATCTTCTCGCTGCGCTCGCCGGTGCCGATCTGCTCGCGCCGGGCGCTCGAGCGGGCCTCGTGGACCTTCCGGCGCTCGAGCTCGTAGACGCGGGCAACCAGAAGGCGGCGGGCCTTGTCGCGGTTCTGCTGCTGGCTCTTGCTCTCCTGCATCTTGACCTCGATGCCGGTGGGCTTGTGCACGAGCTTGACGGCCGTCGCGACCTTGTTGACATTCTGCCCGCCGGGCCCCTGGGAGGTCGTCACGTCCTCGAAGACGTCCTTGGCCCAGTCGATCTTCACGTCCACCTGCTCGGGCTCGGGGAGCGTCGCGACCGTCGCGGTTGAGGTGTGGAAACGGCCTTGGGCCTCGGTCGCGGGGACGCGCTTGACGCTGTGTACGCCGGCCTCGAAGGAGAGCTCCTGCCAGACGCCCTCGCCGCGGACGTTGACCATCGCCGACCGAACGCCCCCCACCGCCGGCTCGGCCGAGACTTCGAGGGTCTCGAACGACCAGCCCTTCTTCGCGGCGTAGCGGGCGTAGACGTCCAGCAGATCGCGGGCCCACAGGCTCGCCTCGTCGCCGCCCGTGCCGGCCCGCACTTCCAGAATCACCGAGCCCACCGCACGGTCCTCGGCGTTGACCAAAGCCGAGCGGATCCGGTCGAGCGCCCGGGCCCGGGATTGCCGCAGCTGGGGGATCTCGAGGCGGGCCATTTCGGCCATCTCGCGGTCGTCCTTGGCCTGGGCAACGCGCGAGAGCTCGGCGATCTCGCCCGTCAGGCGGCGGGCGAGGGCGAAGTCATCGACGGGCCCCTGGATCGCGGCCCGCTTGATCGAGAGCTCGCGTACAAGCCGGTGGTCGGCGAGCGTTTCGGGGTCGCTCAGCCGCTGCTCGATGATCCCCAGCTCGTGGGTCAGCTCGCCGAGCTTCCGCGCCAGCGCCTCGGGCACGGCGGGGTCGGCGGAGAGGGAGGGATCGAGCGGTTCTGGCATGTTCGGCGGCCGGAGAGACGTTGCGAGGTTGGGCGGGCGGCGGCCTGGTGCCATGCTCCCCGGACACCGTGATCCTGTGATCCCGCCTTCCCGCGATCCCAAATGCCCACGATTCCATGATCCCACGATCCCACGATCCCACGATCCCACGATCCTTTGCTCTCGTGCTCAGAACGGGAAGGTGATGGCGACATAGCCCGCCAGCGCGTCGCGAGACGGGTTGCGGTCGTTGCCGAAGATGCGGGCGTTGGAGATGTGGTGCCAGCGGGCCCCGACCATGAGCCGGGCACCCGAGTCGCCGATCGCTTTCGTGAAACCGCCGCCCAGGCGCGGGAGGAAGTTGAAGCTCGTCCCGCCGTCGGGCACGTCGTCGAAGGCGGCGAGCAGGCCGATGCCCACGTCGGCGAAGACCGACCAGTCGTAGTCGTCGGCGTGCAGGACGTGCCAGCGGAAGATCATCGAGCCCGAGACGCCGCCGGTGTCCGTTCCCGGCTGATCGAAGTACCACCCCGCGGCCTCGACGGCGAACTCGAAATCGTCGGCCAGGAACTGGCTGAACGCGCCGTGGAGGTTGACGTCGTTAACGTCGTTGAAGTCGTTGGCGTAGACCGCGCCGACGGTCCACCAGCGGCTGCCGGCCTCGCCGTAGCGGGTGGAGCGGGCGAAGTGCTGAACATCGACGGCCTTCTGGGCCTGAACCTCCGACGCGACGCCGCTCGACGTGTCGAGTCGGAGCGAAGGCTCCGGGCTTGCGGCGGCCTGCGCGGGCGGGGCCGCGGCGGGGGTGTCTGCGCCGCTGAGGGTGATAAGGTCCGCCCGGGCGACGCCCGGCAGCCCGAAGACCGCCAGACCCACCGCCAACAACGCCAGTTCGCTACGGTTCATCGGGGCAGAGACTAGCCGATCGGCCCGAGGATGTCATGGCCACACCGCCACGTGAACAGCAATCCCCCGCACCGGACCCGCCCAGCGATGAGCTGCGGCTGACGCGGCTCGAGGAGCACGCCGCGTTCACCGAGCACACCGTCGACCAGCTTTCGGCGGAGATTGCGTCGGTGAACAAGCGGTTGGCCGAGCTGGGCAAGAAGATGACCGGCCTCGAAGAGCGGCTGGGAAAGATGCTTGAACAGCCGGACGCGGACGACGCGGCGGGCTAGGCGACCAGCCAAGCCTTGCCGTCGCGGGCGACGCGTCGATACAGCGTGTCTCGCTCGACGGGGTCGAAGCCCGCGTCACGAATGGCCTTCTTGAGCGTTCCGACATTGACTTCCTGGTGGGTGCTTGCGCCGCCGACCTTTGTGATGTCGTACCAGACGACGGTGCCGTCGATGTCGTCGGCGCCGTTCTGGAGCATGAGCTGGGCCATGGGGAGCGTCTGCATGATCCAGAAGGCCTTGACGTGGGGAAAGTTGTCGAGCATGAGGCGCGAGATGGCGATGGTTCGCAGATTCTCCAGGCCGCCGGGACCGGGCAGATGCTCGAGCTCGCTGCCATCGGGAAAGAACGGCAGTGGGATGATGGTCTGGAAGTAGCCTTGGGCGCGGGCGGGACCGGACGCACCGGACGCGAAAGCGACGCTCTCGGGCAGCGGGACGCCGGGGCGGGTGAGCGTGATGACGGGCACATCGTCGCCCTCGTCGCCGGAGTAGCCGAGGTGGCCGGTCTCCCCATCGATGTTCCGCTGGGCGTCTGCGGGCTTCGCGACCTCGACGCCCTCGTACCCCATCCCCGCCAGGGCCCGGTCCTGGGCCCGGCGGAGCATGTCCATGTGGACAAGGCGGTCGCGGCGCTCTTCGATGTGGCCGTAGAGGATGGTGGCGTTGGTGTTCAGGCCGAGCTCATGCGCAACGCGGTGGACGTCGAGCCAGACGTCGGAGCGGATTTTGCCCTTGTACGCCTCGTCGTGGACGCGGTCGTCGAAGACCTCGGCCCCGCCGCCGGGGAGGGAGCCGAGCCCGGCGTCCTTGAGTCGGGAGAGCACCCAGCGGATGCCCTCCTGCCGCATCGCGCGGCCTTCGGGCCCGGGGACGTTTGCGCCCTTGTAGACCTTGGCGATCCTGGCCAGGTGGACAACCTCGACGGCGGTGAACGCTTTCACGTGCAGCTCGCTGCCGAGCTCGCGGGCCGTGTCGCGGATCGTCGAGCAGAGGTCGGTGTAGTAGGTGAACGGCAGCTTGGGGTGCAGGCCGCCGACCGAGTGCATCTCGGTCGCGCCGGCCTCGACGGCCTGTCGCACCTGCTCGCGGACATACGCCATGTCGCGGGTGTAGGCGTCGGCGTCTGAGTCCTTGCGGTAGAACTCGCAGAACTTGCACGAGAGCGCGCAGACATTCGAGTAGTTGAGGTGCTTGTTGATGTTGTAGTAGCCCACCGAGCCGTGGAGCCGGCGGCGGACCGCGTCGGCCATCGCGCAGACGGACCAGATGTCGGGCGTTTCAAACAGGAGCATGCCGTCGTCGAGACCTAGGCGGAGGCCGGAGTCGACCTTGGCCCGGATCGGGTCCAGGCGGTCGTCACGAAGGCCCTTCGGGGGCACGGCCGAGAGCGTCGGGCGTGTAGGAACCGGGAACATCGCGGCGCTGGTGGACATGGCGGGAGTATATGTGGCGAGCGGCCAGTTTTCAATGTTTCTTGAAAGCTTGATCGCGGGCGGTCCAGTGCGGCGACGGGCGGGGACTTGGGCAGACGCCCCGCCTCTACACTCCGCCCCCATGGCGGCGACCGAGCACAATTCGACCCCGCGCCGCCGGATGCTCTTCGCGTTTCCGGCCTTTCATTTCATGGGCTTTGCGCCGCTGGACGCTTGGGCCCGCGTGATCGCGTCGGCACGCGCCGGCGGCGGGCCGGGGATCACTATCCGCTATTGGCCACGGCTGGGATTTGCGCTGGCGACCTCGGTGCTCGGGACGGCGATAACGCTTCCCGAGCGGCTGATCACGGCGGTTCTCCAGCCGCGGACGCCCGCGCCGCCGGCGACGCTCTTCGTGCTGGGGTACTACCGCTCGGGCACGACGCACCTGCACTACCTGCTTTCCTGCGATCCGCGGCTGGCGACGCCGCGGTGGTACCAGATGCTCGCGCCGCAGGGGTTCGCGGCGTCGTGGACGCTGCTGCGGTTCCTGCTCGTGCCGTTCCTGTCGTCCAAGCGGCCGCAGGATGATGTGGCGTACGGGCCGGAGTATCCGGCGGAGGACGACTTCGGGCTGTGCAATCTCGCGGGCATCGGGACGATGCCGGGGCGGATCATCCTGCCGGGGTGCTGGGAGCACTACCGGCGCTACCAGACGCTCGAGGGCCTGACACCGAAGGAACTCGAAGGGTTCCGCAGGGCCCAGACGACGCTGAGCTGGAAGCTCGCGGCGCTCAACCCGGGCCGGCGGCTGCTCCTAAAGACGCCCGCCCACACGGCCCGCGTGCGCGAGCTCGTCGGGCTCTATGGCCCGCAAGCCCGGTTCATCCATCTGCACCGCGAGCCCACCAGCGTGCTCCGCTCGAACGTCGCGATGCACCGGCGGCTCGAGCCGTTTCTGCTGCAGGATCACCCGGGCGACGAGGTGATCCGGGACCGAATCGTCGAGGAGTATGACCGGACCGAGCGGGCGTTTCTGGCCGACCTGGATCGCCTGCCGGATCGCGGCTGCGGGGTGGTCGCGCGGGTCCGCTACGAGGACCTGATCGCGGATCCGATCGGGCAGCTTGCGCGGGCCTATGGAGAGCTTGGGCTGACGCTCTCGCCGGAGTTTGCCGCGCGGCTGGTTGGGTATCTGCGGACGGTCGAGTCGTACCGGGCCGCGAGCGAGAAGCCAGCAGGCGAGTCGGACGGACGCGACCGGATCGAGCCCGCGGCGGCGCTTGAGTGGATGCGCAGCGGCTTCGGCCATGACATGCCGAGCGTGCCGAAGGCCGACCCAGCGAGACGGGCGGCGGAGCTGCTGGGTGGCGCGGTGCCCGAGCCGAGCCTTGCTGCCGGAATAGAGCAGACCCGCGAGCTTCGGGCCGTCGTGCTCGCGACTTTGCTGGCCGCGGCGTTCACGCTCGCGTGGGTTGGGCTCGCCGCGGCGACGCTCAACCGCAACGACTGGCTCGTGTGGCCCTTGGGCATCGCGGTGGGCATGACGGCGCTCAAGTCGGCCGGGCGGGGGACGCTGCGGCTTGGGCTGCTGGCGGGGGCGGGTGTGCTGCTGGCGTTCTTAGCGCGGGCCTGGCCGGCGACGTTTCTCAGCGAGCCCCGGTACTACACGACCTCGCCGGATCGCTGGATGCACGTGTGGCGCTCGACGCGCGACGGCGTGCTGACGGGCAAGAACCTCGTGTGGCTGGCGCTCGGGGTGATGACGGCGGCCCGATATGCCAGCCGCGAGCACGTGCGGCCCCCGGGGATGTGAGGCGGGCTCGCATCAAACCGTGAGCGCTACTTCGCCGCGGTCTCGGCCTTGACGACCATCGACGCGCCCCAGGCCAGGCCCATGGGCACGCCCACGAGCGCACCGGCGAGATAATCCAGGGGCAGCGGATGTGCGAGGCGGAGGAGTTGCCCGGAAAGAGCCGCCGCGCCGACGTCGTCGCTCATGAAGCGTGCGAGGACGGGCGAGGCGGTGCTCAAGATTGCGAAAGCGACGAAGGCCCAGACGCCCGAGGCGTGGACCGCGAGGATGCGCAGCGCCGCGCCTGCGACGACGCCACCCAACGCGGCGGCGGCGAACGTCTGGCCCTTGGCCGTTGATTGCGCGACGAGCCACACCACTAGGCCCGCGCCCACGACGCCGGCGAACATCGCCAGCGGGGCCGAGCGGTGCAGGATCTTCCGCGGCTCGGCGAAGTGCTGGACCGGGTGATGCTGGGCATCGGCTTGGCTCGCGGCCCGCCGGACGGGCACCAGCAATACGGCCGCGGCTATAAGCACGCCCAGAAGGCCGACGACGAGCCCTTCCACGGAGAGAAGGGTCATGGCCCCTGCGCCGCCGCCTCGACCCCCGGCCGCGACCCGGCCCAGGATGCCATCGATGCGGCCGGTGCCAAAGGAAGCCCAGGCGAGCACGAGGCCGGCGGTGAACAGGCCCATGCGTGTGCCGATGATCGCCGCGGCGAAGACGCCCGCGATGCCCGCCAGCAGGACCGCGCCCGCGCCCGCGAGCAGGCCCAGCAGCGGCGAGGCGCTGAGCAACAGGGACGTGTGGGCCCCGCCGTCGGGGGCGCGGAGGGTGTGGGTCAGCCAGCCCGCCAGCGGGCCCAGCAGCAGGCACGAGCCGATCGGCACCAGCCAGCGGAGCACCGAGTGCAGCACGTGGGACGTCGTGGACGAGTTGACCATCGTCGGAGGATAGACCCGCGTCCCGGCGGCTTTGGCCCGGCGGGCCCGGGGCGCTACTTCACCGAGGAAAGGCCCGCCTGCTCGCGCCGGGCGTTGAACATGAGCATGGCGGGCGGGTGGTGGCGAAGCAGCTTGACAAGCTGGCTGGGCGAACACTCGAGCCGCAGGGAGGCCTTCTTGTGGTCCCAGTCGCAGGCGGCGATGACGTCCAGTGCCTCGGCCAAGAGGGACGGGTAGTCGGAATGGTCCGGGTTGATCGTGAGGGTGCCCAGCCCGCCGGCGTCCCACTTGGAATGTGCCGGCGAGCCGGCCCGCGGGTCGCGGCCCGTCGGGGCGGCCCGGCGGCGGGAGCGCCACAGGGCCGAGCCGACCTCGCCGCTCTGCACGCCCGCGCGGAACTGCACGGCCAGCACCAGCCGCAGCCGGCGGACCGCGACGCCGCGGTTCTCCGCCTGGCTGCGGCGCTCGCCGGCGTGGGCGGCGAGGCCTGTGGGCACGTGGGTGAGCTCGATGAGCGTCTCGACCTTGTTGCGGTTCTGCCCGCCGGGGCCGCCGGAGCGGCCGCGCGTGACGGAGCACTGCTTGAGAAGGACAGCGTCGTCGAGGCACGCGGGGTGGGGCCAGGGCGGCGGGGGCACGTGCTCGCCGCGCGGCGGTGTGTGGCCGTCGGGCATGCATGAGCGTATGGATCGCGAGCCCGCGTGGGCGTGGGTTCAACAGCCGGCAAACCAGGCGCTCAGGAATGCGAAGATGTCGGCCACGTCGCGGACGCCTGAGTCGTTGAAGTCCGAGCCGGGGGCATTCGCGAACCATGCGCTGAGGAAGGTGAAGATGTCGGCGACATCGCGGGCCCCGCTGCAGTCGATATCGGCGTCGCACGAGACGAGCGTCGCTGGCGACGAGAAGAGCTGCCCGCAGACACCCGAGATTACGCACGAATAGTCCCCCAAATCGGATGCGGAGAAGCCTGTGATTGTGAGGGTGCCCGTCGTCGCGCCCGAGGCCGTCGCGCCACCGGGCAACGAACCGTTGCCTATCGGCTGGGGCATCGAGACGCCCGGCGTCGTCCGCACCCATCGATAGCTCACCGGGCCAAAGTTTCCGGGCACGAGCGTGACCGAGACGCTCCGTGTCCCGGATCGACAGACGAGCCCTCCAGCGGGCTGAACCTGCACGGCCGGGCACACGCCGGGCGCGGCCCGGGCGATGAGCGCGTACCCATTGACCGGAAACTCGCCGTTCACGCCCACGTTGAACACAAGCGGTTCCTCGAGTCCCCGCACCGCGCTGGTCTGCGGATTGCTCATCGACGAGCTGTCCGAAACATTGACGAGCAGGTTGTTGCTGATGTTCGCCCCGTATCCGCTGGCGGAGCGGATCAGTGGTCGGCTCTGGCCGACGATCTGCACCACGTTGCTCGCGATCGTGATCCCGCTGAAGACCGTGCTCTGTCCCCCAAGGGCCGGGCTAGACTCGCGAAAGGCGAAGAGGCCCTCGGGATCCTGCGAGGGAACGATCTCGTTGGCGACAATGTGGTTGTTGCTGAACGAAAGGTTGTTCCAGACAACGTCGCTCCAGAACACGCCGCGCCCCGGGTTGATCACGATGTTGTTGTTGAAGTCCAGCGGCCCGGGAGCCAGCGGCGTCTGGCTGAAGGGGTCAAAGCTCGAGAACAGATTGCCGTAGTCGCTGTCGACCGGGAAGTCGAAGACATTGCGCTCGACGATCATCCCGTTGTGCGGCCCCTCGATCGAGTACGACTTTGTGAGGTAGTTGTTGCGGATCCTGAACGTGTACGGGCTCGGTCCCGTGGGCGGCAGGTCGCCGCCGGCATAGCGGGGGAGGGAAACGACGCCGTCGAGATAGTTATTCTCGATGTCGGTGTAGTAGTCGTTCTCGAAGGGCAGCTCGATCGCGAAGTCGCACAGGATTGTGTTGTTCGTGATCCGCACGGACCGAAACTCGCGCCCCTTGACGCCGAACACGTTGTCGCTCCGAGCGCCGGAACGCTCGAAGCGGTTGCCATCGATGAGCGAGCTGCTGAGATACGCGATGTAGAGCGAGCCGCCGGTGATCCCAAACGAGCCATCGGCGTTGACCGTCTGCCCGCCGGCGTCGAGGAAGCGGCAGCCGGTGATGGCCATATCGGTCCCGACGAAGCCCCGGATCCCGCTCCAGCGGAAGCCGGTGAACTGCACGTTCTGGACCGTGAGGTTGGCGGTGGCGACAAAGTGGAGCCCGCCATAGACCTCGGGCCCGGTGAGCGTCAGGTCGCGGATGATGAAGTTGCTGCGGTCGCGTCCGAGGTCGATCAGATATGCGTTGGGGTTAGAGAACTCGAAGTTGGTGTCCGCGTCGTACCAGGGCACAACGGGCAACGCGAAGGTTGGGGCGTTGCGGATGATCGTCTGCCCCATGCCCGATCCGACAAGCGATGTGCCGCTCTTGAGCCGCAGCGTCGCTGGCAGGGCGTAGGTCCCCGGAGCGACCGTGATCGTCGTCCCCGCCGGGCTGTTGTTGACCGCGTCGATGAGCTGCTGCGTCGTGCTGACGCTCACTTGCCCCAGAGCCACGAAGGGAGCGCCGGACATGATCGACGCCGCGGCGAGCACCCAGACCGACCGCGCTGATCGCAGGGGAAACGCCGTCGTGATCGATTTCATGCGAAAACTCCTTGGGAACCGACCCGCGGGCCCGGCGTCGCCGCCCCGGCCATCCATCCGCCGCATCGCATCGACCTTGGGCGAGATCGATGCCCACCTCAGGAGCCAAAAGTACGACGACAACAGTCTGGCGAACACCCAGGACGGTCCCACCACCTCCACTCAATCTCCAAGCCCATCAACGCCCGCCCTCATCGATCGTCAATGGACGTCTCTGCCGCAACTCTGCCCAGCTTTGGGTAAAACCGCACCCTCTTTTACAGATTCCCGCGCTTCTCCTGCTCCAGCTCCAGCGCCTCGAAGAGTGCCTTGAAGTTGCCCTTGCCGAAGCTCTGGGCTCCGCGGCGGCAGATGATCTCGAAGAAGAGCGTCGGGCGGTCCTGCAGGGGCTTGGTGAAGAGCTGCAGCAAGTAGCCCTCGTCGTCGGAATCGACCAGGATGCCCAGGTCGCGGACGCGGGTGTGGTCCTCGCGGACGGCCTCGTGGCCGTGCTGCTTGAGCATCGTGTTCACGCGGTCCCAGACCTTGTCGTAGTACGCCTCGGGCAGAGTGAGGAAGTCGACGCCGCGGCTGCGCAGGGCGGCGATCGAGTGCAGCTCGTCGTCGGTCCGCAGGGCCAGGTGCTGGACGCCGGGGGTGTTGGCGTGCCAGTCGAGGTATTCCTGCACCTGGCTCTTTTTCTTGCCCTCGGCGGGCTCGTTGATGGGCATCTTGATCAGGCCGTTGCCGCTGGACATGACCTTGGACATGAGGGCCGAGTATTCGGTCGAGATGTCCTTGTCATCAAAGTGCATGAACATCTTGAACTCGAGCACGTCCTCGTAGAACTTGACCCAGTAGTTCATCTTGCCCATCTCGACGTTGCCGACGAGGTGGTCGACGTACTTCAGGCCGCAGGGGTTCTTGGCGTTGTAGTCGTTGATGGACAGGATGCTGGTGCCGGGTCCCATCTGGGGCCCGCAGCCCGTGGCGGGCTCGCAGCCGGCTCCGCCGTCGAGCCGCTTGAACCTCGGGGCGAAGACGCCGCCCTGCTTGACCTTGGTGAGGTCGTAGCCGCCGGTGCGGCTGACGAACGTGTGGGTGCAGCGGCCGTAGGTGCGGATTGTGGCGGTGGTGACCGAGCCGCTCGCATCGGTGAGCGTCCGGGGCTCGCCGCCGGGGGCGACCTGGCCGCCGTTCTTGACGGCCTTTTCGAAGGCCTTCTCGGCGTCGAAGACGGTGAACGCGACGTCCTTGACGCCGTCGCCGTAGAGCGCGACTTCCATCGACGCGGGGTGCTCGATCGAGAGCCCGCTGGTGAGCAGGAAGCGGATGTTGCCCTGGGTGAGCAGGTAGCTGGCGACGTCGCGGCTGCCGGTGGTCAGGTCCATGACCTGCTGGATCTGGAACCCGAAGCAGTGGGCGTAGAAGAACGCGGCCTGCCGGGCGTTGCCGACGTGGAAACGCACATGGTCGACGTCGATGAGCTGCAGCGGGTCGGTTGTCTTGGCGGGCGCGGAGGCGGGGGCGGACGGCGGGATTGGCGGGGTCGGGGCGAAGGTGGTCATGCTGGGTGTCTCCGGCCGGCAGACGGCAGAGTCGCACAAATGCGCGCATCAGGCCGGACGCCCACCGGACGCCCCTGGCCAGACCCGTCGATCAATAGTACGACCTTCGAGCGGCCCGGCGCCCAGCGGAACAAGACGCCAAGCCCGGATCCGGCGTACCCCCGGGAAGGCCCGGTTCGACATCGCAGATGAAACCGTCTTCATCGAATCGCAACGTGGCCAGAGTCAGCCGCTAGAATCGAGGACCGGTCGGGGACGTGCGACGACCCGGGGGTTTGAGGGTTTCTGTCGGCGCCGGCCGCCAGACGCCGATACCTGGAAAGGGGGCTGCGGCGGGGTGCGTTGCCCGGGGCTGGTCGATGGTCAGGAAGAGTCGAAAACCATGCTGGATCTTGCCGATCGGCCCAGGCTTGGGCCGTACATCCTGACTCGCGAGCTGGTCCCCACCTTGGCGTTTGGCCTGGGCGACCTGTTCTCCCCGACGGTTTTTTCGGTCGGCCCGTCGCGGCTGGCCCAGCCCGACCGGTACTTGGCACTGCACGCCTCGGACAGCACGTCCCACGTGGCGTATCGCTTCCCGGCCGTGCCCGCGGGGATCGAGCAGCGGCGGTTTCAGGCCGCCGCCGAGCACGCCGCGGGGCTGGTTTACCCGCACATCCTGAGGATCCAGCAGGTCGGGCTCGACACGCTGAGCCATCCCTGGCTGATCACGCCGTTCACGGGCGATGTCGATGGCTTGCGGACCCTGGCCAAGCTTCAGAAGGAGAAGGGCGGCCAGTTCGAGCCCGTCGAGGTCGAGCGGGCGACGGAGCAACTGCTCTCGGCCGCCGCCACGGCCCACGCCGCGGGCACGCCGCACGGGGCCCTGAGCATGGACGAGGTGCTGGTGGATCGGCACGGCTGCGTGCTGGTCGAGCTTTACGGGCTTGCGCGGCTGCTGGCGTTTCCGGCCGTCGGGGCGAGCGGCGGCGGTGTCGCGGGCTTCGAGCTTGTCCGCGACGAGGTGCGTTCGATCGTCGAGATCGCGTATCAGCTTATCACGGGGCTGCGGGCCGAGGAGCCGATCATCCCGGTCGGCCGGATCGTGCCGCGGCTGGACCCGCGGTGGAACGCGTGGTTCCAGCAGGGCCTCGACCCGACCCGTGGCTTTGACACGGCGCAACAGGCTCTTGCCGCCCTGCCCGGGCGCGTCGTGACGGCTCCGCGGCTGGCCCGCGTGCGGATGGCGTTCAGCCGCCTGCGCGACTGAGGGGCGACTGCCGTGACCGCCGAGCCCGCGACCGCAGCGCATATCGACCCCCTCTTCTCTCCCCTGCGTTTGGGCAGCCTTGAGCTCGCACATCGCGTGGTGATGGCTCCGCTCACGCGGCTGCGGTCGGCGCAGCCGGGGAACGTGCCCACGCCGCTGAACGCCGAGTATTACCGCCAGCGGGCATCCCGCGGCGGGCTGATCATCTCCGAAGCAACGCAGATCCTCCCGGAGGCCCAGGGGTACCCGCGGGCCCCGGGGATCCACTCGGCAGAGCAGATCGACGGCTGGCGGCTGGTGACCAAGGCCGTGCACGAGGAGGGCGGGCTCATCGCGCTGCAGCTCTGGCACGTGGGACGAATCTCGCACCCGAGCTTGCAGCCGGGCGGGGTGTTGCCGGTGGCTCCGTCGGCCGTCAGGCCGGCCGGACGGGCGTTCACGCCGAGCTTCGAGCGGGTCGAGTTCGAGACGCCGCGGGCACTGGAGCGTTCGGAGCTGCCGGGACTCATCTCGGCGTATGCGCGGGCCGCGGAGAACGCGATGGCGGCGGGCTTCGACGCCGTGGAGATCCACGCGGCGAACGGGTATTTGCTGGACCAGTTTCTACGGGCCGGCCCGAATGTTCGGACCGACGACTACGGCGGGAGCATCGACAGCCGCGCTCGTCTGACGGTCGAGGTCGCGACGGCCGTCGCGGCGGCCGTGGGTGCCGAACGCACGGGGATCCGATTCTCGCCCTTCGGGCGGCTGGAAGACACCGGCGACCCGCTGCCGCTGTTCGGATACGTGATCGGCGCGGTGTCGCGGCTGGGCCTTGCGTATGTGCACCTGG
>Ga0105044_10001098_pt1 | contig 35472 bp, 30 predicted proteins | sample MAT01_FD_78092 | JGI IMG/M metagenome (GOLD analysis project Ga0105044, IMG submission 78092) | Freshwater microbial communities from Lake Fryxell liftoff mats and glacier meltwater in Antarctica - MAT-01 | ecosystem: Environmental > Aquatic > Freshwater > Ice > Liftoff microbial mat | place...
CCGCTCAGTTTATCAGGACCTTGCGCAATGGAATCCTCGTTCGAATTCACTGGCTCCAGGCTCTGGCTCTCCTGCGAAGGTCCATGGAATCTTACTTATAAAAGTGCCCAGACACCGTTGGGGCCACCCGAGAGGATAAGCGTCGTTGGGACAGTGGCGCGCGTCAGATCGAAGCCGTTGAATGGCCCCCGTTCGGCGTGCCGGATCGGTTCGGTCTCGTCGCGAATCAAGATGCTTACGTCGAAGGAATTGACGTAGAGAGCCTCTCCAAGCGTCACCGATAGCAAGCCGGCCACCCAGCAGGCCGGCTTGAGCAGTCGCCAACTTTGGACCTTCGCGGAATCAGGGACTGTCATATGCCAGATCAAGCGGGGTGAGTGGGGCCTTGAACGTGGAGCCAGAATCGTCGCCGTCGGCGGCAATCCATACCCCGCAGACTTTCAGCGCCGGCCGGTAGGTTCGCCCAAAAACAAAATGCCCGTTAGCCTCAGGCGCAGCCAAATTTTCGTCTGCTGACAACTCGATTCGGGGATGGGAGCGAGTCTTTCCGACTTGTGATCGACCCACCGCCAGGCTTAGAAAATGGGCGGGGGCGATTCCGCGGCCCGGCGACACCATGTCGAAAAAGGACAGCACCCAGGCAGAAGCGGCCCGACGTTGCGGGGATGTCAGCCGCATGGTCCCAATTTCCACCGATTCGGAGCCCGTAGTGGATGAAGCGAGCAACTCTCCAGGGCCGAAGACGATCGCAGTCAGCAAGAGGCCTAGCGATTGAGCGCAATACCGCTTGGAAGATGCCACGCTCATGGTTGCAGCAGCGGTTTGATGCTTGCCTCGAAGTCCGCCTTGTCGGCGAAGCCCACATGCTTTCCGACGATATGTCCGGTCCAATCAATGATGAAGGAGGTCGGGACCGCCTCAATCCCGCCGAAAGCCTTGAGCATGGCGTCGTTGGCGATTAGCACCGGGGAATTGATGCCGGCCTGCTTCACCGTGGACCTGACGACACTGGCACCGCCTTCGTCGATCGAGACTCCGAGCACTACCAGACCACGGTCGGCGTAGGTGCGTTGCAGCTCGATCAGGCTGGGAATCTCCATTCGGCAAGGGGCACACCACGTTGCCCAAAAATTGAGCAGGACAACCTTGCCTACGAAGTCACTAGACTTGACCGCCTCGCCGTCCAAGCGGCGTACTTCCCAATCCGGGCTGGACAGGTTTGCCATTCCGTCGCGTGTCGGCTGATCTGTCGATGATGTCCGCTTGCAGGATGTGGTGACGATTAGCGTCACCAACGTGGCCAAAACAGTCAGTAGAATCTGTGTGGCGAGGCCTTTCCTGCGCAATTGCATCTGCTGATGGGAACAACCACGACATTTGGATATTCCACGCAGGCTATTGTTCTCGATGTTGATGGATTGCGCGTGGAATCCGTCGGAGGGCGAATCGAGGCGTCGATGCTTGTGCTGTTGGTAAGCTGTCGAGGTGTCAGCAGAGCTCGCCAACATGTAGCACCCAAGGGGGAATCCGGCCCGCCGTCGTACAAGCGTAGAACGCGTCGAATGCAGCCGAACCGACCGGTTCCCAATTCTGGGTAGACGGCTCCCTTTGGACTCGTTTTCCGCCATCTGCGGGACCCGATTCTGGCCCTACGGAGTCCAGCATCAAAGTGCGGCCGAGTCACCGCTGGAAAATGGGCCGAACTCGGAATTGCATCAGTGTTCGCGAATTCCAAATGAGAATGACCCAAGCCCCGGATTCCATTTCCGAAAGTTTCCGAAGGAAAACGTTCGCTACTGTTCGCATTCTTTCCAAATGACCGGATTCTGTAAAGTCCGGCCCAGGCGCAAAATCGCCAACGTTTTCAAGCCTTTGGCGAACCCAGGCGCACGTTTACGAACGGCAGGAGCCTGGATTCGAGTCCTACCTCTGGAGCCAATTCAAAACCTCAGCAAACTTGGGGTTTTTGACTCTCCGGAACGCGTTTTTGACCCCAAGTGAGTAGTCATTTGAGGAGGAAACGCTCCAGCGGGGCTAATCCGGTGTAATCCGCCCGGCCCATGATCTCGGTGGCGCCGCTGATTCTGCTGGAAACCGTTTGTGTGGATTTGTGACAACGAGCATCGCTTTCGTTCGTATTTCTTCACTGTCATTGGATTGGTCGGTCTCGTAGCGCCGAGAGAATACAGCCCCAATTCGCAACGGTTTAGTGCATTTTTGCGCACCGTTGCGAAGGCGACGTGAATGGTTTCGGCCCCCGCCACTTCCTACATCGGGTGTTCGCAACAGGAGATGATCTCCCATCGCCCAAGCCGCTGGACGTCAGCCGGCCGAATTCCTGCATACCGTGCTCCTCTATCGCCCGGGCACGAGTGCAAACCACTCGGCACCCTCGGCCGGGGTGACGAGGGCGCGGTAGTGCTTGTGGATCATGTTCGCGGAATTACCTGCCTCGCTCGCCACCGAGGCGGGATCTCCAGTCACGGTGACCCGGTAGGAGCAGAACGAATGGCGGAGGCCGTTGCGGACCCACTGGATTCCTGCGCGCTCCGCGGTCAGCCGCATGGCGTTCTGGAGAACCTGACCACCGGGAGAAGGGGGAACCACCGGTCCGGAAGCTTTCGCGGCGGGCTCCAGCCAAGCCCGAAGGTTGGGTTGAATCGGGACGATTCTCCGGGAAGCAGTCTTCGCCTTACCGGCGGATACCACGATCATGCCCTCCATCAGTTTCACCTCTGACCAGTCCAAACGGATGATTTCCTCAGATCGAAGTCCGGCAAAACCCCCAATTGCCAACGCCGGAACGATTTCAGAACGGGCGAAATCCAGCAGTCGCCGTATTTCATCCACCGTGAAAACCTCGGTCTCGACGGTTTCCGCCCTCGGCGCCGGGATTTCCGCAATCTCCTCGGCCAAGGCTCGGGAGACGTAACCGGCGCGCCGAGGGAACTGAAACAGGCCGGAGATCAGTCTCACGACGTTCCTGCGGCTCCGGTTAGTCTGATCCGCCAACTCGGAAGCCAGGTAGGTGCCGATGAGAGCCGGGGTCAGGGAAGCGATCGGGCAGTTCGGGAAAGACTCCGAAACGCGTCCCAACCGGCACCGAATATCCCGGAGGTAGTGCCTGGATACTCCAGCCCGCTCGCGATCCTCGAGGAACTCAGCGACAACTTCTTCGACCGTGCGGCTTGGTGCGTTGGCTGGATGGCGTGACGCGAAGTAGGCCACGGCATCCATCAACCCGCTTCCAGGTGGAAGTGCAGCCTTCGCAGCCTGCCATTCGTCGAGGGCGGCCAGAAGTGAGACGCCCGTCGGTGCGACCTTTTTGCTCGCGGCGAGGAAAGTTTCCGCTTCTGACGCCGTCAGGCGGGCGGATTCCTGACGCCCCGCGGCGAGGCCGGCGGCGACTCGCTGGGCCTCGGCTTTGGCCTCGCCTGCGTCCGCAAAACTCCGGCGGACCCGGCGTCCCTCCGCATCATAGAGGCTCAGGGTGAACTCGGTGTACGCCCTACGGGCGACCTTTCGTCGGCGGGAGTAAACGGGAATGGAAACTGACCCTGCCGAGACCACGAAAGAAGCCGTAGGTTTCCCCTTTTTCGTCCTGTCGTGCCCGACCTTCATTCCAACATTTGTCGGAAATCTGTCGGGAAAAATCAAACACCATCAAAAACCCCAATGAAAATGGCGGAGAGGGAGGGATTCGAACCCTCGTTACGGTTTTAAGCCGTAAACCAGTTTAGCAAACTAGCGCCTTCAGCCACTCGGCCACCTCTCCGCGCCGGCCAAAGCAAACACGCCCACCGGCACTCGGTCAAGCGGTTGGACTTCATCCGTCGAGTTCGTCAGTCTGTTCAACCGATGAGTAAACGGTTCTACCTCACGACGGCTATTGATTACGTCAATGGCGCGCCCCACCTCGGTCACGCCTACGAAAAGGTCGTAGCCGATGTCATCGCGCGGGCCCGAAGGTCCATGGGCCAAGAGGTTTTTTTCCTCACCGGCCTCGATGAACACGGGCAAAAAGTCCAGCAGGCCGCCGAAGCCGAGGGCAAAGATCCCCAAACCTACTGCGACGCCCTGGCCGAACAATGGGGCGACTTCGTTAAGCGACTTGGGCTCTCCAATGACGATTTCATTCGTACGACCGAGGCCCGCCATAAGCAGGTCGTGACCGCCCTCCTCAGCCGTTTGCACGCCGAAGGACAGTTCTACAAGGCCGGCTATGAGGGCTGGTATTCGGTCAGGGAGGAGACGTTTCTCACCGATAAGGACCAAAAGCCCGACGGTTCCTGGGATCCCAAATGGGGCGAAGTTGTCCGCCTCAAGGAAGAGAATTGGTACTTCAAACTGGCCGAACACAAGGATTGGCTCCTCCAATATCTCGACGCCCACCCGGAATTCATCCAGCCCGCCACCCGCCGGAATGAAATTCTCGGTTTTCTCCGAAGCCAACCGCTGGAGGATCTGTGCATCAGCCGCCCACGCGCCCGACTCAGCTGGGGCATTCCCTTACCCTTCGATCCCGAGTACGTGAACTATGTGTGGTTCGATGCCCTGACCAATTATCTGACCGCTCCGGCGGCGCGGGGTGACGTCAACGCCATGGCGGTTCAGTTGGGTCTACCCGTCTCCGAGTTCTCCGCCTGGCCCCCCGACCTGCATGTGATCGGCAAGGACATCGTTAAATTCCACGCCGTTTACTGGCCGATCATGCTGAAGGCCTTGGGCGCACCGTTGCCCAAAACGATCCTAGTCCATGGCTGGTGGCAAAAGGACGGACAGAAGCTCAGCAAATCGACCGGAAACGTGGTGGATCCGCTGGCAGTCATCGACGAATGGGGGCTCGACGCCTTTCGCTACTACGTTGTCCGGGAACTCGCCATCGGACCTGATGGAAACTGGACGGATGACGGCTTCCGGGCGCGTTACAACGCCGAATTGGCGAACGGACTGGGCAATCTGCTGAACCGGGCGCTCAACATGCTCAACAAATACCGGAACGGGATCGTGCCCCCGGTTTCCCAGGAACTGGCAACCGACACGGCCGCCGCCGTAACTGCCACGGCCGCTCACTTGCAAGCGAACGAGTTGCAGGATTCGCTGGTTTCCATCTGGGGCCTGGTAAACCGCGCGAATCTGTACGTGGAGCAGACCGCCCCCTTTCGCCTGGCGAAAGACCCGACCCAGGCCGCCCGCTTGGACGAGGTGCTCTACAATCTGGTCGAGGTCTGTCGCGTCCTGGCCGTGTTATTGGCCCCCTTCATGCCGCAGGCGGCCGAAAAGATCTTCGCGCAACTCAACCTGCCCGCCGGAGCTTCGAATTGGCCTCAGACGGCTTGGGGCGGACTTTCCGCCGGCCACCAGGTCGGCGCTCCTCAACCGCTGTTCCCCCGCAAAGACCTCGTCCCGAAATGAGCGTACCCGCGTCACCCCTGACCGCCCCGCCGGCGGTCGGCGATCGAGTAACCCTCGATATTCATGATCTCGCCTTCGGCGGTGAGGGCGTGGGACGCCTGGGTGAATTTGTGGTCTTCGTTCCCTTTGTTTGCCCCGGCGAACGGATCGAAGCGAAACTCACTGAAGTTAAGAAGAACTTCGCCCGCGGCGCCCTGGTCCGGCTGATCACCACCGCGCCCGAACGAGTGGAGCCTCGCTGCGAATACTTCGGGGAATGCGGCGGTTGTCAGTATCAGCACCTGGACTACGCCGCCCAATTACGCTGGAAACGCAAACAGATCACCGACCTGTTTCAACGAGTGGGCGGATTCGACGGCGCCAGGGTGAGCGAGGTCATCCCCTGTCCCCAACCTTACGGTTACCGAAACCGGATTCTGGTCCGCAGCCAATGGAATGGACCGGCCAAGAAATTGAACCTGGGATTCATCCGCACGGACTGCAATTGGGTCTGTGATATCGAATCCTGTGCCATTGCGGAACCCTCAGTGAATGAAGCCCTGCTCCATTGGCGCCGAAATCCACCGCCCAAAGGGGGCCTGAAAACCACCCTGCGCCTCCAGGCCGAGGGCTGGACGGTTCCCGAACACAGTTTCTTCCAGAACAATTTTTTCGTCCTGCCCGATCTCCTCGCCGCCGTCCGGCAACGCCTCACCGACGCCGGTACGCGCCATCTAATCGATGCCTATTGTGGCGTGGGCTTCTTCAGCCTTTCCCTGGCCGATGCCGTCGATTCTTTCCTTGGCGTCGAACTGGACATTCCGGCCATCAAAGCCGCCCGTGAAAACCAGGCGCGTCGGCAAATCACCAATGGCGAATACGTCGCCGGTGACACGGACGCCCTGTTACCTTCGCTCCTCAATCGACTCGACCCCGCTAAGACGGCCGTCCTCCTGGATCCGCCGCGCGTGGGTTGCCGTCCTCCGACCTTGCAGGTCCTTCGCGAGACGCGACCCGCGCAAATTCTCTATGTGAGTTGTCATCCGGCCACCTTGGCCCGGGATCTGAAACTCTTATGTACCGACGGGCTGTATGAACTCGTCGACGTCCAACCGGTGGACATGTTTCCGCAGACACAGCACGTGGAATGCGTGGCGGACTTGCGGCGCGTGGGGTGAAGCGCGTGGGGTGGACATCCCGAGGTAGGCAGGAATGCTCGCGAAACCGTAGACCGAAGGGTTGCGGTACCCGGTTCACTCATTTCTACCCGCTCTCGAGGGTCGTCTAGCTTGATCTTGCTCGCCGAGTGGCGTCCACTCGCTAGGAATCAACTCCTCCACCATGAATCGTCCCTTTGCCGCACCCTTGCTCGCGAGTCTGCTCGCCTGCGCCTTCTCCGGCACCTTGTTCGCTCATTCAGCCGTTGACCCGGTTCCGCGGGGTGACGAGTGGTGGAAAAAGCGCCACGATTCCATGAATCAGCAGGTCGTCACCCTGGGCGAAAAGGCCGAGGTGATTTTCATCGGCGATTCGATCACCCAAGGGTGGGAAGGTGAAGGCAAGGACGTTTGGACGCGGTACTACGCCCCCCGCAACGCCGTGAACCTGGGGATTGGTGGTGACCGAACCCAACACGTGTTGTGGCGCTTGGAGAATGGTAATCTGCCGGACCTTAAACCGAAGGCTGCCGTGGTGATGATTGGAACGAATAATTCCAACGGCGAAGACAACTCGGTCGACCAAATTGCGGACGGCGTGGCGGCCATCGTCGAAAAACTGCGGCGGACTCTGCCGGACACGAAGGTCCTTTTGGTGGGGATTTTTCCCCGCGGCGAAAATCCCAATCCGCAACGCGGAAAAGTCCTGCAGGTCAACCAAGTCATTCAGAAACTAGCCGACCAAAAGACTGTTTTCTGGATCGATTTCGGCTCCCAGTTTGTGGATACCGCCGGACGGATTCCCCGGGATTTGATGCCCGATTTTCTGCACCTCTCTCCCAAGGCCTACCAGATGTGGGCCGAAGCGATTGAACCGCACTTGACGCAATTCCTCGGGGCTTCCGCCGCGACGACCCCGGCGGCAGCCAATGGCGCGCTGACTGGAAAATGGACGTTTTCCACGCCCGGGCCGGATGGCCAACCGGTCTCCTTCCCGATGGAACTTAAGCAAGTGGGGGATACGTTGACCGGCCGGTTTTCTCGCGGTGGGGACCAATGGTTGACTATTGAGAATGGAAAGATCAGCGGTCAGGAATTCTCCTGGACGGTAAAGCGAGATCGGCCGGATGGCGGCTCGATGACTTATCAAATGAAGGGGAAATTGGAAGCCGGTCAGCTCACCGGCCAAACCAAGACTGATTTCGGCGGCAACGAAGTGACCAATCCCTGGACTGCCAAGCGCGATTAAAAGATCGCGTCCCTCCATTCAACGACGCGTTCCTCGTGGCCCCAGCGAGTTCCGTTTCCCCAGTTGCCTAGGTCTCTAAAACCGAAGCTGGTGCCCTACGGCTCTATCTGAGTTCTCGGGTCGACTCGTAGCGACCTCGACCTAGGCCGGGTCTCGTTGGGTTGCTGAACACCCAATCGGGACAAATTCCTCCACGTTTACCCCTCTGTTCATCTAAGTATTCTGGGCCATCGCCCGCTTGGAAAACCTTCTCTGCTTAGCAGAATCACCCCGTTATTGGCTTTGTTTTAGCAGATAGCAAGGGGCCCAGACGAGACGGCGGTCGAACGCTGGACCAAATCTAGCTATCCGGATTCGTCCCTGGGTTCAGCCACCCAAAGTTCTGCCGGGCCATCAGGTCGGTCCGAGGTTTTCCACCCTAATTGTCTCAAAAAATAATGTTTCCACTCCTGAATAAACCAGGGGCTAGGGCATTTCATGCCCTGGCTCTTTCTCTTGGCCTGTTTTTCACCCTCCACGGGGCGACCCCTCCGGAGAATCCGGCTCCTAATTCCCCCGCCGGACGGTTGTCCGTATTGCACCGCGGACAGAACGCCATCGACGCTTTGGGAACTAACCTCCCCGAAGTGGCCCGAACCTACGGGCTCACCGCCGCAGAACTGAATCGAAGGCTCCGGACCGACTCAACTCTGGCTCTCGATCCGAGCGGACGTCTGCTCTATACCGATCGAGGACCGGATCTAACGGAACGTGCTTCCCAAAGCGATCTGATCGATTCTCCCCAGACCGTCGGACCCGCCACCGCGGACGCATTCCGCCTGCACAGCCGACCGGGTTCGAAGCGCACGCTTTATCTCGATTTCAACGGGCAACTCATGTCCGACAATGCCTGGTCCGACAACTACAATGGGGGGCAGAACATCGTGGCCGCCCCCTACGACTCGGATGGATTTCCTAACTCCTTCAGCGAAACAGAACGCACCAAGATCATTCTGATTTGGCAGCGAGTCGCCGAAGATTACGCCCCGTTCGACGTCGATGTCACCACCGAGCTACTCAATGAGGCACTGCTGACCCGCAGCAGTTCAAGTGACGAATATTACGGCGTCCGGGTTCTAATTGCCCCATTCACTTCAATTTTCGGCAATTACGGCGGGATCAGCTACGTGGGGACCTTTAATGATTTCGGGGACTATTATAAACCGTCCCTCGTCTTTTGCGATGCGCTGGGCCCGAACAACGACAAAAACATTTCCGAGGCGGCGTCACATGAAGCCGGACATGCACTGGGCCTCAGCCATGACGGCGTACTCAATGGCGCCAGTTATTACTCGGGCAATGGTTCGGGCGAGACTGGATGGGCCCCGATCATGGGCGTCGGCTATTCCAAGAATCTGACCCAATGGAGTCGTGGCGAATACGCCAGTGCGAACAACACCCAGGATGATCTGGCGGTGATGCAGAATTATGGCATTAGCCACCGAGCGGACGACCATGGGAGCACGATTTCGGCAGCCAGTTATTTTCCCACGGGCAGCCAACTCGACGCCACGGGAATCATTGAGCGCAGCACCGATGTGGATGTGTTTGCCTTCACTGCGGGAGAGGGTCCGCTGACGGTTTCAATTGCCGCGCAGTCACCCGGACCCAACCTGGATATCCGCGCAGAGCTGCGAAATTCAGCGGGGACGCTTTTGGCGACCTCGAAACCGGCCGATCAGTTGGCGGCCTCCTTTAATCTCAGCGTTCCGGCCGGAACCTATTTCCTGAGCGTGAAAGGGGACGGAAACGGGAACCCCTCCACGATCGGGTATTCCAGTTACGGCTCGTTAGGAAACTATTCCATCTCCGGAACGGTCGTGAGTTCGACCGACCCGGTGGCACCTGTGGCGATCGCTACGGTTAACACTGAATCAGGAAGTGCACCGCTGGCGGTCACTTTCGACGGCAGTCAATCGTTTGACCCCGATGGGGGCAGCTTGAGTTACGCCTGGGACTTCGGAGATGGCACCGGCGAGAGTGGGGCGGTGGTAAACCACTCCTATTTGTCGACGAGCACCTACACCGCATCCCTAAGAGTCACCGACACCAGCGGTTTGACCCACTCGGACTCCGTGTCGATTCAGGTGGTCACCGCCAATACGCCACTCACAGCCAACATCGTCGTTAGCGCCACCTCGGGGACGACTCCGCTGACGGTCACTTTCGACGGGAGCGGGTCCACCGATTCTGAGGGTCGGTTGGTTTCATATGCTTGGAATTTTGGTGATGGCAGGACTGCGCAAGGCTCCATCGTACAAACCAGCTTTGAGACAGTCGGTACGTTTCAGGTGAGCCTTGTGGTGACGGACGGCAGCGGCGCCACAGCCACGGGTTGGACGACCATTGTAGTGCGAGCAAGCACTCTGCCCGCCGTTCGAGTGGAATCAATCGCGGAAACGACCACTGAAAACAAGTCGGGCACCATCGCCTGGGCTAACATTCAGGTCACCGACCTGGCGGGCAATCCGATCCCAGGAGTTTCGGTCTCGGGACGCTGGACTGGACCCGTTAACAACGGCCGATCGAGGGTTACCGACTCCAATGGAATCGCCAAAATTGGCTCGAAAACGGCCAAATCAGGGTCGGTCATGACCTTCACCCTCGTGAAACTGGCCCTGACGGGCTACACGTACGATCCGCTACTCAATCTCCAACGCACCGTCACAATTAAAATCCCCTGAGGGAGGGTTAGAGACCGCCTGACCAAGGCGGCAAATTCCCTTCGGCTTTTCGCGGCTCCGGCGCGTTCCCGGCTTGAGCCGGACGGCGAGGCAGACTATCCGTAGGGGGTCTCTCTACCGGATTCGCACTCTTTCCCCTCATGCCCACTGCCCGCCTTGCCGAACTTCGGAACCGAACCCTCGCTGTCATCATGGGTGGCGGTCAGGGATCACGGCTCTTTCCCCTAACTCGCGAACGCGCCAAACCCGCCGTTCCACTCGCCGGCAAATACCGTCTAGTCGACATCCCCATCTCCAACTGCATCAACTCGGGCATTATGCGGATGTACCTGCTCACGCAGTTCAATTCCGCGTCCCTGCACCGACACGTTTCCCAAAGCTACAAGTTTGATCATTTTGGTAGCGGCTTTGTCGAAATTCTGGCCGCGGAACAAACCTTCGCCTCGACCTCGTGGTATCAGGGCACTGCCGACGCCGTCCGGAAGAACCTGATGCACTTCCAGAACACGGATTTCCGGTACGCCCTGATTCTCTCCGGCGACCAACTGTACCGGATGGATTTCCAGAAGATCATTGAGCAACACGCCGAGTCCTCAGCCGACGTCACCGTTGCCACCATCCCAGTAATTGCCAAAGACGCTTCCTCCTTGGGAATTATGCAGGTAAATGCCGAACGCCGGATCACCCATTTCGTGGAGAAGCCCAAGGATCCCGCAATGTTGGAGTCATTGAAGGTCGATCGAGCCAGCTATGGACAACTGGGTATTCAAGGCGACGCCGAAGTCTACCTCGCCTCCATGGGGATCTACGTGTTCAACCGCGAAGTGCTCTTTGAACTCCTGAACAACAATCTCACCGATTTCGGTAAGCACATTATTCCCGGAGCCATCGAAAACAAACGGCTGTTTTCGTATGTCTACCAAGGCTACTGGGAAGACATCGGCACCATTCGCAGCTTCTTTGAAGCCAATCTCGACCAGGCAGCTAACCTGCCGAAATTTAATTTCTTCGATCCACCGGTTTTCACCCGGCCGCGCTTCCTGCCCGCCAGCAAGATCAACGGCGCCGCCATCGATCACGCGGTAATCTCCGACGGCTGCATCATTAGCAACGCCCGTATCCAGCACAGCACGATCGGCATCCGCTCGGTTCTCGACGAAGGCGCCTTTCTCTCCAACGTGGTCATGATGGGCGCCGATTACTACGACACGCCGTCCCGCCAATCCCGCCCTGAGCACCTGGGTATTCCGCTGGGAATCGGTCGAGGCACCCGCATCGAGAACGCCATCGTCGACAAGAATGTCCGAGTCGGCGAAGGCTGCGTCCTGAGTCCCGCCGGCAAACCCAGCGAGGTGGATCATCCACTTTATTACATTCGCGACGGGGTACTGGTCATCCCCAAAGGAGCAGTGATCCCACCCAATACCGCCATCTGATTCCCCTGTGCGCGAGGCTTTCAGACCTCCTCGATCTGACCGCGTACCGGCACCATGACCTCGGCCGCTGGCCGCAACCTCCGCAGGGTCTCTGCAAAAGCGAGCGATTGCTCCTCTTCGCCATGCACCACAAACACGCGCTTCACCTGGCCTTGGATTCGCCGGGCGTACTCCGCCAGTTCGGACTGGTCGGCGTGACCCGACATTGAATCCATCGACACTATGCGCGCCCGCACGTCTACGGGTTCGCCAAAGATATTGACCGGATTTCGACCCGCCATCAGTTGGGCGCCGAGGGTGTGTTCCGCGCAAAACCCGACGAATAAGACGAGGTTTGTGGAATTCCCGAGATGGTTACGCAAATGATGCCGGATCCGACCGGCTTCCGCCATCCCCGAGGCGCTGATGATAATCATGGCCCCGGGCATTTCATTGAGCTTCTTGGAATGGTCCACGTTCCGGATATAGGTCAGATTGCCCATTTCAAAGGGGCTGCCTTCCTGCAGGAGGAATTCGTAAGTGGCCTCGTTGAAACACTCCGGGTGAAGGCGGAATACCTCGGTGGCATTCACTGCCAGCGGGCTGTCCACGAAGACCGGCACGGACGGCATTTTCTTGCCTTCCATGCACCGTTTGAGGGCGAAGACCACCTGTTGAGTCCGGCCCACCGCAAAGGCCGGAATAATCACCTTCCCGCCCTGATGCAGGGTCTCAGCCACCTCCTTAAAGGCACATGGATCGTGGTCGCGTGCCTCATGGTCGCGATTCCCGTAAGTGCTCTCGATCTGCAAAAAATCCACATCTTCGACGACCGATGCATCTCTCAAGATGGGGTCACCACCCCGACCGACATCCCCGCTGAACAGGTAACGGTAGCGGCGCCCCTCTTCGCGCACATCCAGGATAACTTGGGCCGAGCCAAGGATATGACCGGCATCCACAAACGTGACACTCAGCCCATCGGTCACCGGAATAGGGCGATCATATCCGACCGCAACGAACTGGCGGATCACCATCTCGGCGTCATGAACGGAATAGAGCGGCAGCACTGGCGGCTCTCCGCGCTTAGACCGCAATTTGTTCACAAATTCCGTATCTGAAATCTGAATGTGCGCCGAATCGGCCAAGAGGAGGGCGGCTAAATCTCGGGTCGCAAAAGTACAGTAAATGTTCCCAGTGAAGCCTTGCTTGTAGAGATTGGGTAGATTGCCGCAGTGATCAATGTGCGCATGGCTCAAGATCGCGGCGTCGAGTTCTTTGGGATCAAAGGGAAACGTCTGATTGCGCTCCACCGATTCTCCGCGTCGCCCTTGGAATAGACCGCATTCCAACAAGACTTTTCGCCCATTTAACTCCAGCAGGTACATCGAGCCTGTGGTGGTCCGCGCCGCCCCAAGGAAGTGAATCTTCATGATCGAAAATGCTTCCCCGGGGAATACTGCATCGCAGCATCAGATCGAAGCCCTTTCTGCTAAGTTCCAGACCAAGAACCAGGAGGGCCAACCGGTCCACGAACGACTCGCCGAAGGTGACTTCACGCCGATTCGGCTGGGGACGTCCGGCGGCATCAGCCGCTTCAACGATTCCGCCCACAGCCACCCTGACCGGAACAATTCCGGCAAACGCATCCGGCCTCTTCCTGGTCCTGATCATGATCGTGCAGCTGGGCCGGCCCGGCCGTGGCGATTCCGCCGGATTGCGCGGGAAATTCAACCGTTCGCTTCGCCGCGAACACCATCGTCGCGGAAGAGGATTCGACACCGGAAACGATGGGCGTGCGCCTGCTGGATTCGACCAATTTCACGCTAGAAGTAAAACCGGCTTTGGGCCTCAACCGCCGTACCGACCTTGGCAAATTCGCGCCGTAAATTGTCCGTTGCCGGGGATGGACCGACTCGTAAACCCACCGGCCGCAGGTCACCGCTAGCGCGCACCTGAAACGAACCCCGGCAGGGAACGGAGGCCATCTTCCCGCACCCGAGGCCAATCGGGCCACCTCGTCGCTGCCATCAAATGCTCTCGCCGGAGACCGGCATCGGTGCCATCAGTTCCACCATGGAGTCGACAATGACTGTCCCCCCGCCGGTCAAGGCGACCCTGACCGCCCCAGTCACCACGGCAAACACTGCCGCGCAGAACTGGCCGGTGCCGGTCCTCGTGTTTGCTTCTGCCTGTATCACGGTGGGGATTCTATGGGACATCTCCTGGCATACGACTATCGGTCGAGACACCTTTTGGACGCCCGCCCACCTGATGATTTACCTCGGCGGCACCTTGGGGGGATGTGCCGCGGGTTGGCTCGCCTTGGTGGCCACGCTTCTAGAACGAGAGAAATCCGCCGGGACCACCATCAGCATCCTCGGCGCCCGGGCTCCGTTGGGCGCCTGGGTCGCCCTGTGGGGCGCCGCGGCGATGCTGACCTCGGCACCGCTGGATGATTGGTGGCACAATGCCTATGGGCTGGATGTGAAGATCCTTTCCCCACCCCATGCTCTGCTGGCCGCCGGTATGTATGGCGTCGTCACCGGAGCAGTCCTTTTGGCAGCGGCCGCCCGGAATCGGGTGATCCGCGACCCCCTACCTGCCCCCGGGTTGGTCATCGTCGCCTTGGGCATTCAACTGACGCTTGCTTCCATTCTGCTGACGGAATTCAGTTTCCCCAACTTACAGCATACCAGCACGTTTTACCTAGTTTCGGCGGCCATGTACCCCACCTTCTTGATCGCGGCTGCCCAGTTTTCACCCACCCGCTGGGCGGCCACCAAGGTCGCCCTGGTGTATCTGACAGTGGGGGCGACGATGGTTTGGGTTCTGCCGTGGTTTCCAGCTGAGCCTCAATTGGCGCCCATTTTCAACCGGGTCACCCACATGACCCCGCCTTCGTTCCCTCTGCTTCTCGTCGTACCCGCCGTCGCCCTCGACCTCCTGTTCCAAGGCTCGCGTGCCTGGAACTGGAAGGGAATATCTCTGCTCCGCACCTTGGCCGCCGCCACGCTGTTCGTCGGACTCTTCCTCCCGGTGCAGTGGTACTTCTCTCGGTTCCTGATCAGCCCAGCCGCGGACCACCAACTCCTGGCCGGTCACGGTCGATTCCTCGGCTATATGGCTCAACGCGATGAGTGGCAAGCCGTATTCTGGCGCTTGGACCGGGACCCGCTGACACTCCTGGCGGTGGGCAAGATGTGGCTGTTGGCGCTATTGGCGGTTGGCCTAGGCCAAGCCGCGGGCGTCTTTTTATGCCGGGTGCGCCGATGAACTGGAACCTGCGCGGCTGGGTTCTGGCCATTTGCTTGAGCGTTCTACCAGTTAGGGCTCATGTCGGCAGTCCGTTCGTGGTGTTTGAAGGCCGAGCGGGAACGATTCCCATCCGTGTGGTCGTTCGACAACCAGAGGTCGTCCCCGGTCTGGCCGAAATCTCCGTCCGACTGCTCGCCGGCGCGCCCAAGGAAATCCGCGTACGACCGCTCCATTGGCGAACGGACCGGACCGGCGCACCCCGGCCGGACGTGGCCCGCTTGGTGACCGGCGAGACCCGTCTCTACACCGCCGCCCTGTGGCTAATGAGTCGTGGGGCCTATGGAATCGAAATCCAAGTGGAGGGTCCCGAGGGAGGAACGGCACTCGTGCCCGTCAATTCCATCGCCTACGACCGAAAACCCATGCCTAAAACGCTGGGGTTTCTGCTTTCGTTTCTCGGAATCGGCTTGATCGCCGGAGCCTTTTCTATCGCCGTGGCCGCCGCCCGGGAAGCGACCTTACCCTCCGGCCAAGCTCCCGGCCGCAGTCAGCGGTTTCGAGCCGTATTGGCAGGGCTGATCTCGGTCATCGCCCTTTCCGGGCTGCTCTACGGCAGTTGGGTCTGGTGGAATCGGGAAGATCGCTTTCACAACACTCGGGTACTTTATCGCCAAACGACCCACACCGTTACCACCCAAGCGCGTGATGCCGAGACTGTCCTCCAGCTGCATCTTACGGATCCGCGTCAAAAAGACCCAGGTAACCGATTAATCCCCGACCATGGCAAACTGGTGCATCTGTTTCTGATCGAACAGGGAGCCTCGAATCTCATCCCGGCCCTGGCCCATCTGCATCCGCGGAGCAAAGGCGAAAATCGGTTCACCAGTGCTTTACCGGAGTTACCGGCCGGAAACTATCGGGTCTTTACCGAACTGGCCCATGAGGGCGGTTTCACGCAGACCTTGACCAATTCAATTCAGCTTCCGGCCTTCACCGGTCCGCCTCGCGCCTCCGACCCAGACGATGCCTGGGCCTCCCCTAACTCAGTCGCAACGAGTGCGGTTTCGCTCGGTGAGGGATTCAGTTTGCAGCTCGAAGCCAGTCGCAGGCGCGCCGGCGAAGTGAGTCTCCTGCGCGCACGAGTGACCCGGGCGGACGGCTCTCGAGCTCGGCTCCAATCCTACCTGCGCATGCTCGGCCATGCCGTGATCCTGCGGGACGATGGTTCCGTGTTCGCCCACCTGCATCCGGCCGGGAATCTTTCCATGGCCGCCACCCGAAGCTTCGCCTTGAAATTGGACGGTGACGCGGGCGCTTTGGCCGCCGATGCCAATTGTGGCGACCTGGAGTCGGTCCCACCGGACGTCGCGGCAGCTCTCGGGCAAACCGGCGAAGTGAGTTTCCCTTACGTCTTTCCCCAACCCGGCCGCTATTTCGTCTGGGTCCAGGTGAAGGTCGATGGACGGATTCGAACGGCCCCGCTCGCGATCGAAGTCGAGTCTTCCCCATGACCCGTCACCGAAGAATCTCTCCAACGGAACAAAGGTGCGGGAAGCATCAATTGGGGTGGAACTGCGCCGCTGAATTGAACTCCCAGCGAGTCCGGAAGATTCGCAAGAATGAGTGATTTGATGACCGGGTTCAGCTTAGACCCGCGACTCCAGTGCAATCGCTGCCGCTTCGTCCGCAAGTTCCAAAGCCGGGCCGGGTTCAGCATCGGTGAACCCGATCAGAGCCAACGCCAACCAGGTACAGAATCCCACGAGCCAGGTGCGGGAGCCACTCCGGAAGCGTTTGATGGCTTCAATTCGGTGGAGCAACGGCCGGATGTCGACTTCCCCATCACCCAAGATTCCAACGGCCGACGACTTGGGAGTCGGGGGAACACTGGGGATGACGCGCTCAATCAGCTTAAGCATGACCTCGCCGTAAGCCCGCCGCGCGGTCGGTTCGGTTTCCAAGGCCAGGGCGTCACAATCTTCTTCGCGATCAGCCCGGAGTTGGCGGGTCACAAACCAAACCAGGGGGTTGAACCAATGGATCAGTTCCACGGCCGCCAGGAGCCAATTCAACACCAGGTCCCGCCGACGCAGATGAGCCAGTTCGTGGAGGAACACCATTCGCAGTTCCGCAAAACTTAACTCTCCCAACAGGCCCTTGGGCAGAACTAATCGCGGACGCCAGATTCCGAGGAGGCAGGGGCTCCCGACAGCGGACGACTCCAGGATCGCTACCGGGGTCTCCAAACGAATGACCTCCTTGCAACTCTGCAGGAGCCACCATGCCTCCCAGGAATCAACCGGATGGGCTTTCCAGCGCACCCAGACAGCCCAGAATCCACCCGCCAAAGCGCGGATCACCAATACGGCGGCAACAATGCCCCAAATCCACTGAACCCAAGGACTTTCCAGGAACCGAACTAGCGCTAACGACGGGCCGAAGGCACCGGGTTCGACGGGCGCTTCAAATCCCGGTGGAGCGCCGACCAGGTTGAACAGGCTGACCGGACTAGGAAACGAAACCGGCCAGGCCAACCGCACGATCACCAGCATCCAAAGCCGGCAGCGCCAGCAGGCATTCAGGTGCTCCCCGAGAGCCTGAATGACCAACCAGACCACGACCGCGAGGACGGAAGCCTGCCAAGATGCCCGGAGCAACTGTCCGAGGAATTCGGCGACAACCGGGGCATTCATGGCTGAGCTTGCTTAGCAACGGTTGCGCCACAACCCGACAAATCCTCAGATTTCTTCCATCGCCTTTCGCAGGTCTTTTGCCTGCTTCGCGGTCAACTTTCGATTCTCCACGAAATAGGCAACCATGGACGACAGCGAGCCGCCAAACACCCGGTCCAGAAACGAAGAACTCACAGCACTCACGCAGGAATGCTCATCCACCAAAGGCTTATATAAGTACGCCCGACCCTGCTGCTCATAGCCCAAAGCACCTTTTCGAACCAGGCGGTTCAACAGTGTTTTAGCCGTCACCGGATGCCAGGTCGAATCGGCCTTGGTCAGTTCAGAGATGATATCCGCGGCCGTCACAGGCGCTTTGGCCCAGACAATTCGCATGATCTCCCACTCGGTCTCCGAGATACGGGGAATTTGAGGCATGGGTCGTAGAAGATGGGTTAGGTGTTACAGGTGTGAACCGGTTGCGGTTTATGCCCGTGAACAAATCCTGTCAATGGTTCTTGTAACGAAACCGGTACAAAAATGTGGGACGACCTTATCCCTCCTCTTAACCGATCCTTTGGAGGATTAATTTACCTGCCAAACGGCCTCCTCCCTAACCCCGACGATTCCACAGGTGCGCCCCCTCAGCTCAGCGTTACTCTGCCGTCATGAAGGTCGTCGTAACGGGCGGTTCGGGATTCGTCGGACGCGAGTTGGTCCGACAACTCCAGATCGCCGGGCATTCCGTGCGGATTCTAGCCCGAGGCACTCATCCCCCCAAGCCCGGGGTTGAGTTCGTTCGCGCTTCGGTCCTCGACTTCAGCACCCTACCCGCTGCTTTCGCCGGCGCCCAAGCGGTGATCCATCTCGTCGGAATCATCAGCGAAGTCGGTGAACAAACCTTCGAACGGGTCCACACCACCGGAACGGCCAACGCCGTCTTGGCCGCTCAAACCGTGGGAATTTCCCGGTATCTCCACATGAGCGCCCTCGGCACCCGACCCAACGCCGTCTCCCGTTATCACTGCTCCAAATGGGCCGCGGAGGAAATCGTCCGGCGCAGCGGACTCGCTTGGACCCTTTTTCGCCCCAGCCTGATTTACGGACCGGGCGATGGCTTTGTGAACCTGTTCGCACGTCTAGCGCGTTGGTCTCCCATCCTACCCGTCATCGGAGCCGGCACCAACCGCGTTCAACCCATCGCCGTGGAAGACGTCGCCCGGTGTTTCGTCACCGCGCTCGCCTCTTCCGCTGCCGTCGGACAGATTTACGATCTCTGCGGTCGCGAACCGTTTCGCTTCCAGGAGGTGCTGAAACTGATTCTCGCCGTCACCGGCCGATCCCGGGCGCTGATTCACCTCCCCCTCCCCCTCGCTCGACTTCAGGCAACCCTCCTGGAGGCAGTGATGCCAACCTTCTTTGGCCAAGCCCCCCCCTTGAATCGGGATCAGATCCTGATGCTCCAGGAAGACAATGTGGGCGACCCCCAGCCAGCCGCTGAGGCTTTCGGCTGGGAGCCCATCCCGTTTCGTCAAGGTCTCGAACGACTTTTGGCGGGGAAGAGCACCGCAATCGCAAAAAACTGACCCCGCCGGCCCGGCCTGGCAGTACGTGGTCCATGCCATCTTTTGTCCCATATGCGACAAAAGACGGGATCGTCCCACTTCGCAGAACTCCTCGAACGGATCACTGACTCGGGCCGTCCAAACCCGCATGAAGATCCGCCAGTGCCGCCCATCACGGCCTTCCGAAAAGATTTTACCGCTTTTCTGCGAGGTTGGACCGCAGGTGTCCACCCCTCTGAACCAAAGTCACCCCATGAAAAGTGAACTTGGTTCAAATCTTTCACCCGCACCGATAAGCCGTCGGGCACTGCGCCCGCGTCGCCCGGCCCAGCTCGATTTCGCCCTTCCAGCCTCGCCCGCCCCAATTCGACGGTCCAAGCCCGCGACGGTCGGCGGTCCCTGTCCCCGTAAACGGGCCGACTGGTGGTTCGATCAAATGCGCCAATTAGTGGCCGAAGGCCGTGAACTCGAAGCCCCGGGCGTCTTCTAGTCGCGCGCGGAGTTTGCCGAGAACACGTAAAGCCGCTTTCCGTCGCGCCCGCTTTGCGGAACCTTGGCTCCGTGAAGCTCACCCATGGTCTGCATCTCGCCTATTGCACCAACGTCCACCGCGGACGCGACTGGGCCGAGACGCTGAGCAATCTCGAACGCCACACCCTGGCCGTCCGCCGGGCGGTCTCGCCCGACCGTCCGTACGCCATTGGACTCCGGCTCAGCGATTCTGCGTCCCGCGAGCTCGTTCAACCCAACACTCTCCGGGAATTCCGCAACTGGCTGGCCCGCCACCAATGCTACGTTTTCACGATCAATGGCTTTCCGTACGGTGATTTCCACGGAACGCGGGTGAAGGAACACGTCGCCCAGCCCGATTGGACTCACCCCGAACGTCTCGACTACACAAATCGCCTGTTTGATCTACTGGCGGAACTGGTTCCCGACGGCGTGGAAGGATCGGTCAGCACCGTGCCCGTCAGCTTCAAGCAGTTCAAACTGGGTTCGCGCGGACTGGCGATCGCTCGGGCCAACCTTTGGCGCTGCGTGGATCATCAGGAACAGTTGACCCGCCGGACGGGAAAAAAGCTCCACCTCGGTCTGGAACCCGAACCGTTCGGTACCGTGGAAAACACCACGGAATTCCTAACCCTCTTCGAACAACTCGAGTCCGACCGACCAGGGGACCTGCGCCTTAAAGAGCATCTCGGCATCAACTACGATACCTGCCATTTCGCCCTGCAATATGAGTCCCCGGTGGAAGCGCTGGGCCGACTTCGCCGCCGGGGGGTGCGCATCAGCAAACTTCATCTCAGCAATGCCTTGAAAGTTCACCCCACCCGCGACGTCCGAACCGCTCTCCGCGCCTTCGACGACGGCGTTTACTTTCATCAGGTCATCGAACGTCGGGCCGACGGTGAGCTCGTTCGGTACGCGGACCTGGATGAAGCGCTGGTGACCCCGGAAAGCGACGGCCCCCAGTTTGACCGGGAATGGCGCATCCATTTTCACATCCCGTTGCATGCCCCGGAGACGCCACTCTTTGGAACCACTGTCGAACATCTCCGCGGCACCCTCGACGTGCTGAAACAACAACCCCAATTGTGTTCCCACTTGGAAATGGAGACGTACACCTGGGAAGTCCTACCGCGGGAGTTAAAGCAACCCCGGGTCGAAGACATGTTGGTCAGCGAATACCGATGGACCCTGGCGGAACTAGCCTCCCGCGGTTTCCATCCGGTAGCCAGCTAACCCTCCCCCTACCACAGGCATTCCTGCCCTCCTCCCCCAGGCCGGAAAGGGCAGATTCAAAACCCGAGGTGCTGCCTACCCGAACGTCGGCGGTACCCCGTTGAGCCCCTTACGGCGAAGCCTTCCACTCCCAGTTCTCACCAAAGAATCCAGCAGCGGCAATCCCGCCCGGCGCTCGGGCCGTCACCGGTTTGGTCAGATCAATGACCGCCCAATCCGGCAGCTTGGGCGTCTGTCGAGCGTTGTTCAGAAGGTCATACTCGCGAAACGTAAACCCGCTGTTCACTACCACGTACTTCTCCGGATTCAGCGGATTCGGGTACACCAACACCGGCACATATTGATTCACCGGATAGCCCGCCACCGGCGTATGCACTCCGGTCGCATCCCAGCGAACCCCAAGCTTGGACGCTACCCGACCCAACACCGCATTGCTCTGCGGATCGCCCCACAGAATCAGGTGATGCTCGGCCAGATCAGTATCCGTCACCGCAGTGTCATCCTTGATCCGCACTTCTCCTCGGTACTGTCGCCGCCATTGTTCGATCGCCCGGTTTAGCTCGTTCGTCACCCAACCTCCCACCGTCGCATTTAAGGGTTCACCGGTGGGGCGCACGAACAGAAAGGAATCCATGAAGGCATCATCAATGGGCCCCTGCAGTCCGTGCCGCTTTCGGAGAATTTTGTCCGGTAACCCCCCCGCCACCCAGGTGCCCTCAGCCTTTTTCACGGATGCCGACCAGGACCGGTCGGACTGGGGGCGACCGGTTTCGACCAGGATCCCGTCGACCGTTACCAGAACCGGCCGAGTCGGATCAAAGGGACTTCGTCCGATCGGGATCGCGAAGTGCAGCGCACGGACATTTTTTGTGGTGACCACCACTCGGTTCGCCGCCGGATCCAGACGTGCCTCGACGCGAGCGCGTTCCCAATGTTCCCCCAGCGCCTCAATCGTCACCCAAGCCATGGTGTTGTACCGCAGCGTCGCGGTCTCGAACCGCACCACTGCCGGAAGGGGATCACGGCCTTGGGTCGCCAGCGCATCAATCCGCCGATTCAGTTCCGCCTTAGCGCCAGGCTCGTAGCGGTGCCCGGTCTTGGGACCGATCAAATGGGTCAGTTCTAGTCCTTCCCCAGTCAGGGCTTGTTCCATGGCGCGGGCCGCTTGGATCTGCGAATCATCGGCGCCGCTATAAGCAATGAGCGGCACCATACTGACGTTCAGAGGAACGGCCGTTGAATCGTAAAGTTGCCAGAGCTTTTGCTCCCAAAGAGCAGGGGTCAGCGTTTCCTTTTGAAACACTTTCAGGAATTCCGCAGTCTCGCTAAAGCCCGCTCCCGGAGCCGCCGCCGCCCATTGACTTGCGAAGTGCGTGGCCATGTGCCAGCACGCGGCTCCACCCAACGAAAAACCCCGCACCACGATCCGCTCATTATCAATCGGGTACCGCTTCTTCACGTCGTCCAGCGCTTCCCAAAAGTCCGTTTCACCGGCAAAGCGCGAGCCATTGCAGTAGCGTCCGTAGAGGTGCAACACAAACGCCCCCCGAGGGGTGAATTCTCCGGGATTCCGCATCCGGTCATTCAGAAACGCGAGTTCGCTCAGTTGTTCGCCTCGCCCATGAAACCAGGTATCCAGCCGGTAGTTCCGTCCGTCCTGCGCCGCAAACGCCTCCGGCACCACCAATCCATAGGGCTGCACCGAGCCATCCACCCGCGAGATATAGCCCCGCACGACCAACCCTCGAGCGTCCGTCCAATACGGCTTGCCGTCCCGCAGCGCCGCGGCCCGCTTGAAGCCTTCCTGAAGTTGTAACCGCGCCGCATCCACCTCGTTGGTCCGAAAAAACTCATCGTACCCCAGCGCCCAACTCACCGATTTCTGAAAAATCTCCAGATCCGGCAAAAGCTCGAGTCGGGCCGGCTGATGGGTCGACGCTAAACGCTGCGACTCGATCTCCGCCCCCAACCGCACCACCTCGTCGGTCAGTTCCCGGCGCACGTCATCCGGAATGATCCGGCCGGCCGGCGGGATTCGCCGTACCTGGTCGAGTCGATTATCCGCCGGGCCATCGGCCCACAAAGGCAATCCTACAGCCAGGGCGGCCAGAAGACTCAACAAACGGGAGATCATTGGTTCCACGATCCAATCAGAGTTCGGGGAATTCATCCAGTTCCGTACCGAATGACCAAGATTTCGCCCGGGGCTCCGCCCTGGACTTATGGCGCTTCGTTCCCTCAGCGGCTACGCCGTAAGCCTTCCCACCCCCCCGAATGCCGACTGCGTTTCCCCAATTTTCTTGCCGCAACCACGGCTCGGCGGATACGAACCCTCCCAGTTCACCCCGCATCACTCGCCGCGCCCTGACGCCTATCCCTATGTTCAATACACAATTTCCCGCCGAACGCATCCTCATGGGTCCCGGCCCCAGCCCAGTTCCTGCCCGTGTCCTGCGCGCCCTGGGCGCTCCCACCCTGGGCCATCTCGATCCGCAATACCTGGCGATCATGGACGAGACGTGTGAACTGCTCCGACAGGTGTTCCAGACTCGAAACCTTCTGACCTTTCCCGTCAGTGGCACGGGCATGGCCGGGATGGAATGCGTAGCAGTCAACCTGCTGGAACCGGGCGATGAAGTGATCGTGGGTGTCAACGGTGTCTTCGGCGCTCGCATGAAGGACGTCATGGAACGATGCGGGGCCACGGTCCATGCGCTCGAAGTTCCCTGGGGCGATATCTTCTCCCTCGAACAAATAACCGCCGCCCTGGATCAGTTCCCCAAAACCAAAGTTGTCGCTCTGGTCCACGCCGAAACCAGCACCGGCGCCCTCCAACTTCTCGAAGGCGTGGCGGAACTGGTGCACGGACGCGGCGCTCTCTTTGTCGTCGACGCAGTGACCAGCCTCGGCGGACACACCTTACTGGTCGATGATTGGGGAATTGATGCGATTTACAGCGGAACCCAGAAATGTCTTAGCTGCCCACCGGGACTTTCGCCGGTCAGTTTCGGCGCTCGCGCACTGGCCCGAATGGATGCCCGGAAAACTAAGCCCCAATCCTGGTACTTGGATGTTTCGCTGCTCCGAAAATATTATCTAGCGGGCGGTGGCAATTCCGGCGGTGGCCGGGTCTATCATCACACAGCCCCAATTAATATGACATACGCCCTGCGTGAGGCGCTAGCCATTGTTTTAGAGGAAGGATTGGACGCGCGCATCGCTCGTCACGAACAGATGTATCGACGCCTTCGCACCGGCCTCGAAGCGATGGGGCTGTCCTACATTCCCAAGCACTCCCTCCACACGCTGAACTGCATCGGGATTCCTGCGGGTACCGACGACGCGAAGGTTCGCCGACGACTGCTGGAAGAATATGGAATCGAGATTGGTGCCGGACTCGGAGTGATGGCGGGCAAGGCTTGGCGCATCGGCCTCATGGGTCACGGATCCACAATTCGCAATGTGGACCTGGTGCTGACCGCGCTTCGCGAGATCCTCAAATAATTCGCCCATGTCCGCCGCTGCCCTGTCTCGTCTGGCCGCACTCTTGCCGGCCGATCGGTGGCTGACACGACCGGTGGAGTTGGCCGCTTACGAGAGTGACGCCCTGACCGCCTTTCGCACGCGACCCCTGGCCGTCGCGGTGCCCGAGTCAGCGGCCGAAGTAATCGCTCTCGTTCGCCTCTGTCACGAATTCCAACTGCCCTTCGTCGCCCGGGGCAGCGGCACGAGTCTCTCCGGCGGTTCTTTGCCCGTGGCCAACGGCATTGTCATCGCTCTGAATCGATTGAACCGTATTCTAAGACTCGATCCCGACGAACGAATTGCGGTGGTCGAACCCGGAGTCATCAACGCCCAAGTGTCCCTCGCCGCAGCACCCCACGGGTTGCACTACGCCCCGGATCCGTCGAGCCAGAGCATTTGCACCATTGGCGGCAATGTGGCCTTCAATTCCGGCGGCGCCCATTGTCTGAAATACGGCATGACCGCCAATCATGTCCTCGGACTCAAGGCCGTGTTGGCTACCGGTGAAGTGGTGGAATGGGGCAGCCCCAGCCGAGAACGGATCGGACCGGATTGGTGCGGATTGTTCACCGGACATGAAGGGCTGTTCGGCATCGCTCTGGAAATCACCCTCCAACTCCTGCCGCGCGCCGATCGCTTCCACACAGTCCTGGCCGGATATCGCACGCTCGAACAGGCCGGTGATGCCGTGTCCGCCGTGATCGCCAGCGGCCTGCTTCCCGGCGCCCTGGAAATAATGGATGCACTCGCTCTCGAAGCCGCCCGCGCCGCCGTGCAGGCGGACTATCCGCCGGGCTGTGAGGCCGTACTCATCGTCGAACTCGAGGGTCCGCGCGAAGTCGTCGCCGTCGAACGCGAACGCCTTCAAGCCATCCTCGCGGCCAGTCAACCCGTCGAGATGCGTCCCGCTCGGGACGCCGACGAGCGCCTCGCCATCTGGAAGGGCCGCAAATCCGCCTTCAGCGCCGTGGGTCGTTTGTCCCCCGACTTCATCGTGCAGGACGGAGTCGTTCCGCGACGCCGCTTGGGTGAAGCGCTCCGACGCATCGCCGAGATGTCTCACGCTGCGGGAATTCGCGTCGCCAATGTCTTCCACGCCGGCGATGGCAATCTCCATCCGCTGATCCTCTTCGACGGCCGGGAACCCGGCGCCTTATCACGAGCAGAGGCCCTGGCCGGACGGATTCTCCAGATGTGCGTCGAGATGGGTGGGTCCATCACTGGAGAACATGGAATCGGGGTTGAGAAACGTGACTTTCTGCCGGACATGTTTACCGCCGAAGAAATCGAGTGCCTGCAGCGCGTGCGCGCCGCCTTCGATCCGCTCGGCCTCGCCAATCCCGGAAAGATGTTCCCCGGACCCGAAGCGCCCGCCCTGACTCAGCGAGGTCTGCATCCACTGGAACGAGCCGGGTTGATCTCTCGGATATGAACGCCGTGCTCACTCCAAGTTCCTTGAACGAACTTTCCAACGCCGTGCGGTCAGCGTCCCGAGTGCTCGCGATCGGAGCCGGCACCAAGCCTCGCCTGGGTGAGGCCGAAGCCGTGAAAATTTCTACGACCAAATTGCGGGGCATTCTCGAATACGATCCCGGCGAGTTCACGTTCACCGCTCTCGCCGGAACACCCCTGCGCGAGATCGTGCACGCCCTAGCCGAATCCGGTCAGCACCTCCCCTTCGATCCGGTCTACGTCGAAACGGGTTCTACTCTGGGCGGCACCGTGGCGTCAGGCCTAAGCGGACCCGGCCGGTTTCGGTTCGGCGGCGTGCGCGATTTCATCCTGGGCGTGCGCTTCATCGATGGCGCCGGACGCCTGTTGCGCCTCGGCGGGAAGGTGGTCAAGAACGCCGCCGGATTTGATCTCCCGAAATTTTTTGTCGGCAGCCTCGGTCGCTTCGGCGTACTGGGTGAAATTACCTTCAAAGTATTCCCACGGCCCGCCGCGACCTTGACGCTGAGACTCCGCTCGGACTCTCTGGAATCCACCCGTCGAATGATCAGCGAAATCGCTCGCTCCCGCTGGGACCCCGACGCGCTCGACGTTCCGCCTGGGTCCTCGGATCTCCTCGTCCGCTTGGCGGGCCCCGAGGTCGCCTTGTCGCTACTCGCGCGCGAAATCCTCGGGAGCTTTCCCGGCGAGGTGAGCGCGACTGCTGCTGAACTCTGGAAGGATCTGCGAGAATTCCGCTGGATCCATTCCGCGGGTGTCTTGCTGAAGATTCCACTCTCGTTGAACACGCTGGTACCGTTGAAAAACGCCGTGGACCGACTCCCGGATTCCCGAATCCATTTCAGCGCCGGAGGCCAAGTCGCGTACATATCGTTGCCCGCTCCGGAGGCCGCGACTCCTCTAGTGACTGATCTGATCCAACTGGGTTTGTCCGGCCTGACCTTGCGCGGAGCAGTTCCCGTTTTTCTGGGGGCTCGCCCTCGCCCTGAAATCGAACTGGCGATGAAGTCAGCCCTGGATCCCACGAACCGTTTCCCCTCCCTCGACGCCTAATGTTACACGCCATCCCCACGGAAAAATACGGACCCTTGGGAAAACCTATGGCCGAGGCAGTGTCGCAATGCGTGCACTGCGGCTTCTGCCTGGCGGCCTGCCCGACCTACCGCGAACTCGGTCAGGAAATGGACTCACCACGCGGTCGCATCGTGCTGATGAAGGAAGTGCTCGAAGGCCAACTGTCGTGGGCTGCCGCTCAACCCCACGTGGACCGATGCCTGGGCTGTCTCGCCTGCGAACCTGCCTGTCCCAGCGGCGTGCCGTATCGGGATCTCATCAGTCCGTTCCGCGCCTTAGCCCGAGCTGCTGTGCCGCGTTCGTTCATTGAACGGTTCCGCCGCTTCCTCACCGCCCAGACCCTTCCCTATCCCACCCGATTCCGACTGGCCGCCCAACTTGGAATCCTCGCCCGCACCTGGATCCCGTGGTGCCCTCGGCCGTTGCGGCCAATGTTGGAGTTGTTGCCCCCACAACTTCCGCCCGCGGAATCCTGGCCCGAGCTCACACCCGCTCGGGGTCAACGCCGCGCGCGGGTCGCGTTGCTGACGGGATGTGCCCAACAGGTGCTCGCTCCCGATCTCAATTCCGCCACGATCGAAGTGCTCTCCCGCAACGGCGTGGAAGTCGTGATCCCCCCAGCGCAGGGGTGTTGCGGCAGTTTGGCCTGGCACACCGGCGACCTCACGGCCGCCCAGAACTTCGCCCGACGCACTTTGGCCGCGTTCGAATTCGACGTCGATGCCGTGCTCACCAATGCCGCCGGCTGTGGTTCGACCCTGCACGAATATTCGCTGATTCTGCGCGGCACGCCCGACCAGGCACGGGCTGAATCCTTTAGCCGCCAGGTGCAGGATGTGAGCGTCTTTCTGACCCGACTCGGCGTGCGCGAACCGTTCCCCGAATACCGGCTCAAGCTCGCCTACCACGACGCTTGCCACCTCGCGAATGCTCAAGGCGTGCGCCTACCTCCGCGCGAATTGCTCCGGGCCATTCCGGGAGTGGAGCTACTGGAAATCCTGGGGGCCGACCTCTGCTGCGGAAGTGCGGGCAGTTACAATCTCGACCAACCGGCCATCGCCGACTCCCTCGGTGAACAGAAGGCTCGCGCCGTCCTCGCCACCGGAGCCGATGTCGTCGTCTCGGGTAACATTGGGTGCCTCACGCAACTCCAACATCACCTCCAACAACTGGGCTCCACGGTGCGCGTTCGCCACACGTTCCAGGTGCTGCGCGACGCCTATCGGGCGAATGATTCGTCCAAACCCTAATTCTCCCTCGCTCTCGCGCCATGCCTTGGTCTCATAATTACAATCCACTAGGCAGCCTACCCTTCTCCGCACTGGTGGCCACGTTGCCCGTCGTGGTCCTCCTTGGGTTGCTCGCCTTCTGGCACGTGCGCGCCCAATTCGCCGCGCTGGCCGGATTACTCACGGCCGCTGCTCTGGCCATCGGTGTTTATCACATGCCCGCGTCCTTGACGCTTGCGGCCGCCGGATACGGGGCCGCCTTCGGTCTCTTCCCGATCGGTTGGATCATTCTCAACGCCATCTTCATTTACAATCTGTCCGTTGCGACGGGAGGGTTCAAAGTCCTGCAAGAACAGGTGGCCGGAGTCTCTCACGATCGGCGAATTCAGTCCCTGCTGATCGCCTTTAGCTTCGGGGCCTTTATTGAAGGTGCCGCCGGCTTTGGGGCGCCGGTGGCCATTACCGGAGCGCTCATGATCGGACTGGGGTTTCAACCCTTGGAAGCCGCCAAACTCGCCCTCATTGGCAACACCGCGCCCGTGGCTTTCGGTGCCTTGGGAACTCCGCTAATCACCCTCGCGAAAATTACCAACCTCGATGTCCACCTGCTCAGCTCCATGGTCGGCCGGCAACTGCCGATCTTCTCCTTGGTGGTCCCGTTCTGGCTCGTCGCCGCGCAATCCGGCTGGCGCGGCATGATCGGCGTTTGGCCGGCCTGTCTCGTGACCGGGCTCAGCTTCGCGCTCCTGCAATTTGCCGTCTCCAATTACCACGGCCCCTGGCTGGTCGACATCATCGGCGCGGTGGGCTCCTTGGGCGCACTAGTGGTCTTCATGAGGTTCTGGAAACCGCGCGCCGAACCGGTAGCCTTACCCGAAGTACTGGAACCCGCCCCCAGTTCAACGCCCGCGTGGCGGGCTTGGATTCCCTGGGTCTTCCTCACGGTCTTGGTCTTCCTCTGGGGACTGCCCACTATCAAGGGCGCTTTGAACTCAGTTTATGCCCCAGGCCTGGAAGTGCCCTGGCTGCATAAGGCCGTCCAACGGGTTCCGCCGGTGGTAGCCCAACCTGAACTCGAATCGGCGGTCTTCACGTTCAACGCCCTCTCGGCCACCGGAACCGCTCTCTTGCTGGCCGGCCTCCTCGCCGGTCTGACCTTGGGCCTCTCACCCCGTCGTCTGGTCGCCACCTACTTCGCGACGCTCCGGAGCCTAGGAGTTTCGCTCCTCACCATTGCCCTCATGCTCGCCCTCGGGTTCACCACCCGTTACAGCGGCACCGATACTACGATGGGTTTGGCCATGGCGGGCACGGGCTTTTGGTTCCCCTTCTTTTCCCCGCTCATCGGTTGGTTGGGCGTGGCGCTCACCGGCAGTGATACGTCTTCCAATGTGCTCTTCGGCAATCTGCAACAAGTCACGGCCCAACAACTCAACCTATCGCCCGTCCTCATGGCCGCCTCCAATAGCTCCGGCGGCGTCATGGGCAAAATGATCGACGCCCAAAGCATCGTGGTCGCCAGTGTCGCCACCGGAGGCCGACCCGATAGTCCCGACGCTGGCACCGTGCTGCGCGCGGTCTTTTGGCATAGCGTCGCCCTCGCCCTGCTGATGGGCGTCCTGGTCATGCTCCAAGCCTATGTCTTCCCGGGGATTATCCCGCGCTGATCGCTGAGCCGTTCCACGATTGGATCCTCACCAAGGAAACGGATCATCCACTGGAACCGGCACGGTCGCTTCCAGGTTGAATAGACAAATCCGCCCGCTCGGTGCGTCCTCTCCACGGCCACCCTTCATGTCCGACTCTGATCTCGAACGTTTGTACGACGCGCATGCCGAGGCGTTGTTCGCGTTCCTGCTGAATCTGACGCGCGCGGAGGCCGACACCCGAGATGCCCTGCAGGAGGTATTCACCCGCCTAGCCCGCCAACCGGAATTGCTCCGGGAAGTCCGCGATGAACGGGGGTTTCTGCTCCGAATGGCCCACAATTCCGCCATCGATTTCATCCGGCGACACGAGGTCCGACGCCGAGCTCACGAGGGACTGGCCGCCCAGCCCACCGAGTTATTTGCCCAGTCGTCCGATCCCGACGAAGCCGCTCTGCGCGTCGAACTCGCCTCGGGTCTGGGTGAATTGCCTCCCGAGCAACGGGCCGTAGTGCACCTCAAGCTTTGGGAAGGCCTCAGCTTTGAACGAATTGCCGAGACCCTGGAGATTCCGCTGAACACCGCCGCGAGTCGATATCGCTACGGTTTAGACAAACTCCGCACGCGGTTGCGTCCCCTTTACGACGAGATTCGCTGAGCCCACCCAATCGCCATGAACTCCCACGAATCCAATTCTAACTTACCGCCGGAGGAACCTCTGGAGGCCCGTTTGGCGAGCCAGCCACTCCGGTCGGTCCCCGGATCCTGGAAATCCGACATTCTCGCCACAGCGCGGACCACTCCGCACACGGATCCGGTGCGACCCCGAATCCTCGCCGCCGAACCCAACTGGCTGGAACGGTTCCTGGCCCGATTCCCGGTGGCGACCGCCAGCCTGGCGACGGCCTGGGTATTTGTCTGGGTGGCCAGTTCCACCGATCGGTGGCTCAACGGAGCCGTGGCCAGGACCACCCCCACCGTCTCCGCCGAGCAAATCGCCGAGGCCCGTGCCCAAAGAGCAGCCCTGTGGCACTTGGCGGGCCTCGACGACCCTCGGCAAGCCTCGCCCCGAGCCGCACCTGCAGAACCCGCTCGTTCACCCGTCCTGAAACCCCGCAGCGACCGCCGCCTGAGCCACGACGACTTCTTCGGACTCACCTCCGAGCGCCCTGAACGCTCAATCGCTTAACCCCAATACGGTTCGACGCTCAGCTCTCAACTCTCAACCTCCCCATGCTCCCCACCACCTACTATAACTGGCTGTCCGATCGGAATTGGACCTGGCTCGGCTTGCGCCGACTGCGGCCCGCACCGGATCGCCCGTATCCGTGGGCAGCGCTTCTGATCTTCCCCTGCTTCACGGCCGCCCTGCTGGTGGCCCTCATGGCCGGTATCAGCACCCTCGTCCGAATCGATTCCTCCAGCCAGGAGTCAGGAATCCACGTCGCGTTCTTCTGGATCATTGGCGTCTTTGGATTTACGGCGAGTTTGGTTCACCGAAGTTTCGCCGGCCTCAGTTGGAACCAACGGGCCGCTCGAATTCGCACTTCCGGTCAACCCGAGATCTCGGTTCGTCCCGGTGCCTTGAGTCGCTGGGTGGTGGGACCGTTCTACCTCTTGCTCATTGGGTTCGTGACCCCGTTGGCCGTGCTCAGCGCCGTAGAAAATCTCCGGGGCGCCCTTGAATGGCGATCCGTCCGCCACCAACTCATTGCTCAGGGCGAAAAGCTCGCTATCCACGAATTGGCGACCAAACCCGGGCCGGAGGAACAAAACTTCTTTGGGGTCGCTCCGTTCAATCGGCTGCTCGCGACACCCGGCTCGACTGATCGGATTGACACGAATGCCATGGCGGCATTTCGCGTCCTGGAACTTCCTCGTCAGGTCACCCAAAAACGCGACCCCGGCGACCGACTCCCACCGACACTCGCCGAGTGGGCGGTCTTGTTCCGCGTGGCGATTTCCAATCAAAACCTGCCGCGCGGAACCAAGGGATACGCCGCACATGGGCCGCGCTTCCCCGGGTCTGCCTCCAACGCCACCGACGCGACCGTCGTCCGCACCGCTCTGTCCCCCACTGAGCCGCTCCTCCGGCAGTTTTGTGAGGCCACGCTCCGTCCCCAAGCCGTTTTTCCCGTCCGCTGGGACGACGGTTTCAACGCCATCTTACCCCACCTCGCCAAGCTGAAGTCACTGCAAACCCTGATCGACGTCCGGGTGGCGGCCTTCCTTGCCAATCACGAACCGGACCGCGCCTTCGCCGACGCGGAATGTGCCCTTCGGTTCGCCGCCATTCTACGGAACGAGCCCCTCCTCATCTCTCAATTGGTTCGCTACTCCCAAGCCAACCTCGCGGCGCAGACGGTCTGGCGAGGTCTAGAGGCTCACGCTTGGAACGACTCGCAACTGGAAGCCCTGCAGCAGCAACTCTCCAGCTCGGCATACCTAACAAGCTTACTCTTCGCCTTCGAAGGCGAACGCGCTTTGGCCTTAAGTTCGATGGAGGGGTGGGCCCAAAAAAGTAGACTCTTCTGGACTTCGGCCCCGTTCCTAGGAGCCCCGGAGACCGACCAACTCAACAGCGGATCCTTCAGTCTGATGCCCGTCGGCTGGATTCGGCAAAACCAGGCTTCTTTGGCCCGATTTTACCAGGACCTCATCGCGAACACCCGAAAACTGGCCACTCCTCCGGGCTCCCCGGGACAAGAGTCTGCCTTAAAGGGGGTTATTCGCGCCCAAGTCGAGCCCCAAGTCGCACGGAGCCGCTCGACACCGTATAACCTCCTCACCGCGATGCTCGTGCCCGCGATGGAAAGGGCTGCGATTAAAGCGATCCGCGCGGAAGTCACCTACCGTTGCGCCGCCACCGGTTGCGCCTTGGAGCGGTACCGCCTCCAACACGCTGCGTATCCGGAAACCCTGGCTGCGCTGGTCCCTGAGTACCTGAAAACGGTCCCGCTCGATCCCATCAACCACGAACCCCTGCACTATGCCCGCACGGCCGATGGACTCTTCCGCCTCTGGTCCGTGGGTGCAAATGGAACCGACGAGGGAGGCATTTACCGGCGCGACCACAAAGACAGCTCCAACGGCCTCGATTGGACCTGGCCGTACCAAATGCCCTAGACCTTCGGTGCGGTCGCTTCGCCGATTGCAATCCTTACCCTTTCCCGCCTTCCCTCAATTCCTTCGCTCCCCTTCCCTTGACGGTCCGACGCCGGATCCGTAGCGTCTCCCCCCGGTTGGTGGTCGTAGATCAATGGTAGATCCCCAGATTGTGATTCTGGTTGTTGCGGGTTCGAGTCCCGTCGGCCACCCCAATTTTTCCAGTGTTTTAGTGGTGCTTGATTGAATTTCCGAAAAGAAACCGAACACTGGGGCCACGGATCCGAAAGTTTCCGAAGCTGGGCTGTCTTTCCCCTACACCGTCACGAAACGAAACGCAACGGTAAGGCCACGATTTACCGCTACAGCGGAGAAAGGGCTGGGCGTCAATGGAGGGAATACAAGTTGGCCGTCTTCGATTCCGACGGTAAACCGGTAAACGACAACTGAGGTCCTTTGCTGACTTCGGAGCCGCCTTGAAGGAAGCTGAAGCACGCCTGGAAGCTCCCGGGCGAGGACTCTTGGACGTTACCATTGTGCAGGGGCCCGCCCGCTTGGATTACCTCGAAGCTCTTCGCCTGTTGCCACCGGGCTGAACTCTGACCGAAGCGGTCAAGGCCCTGATTGCCCGGCCCAACCTCAAACCCATTCGTGTTGCCGACTTGGTGTCGGCTTTCTTGGCTTCGAAGGAATCCGCCGCCCGCCATGGCGCCCCCGCCTCAGAGCGTTACCTGCGGGACATCCGGTCCCGATTAAAGCGCTTCACGGATGCCTTCCAGATGGAGGCCCACAATTTGACCGGCTCAGTGATTGAGGAGTGGGCCGAGGAATGGTCCGGCCGGAATCGTTTCAATTCGCTGCGCTTGGTTCGCACCCTGTTGAAGTGGGCACAAAAGCGCGGACACCTGGCACCGGGCCCGCTTCCAACCGATCAACTCGACATCGCGCACCGGGACACCGACGCACCGGAAATCTTCACGCCGGTTGAACTGCGGAAACTACCTCGGAATGAATGCGCTCTTGCCCAATACTCAGTCGGTTTCCTCCGATCCCACGCCGCTCGCGACCAGACGCGAAGTTGCCCGATTTCTCCAGGTCACGCCCCGAACCATCGAAACCTACCAACGACTGGGACTGCCGCACTATCGCCTCGGACCTCGGCGAAATCGTTATGACCTTGCCGCGGTCAAGAAATGGTTAGAAACACGCAGTGAACTGTGATTTCGAAGCGTCGGAGGTCAATTCCAACCATCCCTCAAGAGCGACAGATGTTCCGACCGTAGCTTTGGCGTCGTAGTTTCAAGGAATTGCCTCCCATCCGCTCCCTCGCCAGAGGATGGCTATGGGCACTTCCTGGCCGAACTGAAGACGCGGATTCAGGCGACCCGGACTTCGGGTTGCCCGTGCGGTCAATCGTGACTTCGTGCTGCTCTATTGGGACATCGGGCGCACTCCTTGTCTGAGTTTTTCTCGCGGGCAGTGAGAGAATTGGCCGCTTCCGTGCCTCAGAGGGGCATCACGCCAACGTGCTGGCCAAGGTCATCAGTCGCGACACCCGTCCTTCGATCTTCACGCTACGGCCCAAGCGGCAACAGCCTCGTCGCTTTCTCGACTCCGTGTCTGATTCTCCACCCTGTAGTGACGCTTCCCGCGACGGTCGTTCCCAAAATTATCTTGGCCGTCGGCAAACCGCACCTTGCCGCCGCCGCCTCGGGGCAATCATCCTTCAGGCAAGACGTTTAGCCGCCCAGGCCTCACCGTGAGGACGCCGGGCAATCAATTCTTACGAACTGATGCCTCCGCGAGCCGAATCCTCCTTCGATTCCTCCGCCAAACTCGGCTGCGAGGCCAGGGTGCCTGTCCGAATGACCCTCGCCCCCCACAAGGGAGGCATCTACGACCCCGCCTGTGAGTTCGGCGGCATGTTCTTGCAGTCGGAAAAATGGGCCGAATCCCACGGCGGCCACCTCGTCGACATCAGCATCTACAGCCAGGAGAGCAACCCCACCACGCGCCGCCTCGCCATCATGAACCTCGGCCTGTGCGGCATCGAGGCCGACTTTGCTCCTCCCGAATCCGCGGGACCGAACACTTTCCGCCGCGACCTCCATCATGACCTCCGCGCCGCATGAATAAGAAAGCCCTTAGGAGCCGTAAATAAATTAAGGTAGCAACAATGCTATACTTTATGCGGCTCGATGACGTAGTTCCATTCGCCATGAAATCGGCTTCGCCGAATGTTCACCGTCTCCATCTCTTCATCCG
>Ga0105044_10001100_pt1 | contig 35437 bp, 29 predicted proteins | sample MAT01_FD_78092 | JGI IMG/M metagenome (GOLD analysis project Ga0105044, IMG submission 78092) | Freshwater microbial communities from Lake Fryxell liftoff mats and glacier meltwater in Antarctica - MAT-01 | ecosystem: Environmental > Aquatic > Freshwater > Ice > Liftoff microbial mat | place...
CGCCGGGCTCACCTTGGTTTGCCGGTTTTGCGGGCTGCTGGACGAGTCAACCCAAGCCCATCGGATGGCCCGGCGCTTGGACCCCACCGCCGGCACCAGCGTCACCCACACCTACTTTCATAAGCGGGAATATCTGTGGTGCCTGGAGACCTGCGGGGATGGCATCGGATACGCGGACGCCCTGGCCCTGGATGGGCTTGGCCAGACCGCGGAGGCGATCCAACGGACGGAAGACCGGTTGGCGTCCGTTCACTCGTCGCCACTGGGCGTGGTGCTGCTGTCGAGCATGCTGGCCGCGCTGAAGGGCGATGGAGCCCTGGCCACGGCGACGGCGGAGGAGGCTTTCCGCCGCTTCTGGCTGGGTCCCGAAGAGAAGTACTACTTCGCCCGGCACGTCATCCGGGCCGGTGACGTGGGCTGGGGGATGACGGTGTTGGACGGCGCGGTGCGCGGCGGCTACTACCTGGCTGACGCACTGGCGGAGGACCCTTGGTTCGGGCGCGCCCGCGACCTGGGCGCCTTTCGCCAACTGCGGGAGTTCGCCCGGGGTGCCAGGGAACGGGCACGAAACACGTTTGTGGCGTGCGGGGGCGAGTCGCTGTTGGGTTGACTTCCACGGGTGGTGGGCAAATGGTGCGGTTCGTTGGTGCCCGGGACAATTGGGGCGACCAGACGGGCCGAGGCCCCAGCCGAGCCCGCAGCCGTCGTCACCTCGGTCGTCACCTCGGTCGTCACCTCTGGCACCCCCCCCGGTGGCCGATTGTACCCCGACCCCGTCCAGTCCGAATCCGAGTCCAGGGCACCCCCGGGTTGAGTGCCGGTTGAGTGCCGGTTGAGTGCCGGTTGAGTGCCGGTTGAGTGGCTGTCCCTCAGCCTTCCTGGCTCGCGGCCGAGACGGCTTTTTTCCAGCGGGCGCGGATAGCTTGGTAGTTGGTGTTAAATTGGCCGCTGATTTCGGCCGGGGCGATGGCTACCAACAAGCGGGCGGCTTCCAGGATGTAGGGGGCGGTGCTGCTGCCGACGACGGCGCTCGATGGCCCACTGGGCGAGAAAGAGACTAGGCCCACAAGCAAGCCCATGGCGAGCAGTCCGGCGCGGGCGAAGCCGAAGCCGGCGCCGAGAAGGCGGTCGAGCCAGCCGAGTCCGACGGCGGCGAAGAAGTAGGTGACCGCTTTACTGACCAGCGAGCCCACGATCGAGGTGCCCACCAGAATGGTGAGAAAGCCGCAGAAATTGGCGATCGTCTCGGAGGTCACGTAAGGCAGGAAGTAGGCGCCGACGCTCGCGTAAAACCAGACGGCGAGCACCAGGCCGAGCAGTGTCGCGGCGAGGCCGAGGATGATGCGGGAGAGGCCTTTCAGGGCACCGGAGACCATGGAGACGATGAAGAGCAGAAGGAAGATTATGTCGAGCCAGTTCATAACGTAAGCCCTGTCAGGATACGATATGCCTCGCGATATTTCTCGCCCGTGCGTTCGGCGACGTCGGCAGGCAGGCGGGGGGCGGGATACTGCTTGTTCCAATCGAGAGTCTCGAGGTAGTTGCGGACGTACTGCTTGTCGAAGGAGAGCTGCGGACCGCCGGGCTGCCAGGTGTCGCGGGGCCAGAAGCGGGAGGAATCCGGGGTGAGCACTTCGTCGGCCAAGGTGAGTTGATCGCCCACGAAGCCGAACTCGAATTTGGTGTCGGCCAGAATAATCCCGCGCGATTCGGCGTAGGCAGCGGCGCGGGCGTAGATGGCTAAGGTGAGGGTCTTCAGACGGTCCGCCAATTCGACGCCGACATTGGCGACGACGTGCTCGTAAGAGACGTTCTCGTCATGGCCGGTGACGGCTTTGGTGGCGGGCGTAAAGATGGGCTCGGGCAGGCGGCTGCCGTCGAGCAGGCCGGCCGGCAGGGGGATGCCACAGATGGCCTGGGTCTGTCGGTAGTCCTTCCAGCCGCTGCCGACGAGGTAGCCGCGAGCGACGCACTCGACGTCGATCATGGCGCACTTGTGGGCGTACATGATGCGGCCTTCGAGCCGGGCTTGGTCAGCCGGCGAGAGGCCGGGGACGTCTCGGACATCGGCACTGATCAGATGGTTGGGGACCAGATCCCGCAACAACTCGAACCAGAAGAGAGACATTTGGGTGAGGACGCGGCCTTTGCCGGGGATGCCGCTGGCGAGGACGCAGTCGAAGGCGGAGATGCGGTCGGTGGTGACGATCAGCAGGCGGTCGTCGCCCACGGGATAGACGTCGCGGACCTTGCCGCGCTTGGGCGCCGGCCACCCGGCGAGGTTGGTTTCGAGTAAAGCTTCGGGCATGGGTATCCACCATGGTAGCGAAGGCGATATGATGCTAAGCCATGAACCGACGCACAATGTTAGGCACCTTGATGGGAGCGATGCCGGCCTTCGCTTGGCAGAGCGAGAAGAGCAACCTCAAAATCACTGGGGTTCGATTGGTGAAGACTCGGCAGAGGAAGCCGATCCCGGAGTTCAAGCCGGCACCGGGCGCCTGGTCGACGCAGGGGGTGGAAGTGGCTAACCCGATGTCGATCTACCCGGAGTACAAAGCGACGCGGTCGCTGTTCATGGCGGACCCCGGCATGGTACCCAGCTTTACGGTGGAGATCACCACTGACAAGGGCCTGAAAGGATATGGCAACGGCGGCCCAGGCGGCGGGCCGATCGTCACCGAACATCTCACCAAATTGATCATGGGGCGGGACCCGTTCGACGTCGAGCGGATCTGGGATACGTGCTGGCGCTCGACGATGTCCTATGGCCGGATGGGCGTGACGATGAACGCCATCGCCGGAGTCGACCTTGCCGTTTGGGACCTGATCGGCAAGGCGCTCAACCAGCCGATTTACAAACTGATCGGCGGCGCCGTGAAGCCGCGGGTACCGGCTTATTGCACGGGCAACGACATTGAGCAGCATGCCGAGGCGGGCTTCAAGATGATGAAGCTGGCGATTCCGCACGGCCCGGCCGATGGCCGGGAGGGGATGAAGAAGAATCTGGAGTTGGTGAAGCGGGCGCGGAATGTGCTGGGTCCGGATGGCGAGATCATGCTCGATTGTTGGATGGCATGGACGGAGCGCTATACGATGGAGATGGCCGAAATGATGGCTCCGTATCGCATCTACTGGATGGAAGAAGTGCTACAACCGCATGATTATGCTGGCTTTGGCCGCCTCAATTCAAGTATCAAATCAACTCGCATTGCGACCGGCGAACACGAATATGGCCGCTACGGCTTCCGCTATCTGCTGGAGCACAACGGCGCGGCGATCTGGCAGCCGGACCTTAACTGGTGCGGCGGCCTTACCGAACTGATCAAGATCGGCCACTTGGCCGCGGCTTACGACATACCTGTGATTCCGCACGGCGGCGGTCTGAATGGCAGCACACACTGGATCCAGGCCAATGTGAACGCGCCGTGGGCGGAGCTCTTTATGCCGCCGCCTGGCGGGCCTAAGGCGGCCTACGAGGTTTGGGAGGAGCAGTATCGGATTACGCGTGGTCCGGAAGGGCTATACACCCAAGCGCATGAGCGGCCCGGGTTCGGGTGGGACATCGAAGTAACCAGCTAGAAAGCTTTGGACTCAAGAGGATAGAGGAGGATTCTCAGGTAAAACCATAGTCCCGTTCTAGGGCCTTACTTAGTACCGAAGAGTGATAGGCAGGGGCTACTACTGGCCCATATACTGCCTTAAGCAGGGATAGGTCTATTCCCTAAACAACGGCGTGTTAGAACTCTTCTTCAGTAGCGGGTCCCGATGAAACAGCGAATTCCGAACCGCGGATTTGCGCTCGCGCAGTGGCTCGAAGTAGCGTGGATTGAGGACGCCCGTTGGGTGGTGTGGCACTACTGGAAGCGGATTGTGTTGCTGACCTTGCTCGGTTTCGGGGTGAGCGCCGCTTATCTACACTGGAACCCGGACGTGTACGTATCGCGGGCGGAGGTGCGCTTCATCCCGCCGCAACTGGCCGACCGGTATGTGGTGCCCAACGTGGCGATGCAGGTGGACCAGCGGGTTTTTGCCTTGGCGCAGTTGGTGGGTAGCCGCCTGACGGCGACCAAGATCATCGAGCGCTTTGGGCTGTATCCGGGGCGGCGAAGGTTCCTGCTGGTGGCGGACTTGGTGCCGAAGTTCCAGGAAGACCTGGTGATCCGGCGGCTGGCCAGCGAAAACTCCGACGCGCACAAGACGGTGCCGACGATGGTGATTACGTTTCGCTACGCGCAGCCGGAGATCGCGCAGAAAGTCGTGCAGCGGATTGTGGAGTTGGTGTACGAGGAGAACCGGCGTTACCGGGGAGACCAGTCGTTGGGGACGACGGAGTTCTTGCAGCAGCAAGTGAAGACGGTGCTGGAGCAACTGGGGGAAATCGAGGAGCGGCTGGCCGGGCTCGAAGATCCGAACGAGAACGATCGCCATTACCGGGGCATTCTAAAGACGGGGCAATTGCACGACCTGGACCGGCGGCACAACGACGTGCAGCACGAATTGAACCAGGCGAACGTGGACCGGGACCTGCGGCGATCGTTACTCGGCGCGCTCGAAACGCAGTTGGATAACCTGAATCAGCGACGGGAAAGCGACACGCCGACCACGACCTGGGCGCTGGAAACCCAACGCTCGCAACTGGCCACGATCCGGGCCAGAGCCGAGGAGATGAAGATGCGGTACGCGCCGGGCTTTCCTGAGCGAACGCTGGCGGAGAATGCGCAGCGTGCGGCGGAGGAGGGTCTCAAGGGGCTCGAACGGAACGAGACACGGGCGCAAACGGATACGCGGCGCGAAGAGATGCAGAATCAAATCGGGCGGGTGCGGGGAGAGTGGCGCGCCTATGAGCTGACGGTGAAGCGGCTGGAGAAAGAAGAGCGGGAACTGGCGGCGCAGACGGCATCGCTACGGACGCGCTACATGCCAGACAGTGCGGGGGAGATGGACCGGATTGTGATCCAGCGTGAGTATACGATGCTGAAGGATCACTACGCGGAGCTGTTGAAGAAGCAACGGGAATCGCAGATCGCGTCCGATATGGAGCGGCGGGGGCAGGGCGAGACGGTGGAGTTGATTGAGCCGGCCTCGGCGCCGACGCTGCCGGAGATGCCGAACTGGCCCATCAAGCTGGCAATGGGGGGGATGGCCGGGCTGCTGTTGGGCTACGCCTGGGCGCTGGAGAGCTACCTGAAACATCCGCGGATCCGGACGGTGGATCACTTGGCGCTGTTGGGAGACTTCCCCTTACTGGCGGAGTTGCCGCGAGCCACCCCGCTGCTGACGCCGCTGAGGAAGCGCCGGGCGATCGAACCGGCGACGGCCAGCCTGACCTTGTGCCTGGTGATGGTGCTGAGCTCTTGTACGCGGGATACTCCGGAAGCACTCACCCGGCGCGCCCGGGAGTCGCTGAAAGCGAACGACACGGCCACGGCTTTGATCCTGCTGAAGAAAGCGATCCAACTGGATGCCCGGTATCCGGATGCGCACTATGAGTTGGCGCTGCTGCAGTTGAAAGAAGGGCAGGCGATCCCCGCGCGAGAGAATCTGATTCGCGCGGCGGAAGCGTGGCCGAACCGGCAGGAGGTCCATGTCCGGTTGGGCGACCTGAGCTACGAGATCTACTTCAGCGACCCGGGCCGACCGGCGGCACTGTTGCGGGAGGTGGAAGAGACGGCGCAAAGGCTAACGCAACGCTGGCCGGGCCATCCGGCCGGGCACCGGTTGTTGGCGCAGGTTTTGATTGAGCGCAACCAGCCGGGAGAGGCCGTGGCGCTGATGGAGAAAGCGATCGGGCAGTTGGCGGAGCCCACCTCCGACGGCGCGGCGGCGCTCAAGAGTCAGTTGGCTTCGACGTTGCACCAAACGGGCCATCCGGCGGAAGGCGAGGCACAACTGCGGGAGTTGCTGACCGTGCATCCCCAGTACACGCCGGGCTACGATCTGCTGTACCTGCAACTGATGGACCGCCGGCAGCTGGCCGCCGCGCGGGAGGTATTGTCCGACAAATACATGCAGCTGCGCAGTGTCGCGTTCGGCTTGCAACTGGCCGCGCACGACTTTGCCAATGGCGAGCATCAGCGTGCCGCACAAGCCGTGGAGAAGCTGGCCGAGGAGCATGGCGGCACGCCAATGGCGCTGAACGACTTGGGCGACTTTTGGGTGCATCGCGGCGACGTCGACCGGGCGCGAGGTTTCTACGAGAAGGGTGTCCAGCGGGACCCGAAGAACCGCACGGCGTACATGGGGCGCATCGCCGAGTTACTGGCGGCCAAGCAGGGTCCGGAAGTGGCGCGGCGGTACTTGAGCCAGGAGTTGGCACGCTCCCCGAACGATCCGCTGCTGCTCGCCTACTCTTCGGCGATGGACCTGGACGCCAAAAGCAGCACTGCGCGGAATCAAGCCCGCGTGCGCCTGGAAAGCATTCTGAACAAGATGCCCAATTCGCCGTTCGTGCGCTTTCATTTGGGGCGGGCGTATTTGCAGGCCGGTGAACTCGAACGCGCGGGGCAGCATTTTGAAAAGTGCGTCATGCTGGACCCGAACTATGCCCCAGGCTGGGTGGCGCTGGCCGAAGCGGACCTGATGAGCGGCCGGGTAGGCCTGGCCCAGAACCGGATGCGGGCGCTGTTGCAACGCAGCCCCAGCTTCACTCCGGCTTTGCTGATGCAGGCGAAGGCGAATCTGGCGGGGCAAAAACCCGGGGACGCCGAGACGGGCTTGGCGCAGGTGGTGGCGCAGGATCCCTCGAATGTGGAGGCGTGGTTGACGTTGGCCCGGGCGCAGATCAGCCAGCAGAAATTCGAGCCAGCGCAGAAGTCCGCCGCAGCGGCCGTGGCCGCGGCCAAGACGAGTGCGCCGGATGACTTCCGGCCCGCGTTGCTCTCGGCGGAACTGGATGCCGCCCGCGGCGAGCCGGCGTTGGCGCTTAAGAATCTGGAGGCCGCGGCAAAGACATGGCCGGACCAACTGGCGGTGGCCGAAGCCCAGGCCAATCTGACGCTGCGCCATGGCGATCCGGAGACGGCACGGGCGCTGTACGCCAAGCTGCTGGCACAAGGAACCCATTCGGATGCCCACCGGTTGGGGATGGCCGGGGCATTGGCCTTATTGGGGCGCCAGGACGAGGCGGCGGTGGAGTTGCAACGCCTGCAAAAGTCGAAACCGGACGATCCGCGGCCGTGGCTGTTACATGGGGCTTTGCTATCGGCGCGGAGCCGCTTGGCGGAGGCGCAGCAGGCGTACCAGGAGGCATTGCGGCGGGACCGGAATCATCCGCTGGTGTTGAACAACTTGGCCTATGTGATTGCGCGGTCCGGCAAGGACTTGCCCTCGGCTCTACAATACGCTGAGCAGGCCAAACGCATTCTGCCGGCGAGCCGCGAAGTGAATGACACGCTGGCCTATGTCTACGTGGCCATGGGGATGGACCGTAATGCGATTGCGGTATTGGAAGAGATGGCGGCAACGCGGCCGCAGGACCTGAAAGTGGCCCGCCTGCTATCGCAGGTGCGCCAAGGCAACCGCCCCGCGGCCTTGCGCCAGTTCGAGGTGAACCAGGATGGCAACTGAGATCGAGACACCCCAGGGGATGCTGGTAGGCGGCGAGGTGAGCCCCGGCACGTTCGCCGACAATTTGCTCCATTTGGCGGAGCAGTTGGAGGCACCCGCCGAGGCCAAGTCCGCCCCCGAACGGGAACCAGACCGGGAGCCGGAACCGGCCGAGCCGGCCGACCTGGTGCGCGAAGAAGCTCCCGACGCCTATGAGCCTCCCGAACTGGATGCGGCCGCCTGCCGCCGCACGTTTCCGGTGCTGAATCCACAATGCCGGCGCGAGTATCTTGAACAATTCCGGGCGCTGCGGACCCGCCTTTGCCTGGAACAACGCAATTGGAGCCTGCGCCAGCAGGACCTCCGCGTGGTGAGCGTGCTGAGCCCGGCGGCCGGCGACGGCCGGAGCTTTGTCGCCGCCAACCTGGCCGCGTCGCTGGCGGTTTCCGACGCCCAAGTGCTTTTGGTAGACGTGAATACGGCCGCACCCACGCTGCATGACCGGCTGAGCGTGGCCGCCGCACCCGGATTGACAGAGGCACTGCAAGGCCCGAGGGGGCTGGCCAATCAAGCCTGGTGGACCACCCTGCGGCGGGTTCCCGATTGCAACCTGTTCACCATGACCTTGGGCGCGGGGGGAGCGACAGCCATCGATACCGTCGACCTGCAGAAGCTACCCGGGCTGATGGAACATTGGCGCCACTGCTTCGATTGGGTGATTCTTGACGGGCCTGCTTTCGAGGTAACTTCGGACGCCGAAATTCTCTCCGAGATCGCCGACGCCACTGTCCTGGTGATTCGGCCCGGCCGCACTCTGTTTTCCGAAGCGCAACGCGCGGTCGCGCGGATGCCCGTCGGCCGGGTGCTCGGCATTGTTCTAAACCCCCGCCCAGCATGATTGGGTAAACTGGGAAAGTGCTCCACCATCCGGCGCTTCCCCCACTTCTGGGCTTCGTCGCTTTTCTCATGATTGTCATTCCCGCCTGGGCCTGGTACTACGCCGCTAACGTGCGCGAAGCAGGAGTACCCGCCGTCGCAACGGTCGTCGAAAAAGAGGAGCACCCCTTTCGGGGGGAGTTTCATGCGTGGGTCGAGTTTGCCGGCCGGCGCTGCCGCATGGCGATCCCGCGAGATACGTGGAGAGAGTTGCGGCCAGGATCGACGGTGAAGATCCAATATGACCCGGAAAAGCCCGGGAAAGTCATGTTGGCTTCAAGTGGCGCCTTGACGGGGGAGAGTTGGGCTTACGGCGCGTTGATCTTGGGAGGCTTCGGGGTGGCCGTCGTCGCTTGGCGATTGTGGTTCGACTAAAGCTGCGACAGAAAGTACTAGCCCGCAGCGTAAGCTGTGGGGTCAATTAGTATTTTTCGAGCGGACAAGGGACGCTAAGCGAGCAGTTCTTTGATCAGAGTGCCGCCCACGATGGTGGGCCGTTCGGCGCGGCCATTGTGCAGGTAGGTGAGTTCCAGATGGTTCATGCCCAGCAGATGCAGCATGGTGGCGTGGATATCGTGGACATGGGCCGGGCGCTCGACGGCGCGCAAGCCGATCTCGTCGGTGGTGCCGACCGCTTGCCCCGGCTTAATGCCGGCACCGGCGAAGAACATGGTGAAACCCCAGGGGTTGTGGTCCCGCCCGTCGCCCTTTTCGTTGAAGGGAGTGCGTCCGAATTCCCCGCCCCAAACGACCAGCGTCTCATCGAGCAAACCGCGCGACTTCAGATCGGAGAGTAAGCCGGCGATGGGCTTGTCCGAAGCGCGGCACCATTTGGCATGGTTGGCCTCAATATTCTGGTGCGCATCCCAGCCAGAGCCGGAGCCGCAGTAGAGCTCAACGAAACGAACGCCGCGTTCCACCAGACGGCGGGCCTGCAGGCAGTTTCGGCCATAGTTGAGCGTGGCGGGATCGTCCATGCCGTAGAGGCGCTTGGTGGCTTCGCTCTCCTGGGTGAGGTCGACGGCTTCGGGCCCGGCGGCCTGCATCTGATAGGCGAGTTCGAATGAGCGTACGCGGGCGTCGAGCTCGGTATCCTCATCCTTGCCTTCGCCGAAGCGGGAGTTGAGGGCTTTCAGGTAAGCAAGCTTGCTGAGTTGCTGATCGGACGTGCTGCCGGCTGCGGGCTTCAGGTTCAGGATGGGCGTGTCGCCAGTGCGAAATTGCGTACCCTGATAAGTGGCGGGCAAAAAGCCGGCACTCCAATTCTTGGTGCCGCCCAGGGGCTCCTTGTCGTCCTGCATGACGACGAATGAGGGCAGATTGCGGTTGGCGGTGCCGAGGCCATAGGTGGTCCAGGCGCCGAGCGACGGCCGCCCCGCCAGAATGTCGCCGGTATTCATCTGGCAGACACTGCCCACATGATTCAGGCCGTTGGCCCAGCAACTGCGCAAGACGGCCAATTCATCGGCATGCTGCGCAATGTGGGGATACCAATCGGAGACCCACAGGCCCGATTGGCCATGCCGCTTAAACTCGCGCTGCGAGGCCATGATGGAGTTGTTGCCCGTGCCCATGGCAGTGATCGGCTTACCGAAAGACGCGGGCATGGGCTGGCCGTGCAGCTCTTTCAGCTTGGGCTTCGGATCGAAGAGATCGATGTGGCTGGGCCCACCTTCCATGAACAGGAAGATGATGCTCTTGGCCTTAGCCGTGTGGTGGGGCGGATGGGTGGCCAGCAGGTCCGCCTTCTTGGGCGCCGCCTCCGCCATCATCGTGGAGAGTGCCAAGCCGGCCAAGCCGCTGCCGGCCGAGGTGAAGAATTCGCGCCGCGAGCGCACGGGCCAATGATGCTGCAATTTTTCAATCATGGCTAGTTGATGTACAGGAATTCGTTCGAGTTCAACAGGGCGTGGCAGAGGTCAACCAGCACCGCCGCTTCCACCGGCTTCACGCCAGACGGCAGTTTATCCGGCAAGTTGAAGCTCTGTTGCGCTTCGAGAATCGGCTGATGACGCGTGAAGAACTCGCCGGCCAGACGCTTCTCGTCGTCGCTGGCCGGGCGCGCATAAACCAGGCGATAAGCCCGGTCCACCATCGCGTCGCGCGACAGTCCGGCATCGTTCAGCACGCGGGCGGCCAAGCCCTTCGACCAATCGAGCACCAAGGTGCTATTCATCAACTCGAGCGCTTGCGACGGCGTCACCGTCTGGTTGCGTCGCGCGCAGCTCTCATGGGTATCCGGCATGTCGAAGGCTTCGAGCATCGGGTAACGGGTGTTGCGCCGGACAAAGATATAGATGCTCCGCCGACGGGCCTCCTCTAAGGACTCGTCGCGCTTCCAGCCCCCGCGCGTTTCGACGCCCGCTGGCAATGGCGGAAACACGCCCGGGCCATTCATCTTCGTATTCAGCAAACCGCTCGCGGCCAGCATCGAATCGCGAATCGACTCGCCTTCCAGACGCCGCCGGTTAAAGCGCCACAGCAAATTATTGTCAGCATCCGCTGCGGCCGAAGCCTCCGTTTGATCCGAACTCTGCTGGTAAGTGGCCGAGAGCATGATCTCACGATGGAGTTGCTTGATACTCCAACCGTTGCGGACAAAGCGGTAGCTCAGGTCGTCCAGCAATTCCTTGTGCGAAGGCCGCGCGCCCATCAGGCCGAAGTCGGACGGCGTAGCGACGAGGCCTTTGCCGAAATGATAGTGCCACACGCGATTGACGATCACCCGGGCCGTAAGCGGATTCTCCGGATTAGTCAGCCACTTGGCCAGCGCCGTCCGCCGTCCACTCTTACCGGGGATGGCGGCCGGAATTGTGGCGTCGGAGGGATCGAGAATCGAAAGAAAGCCCGGCTGCACTTCGGCCTCCATCGCTTCGTAGGCCCCGCCACGTAACACGTGCGTCTTGGCCACCGCCGCCGCATCCTCCACCATCGCCTGCGTCACGGGCAGTTCGGCGGGCTTGAGCGAATCGAAGGCCCTGAGCTTCGCTTCGAGCTTTTGGTAAGCCGCTTTCACCTCGCCCTTAATGCCCTTGGCGACTTCTTTGTCGTCGAAGGTCAAGGCCGGCAAAGCCTTGTAGTACATCTGCCATTGCATCGGCGTGCGCTTCCGGGCCACGCAATCATACGCCTTCTGGATCTCTTCCGGAAACTTGTCGTAATTCTCGCGGAAGCGATACTCGCGCTGCACGGCGAGCACTTTGGCAATCTCCGCCCGCACCTCGCCCGTCGCCGCTTCCCATGCATTGCGCTTCGCCTGATACTCCTGTTGGGCCTTCGTCGGCGCTACCGATGCCGCGTCGTCGATATGCAGACCAGAGAAGAACGACTGCAATCGGTAATAATCCTTATGTAGGATCGGATCGAACTTATGGTCATGGCACTTGGCACAGCCAAAGGTGAGTCCCATGAAAGTGGAGCCGACGACATCGGTGATGTCGTTCAGCAATTCCTGACGCCGCTGGAAGAGATCGCGCGCGTTGTACTCATCGGGGAAATGACGATTGAAGCCGGTGGCGACCAAGGCCTGCACATCGCCGGGGAACATTTCGTCGCCGGCCAGTTGCTCCTGCACAAAACGGTCATAAGGCTTGTCCTCGTTGAAGCTCTGAATCACGTAGTCGCGATAGCGCCAAATGTTGGGCCGGGTTTCATCGGCCTTAAAGCCTTCGCTATCGGCGTAACGAGCCAGATCGAGCCAATGGCGCCCCCACCGCTCGCCATAACGCGGCGAAGCCAGCAGGCGATCGATCACCTTGGCGAAGGCTTGCGGGGACGGGTCGGCCAGGAAAGCTTGCGTCTCTTCAGGCGTGGGCGGCAAGCCGGTAAGGTCGAGCGTGCCGCGGCGGAGCAGCGTGGTGCGGTCAGCCGCGGGATTGGGCGAGATCCCTTTGGCTTGGAGCTTGGCATGCACGAAGGCGTCTATCCGCGAGAGATTGGGAACGGGAGCCGTTTGTTCGCGCACCGGCTGAATAGCCCACCAGCGCTTCTGCACCGCGGTGAAGGCTTTGGGTCCGCCTTCCGCCGCAAACGCGGCCAGACCGCACGCCCAGATCAAAACCAGTTTTGAGCCCATTCTCATCCCGTACCTCGCCGCGATTTTCGGTCCGCCAATGGAGGGAACTATATCACAGAAAGCTCTGCAAATAAAGGGGTCTAGCGCCCAATCTAGCGTACAGCGAGGGTGGTGAGATTGCTCGCCGCATTGCCCTGAATGATACGCAGCGGATACGTGCCCGCGCTTAAGCCAACAGGAACCTGAATGTTCACTTGATAGAGGCCCAAGTAGCCCGGTGCCACCCCCGCATAGAGGACATTGACGGGAAGCCCGTTCAGCGTCACCGTGGGCTTCACTAGCGCTTCATTTGCCGCCACGGGAATCTCACCCGTAGCCAAGGGCGTGCGCAGACGGCCCAGGCCGGTAGCGTAGATCACCGCGTAGGCACCCGCGGCAATCGGATTTCGCTCGGTAATCACTTGATTCGTCAGCGCCTCCACCGCCACCGCCGCTCCGGTGCCCGCTTCATTCAATGTGAAAATACCGGGCGCCTGGTCCGCCACGCGGAGCGTGAGCTTGCCGCTCACCTGATCGCCGCGGCGAATCTGCAGCGAGGCATTACCGGGCGCGAGGTCGAAAGGAAGAAGCGCGTTGATCTGCGTGGGCGCGATAAAGTACAGCGGCACCGCGTCGCCATTGAGCAGGACGGCGGTGGAATCGAGTTCACTCGGCAGCCGGCTGTTGGCCGCGAGCTTGAGTTCACTCGCAAAGCGCTCGCCGAAGATCGCCACAATGGAGCCGGGCGCCATCGGCAAAATCGATTGGTAAGTGGCGGCACTCGCCACGCTGCTCAGGTCCGGCACAGGGGCGGCCGCCACACCTCCGCAAGCCGACGGACTGGTGCTCGGCCAAAGCGCGGGATAGTTGGCGAGGTAGTCGTCGTAGAGGCTTTGCCGCCACACGTACCAGCTGATGGCGTGGGGCCGGAGTTCGCGTAGGGAGCAGTTCCAGTCCTTGATTTCGGCTTCCGTCGGAAAACGGGTCGCTTCGCCGCAATCTCGGCAGCGGAAGGCTTGGGCGTCGATCACCGCTTCCGCGCCCATCCGATTCTTGGCAAAATCGAGCGCGCGGCGCAGAGAGGTGAGTCCTTCGCTCTTGAGGTAACCGGTGCGCTCAAAGGGGTAGAACCACACCCCGACCAGGTCCGCGACGCCGGTTTGATCGAGGTATTTGTTGCCGACACATGCGTAATCCTTGTGGACGTTGCCGCCAGGAGCCCACGCGTGTGGCGCGCCGAGGTCATGAAAGATCTTTGCCTCGGGCCAGAGCTTGCGGATCTCGAGCCGCAAGGCGCGGAGGTCAGTGGCCGTAAGTTGACCGCACACACTGGTTTTGTAGGTGAAAGGATCCACCCAATACGGCTCGTTGAAGACGAACAAAGCCTTCACCAGCGTGGCCCGTGATTGGGCGTAGCGAATAAAGGACTGGCCCGTGGGCGTGATCGTCCAGGCGCCATTATTCAAAGCGTAAGGCGGATTGTAAATGCCCACAATCAGCTTCAATCCGGCGCGATCGGCGGCATCGAAAGTCGTCGCCCAGCTGGACGGATTGCCGTCCACGGTTGTCACGACAAAAGTATAACCCAGGCTTTTGAGACGCGGAAAGTCCGACACGCCCGGCCAGTGCGTCCCGGTCTCTACCTGGGCCTCCAGCGCCAAGCTCGCCCACAAGATAAGCCAGAAATGCTTCAAACGCGGCTCCCGGCAAATGTTTTGTGGCCATTTAGCAGCCACGGTGTCTTCCGGCTCACCACCGAGTCATAGGCCGCGATATTTTCGTCCACCATCCGCTCTACGGAGAAGCGGGCGAGCCCTTCGCGACGGGCGGATAAGCCGAGATCCGCGGCCCGGTCGCGGTCAGCGAGTAACGTGCAGAGTTCTCGGGCGATGCTCTCGGGCTGGGCGGGCTCAGAAAGACGGCCCGTTTCTTCGTGCCGGATCATCTCGACGTTGCCGGGAATCCGGCTGCACACAATGGGACATCCAGCCACCATCGCCTCCATCAGCGAGATGGAGAGCCCTTCCCACAGCGAGGGATGCACGAAGACGTCAAAGGCGGCGAGTAACTGGGGAATATCGCGCCGGAAGCCCAGGAAAGTCACCTTCCCGGCCACCCCACGGTCCTGCGCCCGCTGCCTTAACTCACCTTCCAGTTCCCCTTCGCCCGAAAGCACGAGCCGCACTTTCGGATGCTCAGCCAGAATACGCGGCAACGCATCAATCATGTACTCGAAACCTTTTTGCGTCGCGAGGCGGCCCACACTGCCCAAGATGATCTCGTCCGGCGACAAACCCAGCTCGCGACGCGCGCCGACCCGGTCGACACTCAGGAAACGCTCAACGGCGATCCCATTCAAGATCGTGCGAATCCGCTCACCCTTTTCGATGCCCAACTGCATCGCAATCTGCCGATGCTCCTCGCCCACCGTGATCATCAGGTCCTCACAGGCGGCGCCGAGCTTCTCGAACGCGACATAAACCTTCTTGATAATCGCGGGCGTGAACTGATGAAAACCAAAACCGTGGACGTAATGCACAATATTCGGCACCCCGGCCAACCGCGCAGCGATCCGTCCCAACATGCCGCCTTTCGACGTGTGAGTAGCCACTAAGTCGAATCTCTCCCGTCGGCACAATTGGAATAAGTGCCACAGCGGAACTATATCTAACGGCGAAAGAGCACGTTTCCAACCGGGAATCGCCACGGGAATCGCACCCGCATCGCGGAAATGCTGTTGCGTCTCCGGGTCCAATGCGACCACCCACACTTTATCGCCCCGCGCAATCATCGCCTTCACGATCGAGAGCACCACGACACTCCCGCCGCCCCAGGCGCCGCCGGCCAACACTTGCAGCGCCTTCATGCCACTTCCTCCTGGCTAGCCGCCTCGCTTTCGGGCGCCCCCGACGTTACACTCTCCAGCGACACCAAACCCTTGGCTACCCGCGCCGAAGAGATCACCGCCTGCACTCGTTCCAACCGCTGGTCACGCGGAAAGCAACGCCGCACCATCTTCAGGCCGAAACTCGCGAGTCCACTGGTGAGTAACCCGGAAGCCGTCGGATGTAACTCGCACACCATGTTTTGGGACAAGCACTCAAAACCCATTCGTAACTTGAAGTCGTGCAAACCCGCCGTATTTACTAACGACTTCAGCCCATAACTCATCCCTACGATTTCCGGTTTGCTCAGTGCCGCTTCCGTAAGCGTGAAAGCCAAGGCATGATTCGGGTAATGCTCCAATAAGTCCACGCGCGACATTTGATGAAGAATATGAAACCAACCGTCTTCCTCGTAAGTCACCGCGTAAGCACCCAGCATTCCGTCGACAAAGGAGCCGTAGGCCACCACGCGCGGCGAGGACCGAATAGCCTGCACGATACGTGCAAACGATAGCGGCTCACCGAATTCGCTCTCGTACCGGCCCTGGCGCGCCATCGTTTCCTGATTGAGACGCAGCCCCTGTCCGAGTAACTCCTCCGCCTCCACCTCCCGTACTTCGCAATGCTCCAACCCGCGCCGCACTTTACTGCGCAAGCGAGACTGCACCGACTTCAAGCTGTACTCCTTATCCCGGCAAACATACAATCCACCCGGTGCACCGGCGCGGGTAATCGACGCATAGCGAACGCCCAGGCTGCCGGTTTCCCGCAGCAACGCGTTCATCTCGCCCGGATCCGGATCGAGAGCCAAATGGTAGGGCAAACTCATCAGCATCTTGCCGTCGGTCGAATGCCAGAGGGCACTCTGCGATTCGAAGATACGCCGGCCACGTAACTCCATGAAGCGCGCCAATCCTTGGCCCACCTTTTTTTTAAGCATCACCATCTCCTTGCTTGGCACCCGCCCGCCGCTCGGTCCAGGCCGCTAACTCCCGCGCCACCAATTGCTCGTCATCCAGCGACGACATCCGGGCTCCGAGGGCCAAAATCTCTAACCGCTCTGCCAATCCGGCTAACTGGGCCCAACGACCGGCCCGCCGCACCATCGGTGCCGCGAGTGACGAGGTAGCCAGTGGCTCCAGTAATCCATGCACCACCACCACCGCCTCCTGCGGCAATACCTGATAACCCATGCGCAACTTGTAATTGTGCAACCCTTCACCCTGCCGCAGCGGTAAAGAACCCAAGCACACCCCATCCACCTCCGGCATCGCCATGGCTCGCTCAATCAGGAAATAATCAATCGCGTGATTCGGATAGCTTTTGAGTAACTCCGTGCGGGACATCTGGATCAACAAGTGCTCCCAGCCGGCATCCCGGCAGGACATTACGTAACTGGCCAGTTGATCGCCCACAAAGGCACCCCAGCACTCCGAACCGGGTACGCTATAAACCGCCTCCACCGTCCGGGCCCACCTCTTCGGGTCGCCGAACTCAGGACGCATCCGGCCGTGCCGAGCCATCGTATCGAGATTCAGCTCTAGGCCCTGGGTCAGCAACTCGGCGCGTTCCACTAGTCGAACCACACAACTCTCCAGGCCCCTCCGGACAAAGTTCCGGGTGCGCTTTTGTAACTTCGCGAGACAGTACTCTCGATCCTGCACCACATATGCGCCGCAAGGCAAACCCGTCTGTCGGGTCGAAGGATATCTGGCCACCAACCCTTTCGCTCGCCGCAGCAACTCCTGTACCTCGCCACGGCCGGGTTCGATGGCTACTTGATCGGGCAGACTCGTGAAGTAGCGACTGTCGATATCTACATTCGCCCACCATCCTCCCGCCGCTTGGAGCACCCGCCGTCCACGCCGCTCCAACAACTCCGCAACTCGCTCACCGGGCCGGGCCGCTGACAACCCTTGTCGCGCCAAGGTGGTCTGTTCTGTATCAACCATTTTGTTTCACCATCCGTAACATCGAGAATCGTGACTCGTAAATAGCAAGTATTGGGGCGTAGGCACCCAGAACCACCGCCGCCTGCCATATGACACCCACCTGACCCACCTCAAGCGCCCGCATCAAGCCAATCATCAGAACCAGGGGGAGATTAATAGAACCCAGAAACCCCCAGATCGCCACCAGCCGGTCACCGGCGGCTTCGCGAGCCACATATAACTCAGCATTCACCAGCACTCCAAGGGCCACCAAGCTCACCCAGGCCGCCCCACGCAGCCCACCGCCGTTCGCCAGCACCAACCATTGCGCGCCGCAGGTGACCACCAACATTACGCCTAACAGCTTCAATACCTTGCCAAATCTTGCCGACGCACGAAAGAAGGGAGTGACGGCCGAATGCATCGACAAATAAAACACGCCCCACACCGTAATCGTCGCCGCCTCAATACCCGCCGTATATTGCGGCAATAACAACCTTGTTACGGGACCCACCCCTAGTGTCCCCAACGCCAGCACCGGCGGCATCAGATAACTAAACAACCGAATCGGCGCTTCATAAAACATCACTACACTCTTCACGCAACCTACCCGCCCGAATTCCTTCAGCAAATGCGAACTAATCACTTGGGACACCCCGAAATTGGCAACGAAGATCGAAAACTCGTTAATCATCATGCTGACGGCATAGTAGCCGGCCATGGTCGGACCCAATAGAGGGGTCAGCAATAGTAGATCCACGTAACGCAACAACCCAAACATCGAATCAGCTAGGGAGATCGGTATCCCCGCCGAAATGAGCGATTTAACCCGCGACCATTCGAAACCAGTCCGAAAGGCATCCGGCTGATGACGCCATAGATACAGCACGGGTATCGCGATGCCCAGCACCGTCGCCAAACCGATGCCGGTCAAGCCAAACCAATAACTGAGAGCCAGCCCACCTACTAAGTCAATCGCGCCAGCTAACATCAATTCGCGACCGCGAAGATCGAATCGTTGACGTGCCCCCGCCAGTTCTCGCAGATACTGATGCGGCTGCGCCAATAACATCACGGCCGCCATCATCCGCAGGGCCACCGCATATTCCGCATGCGTCGCGAAACAGCTTCCGAGCAGTAACATCAAAGCGAACGCCACTCCGGTCATCAGAATGTAGGCTCCCGCCGAGCGCAGGTCCCTTTCCACCTCATCCTCGCGGCCGCGGCCCGAAAACTCTGCCAGGCGCATCGCCATGCCTTTCGAAATGCCGAAACGCAGGAATTCGCCGGTCATATAGATCACCATCACCGTTTTCCAGATCCCCATGGTGGTCGGACCGAGAATCCGTAACAACAAAAGCGATCGCAGCACAGCCATCAAAACGCTTATCGCGGCGCTACCGCTCATCAGGCGCGCATCACGAAGCATGTGCATGGTAACCCCCCGATCGCATTCGTGCGATTAGCCGCTCCGGCATCAACGGCGGGACCAATACTCGGCGGTACGCTTCCATTAAAGCCAATAGCATCCACAGGCCGCGATAATTCTCAATGTTGATTGTCACCCCGGAAAGCGCCACCACCAACAGAGCCGCCAATAACAGACTCGCCTTCTCGTGCCCGCTTTGATTGGCCGCCAACATTAGCGGAATGGTTATGCCTAGGGCCACCATCAAATAGGTCGCAAAACCCGCGATTCCGGTCTCCGCCAAGAGACCCAAGTAAGTGTTATGCGCGAAGCCGATCGCCTGCGCCTCCCCGCCAGCGCCCAAACCGTAATTCCCGCGGCCCGCGCCAAACCAAGGGTTGGCCTGCCACGTATTCCACGCCACCTCCCACAAATCTCGGCGCTGTTTCGCTTCTGGATTTTCGAGATCGACCGTCGTCGTCGTCAAACGGGCAGTGATAGGGTTCGAAGCCAACCAGGAGTCACGATCCGGTAGGGCCAACACCAGCAACAAAGCCATCATGGTGGTAGCGCCGATCGCCCATTTCACTCGGGTCGTGCAAAAGAAAAAGGCCAATCCCGCCATTGCAAGGACAACCGCCATCAGGCTGCCGCGCGAAGCCGAGAGCAAAATGCCAGCCAATTGGACGGGCAATAGTAACAAAGGCCATCTCTCCCGCCGCTCCTGAAGCATCCAGTAGAACACCGTCAAAAAGAAGCTTACTCCGACATGGGCCGCGAAGAGATTCGAGTCTTCAAACGTACCCTGTGCGCGAAACTGCAGGGCGAACATGGTCTCCACGCCTGCCACTTGATACAGCAACGAGCCCACGACCCCAGTAGCCGCCACCAAACCACTCGAGGCGATCCAACTGCGCATCGCCCACCGCAAATCGTCCCGGTCTTCAATAAAGTTGATGACCAAATAGAAGTAGATCCATAGAGAAAGCGCTTTGGCCACCTCCACCACTCCGTTCAGGGGACTCTTGTAGGCGGCCGTCAACTCTAGGTTGAGCAACGCCGTTCCCGAGAGTACGCCCACATTCAGGAAAAACGCGGCTGCGGCCGGCCACCGGAAGCCGACGGCCATAGATCGCCATAACAGGACCAGCAATACAACAGGCATTAGCAAGTCAGCCAAGGAAAGATTGATCAACTTACCACTGCTGCTAATCACTTTCGATATGGGAAACAGCGCGCAGACCAACACCAACAACCCGCGGCGCAATCCGTCCAACCGAACGCTCGCGAACATCGGATCTAAAGGCGCGGCCGAGGTCATGCCTGGAAGTTTCCTCTCGACAGCTCATGCAAGTGCATTTTGCGGGGCGCCATTCCCAACGCCAGGGCTGGCGCTTTCACGACAATCAAAAAGATGGTTTGTGCGATCACACCGGCGTCAAGCCAAAACGATCGACGCGCGATATACTCAAGATCCATCTCAAGGCGAATCGGCAGGATTACGCGTTTATAGTGTTCCTGGGGATCCATCCCTCCGGGATCGATAATCGATAATTCCGGAAAGAAACGTACTTGCACCAATCCAGTAAGCCCCGGAACTACCTCCAGAACCTTTCGCTGGGCCGGAGTGTAACACTCCTCTACCGTCGCAACGTCCTCCGGCCTTGGGCCCACCACGGACATCTCCCCACGGAGAATGTTGAAAATTTGCGGGAGCTCATCCACTTTGAACAATCGAAGCCAACGGCCGACCGCGAATACGCGACGATCCTGCTGGGCGGTGAAGGCTCCCTGACGGTCGGACCCCACGTGCATCGTACGGAATTTCAGTTGGCCGAAGGGTAGTCCTCGCCTGCCCATACGCGGGGCCACATAGCACACGGGGCCGGGTGAGTTTAACTTAATCAGTATCGCCGCCAGCAACATGATCGGCCCGAGAAACAGCAACGCGGCTGACACCATCGCCAAATCGGTCGCGCGTTTCCATCCAGGCATGTTAAGCACTCACCGTTTGCCGAACATAACGTTGGGCAATCGTTTTTGCCGCATTAGCCACATATTCCACTTCCGGGCGGGTCATACCGGGAAATAGTGGCAGCGACACTAAGGTCGGCCACGCGGCGGAAGCATTCGGAAACTCCTCCGGACGGTAGCCATATTCCCGGACATAGTAAGGATGCAAGTGCAGCGGCATCCAATGCACCGAGCAGGTAACCCCAGCCGCCTTCATTTGCTCGATGAATTCGGCCCGGTCAATCGACATTGCCTCTAGATTGAGACGAATCGGGAATAGATGCCAGGAAGATTGCCGGTCTTCGAGTTCCGGGTGCACGGCCAAGAACTCTTCGCTTCCCGCTAATTCCTCACGATACAAGTTAGCTAGAGCTTGACGCTCCCGCCACAACCGATTGGCTTTCGCTAGTTGAGCCAAGCCAATCGCGGCCGCCACATCCGTCAGGTTATATTTGAATCCCGCCTCCACAATTTCGTAGTACCAAGAGCCTTTGGCTTCGAATCGTGTCCAGGCGTTCTTGGACAATCCATGAAGCGACATCATCCGCACGCGTTCGGCGATTCCCTGGTCACTCGTCGTCAGCATCCCGCCTTCGCCCGTCGTGATGCACTTATTCGCGTAGAAAGAGAAACAAGCCATCGGCGACGTTTCTCCCACACTACGCCACGGCGCGGTGGAGTGAGATCGGTAGTAAGCGGGCAGCGTGTGTGCGGCGTCCTCGAGTAATGAAACTTGGTAACGCTTGGCAATCTCGGCCATCCGGTCCATGTCGCACATCTGGCCGCCATAATGCATCGGAATCATGGCCTTCAATTTACCCGTCGGAGCCCACTCGGCGGCAGCGACCTCCATGGCCTCCGGATCCACGAGCAAGGTGTGGGGGTCACAGTCGACCAACACTGGGCGGGCACCAAAATATCGCACCACCTCCGCCGTGGCGGCAAAAGTCATGGTCGGCACCAGCACCACGTCGCCCTCGCGGACTCCATATGCCTCCAGGCCCAAATGCAGTGCGGCCGTACAGGAATTCACCGCCACGGCATACCGGGCGCCTACATACTCCGCGAACCGCTCTTCAAACTCTCGCGCGACCTTGCCAGTCGTCAACCAACCGGAATCCAGCACTCGCTGGACCGCTGCTTTTTCTTCCGCGCCGATACTCGGTTTATAAAATGGAATCGTCATCGCTCGCCCTCACCGCTCTCCGTTATTTCCGGCTTATCGAAGCCGGCTTCATCGCGTTCACCGTCACCGGCGATCCAGTAGCCATGGCAAACGCCGTCAACTTACTCTTATCCGACATGCGCCGCATTCCCGCTAACTCGCGCACCTGAGTCGTCGCCGGCCACACTTCCGGCAATTCGCTAAGTACTTGATCCGTCGCCCCTTGCTTCAGTAACTCCCGCCACCGTTCCACCTTGGCCAAGACACTCACCCGTGGGCCGACCGCCGTTTTCCGGATGATGTGAATACGACCATGGCCAGTGGGCTCGGTAATTTCATCGTCGTCCTGAAGCTCCTCAGTCATCTTCTCCGCGGCGCCTAAGCCGGTAAATACCACCGGAATATCTACATCCGGCAGATAGCCCGCCAGCGAAATCATCGTCCGGGCCAACTCATGAATCACCACCGGCGTGCCCATCTCCAAGACAAAGATACCCCCCGACTCGCCGAATACGGCCGCCTGCAATACAAGTCGCACCGCTTCGGGGATTGACATGAAGAAGCGGCGCGCCTCGCGATCGGTCACGGTTACCGGGCCACCTTGTTCGATCTGCTGGCGAAACAATTGCACGACACTCCCCGCGCTTCCGGCCACGTTGCCGAAGCGCACGGTGACGAAACTAGTCGAAGCCTTCTGATTCATCTCCTGGACGGCCATCTCCGCCAAACGCTTTGAGAGCCCCATGTAGCTCTTTGGGCGCACCGCCTTGTCCGTCGATATATTGATGAATCTTTCCGCGCCCGCGCGTGCGGCCGCTCGAGCTACCGTCGCCGTACCCACCACGTTGTTGCGAATCGCTTCCTGTGGACGATCCTCCATCATGCCCACATGCTTGAACGCTGCGGCATGAAAGACAATCTCTGGCCGAATCGTCTCAAACTCGTGTTCTAAAGTTAGTTGGTCCGTGATGTCGACCAACAAAGGCGTTACCTTAACCGCCGGAAACTGTTGCCGAATCTCGCGGTTGATAAAGAACAGGTTATTCTCAGACCGCTCCAATAAATACAAGGCCTCGGGCTTGAAGCTCGCAATTTGCCGAGATAATTCGCTGCCAATGGATCCACCGGCACCCGTAACCAATACGCGACGCCCGGCGATGAACTTCTCGACTGCCGCCAGATTGATATCCACCTCTTCGCGCTGTAGAATCACTTCGATCGACACGTCGTCTACCCAACTTTGGGCACTCTCCCGCACCGCATTGCGGCTGCGCAGCAGAACAAAATCACGGTTTTCTCGGCGGCACAACGATGTGAGGGCCAGCAATCGCTTGCGGCCTAGGCCCGGATTGACAAAACAGACCAAATCGGCGCCGGTTCGGTCGGCAACTTGGCTCAATTCCGACACCGTACCGGCCACGCGGACGCCGAGTAACTCGGTCCCCCGTCGCGTTGAATCCGCCATCAAAACGGCGACCGGTAGCCAGTGTTGCGAGGCCCTAACATCGCGCAACACCCCTAAAACGGCGGGACCTTCCCCCACCACCAGCACCCTCCGGCTTCCCGGCCGCTGCCGTCGGCGCGCCTCAGCCGAAATCCTCGCCCAGGAGTACAGTGCGCAGATGAAGCCGGTCAACAAGAGAGCATCGAGTAGCACTACAGAACGGGGAAAACTCAGTTCCGGAAGGAGCACAAGTAGAAATACGGAAGCAAGCAGCGAACTAGTCCCCACCGAACTGATAATCGGTAATAGATCGGCGTAACTTGCCGTACTTAGGGGGCGACGATCCAGGCGGAAATAGTAGAAAGAAATCAAACGGCATCCAATGACTAAAGGAAAAGCAGTGGCCAGTTGCACCCAATCACTCGCGTCAATGGAGAGGTCGAAACGCAGCCAGAAGGCTCCCACCAAGGACAGGGCGCTCAGGAATGAGAGATATACGACTGTGCGGACCCTCCACAGTAAACTTGGCGAGGTGAGTTTTTCTTTGTTACTGGGCATCGATTTCTGACTCCTCCAGGGCTCGAGAGCGCCTCTCCATTAATTCGCGCCAGGGGTCGCCACGTAACCCCACCGCTGTCGAAGCGACCTCCACTACCTTCGGTTTTCCGCTGGCCACATCCCGGCGTCGGTAGTATTGGGGGATCGGAGAGACACTTTTCACTGCTTCTCGGTCGTTCCCCTCGTGCAACCCATGCCGGTCACTAGCGCGCTGCCCACCCACGGGTGCCAGCGCCGGGAGATTTCGCTCCAGATAGTCGGTAATGAAAGCGCCGCCTAAGGCGCCAAAACCTGCCGCAAAGAAACCAAACAACAGTAAATAGGCCCGGTGCTGCGGGGCAGGAAGAATTGGCACCGCCGCACGCTCCAAGACTGACACGTTCAGGATTTGGCGCTTGTCGAGCGCATCGCCCAAGCGAGCTTCTTCTAATTTCCTTTGGTAAAGCAGGAAATTCTCTTCTGCGATCTTCACGGAGCGTTCGAGATCGTTGTGATTACCGGTAAGCTCTTCGAGCCGAGATTGGCGCGCGCGATACTCTGACAAATCGGCTACCAGCGCCTCTCGGCGAACTCGCAACCCAGCCACTTGACTCTCCAGTCGTAGACTTTCTGCCTCCAAGGATTGACGAAGCGGGTTCGGAGCCTGAGACGTGTCGACGACCTGAGGCTGCGATTCACGCTCGAGCGCGGCGCGCATGTCCGACAGTTGTTGGTCCGCTTCTTTTACTAACCGGTACTGAGGATCGTACTTGGTCAGAAGCTCCGCGCGCCTCGCCTGTAAATCAATCAGCGAACCCTTCAGTCGCTCGGCCAATGCGCTCGTCCGGACAGTTCGACTTCCCGTTTCCACCTGCAGCGGCTGCGCGCTGCGCTGCTTAGCCAGCAATCGCAGCCGGACTTCGCCATCTCGAGCCTGGCTGTCGGCTTCTTCGAGTGCCGCTTTCAAATCCGAAGCCCGGCGTAAGTACCCCTGTTTTTGCTCATTAATCAGGGAGACATCACCGGTCTGGCGAAAATGCGTCAATGCTGTTTGCGCTTCTTCTAATTGTCGCTGGTAAAATGCCGTGCGTTCATCGAAGAAACGAGCAGCCCCATTGTTTCCGTGGACTTCAATGTGCTTCTTCAAGTACAGTTCCGCGAGCAGATTCGGAACCTTGGCTGCGGTTTCCGCTGATGGTGAGGTGTTGCGCAAGCTGATGATGCTAGTCTTGCCGATCTGCTGAATCTTCAGGTTGGCGTCCATCTGGCCCACGGCTTCGGCCTGCGCCAGCGCACTCTTTCCCTTGGCGAGTCCGGCGGCACGAACTACTTGCTCATAGAGTTCCCGGCCTTTGAGTAACTCAATCTCGGCGGCCACTTCCCCTTCTCCCAACGCGGCGGCGGTATTGGGAGCCGTGCCACCAATCGTCACTTCCGAGCGATTCTTCTTGAGGATCAGCTTCACTTCGGCCTCGTACTTCTTCGGCACGCTCAGGACGTAAGCAATTGCGGGACCAAATACGATAGTGAAGAGACCAAGCACTAACCACTTCCGCTTCATCACCAGAGCGAGGATCGTGACTAAGTTTAAGCCGCGGTCGGCCTGGCGACGCATCATGTTCCGCGTGACCATGGGTCCGTGCAGGCGCTCTACCAGAGGCGACAACACTTCTGGTATGTGACTGGCGGCGGGTGCACCACCCTTTCCCCGGTCTGCATAGATCTCGAGGCTTCGCGCACTATCATTAGCTTGAAATCCGTCTCTTTGCCCGTTTTCTGTTCTGCGATCCATCGATTTGCTCACCTATCGGAAACTCAAGGGGAAAAAGAATCCTAAACGCGATACGGCCATGAACCGATCAAACTTGGCGATATTTGATTTACCCGCATACACGGCATCTCCCGGCAGTAGACGAATATCCTCAGCTAGGCGGCCCTTGGCTAAAATGTCTCGCACATTGACTCGCTTCACCTCCACCATCTCCGGGTTTACTCGACGAAACAGGAGCACTTGATCTTGTTTCGCATTCGGGGTAAATCCACCAGCCATGCTCACCGCATCGGTAAGCGTGAGTTCACCGCGCAAATCCATTTTTCCGGGTTTCGTTACCTCGCCGCCCACAATGATGTAGGGCTTGTTGAACTCTTTCAATGTCAGGGTGATGGCCGGATCGAACAGAATTCCCTGATACTTCGTGGCAATCGCTATGCGTGCTTCTTCTAACGTGAGGTCCTGCAGCTTGAGTTCACCGGCGACCTGCAGCGGAGCATACCCATCCGGTTGCACCGTCACCGTCTGCGTGAACTCCGGTGTGAATTTGAACTGGATCTCGATTACGTCACTTGTCTGCAGCCGGTAGCGAGGGGTGCGACTACTAAACTGAGTCGGAGTGTCCGAGGCGTGTAGCGAGCCCGAAAGCAGGACTACCGACGCGTACGCCAAAACCGGCAGATACTGAGTCAGCTTCATCATAGGTTCACTTTGCATCCTACGAATTGCACGAAACAGTAACAATCGAACCAAGGTACTGGTCTAGACCTTGCTACGGTGAATTCCTCTGCCGTCCGCTGACCGAGGGACTAAGATCCAAGGGGGCTACGAGTTCCACTTCAAGCCCGGCGACCATTGTGTTTCAACGAGTTCCGTGAATTCGAAAAGGTAGAACCATGGCACCGGTTGGCCACGCCGGGGGTACGAAAGTACCACGTCTGTTGTAGAACCAAAGTTTTTTTCTTACCTAGTTGTTTTCTTCGCCCAGAAGATCCGACAGCACCGCTTTCAGGCCCCCCATGCCTTCTTCCAGGTCATGCGAAGGAGTCAACAGACTCACGACCAGGCGAGGTAATCCCTGGAATTCATAGAAGTATCCAGGTTGAACGACAATGCCGTACTCGGTCAGCATTCGCATCACCAGGACTTCTTCGTCGAAGGTGCTAGGTAGCTCCAGCACGGCCGTCCAACCCGCCTCGGGAGGATTGTAGCCAACGCCATGATCCTTGGTCCATTTCCGCAACCATAGGTTACTTTCTGCAATGCGATTCAAGATCGACGACTGAATCTCTTCGCGGCGGCGCAGCCATTCGATGCCGGCCCATTGGATCGGTGCACTTACCGACAGATAGGTGTCGGCAATCAGTTCCAGACCCTCTCGCACTGCGGGCTCAACCTGACCGGTGAGGACCATCCAGCCAAGCTTCATCTGGGGCAAGCCGCAGACCTTAGATAAGCCGCTGAGGACAAACGGGCCGCCGTCAGGTAACTGAGCCATGGTTTGCGGGATCGGGCCGGCGACTGGGTAATCGAGAAACACTTCGTCAGCGATCATCGCCATGTCGAGCGATGCACAACGCGTGGCCAGGGACTGGGCCTGTGCGACGGTGAGGCCAGTACCGGTAGGGTTGTTGGGATGTACGGTGACCAGGGCCCGGGTACGGTCCGTCGCCAGATTACAGGGATCGGGATTGGAGAGCCGATAGGGCACGGTGTCGAGTAACTCGAGCCCAGCGAGAAAGTCGAATAGAGGATAGCTCGGCCGTGGAATGAGCACCTCATCGCCGGGGTTAGCGAGTAACTTGAATAAGTAGTGATAGGCTTCGCTGGTGCTAGCCGTCAGAATCACTTGATCCGGGTGCACGTGGGCGCCGTGTCCGACGTAATATTCGGCCACGGCCTCGCGGGTCATCAGGAGTCCGGCGGCGTCGGGTTGGTAGGTCATGGCACGGCGATCGCACAGCGCGGCCAAAAGGTCATCCGGATAGGCGATGCCGGCCTGGGTGGGGTTCGAGACGGTAAGGTCAATCAGACGGCGGCCGGAAGCCAGAGCGGCAGACTTAGCCAGGGAAAGTGAGTTGGGCCGGGGGTCCCAACGCAGGCGGCGCGAGGGATTCAAGCTTTACCCCACCAATCAGGCGACAATAAGAAAGAGCGGTACATTTGCCCTCGATTATCTCTCAGCATGATCGATTCTTACCTTTCCACCGTTGATGCCTCGTGGCCCACAACGATAGCCAACCTCGCCAGCCGCATTCATCCGGTGGATCGGGATGCCACGCGCATTTGGTTTAGCCTTTATCCTCTCGTTCTCCACGAACGAAATGCCGCCACGCGGGACCGGCAGGCATTCGAAGTCTTCTACCAACTTCGCGGCGCCTATCAGCTTAGCGTCGCCGTGCACACCTCGCATCGCTTTCTCTATGGCCATCGCTACTGGCCGCTGGCTCGACGCTCCGCGATCGACGCCACTCCGCAGGCGACCCTGGAGGAAACCATCTTATCCGTCGCCCGCCAAATAGAGGCACCCGAAGCTCTCGGCATCGGCATGGCGGCGATCGCACTCATGACCTTGCGGCAGGCACCGAACGAGCTTCGAGATGCCGGACCGCCCACGAGCCCGGCGGCCGAAGATACACCGGAAGCCTGGCTCACGCGCCGAGCGAAGGACGCCAACGCGGGCTGGTTGGGTCGATTCTCGGGCAAGGCGCATGGTCCGCGCATCATCTTTAACGAGGCCGACCCCGCGGCGGCCTTCGCGCTCCACCCCACGCAGGACATCACCATGGCTGCTTCTGAGGACAAGCGGCCTTATCACCTCACAGATCCCCGATGCTTTGAAGATATGGGGCCGATTCCCGTCGAGTGCCGTTCCGGCTCTTGCGGCACTTGCTGGATAGGTGTCCTGGGAGGTAACGAAAATCTTTCCGTGGTTACGCCATATGAGCGCAAGCGGATGGAGTATCTGGGGTATTGGGACGCAGGGTTCGAGGATCCCCAAGGCGAGCGGCCCTTAATTCGGCTGGCCTGCCAGACCCAAGCTTCGGGTTCGGCATCGATTGTAATTCCCTCCTGGTGCGGCGTTTTCGGGCCAACGCGCCGCGAGCGCGAGCCGGGGAAGGCATAATAGGATCTGATGCTCGCTTCTCTCCTTATGTTTGCCTCTACGCTCGTCACAGCCAATCTCGAAGGCAATGCTCAAAGCCCCGTCCGGGTGGTGATCTTCGAAGATTTACAGTGCTCCGATTGTGCAAAGTTTCGCGCCATGCTCGACGATCAGTTACTGCCGAAATTCGCGGTCTCGGTCGCCTTTGAACATCATGACTTCCCGTTGGCCAAGCACAGCTGGTCGCGCAAGGCGGCAATTGCTGCCCGCTATCTCGACACGCAAAATCCGAAGGTCGGTATTGAATTCCGGCGCCAAGCCTTAGCCAATCTGGATAAAGTCCAACCCGAATACTTTGCGACTTGGCTGGCCGGTTTCGCGCGGCAGTATGCGATTGACCCGGTGAAGGCTGTCGCGGCACTCAATAGCGCCTCGCTCGCCGCGCAGGTCGACAAGGACGTGGCCGATGGAGTCGCCCGGGGCATCACCAAGACGCCGACCGTGTTTGTCGATGGCGAACCGTTTGTCGAAACCTTCACTTACGAGGCAATTTCCCGCGCTATCGAAAACGCCCTGCTTACCGCCAAGAAATAAATGACCCCAGATACTCGTCCCGTTGCGCTGATTACCGGAGCAAGCCGGGGCATTGGCCGCGCCGTCGCCATTGAGCTAGCACGGACGCACCGGATCGTCGCCACTTATCGCGGCCGCCGCGATGCCGCCGAGAGTTTAGTTGCCGAAACCGGCGCGGCCATCTTTCAATGCGACGTCGCGAGTGCCGCCGACCGGCAAGCTCTGGTCGATTTCGCCATCGCTACTTATGGCGGCGTCGACTTACTGGTGAACAACGCCGGGATGGCCCAGCGGGAACGGCGCGATGTGCTTGAAGCTTCAGAAGAGAGCTTCGATGAGATCATTGGCGTGAATGTAAAAGGCGCGCACTTTCTGACTCAGTTAGTGGCAAAGCGAATGCTTCACGCGGGCACTAAGGGGCGCATCGTGTTCGTATCGTCCATCTCCGCCTTTACGGTGTCAACCAATCGCGCTGAATACTGTATGTCAAAAGCCGCGCTCAGCATGAGTGCCCGAGTGTTCGCGCAACGGCTGGCGCCCGAGGGGATCGTCGTATTTGAAATCCAACCCGGAATTATTCGCACCGACATGATTTCGGCGGTGGAATCGGCCTACGAGGAGAAAATCGCGAACGGCCTGCTACCGCAGCGCCGCATGGGCGAAGGCGCCGACATTGCCCGCGCCGTGCGAGCCATCGCCGACGGTCACCTGGACTACTGCGCCGGGCAGATTCTGAACGTTGACGGCGGTTTCCACCTGCGTAGCTTGTAAGTGGAATTAGAAGCCGTAACGCATACCGAACTGAAACACGCGCCCGGGACGAGTGGTGGTGATGCGGCCAAAGTCAGCCGCTCCATCGCGATTCACCACGGCGGAAGTGCAACTGGCAATACTGCAACCCGGATTGAAGCGGTTCATGATGTTTTCAGACTCGGCAATCAGTTCTATGGTGTGACGTTCCTTGATCTTGATCTTGCGCACGAGCCGTAAGTCCATCTGGGCGAAGTTCGGCCCTTGGAAGGCGTTGCGTCCGCGTCCCACGATGCGGTCGTTCAGGATCAGGCCGTTGTTTAAGTCGGCTCCGGCTTGGGCGTTGATGGGGTAGCCGGAGTTGTAGAAGAAGACGCTGGAGATCTCAAAGCCGCGCAGGAACTTATATTGGGGAGCATAGAGACCCTGCGCCGTGAAGTTATGCCGCACGTCGGTGGAGGCGTTGCCGTAGTCCCGCTGCCGGTTCGAAGGATCGGAGATCGTGCTGCCGTCAAGTTCGGCGTCGGCCAAAGCATGGGACCAACAGTAAGATGCGCTCAGCAGGACTCCGCGGCTGAAGCGCTTACGAAGGGTGAGGTCCAGACCGTTGTAATTGGAGATGCCGCCGGATTCAACCAGATTAATTTTCCGGAACCGAAGATCCGGCCGTCCCAGACTGCCGCGATAAACGGGGCGGCCATCGGCTAAGGTGCCGGTGGGCGCGCTCAGGTTAATGTCACGGGAGTAGGCGCCAAAGCGATGGCCCCAGTAACTGTATTGAAGGTTCACCGATAGGTCGTGAAAGATTTGGCGCTCGATCTGCAGGTTGGCGTTGTGCGCGTACATTACCTGGAAATCCCTGGGGAAAGCCGTTACGTTCGGAGGAGTCTGAAAGTTCGGATCGGTGGTCGCCAGAAGATTCGGGAAGATCGGCGCGCGCTGATCAGTGCCCGGAACTGTATAGTTCAGAATGCGCCGTCCATTCACTTGGGCTCCGTTCGACACCAGGGATAGGCTGGGCGAATCGTAAAAGAGTCCGTAGCCGGCGCGGATGACAGTTTTGCCATCCGCAAATGGCGAGTAACTCTCACGGATGGTTTCAAGAACAGGCGTCGGCACTGATGAAGAACCCGCCGCGCTCACGGTACGAGTTTGTCCTGGCGCTTTATGAGGAGTACAAGAAGTCGAAAGACCCACTGACGAACATCCGCTGGACCGGGACCATCCCTTACGCCGCCATCGAGTGCTACGAGCGCATCAAGTCCGGCATGCGCCGTTACCGGGCGGCGGAAGCCAGGGGAGAAAACCCTAAGTTTATCGAACTCGAAATTGCGACGAACATTGGTTACTTAGGCCACTATACGGGGGACTCCGCCAATCCCATGCACGACACGATCCATCACGACGGGTGGTCCGGCCCCAACCCGAAGGAATTTGCCACCGATCCCCGGGTGCATGGGCGGTTCGAGACGGCCTTTGTCGACCTGATCCAACTGACGAGTGGCGACCTACTGCCGCGGATGAAGCCGGCCAAGCTGCTGGATGACCCATTTACGTCGATGATGAAGCACATCGAGCTGAGTTACTCGGAGCTCGAACATGCTTACGCCCTGGACCAGAGCGGCTCCTTGGCCGACAAGGACAACGAAGAGGCCAAGGCCCTCATTTATCAGTTGACGAGCAATGCCGCCGAACTGATGCGGGACTTGGTCCATACCGCTTGGGTGAAGAGCGGCGAGCCGCTGCGTTACGATCGCTCAAGCAGCCCGAATGACCCGCGGAATCAGAATAATCCCCTCTCGCCTAAGAACCCGAACTATAACCCGGCGACGGGTTCCGCTCCCGCACCGCGCTAGATCCGGTGTTAGGATATCGGGATCATACTTGAGTTTCAGCAACAATCGATTGAACCTGACATTACCATCCTTAAACTGACCGGCCGGATGCATCTTGGCAACCGGCTGAGCGATGCCGAGCGCGCGGCGACCACGGTGATCACCGAAGGCCGGAAGAAGCTGATCCTCGACATCGCCGGCGTCGACTATATCGATAGCGCCGCGCTGGGCATGTTACTGGTAACGTCGGGCAATATGCAGAAAGTGGGCGGCGAGGTGATCCTGGCGGGAGCCACGCCGCGAGTGCTGGAATTGATCAAGATCACGCACACCGGCGAAGTGCTGCGCTTGCAGGACACCGTCGAAGCGGCCATCTTAGCGTTCGCTGAGGAGTAAGAACTTTAGCTCCCAGCAAAAATGCGCCGGGCATCGAGGGTCGTCCACGAAACTCTCGGAATCTTTGCGTGTTTCCATTCTCATGAGGCTTATTGTTTGCTTAGCCCTGCTCGCTGCCTCATTGCGCCCGCAGTCCTACGACTTCGCGGAAGCCGACCGGATTCTAGCCACCGCGCAGCAGCAGCTCGATGTGCCCATTTCCATTACTCTTACCCAAGGCGGACGCACCGTCTTCCAAAAGACCTATGGCAATACCACGGTGAATCAGCCCTATGCCATCGCTTCGGCCTCCAAGTGGCTCAGCGCCGCGGTGGTGATGAGTGTCGTTGATGAGGGCAGATTGTCACTGGACGACAAGATTAGCCAATATCTGCCCTATTTCACTGGCGCCAAGGCCAATATAACGATCCGGAAGGCCTTTAGCCACACGGCTGGATTCCCAGCTGAATCGGCTCTCAGCGGGGAGACTCCTTGCCTGAACGACCGGACCACCACCCTCGATGCCTGTGCCCGGGCGATTGCCCAAATCCCCTTGACGAGCGCCCCCGGCACGCAGTTTGCCTACGGGTCTCTTTCGATACAGGTGACGGGCCGAGTTCTTGAGGTGGCCACCGGCCGGCCGTTCGCGCAACTGTTCCGCGAACGCCTCGCGAATCCCCTGGGACTCACCTCCACCCTGGCGGCTCTGCCTGGGCGCGACGCCAATCCACTGGTGGCGGGCGGCTACGCGTCCTCAAACGCCGACTACACACGGTTCTTGACCATGATTCTCAACCGGGGCGTCTTCGAAGGCCGACGGGTTCTTTCCGCCGCATCGGTGATCGAAATGCAGAAGGATCAAACCGGCGGAGCCACCATCTTCTATAGCCCCTATCAATTCTTCGAGTCTCTACGCCCCGGCGTCGGTCAAACCCGTTACGGAATCGGCGAGTGGCTGGAGCGCACCGAAGCTGGTTCCGCCCGCGAGGTGGGCTCTCAGGGTGCATTTGCTTTCAGCCCTTGGGTGGACCTTGACCGCAACCTGACGGGCGTGGTCGCCCTGCAAGACAGGTTGCAAAATTTTGAAGCCTACTACTTTCCCTTGCGCGAGGCGATTCGCCGGGCAGTTCCGGTCGCCAATCTCACCTCGCGCGGCGTGGTGAACGCGGCTAGCTTCGCGATGGGGCCGCTGGCGCCCGGCGAACTGATTACCCTGTTTGGCTCGAACCTCGGCCCCCCGAGTTTGGTTCAGGCTCCGTCGATCAGTCTGCCGCTGGAACTGGCCGGCACGAAAGTGCTGTTGGACGGCGTCGCGGTTCCGATACTGTACACCTCCGCAGGTCAAGTGACAGCATTGGTTCCGCGCCAGACCTTAGGCAAAACCTCACTCCAGGTGGAAGTGGAATACCTCAGCCAGAAGAGCGGATCCGTGGTGCTGCCCGTGGAGGATGCCGCCCCCGGAATCTTCGCGGGCATCGCCGACCGGGGTGTCGCGGTATTGTGGGGCACTGGCGCCCCGCTGGACCATCGCGGCCTGCAGGTGACGATTGGCGGACGACCAGCGCCAGTACTCTACGCTGGTCCCGCACCAGGTATGGTTGAGGGCGTGTTCCAACTGAACGCGTCGATTCCTCCGGGATCCGATGCGACGAGCGAAGTCGTCGTTCGCTACGGCAACATTGCGTCGCCGCCGGTACGGCTGTTGAATTGAACGTAGGCCGCTTGTGACGCAGCCTGGTTCCGAGGTGAAACTGCCCGTCGGCGGATAGTAGCCGAAGGGATCAGAGGCGAAACGCTGCCTACGGTTACAATGAAGGAGCCATGGTCAGACAACTTGACGCCGTTTACGAGCGAGGAGTATTGCGCCCACTTGAGCCGCTTGCGCTGTCCGAGCATCAGCGCGTGAGGCTGACCGTAGACGACGAGCGGACTGAGCCGCTGAGTTGGCAGTCCTCCGAACCCGTCAATGAACGGCGACAGGAGATGTTGTGGCTCGCTAAAGAGTCCACTCCTTATGCCGGGGAGTGGGTCGCGCTCGACGGAAATCGCCTCCTCGCGCACGGTCCCAAGTTGGCGGCTGTCCGTGCGGCGGCGGATGTCGCGGGAGTGGCGGAGCCTTTCTTTGCTAGCGTGCCGGATAACGATCTCCCTTTCAGCGGCTGGTAACCCATGTATCCGCTCGAATTCGCCGCGGTTCATTCCTATGCGACCGAGCAAGATGGCATATTTGTTCCGGTAGTGCTGAAGTCGGGTGAGAATCGTGTGCGGCTATCGGCGGGTGTTGATACGGGCGCGACGTTCTGCATTTTCCGATCTGAACTTGCTGAAGCCTTGGGTCTGGCGCTTTCCAGCGGAAACCCCAAGCGGTTTCGGACCGCGAATAGCAGGTTCGAAGCCTTCGGACACGATGTGGAGTTAACTGTCCTAAGCGTAACGACCTACTCGACCGTCTACTTTTTCGCGGACGCCGCGATCAACAAAAACGGGCTCGGGCGCGTCGGCTGGCTGGATCGCGTGCGCCTCGGCCTTGTCGAGCACGATAGTCAAATCTACCTTGCGCGATACGATCACGAATGATTTTCACGCCTACGCGCGCGGGGCGCTCGGTCCCTCCGGATGGCCCAGTTTCCGCTGCGGAGATAAGTGTGTTTTCTGAGCGGAGAATTCGCACTAATCGGGTTTGAGAAGGTAGTTTTGCGCAGAAGGAAGTCGCCAAATAGCTGATTTCAGGATGTTTACTTGGACAGTGTACCACCTCGTGGCACCCCGTGGATGGCACCGTTTTTCGGCCCCGTTTTTCCGTGGATGGCCCCGTTTTTCAAATCGATGAGATGTATGTGTTATACGCGACCTCGGTGAGTGCTAGTATCTCGATATGTCAATTGTCGAGATTCAGGATGGCATCGCTCAAGAGCGGCGAGCGCACCCCAAGGTTTATGCCTTTGTTGTACGTTCGGTTCGCCAAGATGGATCCGCGTACAAAGTGATTGTCGAACCTGAGGATGCGGATAGGCTCGACGAGACATTAGATGGCACCAAACTAGAGTGGTTCGGTAAAGGTGAGGGTTCAGCCGAGGTGCTCTCAGTAATTCCGGAAGATGATCAG
>Ga0105044_10001101_pt1 | contig 35424 bp, 32 predicted proteins | sample MAT01_FD_78092 | JGI IMG/M metagenome (GOLD analysis project Ga0105044, IMG submission 78092) | Freshwater microbial communities from Lake Fryxell liftoff mats and glacier meltwater in Antarctica - MAT-01 | ecosystem: Environmental > Aquatic > Freshwater > Ice > Liftoff microbial mat | place...
ATCGCCTGGCGCTCAAAGGCCGGCAGAAAGCCTTCCTGCTGGCTCGTGTTGACGATGAACTTCAGCTCTTCGGTGGAGTGCGCACCGGTGTGGCCATGGCCCTTGGCGCCCAGCAGCCGGCTCAGCCAGGCGGCCAGGGTTTCCACCACAATCACGAACGGCTCGGCGGCGCGGAAGATAATGAGTAGAATCGGCGCCGCGATAATCGAGAGCTTCTCCGCCCGCGCGAAGCCAATATTCTTGGGCACCACTTCGCCGGCCACCACCAGCGTCAAGGTCAGCACCACGAACGAGAGCACCACGCTGAAGCCATGCAGAAAGCGGACGACCGCCGCGGGGGCAAAGGGCCTCAGCACTTCCTCAATCTGATGCGTGATCAACGCTTCGAACTGGCCCAGGGCCAAGGCGCAGACGCCGATCCCCACCTGCACCACCGACAACAGCCGCTCCGGATTCGCCAGCAACTTCAGCGCCGCCTGCGCGCCCAGGTTGCCCTCGCGGGCCAGCGATTCCAGGCGCGAACGGCGCGTCGAAAGCAGTGCCACCTCGGCGGCGGCAAAGAAGCCGTTCACCGCGGTAACGATCACGAACAGCAGTAACTTATAGATCATGAGGGTGCGGAAGGTACAATTGAGGTTCTCCGCGTGAAACGAATACTTCAGTTTATCAATGTGTTGATCGCTCTGGCGTTGCTCGCCACCGGAGCCATCCTTTACTGGTTTGGCTACCGCCTGCTGCCCCAAACCTCCGGCCCAGTGTCGCTGGGCATCAGCGCCCCGGCGAAGATCGTGCGCGATGCGCTGGGGGTGCCCCACATCCGCGCCGCGTCGATTGAAGACGCCGTCTATCTGCAAGGCTTCGTCATGGCGCAGGACCGGCTGTGGCAAATGGACATGGCTCGCCGCCAGCCCTCCGGCCAACTGGCAGAAGTGGTCGGCGTCGCCGGCCTCGACAGCGACCTCGACGCCCGCCGCTGGCGCTTGCGCCATATTGCCGAAGCGCAGGCCAAGGTGCTGCCCGCCAGCGAATACGCCATCCTGGCCGCCTACGCCCGCGGCGTCAATGCCTTCATCGCCAGCCGGCACGATTCGCTGCCCGTCGAATTCTCCCTGCTCGAGTACGATCCCCGCCCCTGGACCATCGTCGACACCCTTGTCATCGGCATGCAGATGGCCAAGAGCCTTTCCGCCACCGACGAAGCCGAACTCCGCAAGGCCGACCTGCGCCAGATAGGCGACCAAGCCAAAATCGAAACGCTCTTCCCGGTCCGCACCGGCGGCGAGTCCCAGATGGGGTCGAACGCCTGGGTCGTCAGTGGCCAATGGACCCAAAGCGGCAAGCCCCTGCTCGCCAGCGACCCGCACCTGCAATTCGGCTTCCCCTCCACTTGGTATCAAGTGCACCTCGAAGCGCCCGGCTTCAACGTCACCGGCGTCACCCTGCCCGGCATCCCCATGGTGATCATCGGCCATAACGAGCGCATCGCCTGGGGCATCACCAACCTGCATTTCGACGTGATGGACTTCTACGTCGAGCGCATGAACCTGAACACGGGCCAATACGAGTTCAACGGCCAGGTGGAGCAAGGGCAGTTGGAACGCGAGGCGATTCTCGTCAAGGGAGAAAAGCCGCGCGTGCTCTCCCAATGGCTCACTCGCCATGGCCCGGTGCAGGTGCGCCCTCAGGGGCAAGCCAACCAAGCGCTCGCCCTCCGCTGGACCCACGCCGACCCCACAAACTTTTCCTTCATCTTCCCGGACCTCAACCGCGCCCAAAACTGGAACGACTTCCGCGCGGCTTTATCGCGCTATCCCGGCGCCGCGCAGAATTTCGTCTACGCCGATGTCGACGGCCACATCGGCTATCAAGCCACCGGCCACTTCCCCATCCGCAAGGGCTTCACCGGCGACGTGCCCCTCGATGGCCGCGGCCAGCAGGAGTGGGACGGCTGGATCCCCTTCGAAGACCTGCCCCGCAGTTTCGATCCGCCCGGCGGCCGCCTCGTCACCGCCAATCAGAACCCGTTTCCCGAAAAATACGCCTATCCTGTCGCCGGCCGCTTCACCTCTCATTACCGCCAGCGCCAGATTGAAGCCATGCTTTCGACGGGCAAGCCGCTGACGCCCGAGAAGATGCTCGTCATCCAGAAGGACGTCTACAGCGCCTTCTCGCACTTCCTCTCGAAGCAAGTGCTCGTAGCTTACCGGGCTCGCGGCCTCAAGAATCCCAAGCTCTCGGGCGCCGCCGCCGTGCTCGAAAGTTGGGATGGTCAGATGGAAAAGGGAACCCCCGCGCCTTTGCTGATCTCCTTGATCTACCAACAACTCCGCCGCGCCGTCGGTGACCGCGCCGCCCCCGGCTTCGGCGCCAGCTACGATAGCGGGATCGCGGCCAGCGTCATCGAACGCCTGCTGCGCGAACGCCCCGCCGACTGGTTCAGCGACTATCCGCAATTGCTGCTGCGCGTCTTCTCCGAAGCCGTCGCGGAAGGCCAGCGCAAGCAAGGGCCAGACGTCAGCAAGTGGGACTACGGCACCTACCTCCTGTTCACCCAGGCCCACCCGGTGCTGGGTCGCCTGCCGCTAGCCAATTCCTTCCCCTTCTCCCTGGTCGCCGACGGCTTCCGCGTAGGTCCCGTGCCGCTGAGCGGTTCAGCGACGACGGTAAAGCAGACCAGCCTCCGCGTCGCCCCCTCCATGCGCTTCGTCGCCGACCTCGCGGACTGGGATGCCAGCCTCAACAACCTCACCATCGGCCAATCCGGCCAACCCATGTCGGCGCACTTTCGCGATCAGTGGAAGGCTTACTATGTGGGCGAGAGCTTCCCCATGTCCTTCCGCACCGTGAAGGCGACGGATACGCTGGAAGTCACGCCGGCAAAATGATTTAGACTCTACTTGCGCCACTCCATACTGGCCCGCATCAACTCGCACCCCATCAGAAGGTTTCGATTCTCTTGGTACGTGTCTCTCGACTTGCTTTCTTTCACAAGCAGGAAGGGCTGGATGGCGTCTTGAACGGAAGTCCGATTTTCTGCGATCGACACCTTCAAACTGTATCGGCGTGGCGGCTTCGCGATGTGGCGACGGAAGAGGTTCAGCACGTCTCAAAATTGCACAGCGGCCTTACGTATATCTTACGTGGGCCGCTGTGTTCTTGTAAGTCGTTCAAAAGAAATACTAAAAAATTGGTGGAGGCGGCGGGAGTTGAACCCGCGTCCGAAAAAGTCTGCCCTGAAAAGCCTACGTGTGTATCCGAATTCTAAATCTTAACGACCGCCTCAGAATCGGCAAGATGACGATCGCCCAGTCCGATTGATTTAAACCGCTGGCTACGAACAGAAGCCTTTGGCCGATCTCCTAAGGATGACGCTGAGGCACCGGGTCAGGAGCACCCCGATGAGCAGCGGCTACTTAATTAATTAAGCAGCGTATGCAAACTGCGTGTTGGCAGTTATAATTTCCGATCGTTTAACGAGAGCTCGGAACTCGACACGCCTCTTCAAAACAACGCAATCCCGTCGAAGCCGTTTCGCCCCCTTCTGGATGAACGACACCTTATTGTAGCAACTGGCGATCCACAAAGCGGTACGCTTCTTCGCGGACCTCGGCCGGGAACTCATGCCCCCGGTCCGGATGCACCACTTGAAGACGTGCCGGCCGAAAGCGCCGTTTCACCTTCTCCACCGTCTCGCGCACGCCGGTGACGTCAAAGTTGGCGTCGTGCAATGGCGCATTCACGAAGACGGCGCGCGGCGCGATGGCGGCCAGAATGTCGCTGAAGTCGAAGGGCATCCGCGCCGGGCTTTTGCCGTATTCGCTCGCAATGCGCGGCATATAGCCTTTGTGGCTCCATCCGGTAAGGTCGCCGGCATAGTAACGGGCGAAGGCGGTGAAGCCGCAACTGGTAACGGCGACCCGCACCCGCCGGTCAAAAGCGGCCAGAAATAGCGCGTTGTGCCCGCCCAGCGAATGGCCGATGACGCCCATGCGCTGGGCATTCACTTGCGGCATGGCGGCCAGCACGTCGAGCGCGCGGCGATGGTTGGTGATACCTTTCATCGTCGCGCTCGCGTAGCCGTGGGCGTAAGGGTCAAACGCGTAGTCGCCAAAGTTCGGATAGTCCGGCGCCAGGGTGACGTAGCCGCGGCGGGCAAGTTCAATGGCGTAGGCCAAATCCGGCTTACCGCCCATTCCGGCGGGCTCGCCTTTGCCGATGCGCGTCGTCTGGTGCAGGCACAGCATGGCGGGCCTCTTACCCTTGGCGGCCGGCAAGAAGAGATAGGCCGGCACGCGGTCTCCGTCACGGGCGATAAAGACGATCTGCCGCCGGATTAGTCCCGCTTCCAAGGGCACTTCGGCGATCACCTCGACTACCGGAGGCGCCCGCTCCGGCGCGGGCAAAGAACCCATTACGGCCTCGAACTTCGAGAAATCGACCGCGAAAAACAGCAGCAGCGTTAGCATGTCACTTCACCTGATTATGGGTGCCTTCGAGAGAATTCACCGTGTGGTTGGCGACGCGCACAACGTAATTATTCTCCTGATCCTGGAGCGCAATCCGCAGCGCCGGGAGCGCCGGCCGGGCAGCCTCGCCCATTTCATCCAGGGCATTCACCGCCATCAGCCGAACGTACTCCTTGGGGCTCGCAAGTTCCTTGGCCAGCAAATCGACCTTGCCCAAACGCCGCGCCGCGGCGATGCGGACGGCGGCGGAGGGGTCGCTCTGTAGTTTGGCCAACATCGCCTTCCCTTCCCCACGCCGCGCGGCCCAGTAGCGCAGGCCTGGGTTGCCGGAGTTAAAGAAGCGGCCCGCGTCGGGGCCGGTGGCGGCGTCGTAGAGTTCGCGCAGCAGACGGATGGCGTCCGGGCCTTGCAACATGGCCTGCCGGGTGCCCACGCGCAGTTCACCTTCGGCGAGTTCAGCTTCCGGCATCAGGCCGAGGTCGCGCGTGTCGAGCGCCCATTGGCGTTGCGCCGCGCGGAGACGGTCGAGCACGGCGCGATGGCCGGGGTCCTGGGCCAGGTTATGGATCTCATGCGGATCTTTGTCGATATCGTAAAGCTCTTCCACGGGCTTGTGCGTGCCGGCAAACAAGGCCGCCGCCGCCGGCAGGGTACCGTCCGCCTGCGTGCGCCGGATCTCCCGCATCGTCGCGCCCTGCTCGGGCGTGTTCATGTGCTGATAGTAGGGACGCGTGGGCTCGAAATTACGCAGATACCGGTAGCGCGCGTCGCGAACGCTGCGAACCATGTCGTAGCGCTCGTCCATGCGATCGCGAATGCCGTAGATATACTCGCGCGGCTTCACTTTCGGGCCCAGAAACGGCTGCCCCTGCATGTTCGATGGCACGGGCAAGCCGACCAAATTCAGCACCGTGGGCCCCAGGTCGATCAAGCTCACGAGCGTAGCGCTCTCGCTCCCGGGCGCGGCTTGCCCCGCGGTGCGCCAGGCTTCGGGGACGCGCACCATCAGGGGCACCCGCGTGCCGCTTTCGTAGAGCCACCGCTTGGAGCGCGGCAGGCCAACGCCGTGGTCGCCCCACAGGAAGACGATGGTGTCGTTCTCAAGGCCCACGTCGGCGATCTCTTTCAGGCGATCCTGCAGCCAATAGTCCATAGCGGTAAGGCACTCATAGACGTTGGCCCAATCGCGGCGGGTTTCGGCCGTATCGGGGTAGAAGGGCGGCAGCGTGGTGAGCTTGGCCGGGTCCTGCCTTTGGTTGGGTTTCAGACGCGCAATGTCGGCGTCATGCTCAGCTCCTCGACGAAGATAGCGGCTCTCATGGGTCACTTCCTGGTTGAAGACGGCGAAGAAGGGCTGTCCAGGCTCGCGATTACGCCAATGCGCCTTCGGCCCGTTTTCGTTCCAGGCCCCGCGCGGCACCGCGAAGTTATAGTCGGTTTTGGCATTGTTGGTGCAATAGTAGCCGGCAATGCGCAGATACTCGGGAAAACAGCGGATGTCCGGGCCGAGCTTCACACTGGAGCGCATGTTCATCGACCCCAACGTGGTAGGGTACATCCCGGTAATGATGCCGGAGCGCGAAGGCGCGCAGACGCCGGCCACGGAGTAAGCCCGGGTGAAGCGCACACCTTGTTTGGAGAAGGCGTCGGCATGGGGCGTAATGGCATGGGGATCGTCGTAGCAGCCCAGCATAGGGCTTGAATCTTCAAACGACAGCCAGAGAATGTTCGGCCGCTTGACCGGAGTCTGGGCAGCGAGCGGCAGGGCGGCGGCCAGGAGTTGTCGGCGAGAAAGAATCACAAACTCGATGGTAACGGATCTAGAATATAGGCAGATGCAACGCCGAACCTTTTTTGTCCTACTCGCCCCACTCGCTTTCGCCCAGAAAGCCCCCGTGAACGACGATACGATTTTCGATCAGGTACGCCTGAAGCTTGCCAGCGACCCGGACGTTCGCGGCGGCGCGCTCGACGTGCAGGTGAAGGACGGCATCGTCACCCTGAAGGGTCGCGTAGATAAGGAAGCCTATAAGCAGCGAGCGGAACGGCTCACCAAGAAGGTGAAGGGCGTCAAAAGCGTGCTGAACCAGTTGCTGGTGGAAGCCCGGGTCGCCGCGCCGCGGTAAAGAATTATTCCTGCGACGGTTGCGGCTGCACGTCAGAGTCGCGCCAGGCGCTAATCTTCAAACGCCGGCACACCCAGCACAACTGTTCATCGTATCCGGCAGGAGCGTAGCTCACCGGCGTGCAGGTGGAGCCGCACACGGTGCACTTGAGCAGCGGCAGTTTCGGATCAGCGGGTTCGACAGTTTCTTTCTTGGGGTCCACTGTTACTAGGATATCGCACCTGGCTCGTTGCTTTCTGCGGTTCCGTCCTTCTCCTGGAGAAAATGGGCGCTTTCTCAAAGAAGACCGGGGCAAGGGGCCCACCCTTGTTTACGGCGTCAGATTGAAATATACTTTCCGCCACGCCATGCTACGTCGTCACCTGCTCCCTGTCTTAGCCAGTTCCGCGGCCACCGCCAACGGCCGGGTCCCCATCCGCCGCGCCAAAGTCACCCGGTTCTTCCCCTCGCCCGAAGGCCATCCCAATGCCCTCGAAGCCACGCCCGAAGGCCTCTGGGTGGGCGAACAGGTCAGCGACATCGCCTACCTCCTCGACTGGAAGACCGGCAAAGTCCTTAAGAAAGTGCCCACCGAGTCCTCGAACACCAGCGGAATGGCCTATGGCGGCGGCTACCTGTGGATGGGCGCCAACGGCGGACCGCTCGGGCGCTTTCCCCGCCCCGACGAACCCCGCCACGGCCGCATCGTCAAAGTTGACCCCGAAGAAGGCCGCACCGTCGGCGTCTACCGCATCCCCGACGAAGGCGGCGTCCACGGCGTGCTCTACGCCGACAACGCTCTCTGGATCACCTGCTTCAAGTGGAACTGCATCGCCAAAGTCGACCCCAACACCTTCCAGGTGCTCCACAAAATCCCGCTCCACTTGAGCCGTCCACACGGGCTCGCCTGGGACCCTCCCGGCATTTGGGTCGGCTACTCCAACGACCACCTTTTCCTCAAACAGGACCTCAAAGACGGCCGCATCCTCGACATCATTTCCGTCCAGAAAGGCGTCGACCCCGACCCCCACGGCATGGACATGTACCAGGGCACCATGTACTACTGCGACGCCGGCATCGTCCCCGGCGGCACTCCCGTCAACACCGCCCACAGCGGCTACATCTATCGCGTGGATGCCTAACATGACCCGCCGCGCCCTCGCCCAACTCCTGGCCGCCTCGCCGTTCCTGCGCGCCGACAAAAAGTTCAGCCAACTCGGCGACCCCCTCCTGGTTCCCGTCAACCTGTTCGACTTCGCCAAGCTCGCCAAAGCCAAACTCGACCCCCTCGCCTGGGATTACATGGACGAAGGCTCTGACGACGAGACGGCACTCCGGGCCAATCGAGAAGGCTTCCAGCGCCTGCTCATCCGGCCCCAATTTCTGCTGCATGACGTCAGCCAACTCGACCTCTCCACCACCCTCTTCGGCCAAAAGCTCGACCATCCGTTCTTCCTCTGCCCCACCGGAGGCAAGAACTGCTTTTTCGCGAATGGCGAGCAGGAGACGGCTTACGGGGCCGGCCTCAGCAACACCATGATGATCACCCGCGGCGGCATCGACCCGGTGGTGAAGTCCGGCCAGGGTCCCAAGAACTGGTGGCAGTTCACCGCGGGCGGCGAGTTCCGCACCAAGAACCAAGCCGTTAACTTCGCCGAAAAGCTCGAAGATCAAGGCTGCAAAGGCCTCATCGTCACGGTGGATATCTACCATGTCTCCCATCGTGAGCGCAGCATCCACAATGGGCTCGTCCGCGGCTGGTGCGAAGCCAACGGCATCCCCCGCGTGGGCGGCAAGTTGGACTACAAACCCGACGACATCCTCTGGACCGCCGGCGACCTGCCCGCCAACCGCCCCTTCCCCACGCCCACCTGGGACACCGTCCAGCGCCTTCGCGAAAGCACTGACCTGCCCGTGGTCATCAAAGGCGTCATGACCTCCAACGACACCGAGCGCGCCGTGAAATACGGCCTGTCCGGAGTGGTCGTCTCCAATCACGGCGCCCGCCAACTCGATGGCGTCGGCGGCACCATCGAAGCTTTGCCCGAATGCGTCGCCGCCGCCGCCGGCAAGATCCCGGTGTTGCTCGATGGCGGCATCCGCCGCGGCACGGACATCTTCAAGGCCCTCGCCCTGGGCGCCGCGGCCGTCGGCATTGGACGGCCCTACCTATGGGGCCTCAGCACCTTTGGCCGCCGCGGCGTCGCCCGCGTGGTCGAATTGCTCCGAGCCGAACTTGCCGCCGATATGGGCATGGCCGGCGTCGCCAAGATCTCGCAAATCGACAAATCCTTCGTGCGGATACGGCCATGAAATTGGGACTTCTCCTACTGCTTGCCTTCGCCGATGACGCCGGACGGATCGTGCGGCCGGTGAACAAGTCCGCCTTTGCCAGCGGTCCCGTCGAGGTGAACGCCTCCGTGCCCGATGGCAAGCTCGAGTTGGACGGCCAAGCCATTACCGCCGAAGTCCCCTTCCCCAACGTCCTGCATGCCCGGCTACAGCCTTCGCCCGGTCTTCATAAGCTGGCCTTGGTGTGGCCCAATGGCCGGCAGGAGATTGAGTTTTTCGTGGGCCCCCAACCACCGGCGGGCTTCACGCCTTTTCGTGCCCACCCGCCTGGCGGCAACGTCGCCTGCACCCAATGCCATGAACTCAGCAAGCGCGGCCGCTTCCGCTTCAAGGGCGGCTGCAACGATTGCCACGCCACCGAAGCCTTTCCGAAGACCCATACCCACAAGATGGACGTGCTCCCCGAATGCGGTATGTGTCACAACGCCCACGGCTCCACCGTCGCCGCCCACCTGCTGCACGACAAGGCGGCGGCCTGCAAGCTTTGCCACAACAACTAACCGCGCAGCCGCCCGCTGTCGGGCCCGCCGCGTCGAAGATTTAGCCTTCCGGCACGCGGTCACGGCTTAGGTGCGCCACTGCCAATTCATCACCCGCAGGGAGCAGCGTTACCCCACGCCCCATCACTTTACGGATCTTATTCCTCCACCTAGCACCTACTCGGAGTACGCTCTAACCCCTAGATAGAGGTTCACTTACGCATCTCTTGAGAAATGATTATCACTAAATCCAAGCTAACTTTGCCGCCAAAATCAGCGACCCCACCAACAACCCCAACCCCGCGTTGTACTCCTGATTCCGCATATATTGGCTCCACCGGAACGGCTCCCCGGTAAGCCCCGTCCCGAATCGTGGCCACAACAACGGCACCCTCTCCGCATAGCCAGGAAAATCCTCCGGAAACAGCTTCCGCAAGTGCTGCTCCTCCTGCTCAATCGTGGGAAAGTAAATCAGAAAAAACGCCGCCCCAAACAGCACCGCCAATTCCCACCGCTGCGTCGCCAGCACCAGCCCCGCCGCCACCGTCAGCGTCCCCAAATACAGAGGATTCCGCGTCAGCGCATAGGGTCCTCCGGTCGCCAAGCGCTGATTCTTGTACAAGCACCCCGCCGCCCAAGCCCGTGTCGCCAATCCCGCCAGCGCCAACGGCAACCCCATCGCCAAGGACCTCGCGCTCGGCGCGGCCAGCCACACAAACGCCAACACCAAGACGAACCCCAACGGCACGCGCAATCGCTGCACCGCGTCGGCGTAGGGCTTAGGAAACCAAGTAGGGGGCAAGGGCGGCATAGACCTGTGCGGGCGTCAGATCACGCATCAGCGGATCGATCCTCTCTCCTCTTTCATAACTCGTCACCGCCCGCGGATGGCGCAGAACTGCCATACTCCCGCCATACGGCCCATTCCGGGCGGGATCCGTCCCGCCAAACAAAGCCACTCCAGGCTTTCCCAGCGCCGCCGCCAAATGCAGTGGACCACTATCCACACCCACCACCGCCCGTGCCCGCCGCGTCGCATCGATCAACCCGGCAATCGATGACACATGCACCAAGCCCAATCCTGCCACCTGCGCCGCCTGCGCCGGAGCCACATTCAGCACCAGCGGTAAAGGTAACATCCCCGCCAATTCTGCGTAATGCTCCAGCGGCCATTGTTTCGAAACCCACCCCGCAAACGGGCTCGCCAACACAAACGGCCCCGCCGGCAACTCCCCTTCCGGCACTCCCGCCGGCAGCCACGCTGGCCGCAAGTCTAATCCCCCTAACAACTCCGCGTGCTGCTCCACAACGTGCGACGCGCACACCGTCAACTTCTCCGTATAGAACCATCCCGCCGCTGCCTCGCGGGTCCTCGAAGAGCCCAACCGCCGCGGCGCTCCCGATTGCCACGCCACTAAGCCCGATTTGATCAACCCCTGAAAGTCAATCGCCAAGTCCAACTCGAGCGCCCGCAACTCCCGCCGCGTCTCCCTCAAGGCACCAAGCGAACGCCGGTTAAAGGGCAACAAACCCGACAGCGCCGGATTCCCCTTCAGCAACGGATGCCAACGCTCCTCGGCAATCCAAGTGATCCGAGCCTCCGGATTCCGCCGATGCAGCATCTCCACCGCCGGCAGCGTATGCAAAATATCCCCCATCGCCCCCAGGCGGATCGCCAGAATGTTCATCGTTGGCGGATACGCTCAATCAACGATTCCCGAGTGCCGAGGTCCTCGACCGTCAAATCCGCAATCCGCTCGGCCTGCACGATAGCGCGGGCATCGCCCACAATCACCCGCTCCACGCAGGCCAGCGAAGCAACTAGTTCCGCCCGCGCCCGCGCCGGCAGAATCTCCTCCGGCGGATCGAGCAAGCTCACCGTCACCGGCCCACCCAACGCCTGCAGGCGCTCCACATGCGCCGCCAACACCGGATCGAAATAGCCCAGCACCAAGGTCGCCACCGCGAGACCGGTCGCATCTTCTGAACTGATAATTTTCGATCGCGTATCCAAATTGCCTCCCTGTTATTGTGCCAGTTGCAAACCCGCCTGGGGCCGCAAAGTCAGATCGGCAAACTCTTTTCGCGCCAATTTCGGAAACGCCGCCGCCGCAATCATCACCGCGTTATCCGTGGAAAGCTTTGCTTGCGGAAAATACACGGGATAGCCCACTCGCAACGCCGCCGCTGCTCGCCGCAACTCGGAGTTACAAGCCACCCCGCCGCTCACGATCATCGACCGCGCATCCATCGCCTCCGCCGCCCGAGTTGCCCGCCGGAGTAACTCGGTCACCACGGCATGTTGAAACGACGCCAGTAAGTCCAATGTCACCTGCGGTGTCACCGCTAACCAATCCTCCAGCGTCGCCCTTGGCCGTCGCGCAAAAAGCTGCTTTCGCGCCGCAATCTCTTCCGCTAAGTCCCGCGCTTCGGTCCATCTCAGCACGGCCGTCTTCCAACCGCTAAAGCTATAGTCCTGCGCCGCGCCCTTGATCCGCGGTACCGTAAACTCGCTCGCAAAAACCCGCGCGTCGCCAAAGGGAGATAGCTCGTCAATTAACGGCCCGCCCGGATAACCGAATCCCAATAACTTCGCCACTTTGTCAAAAGCTTCTCCCGCCGCATCGTCCCGCGTCCGTCCCAGCAATCGATACTGCCAGCCTTCCCGCACTTCGAATAAGTGTGTATGCCCGCCCGACACCACTAAGGCCAACGCCGGTAAGTCCGGTGTCGCCTCCATCGCCGCCGCGTGGATATGCCCTTCGAGATGATTTATGGCCATCAACGGCAAACCATGTACCAAACTCAAGGCCTTTGCATAAGTAAGTCCCACTAACAAAGCGCCCGAGAGACCCGGACCCTCCGTCACCGCGATCCCCGCTAACTGCCCCCACGCCACGCCGGACTTCGCCATCGCCTCCCGCACCACAGGCACCATCGCCCGTAAGTGCTCCCGCGACGCCAATTCCGGTACTACTCCGCCGTACTTGCCGTGCGTTTCCAGCTGCGACGCCACCACCGACGAGAGAATCCGTCCTCCCGCCTCCACCACCGCGGCCGCCGTCTCATCGCACGAAGTTTCAATTCCCAAAATCACCGGTAACATCAGTGGGCGAGAAACCAATCCCACTGCGTCGCCGCATTTTTTTCGAGCTGCTCCACTTCGCTCGCCAACAGCAATCGCCGCTGTACCATATCCCGGATCGCCGCCTTCGCTTTCCCGAGATATTCCTCACGGGTCCCATACTTCTCGACTATCTTTGCCTTGGGAAACGGGATTGTCGATCCCACCATATTGTATGTCTCACTCGTAAATACATCGCGGCGCAGGTTCCAGCCGGTATAACTCGCCAATGGCATCGCCACTTGCGGCATCTTAATTCCCGCAATCTCGTTTCCGTCATCGTCCACTTGCGGCACCAAAGCCGGGAAAGGCTCGCCCACGGTGGGTGGCTCCTTCGTCACAATTCCCTTGGCCGCAAAGTCCGGCCCAAAGTCCAGCCGCTGTCCACTTGTTGACTTACTCGGCACGGCCGTACTTACTGATTTCGGAAAGCTCCAGTTACCGGCGGATAGTAACTGCCCTTGGTCCCGTCGCGGATAATTCGAATCCGGCGGCGCGGTGCCATCTTTCAGCCATTCGTGCATCGCCACTAAAAAGGCGCGAAACAACGGCCGGTAATCGTTCGAATTCGCCAGGTTCGTCGCCCCCTCCACCTTCGCCGGAGGAAACCGTTGTGGCCCGTGCTGCGAACCCGCCACAAAGTAAATCCGCGTGTTCTCCGCCAGCGGCGCATCGATCTTGCCGTCCGGAGTCGTATGGATCAAGGCCGCGGCCCGTCCCCAATATTCATAACTGCCATTCGTGTAAAAGATCCTGGGGGCGTTGGCCGGGTCCGGCAACAAACCCGCTGTCTCGCCACTAAGTTCATCTTTCTGCGGCAAGTCAGAGAACGGGAACAAATCCGTCGGATAAAGAAAATTCATCGTCGGGTGCCCATCCCGAGAGGCCTGCGCAAAGCGATGGTTGAAACTGCCTCGCCCCGCCCCGGCTACATTCGCCCACACGCCATCGAACACCACCTTACCCTTCTCATCCGCGTTGATGCCTTGATAAAGGAAGGTCCGCAGGAAACGTCCGCTTTGCGAAGCTCCGTAGCCAATGGCCCGCTTCAGATATTTCTGTTGGTCCGCCAGCAGGACATGCCCCGGCCCCCCGAACTTGAGAAACGAGACCACGTCGCGGATGGCCACCATGCCCAGCCCGGCAATCGCCGGGTCCCGCGACGGGTAGACCAGTTCGTAGGTCTGCCCCACTTTAAAACCACCCGGCATCTCAATCTGGGTGCCATTGAGCTTCCACTGCGCCGTCGGAACCGTCGTACGCCGGCCCAACGGACCCTCCCGTACTGTAAGCTCCAAATCCTTCGCATTCGCCACCGGATACGCCTGGTGATCCCGGTCCGCCAGATTCATCACCGTCGTGGCCTCATGTACCGTGAATTCGGCCCGCACGATCCCCTCGACACCCTTCGCATAGGCCGGATAGAACCGCAGCTTCTCTGGATTCTTCGGCACATCCCATTGCCAACCCACCCAAGCCATCGTAAACCCGCGCGCGATCAGAAATTCTTCGGTGAACATTCCGGTCGTCTGCCCGCCCCGGTTCACCACATCCAGCAGCAGCGTGCCATTCCCGTTTGCCGGATCGCGCGGCTTCAACACCTCCACATCGGCCGAAAACTCCACCATTCCCTGTTCATTGCGGGGCGCGAACTCCAAATCCCGAATCAACCGGTTGGCGGGCAGCTTAGGGTCTAGCGTAAAGTGCGCTTTGGCTCGAATTCGTTCGTAACGTCCCGGAGCATCCTCCCGTTTCAAGATCTCCATCCCGGTTACCGCACCGTAGCTGGGCCCGAGGAGACATAAGGCGATCACAATTGGGCGCATGCTTCGATTATAGGACCTTGCCCACCCGATCACACAGGTTTGTGCTTCTGGATTCAATTGCGTACGGCAGCCCGCTTGGAAGCCCATGGTAAGCTGGGCTTGTCGAGCTTAAGTCGTTTAGATTGAGCGAATATCCGCTTCGTTTCGTCACTCGGGCGGTGGGTTGGCCGCAGCCGCCAGGGCCATACCGGTAGCATCACCCGGAAACGGCAACGGCCTTGGATTCAGGGGCGAGCCCCGATCCTTACCCAATACCTTGCGCACCTCCGCCAGATCCTCGTTTAGAGCCGCCGATTTTGGGTTACAAAGCCAATGTTTCCAAGTGGATGGATCACATTCAGCTTTCCATCGATCCAGGTAAAGTTCGATCACCGCCTGCTGATTTCCGAATCCCACCGTAGCCTGATTCGATTGGGCGACATGGGCGGCGGCGCTTGAGTAGGGGTAGTCTTCCGCGTGACGAACCAATCCCGCCGCTAGCGGATTCCGTTCAACATACACGAGCGCCTCGCGATAATGCCGGGCCGACCGGATCTGCTTTGCACCGAATCGGTTTTTCCACAAGTGCCCGTCCCGACCCTGCGTGCCATGTATCCACCGTGCGTGGTAAGCCTGTAAATGCTGCATAAAGCGGGAGATCCCGTCTTTCCGCCTCGCCTCCACCAGGAAGTGAATGTGGTTGGACATCAGGCAAAAAGCGTGAACCCGCACGAGGTAACGCTCCGCCAGCAGATTCAGCCGCTGGAGGTATGTGATCAGTTGGACCTCGGTGTAAAAGACTTCCTGTTTGTAGTTACCTCGCTGATAGATGTGGTAAACCTCGCCACAACGCCAATTCCGTAGCCGAGGGTTAGGGGCCGATTTCGATTTCTTGGGTTTCACTACCTATAAGTGGATTTCCAAGCGGAAAATTCTCACAAATTTTCCGAATTTTCCACAGAAACTTTACTCCCTCCCAATCCACTCTATTGATTTTTAATTCTCAAGTATAAGCTAACCCCAAGCTGATCTAGGACTTACCATCTACTCCGACTATTTCTAGGGCTTCCTTCACCACTCTTTCGACGCTGACCTTCCGCAAACAAGCTAAGTTCGCCCCCGGATCTGTCAGTGGGCACTCGCGCTGGAAGCAAGGGCTGCAACTCACCGGTTCCCGTACCACCCGAGCCAACGGCCCCGTCGGGCCCGTAGCGACTTCGTCCGTGGACCCAAACACCGCCACCGTCGGCACCCCCAACGCCGACGCCACGTGCATCGGCCCCGAGTCATTCGTCAGCACCACTTCGCAAGCCGCCAATAACTCCAAGAACTCGCCCAAGGTCGTCGCCCCCGCAAACGACCTCGCCGACCCACCCAAATGCCGATTCACTTCCCCGCAAATGGCTACCTCATCCCCGGACCCAAACAAAGCCACCCCCGCCCCCAATTCTTTCGCTAACCGCGCCGCCGCCTGGGCAAACCGCTCTGGTGCCCAGCGCTTCGCCCCCCCAAAAGCCGCGCCCGGACACACGCCAACCACCCGACCCGTTCCCAACCGCTCCCGCCCCTTCGCGCGAGCCGCCGCCGCCCCGTCCAGGCGAATCACCACCTCCGTCGGCAACGCCTCAATCAACCCGGCCCGCCGCAGTAACTCAAGATAATAAAAGCTCTGGTGCGGCGGCGTCTCGCCCGGCTGGATCCGCGCAATCCGATCAGTCAACAGCCACCCTCTCGCATCGCGGTCGAATCCTACCCGCCGGGGAATGCCCGCGAGCCAGGCCGGCAGCGCCGAGTCAAACGAATTCGGCAGCATGATGGCCAAGTCGAAATGCTGTTTGGCCAAAGCTCCTCCCACCCGCCATTTCTCGCCCAGATCGCGCACGCCCCGCTGAGCACGCCAGGGAATCAGGGCATCACAAAAGGGTTCACGTCCATAAAGATCCGCCACCCACGGCATCGCGAGTAAGGTGATGTGCGCCGCCGGGAATCTCTCCCGCAAGGCCCGTAAGGCGGGCAGCGACATTACCGCGTCGCCAATCCAGTTGGTGGCACGGACTAGAATTCGTTGGTAGCTTTCGGGCAAAGGACCTCTTACTAGGAATACACTGGAGCCGATGACTGCCGCCCAACGAAATGAGCTGGACCAGAACGGATACGTTGTCCTGCCGAGCTTCATGACGCCTTCGGTGCTCGCCGCACTCCGCCAGCGCATTGCAGAATTGTTCGCCGCGGAAGGCGACCAAGCCGGCTCGGAGTTTAAGCCCGAGCCACAAACCCGCCGCCTCGCCAATTGCCTCGACAAAGGGGACATCTTCTTCGAATGCATGTCCCACCCGGAACTGCTCGAAGGCATCGGTGCCGTCATCGGGCCGGATTACAAGCTCTCGAGCGTCAATGTCCGCAGCGTCGACCCGCTCAGCGATTTGAGCCAACCCTTGCATTGCGACATGGGCGCCCTGCCCGATGAGCGCGGCAATTGGGTCTGCAACAGCATTTGGATTCTGGACGACTTTACCCATGAAAATGGTGCCACGCGTTGCGTCCCGGGTACGCACCGCTACGGCCGCCTGCCGCAGGAAGTGCTGGCCGACCCCGCCGCATCGCACCCGGATGAAGTGCTGGTTACCGCTCCGGCCGGCTCCCTGGTGATCATGAATTCGCACTTGTGGCATGGTGGCACGGCCAATCGCACTCCCCGGCCGCGCTGCGCCATGCACGGATTCTTCTGCCGGCGCGACAAGCCGCAGCAACAATACCAGAAGCGGTTGCTTCGCCCCGAAGTCCAGGCCGTTTTGACGCCCGAACAACGTTGGCTACTCGCCATCGACGACCCGCTCAATGACCAGTTGAGCGCTGACGTTGCGGTGCGCAGCGGCTTCTTGCGGTAGTCTGGGGACAAGATGAAGCTCACCTTTTGGGGGGCGGCCCAAACCGTCACCGGTTCCATGCACGAACTCACCCACCGCGGGGAACGTTTCCTGCTCGATTGCGGACTCTTCCAAGGCCGCCGCAAGGAGGCCTTCGCCAAGAACTCCACCTTTCCCTTCCCGCCCTCCACCGTGAAGGCCGTCCTGCTTTCCCACGCCCATACTGACCATGCCGGCAATCTGCCGACGCTCGTGAAAAACGGCTTCACCGGCCCCATCTGGGCCAACGCCGCCACCACCGACCTATGCCAGGCCATGCTGCGCGATTCGGCCTATTTGCAGGAACGCGACGCCGAGTTCATCGCCCGCCGTAACGCTAAGCGCCACCGCCTCGAAGTCGACGACCAGGACCTCGAAATCGTCGCCCCGCTGTACGACATTAAGGACGCCGAACAGGCGCTTGAGCAGTTTCAGGTGCTCGAGTCGGCCAACGCCGTCCACGAAGTGAGCGATGGCTTGCTTTGCCAACGCTTCGATGCCGGACACATGCTGGGCTCCACCGCCATGGTGATCGAAGCCACCGAGGGCGGAAAGCGCACCCGGCTCGCCTTCTCGGGCGACGTGGGCCGCGCCGGACTGCCTATCATTCGCGATCCCGAGAAAATGCCCCCGGTGGATTATCTGATCATGGAATCCACTTACGGCAACCGCCTGCACGAACAGAATGAAGCCGTCGAAGACAAGCTGGCGGCCGTCATCAAGCGCACCGCGGAACGGGGCGGCAAGGTAATTGTTCCCGCCTTTGCCGTGGGCCGCACGCAGCAGGTGGTGCTGATGTTGCATAACCTGATGAAGCAAGGCCGGCTGCCTTCCATCCCGATATTTGTCGACTCGCCCCTGGCCGTCAACGTCACCGAAGTCTTCCGCCGTCATCCCGAATGCTTCGATGAACAGGTCATTCAGTACTTGAAAAGCGGCGAGGATCCGTTCGGCTTTGCCCGGCTGAAGTACGTCCGCGAAGTGGCCGATTCGAAGGCTTTGAACGATCTGCGTGGGCCGGTGGTTATCATCTCCGCCTCCGGGATGTGCGAAGCCGGTCGCATTCTGCATCACTTGCGTAACAACATTGGCGACCCGCGGAACACGGTGCTGATTACCGGCTACCAGGCCGAGAACACCTTGGGCCGCAAGATCGTCGACAAGGTGCCTGAAGTCAATATTTTTGGCGAACCGTTCCGCTTACGTGCCGAAGTCGTCAAGCTAAACGAGCTTTCCGGCCACGCCGATCAACTGGAACTGATGGCGTGGATGAAGCCCATGGTGGGCAGCCTGAAGCGGGTCTTCCTGGTGCATGGCGAACTGTTGCCGGCCACCACCCTGGCCAAGTTGATCGAAGAGGAATATCACATCCCGGTCACGGTCGGCATCCGTGGCGAGAGCTTCGAATTAGCCTAGGCGTCCCATCGCCAAACCCGCTCGCAGTACTAAGTGCATGCTAGTACGGGGATGCATGGTTGGGGGCGCACGGATCTATTTACCGCCCACGAGGCAGCGGGCAAGATAGTGGCACATCACTATGAAGGTTGCCTACGATCAAGCTGCTATGCCGAACTCCGCGTCGCTAACCCAAACGCTGTGGAACTTTTCTTTCCTGCAACTGCTCGACTTCCTGACCACCGTCGCCTTCCTGGTGAATGGCGTGGGCGAAGCCAACCCCCTGGTGCGCGCGATGATGGTCTACGCGCCCAACCCGTTAATGGGCTTGGCCTTCGTGAAGGTAGCGGCTGTGGCGTTGGCGCTCATCTGCTGGCGCGCGGGGCGCTTTCAGGTGGTGGACCGGATGAATCTCTTTTTCGCCCTGGTGGTCACCTGGAACCTGACGGCGCTCATTATGGCCACGTCGCATAACTGATCGCATTTCCATCCCCCGAACTCCCCAGGAGCAGCCAAGCACCAATTCTTACAATTCGAGGAGGTAAATGCCAAAATGTTGAGGCTTTGGCAGACAATTAACCAATTTCAGAATCATTTCCCCAATCCGCCGCGTTATCCTAAAGGCGCCGCCCGATGGATATAGGTCAGTTCGATTACCAGCTTCCCTCGGAACTCATTGCCCAAGAGGGACTCGCCGATCGCGCCGCCGCCCGGATGCTCGTCATCGACCGGCAAAAGCAGACTTGGCATGATGGCCAGTTTCGAGACTTACCGAGTTACCTTGGCCCGAAAGACTGTTTGGTGGCCAACGACACCCGGGTGTTCAATAGCCGGTTGCTCGGCCAGCGACGGGGCCATACGGGGCGAGTGGAGGTCTTTCTGACCAAGCCATTGTCGTCCGATGGACGGCTCTGGGACGCCCTGGTTCGCCCCGGAAGAAAGCTCCTCACGGGCACCGTGATCGACTTTTCGCCGGACTTGTCCGCGACCATTCGGGAGCATGGTCCCCATGGCCATCGCACTGTGGAAATGCAGGCCGATGGCGAACTGTACGAGATATTGGACCGCGTCGGCCACACTCCCCTGCCCCCGTACATCCATCGGCCAGATCGACCCGATGATCGGGAACGCTACCAGACAGTCTTTGCCAAAGAGCGGGGGTCGGTGGCTGCGCCGACAGCCAGTCTGCACTTTACGCCCGAAGTGCTCGCCAAATGCCGGGACACCGGAGCCGGCTTTGCGACTGTCACCCTGCACGTGGGATTGGGCACCTTTGAGAGTCTGCAATCGGACCAGGTCGAGAAGAACAAGCTGCACTCGGAGCTTTACTGGGTGCCGCAAGCCGCAGTGGACTTGATCCGGGCCTCGGAGCGGGTGATCGGCTTGGGGACTACGGCGGTGCGGGCCCTCGAGTCGGCGTCGCTGGGAGGGCAATTGGAGGCAGCCAGTGGCGAAACGGACATCTTCATCTATCCGGGCTTCGAGTTCCGAACCGTGAATGCAATGCTGACCAACTTCCATTTGCCGAAGTCAAGCCTGCTGTTGATGGTCAGCGCCTTCGGCGGAACTGAGTTGATGCTGGCCGCCTACCGCCACGCCGTGGAAAGCCGTTACCGCTTTTTTAGCTATGGCGACTGCATGCTCATCCTATAGTCGGAGTAGGTTGTAACCCATAGACAGAGGTTCACTTAGGGGGTAAGTGAAAATTGATTATCAATTGAGGCGGAGGGCGATGACGCCGTTCTGGCGGCGCTCCGCGTCGTAGGTTATGGCCAGCACCGCATTGGCACGGACGTTCGAACGGAGCAGGACGGAGGGCGTCTGCGGGGCAGCGCCGCCGCCCGGAGCTCCGGGAAAGCCGGGATTACCGCTGCCTGGGCCCCCGGCGCCGGGGACGGCCGGCAGAGGGCCGATAAAGGAAACGCCGGCCGGATTGTCGATCATCTGGAGGTCGCCGCGCACCAGATCGTACACCAGTAATTGACTGCCCGTATTCCCCTGCCGAGTAGCGCGGGCGACCACTTTCCGGGTGGCGGGGAAGACATCGACCAGTTGGACGTTGGCAAAGCCCTCAGGTGCCGGCAGGACGACGTTCTGACCACGATCAAGATCGAACACCACAAGGCCCGCATCGCCGGCTTGGCGTGCCCGGCCCAAACCAACGAGCATATTCATGGTGGGGACCGGAGTAAGCTGCGAGAAACCGGTCAAGCCAGGCGGAAGGTCCAGACGGAAAGGCGAGCCGGTGACGCCGTCGAGGACGTACAAAGTGTCCGCGGTTCCCTGGCGGGCGACGTCGGTGTTTGATCCGTAAATGTAGTCATTCATCTCGCCGGTACCGGTGGTGGCGCTGAATTGTCCGGCGCCAGGCAAGGGCGCGACGCTCACTTTCTGGTCGTCGAGATCGAACAAAAGGAACCCACTGGCGGGGCAATCGAGGCTGAAAGTGCGGTCGGCTGAGGAAGAGCCCAACAGGCCGATCCGGCGGACGAGTTCGACGCCGAAAAAGCGAATGGTCGGCGTACAGGCGGAAGTGAACCAACCGTCCGGAAACTCGACCGCCCGAACTTCATTGCGATCGGTACGAATCGCCACCAGGCCATGCCGGCTATTGTCGGCGCGGCGCGAAATGACATAGTAGGTGCGCTGCGGAGCGTCGTAAATAGCGGTGGTGGGCAAGCGAACGAACCCGGCCGGCAGACTTTGCACCTGACCGTTGGGCCCCGGAATCTGGGGAGCCAACGCCACCAAAGGAAGCCACCCCTCGGGAAAATCATGGGTGACCGTAACGGCATTCTGCGCATTCAAACCCGCAATTTTGGCTTTTTTAGGATCGTCGACATTGTCCGCGACGACCAGCAGCCGGGTTCCGCCGCCTACATTCATTGGAGCCGAGAGCGGTTTGTTGAGGCCGTCACCGAGGTCCACGGCGGCAATCGCGGCACCGCCGCCGGGAGCACCGCCCCCGGCATTAGCACCGGGCAAACTGCCTTCGAAAGGCCGGACTTCACCCGTCTCAGAATCGATCAGCACCTGCCGGTTACCCGTCAAGACCGCAGCTATGTTGCCTTCCGGGCCTGACACCAGCACTTGACTGGTGGCGGGAAGCGTCACCGTCATGGCATCCGACCGGGTGGCATTTAGCAGCAGCACCCGATCGCTCACTTCATTCTGATTTTTGGCCGGCCCGAGGAACGAGGCCAGGACGTTGCCATCGTTGGCGCGCTGGAACGGGGTAGCCGGGTTCGCCGCGTCGGAGGCCAGGCAATCGGGGAGCTTGCCTGAGGTTTGCTTAGCCAAGTCGAACCACAAACCGGAGAAGCAGCCATTAGCGGCGCGGACTCCCGTGGCGGCCAGGTAGCTGGCCCGGAGATCCGTGCTCAGGATGGTCCGCAACTCGGGCGTTCCCGCCGGCAAGCGCATGAATTGGGTCTCTGATTTGTTCATGGCGCCCATCACGGCCTCGTTCGAGCGGCGGCCGTTTTGTAGCAGCACCACCGGATCTGACGGCAAGGCGCCCAAAGGCACTTCGACACGAACGTTGAAGACCCCAGGCTGATCCGCCGAGTGGGTTGTAACCACGATGGCGGGCAAGCCCCCGACATAAGCGCGCACCAGCGCTTTAGGCGTGGCGCCGGTCGAAGCCTCACCATCAGCCAAAGTGGGGTCGGTCGGGCCCAAGCCGCTAACATTCAGCGTGAGGATGCCGGCCCCCGAGAGTCCGGCCACCGGGCCATACCCGAGATTATCGAGCGTCTGGACACTCGGCAGCGACGGGACGATATTGATGCGGGCCGGTCGGCTGCGCTGGTCACCGCGGATGACGACGATGGAGGCTAATCCCGGCGGCGTATCGAGTGGCACTTGAGCCAGCACGCGCTCGAGGCTAGCCGCATAAAGCGCCGCGGGACGATCGTTGACCAATACCTGGATCTCGCCCAACTGTTTGGGCAGCGGCGATCCGGTCGCCTTGAGTTCAGCAGCCGGACCCAGGTTGAGCCCTTGGATGGAGATGAGTCCACCGGGCGAAGCCACTGAGGGAGCAGGCTGTAAAGAATAGGCATTCACCACTCCGCGGGGAGTCACCACCGGCGGTAGGCTTTGCGCCCAGAGTCCGCTTACCGTCAAAACGAGCAGATATTTGGCAAGCACAACCCATACTAACCCCGCCGCGCGTAAACGTTTCGTCAAAGTGGGCACCTCTCCTTGAAATTATCTGAAGAGTCAAGCATCATGTTTAACAGCGCTCGCATTAAGGTCTTTTAGCTTCAGGAGAAACATAATGTACCAAAGTCAGGATCCGATCGATCAGTTGGTCCACCTCTACGTGGACGGCGCCTTCGACCGTCGCGAACTGGTACAGCGCGTAATCCGCGTCACCGGCAGCCTGACTGCTGCCTTGGCCGCGCTGGCCGGTTTCGATGAACTGCGGGCCCAGCCGCCGAGCGCCTGCCCGCCGGATGTCCGGGTGCCGGCGGATGCCGCGGATCTCGACGGCGCTGACGTGGAATTCGCTGGACCGGGCGGCCGAATGCTCGGCTATCTGGTACAGCCAAGGAACATGAAGGAGGCACAACCGGCGGTGATCGTGATCCACGAAAACCGCGGCTTGACAGAGCACATCCGCGACGTCACCCGGCGGGCCGCGCGGGCGGGTTTTGTCGCGCTCGGGGTCGACTTGCTGTCGCGCCAAGGCGGTTCGACCCAGTTTACTGAGCCGACCCAGCAGACGGCCGCCTACAACCGGACGACGCCATTTGAGCGGCGCTCCGACCTGATTGCGGCGTTGGCCTACCTGAAGTCGCTGGAAGGGCGGGTGATCTTCGACCGGATTGGTGTCACTGGATTCTGCGCCGGCGGGGGCAATACTTGGGATCTGATAACGAACATCGAGGAGATCGCTGCCGCCGTGCCGTTCTATGGGGCGGCCCCACCGATGGCTGATGTGGCGAAGATCAGGACCCCTGTCCTCGCGATCTACGGTGACCGCGACACGAACTTCACCGCCAACATCTTGCCGGTTATGACGGCCATGACCACCCAACGGAAGGCCTTCGGCCTCAAGGTGTATGAGGGAGTGGGGCACGCCTTCCACAACGACACGGGAGCGGCTTACAACGCGGAGGCGGCTTGCGATGCCTGGGCCAAGACCATCGCGTTTTTCAACAAGTTCCTGCGGGCACCGCGTCCCTAGGAGACGAAACGAACCCGGGAGTTGTTGATTCTAAGGGATCGGCCTAAACAGAGGCGCCGCAGTCGACTGGGGTTGAGCGCGGCGCCTTGTCATTTTTAGGATAGCAGACGCCCCCAAGCGGTTACTTTTAAACGATTGATTCTACGGGAACAATACCGCGTCACCGCAGCGGGGGCATTCATGCAAGAGGTTGGTAATCCCCCCAAACTGGGGAGGGGTTCAACGAACAAAAATCGCAGATGGATTTTGGACGTAACCCCAGCTGAGTCAAGCAAATACAACATGCTCCGAGTATGTTTCCGGCTGGAAAAAGAGGCGGGAAAACTTGGCTGCTGGCGGCGCAAACGGGGGGGTTAGCGTTTGGTGAGGTCGCGGAGGAGGATGTCTTTGAACTTCATGTTGCCGGCACCGCCGGAATGGAGTTGGAGGGCGATGGGTCCGTCGAAAGACTTGGGGCTGGGGTCTGTATAGTCGACCATCACGACGCCGTTGAGGCGAGAAACATAGCGATTGCCGGTCACCTTGATCACCATTTCGTTCCAATCGCCACGCCGCACGACTGATTCGTTCTCCGCCGTGGGCCAAACCACCCAACCGCGGCCGTCGCCGTAGATTCCGCCGGTGTGCTCATTCAGGGTGCAATCGACCTCAAACTGCAGACCCTGGCTGACATCGGGAGTGCCGGGTTTGAAGCCGACGTGGAAGAAGACGCCGCTGTTGCCGGTTCCTTCACACTTAAAACGAAGGGCCATTTCGAAGTCCTTATAATTTTTGTCGGTCTGGAGATAGCCATAGGCCTTGGTGACCGCTTTGCCGCTGAGAATACCATCCTCGACAGTCCATTCTTCCTTGCCGACATTCACCCAACCATCCAGGGACTTGCCGTCGAAGATGGGCACCCATTTCTGTTGGGGGCTGGCTGGCTGAGCGAACAGAAGAGCGGTTCCCATGAGGAAAGAGAAAAGAAGGATTCGGAGCATGAACATAGTTCTATCGCAGTGAGGCTAGGGGGCGCAAGGGATTGGATGCGGCAGATTAAAATACCACTAAAGTAGTATGGAAAAGCGGAAAACAGGTATCCCTTAGTACGATTTAGCGCCCTGGCTCTTAGAACCCACTCAGGTGAATCGATAGTTCATCTCAGGGTTACTCCGAGTAGGCAACGTACTGGAACTCGGCCAAACTCATATCACAGCAAAACATAAAGAGCCAAAGCCGCTCGCGGATTGGATTTCTTTTCGGCAAACGCCGGAGGGAGCCGAAAAGCAAGTTGAGTGTTGGCCACCCTGAGGAGACGAGTATGATGAAGCCCAATGCAGTTCCGAGTACGACCCATGGCGCCCTGGCCCTGGATACGAAGCAAACCGACCCCCAACTAACCGAAACTGGCGAATTGGGCGAACCCTCCACTCCGGCGGCGCTGGGGCGATCGGACGACGATGAAGGCAACACGCCGGTGGCCAAGCGGACCATCCGGGTGTTGATTGCCGACGACCATCCGATTGTGCGCGACGGCCTGCGGCGGCTGTTGTCGTTGGATGAGGACATTGAGGTGGTGGGCGAAGCGGGCGACGGCCGCGAAGTGCTCGAACGGGTGCAGGCGCTTGAGCCTGACGTGTTGCTGCTGGACTTGCGGATGCCGAACATGGACGGCCTGACGGCGCTCCAGACGTTGCAGCACACGAATCGGAAGACGCGGGTGATTGTGCTGACGGCGTCGGAAGACAAGAATGAGTTCGTGCAGGCGATGAAGCTCGGGTGCAGCGGCATTGTGCTGAAACAGACGGCGCCGGACTTAATTGCGAAGAGCATCCGCAAGGTGCATTCGGGCGAGATCTGGCTCGATTCGCACACCACGGCCGCCGTGATGCGCCAGTTTGCCACCCCCGGGGAAGCAATGGCGGCGGCGTCCGGCGGCAAGAGCCGGGAGCGGTCGCCGCTGTCGACGCGCGAACGCGAGATTGTGGCGTTGGTGGCCCAAGGCTATAAGAACAAAGAGATGGCCGAGAAGATGTTTATCAGTGAGCAGACGGTAAAGAACCACTTGCACAATATCTTCGACAAGCTGGGCGTTTCCGACCGCCTGGAACTGGCCCTTTATGCGATCCACAAAGGCCTGCACCTGGAGGGTGCGAGCCGGTAAGAGTTCATCCCAATCAAGTGAAGCAAGCGGCGGCCGCCTGAGGAGTTAAGTCCAAGGGCGGCCGCTTTTGCTTTATTATTATAGTATAAATGCGATCACCGTCTCACCTTCCAGGTCTTGTGTGGTGAATTCGGGCAACCTTATTACTATTTTTGTACTTTCTATATCCCCGGAGCTAGCGCCAGTGAAGCATAAGGGACACGGGTCGGTGGTAGAGGCACCGATTTGGATAAGCGGGCCAGCCAGACGGCAGGCGACGGGCCGGTGTGGGTAGAGGCGGCATTCGCCGTTGTCGAGATTGAGGACTGGGCAGGGGAGGCCTGCGTGGCGGGCAAAGAACCAGTCGCGCCATTCGGCGGAGGGGGTGAGTGTGCCGGAGGCGAGGTGGCCGGGGAAGTCCGCGGCGAGCTGGGCGCGGACGGATTGGGCGCGCCTGCGGATGTCGGCTTGGTCGGCCTCTGGCAAGGTTGCGAGGCCTTGCTGGAGGCGGCGGGCGTCCCGCGCGGTGATGGCAAAGGCACGGCGGCAGCAATCGTCGCAGCCGGCGCGGCAGGCGAGCCAGGGACCGGCGCGGTGACGAGCTTCAGCGAAGGCGGCGTCGACGGCGGCCAGGACGCGAATTTCCACGCTCTCTTCGTTCGGAGGGATCATCTAAGGAACGTGCTTGAAATCTTCAGCATCTTTTTCATTTTCGCGCTCTTTTATGGGGTGGCGGTATATGGCTGGGTGCGAGAGGGGCTGCGGGAGCGGCGACGGGCGCGAATTTTGGATGCGGCGCTGCCGGCGCTGCTGGGTGAGGATGTGCATCGGGCTCGGGATTTGATGGGGGAGCCCAGCAAGATCGAGTTTGGGATGAGCGGACGGAGGCTCTACATTTGGCGGCCACCAGCGACGCTGGCTCTGCCGGAGACGCCGGCGCTGACGGTGGTGACGCTGACGGTGGAAGCGAATGACATGGTCTCGGCGACGTCCTGGAAAGCCGACTGACTCCCGCAAAGTGGGGGATGGGAGTGGACAGCTGATGGGGACTTGGCAAGAAGCGACTTTACCCGCAACCCCAGCGCCATCTGACAGTTCCAACATGCTCCGAGCATGATTTTGGAGTAGGACCTTCCCTACCCATGGGGGGTAGGGTGTTTTTTCCGATAGGCTCGACGTTCCGGAGGCGGACTGGCGCGGGCGGGTCAAATTGCGACAACCGTGTAAGGCTTGGCTTGATCGGAGACAAAGAGTTGGCCCGCTTCTCGACCGGGACGCGACGGCAGGTGAACGCGCTGCGATAAATTCCTCTGCAAGCGCGCCGCGAGAACCATATACTGTCTCATGTGATCTCCCGACGTTCCTTCCTACCCGCTCTCGCCCCCGTTCTCGCCCCCGTTCTCGCCGCAGTGGGTTCCGCCATCACCGCGGCTGCCCAAACGGTGAATCGTGACTATTCCGGCCAGACGCCGGCGCGTTACCCGGAACCCGATGTCGTCGTGCTCGACAAGCGATTCGCCAAGTACAAGATTGGCAATACGCCCATCCAGCGGATCCATACCGGCAGCCTGTGGGCGGAAGGGCCGGCCTGGAATGGCGTCGGCCGGTACGTGATTTGGAGCGACATCCCGAATGATCGCCAGATGCGTTGGCTCGAAGAGGACGGCCATGTGGGCGTGTTCCGCAAGCCGGTGGGCTACACGAACGGCAATACCTTCGACTACGAAGGGCGCCAGATCAGTTGCGAACACGGCAATCGCCGGGTAACGCGCTATGAGTACAACGGCAAGGTGACGGTGCTGGCGGACAAGTACAACGGCAAGCCGCTGAATGCGCCGAATGACGTGGTGGTGGCACCGGATGGTGCGATCTGGTTTAGCGACCCCGGGTACGGCTCGCTGATGGAGTACGAGGGCAACAAGGGCAAGCTCGAAATCAAAGAGGCGGTCTACCGGATCGACGGCAAAACGGGCGCGATGACGATGGTGACGGACGAAATCTTTAAGCCTAACGGCTTGTGTTTTTCTCCGGACTATAAGAAGCTCTACATCGCCGACACGGGCGCCACGCACTATGACAATGCGCCGCGCATTGTGAAGGTGTGGGATGTGGACGGCGCGAAGCTGAAGGGCGGCAAGGCCTTTTATAACATGTCGCCCAACGCGGAACCTGGCTTGGCGGACGGCATTCGCTGCGATACCGATGGCAACGTGTGGATCGGCGCGGGTTGGGTGGGCCCGGGTTATGATGGCGTGCACATTGTCGCTCCGGAGGGTAAGCGCATTGGGCAGATCTTCCTGCCCGAAATTTGCGCGAATCTTTGCTTTGGCGGGTTGAAACGCAACCGGCTATTTATGTGCGGCAGCCAGTCGATGTACACGGTGTACACCGAGGCGATTGGGGCGGGAATCGCTTAGCGAGTCCCGCTGAGGGTTAGGGCTTCTTCTTTTCGTGACCTTCTGAGCCTTCGATGGGGGCGACGCCCTTCTTCATGCCGGGTTCTACGGCGCCGCCCAGCACCTTGTCGGCGCCCATCTTGATAAGGGTTGCTTCGCCGCCCGCCTGGAAGAAGTGGTAACCTTCACGCTCGCGCCAAGCAACAGGGCCACCCACCTTGCGCCCGGCCTTGAGCACTGCGTCACGCGTTTTGCTCACCAGGGCTTCGTATTGTGGCTCGCCTTGCTTAAAGCCGGAGAAGCTGCCCAAGTCAGTACTGGCGACAAAGACAGCATCGACGCCGGGGATGGCGGCGATCTCATCGGCGATGGCGACCCCGGCTGGAGACTCCACCATGGCAATGATGGCCAGGTTAGCGTTGGCCGTCTGCCGGTAGTCAGCGCCCCAGAGCACGCCGTACTGGCCATTGCCCAGACTGCGCTTGCCGATGGGCGGGTAGTTGGCCCACTTGATGGCGTTCTTCACCTTCTCCACGCTCTCCACCATCGGGATGATGATGCCGAGCGCGCCGATGTCCATGGCCTTCTGGATGTCGCCCTCGGTGGCATCCGGCACGCGGATGAAGGGGATGGCGGATGAGCCTTTGCAGGCGCGAAGCATGGTGGCCACTTCATGGAAAGTGAGCGGGCTGTGCTGCATCTCGATCCAGGTGAAGTCGAAGCCGGAATTGGCCATGGCGCAATAGATCTCGGGGTCGGACGAGAGCACGGTGCCCCCGATCACTTGCTTGCCGGCGGCCAGCTTGGTTTTGATGGTGTTATAAATGCGGGGCGATTGCGCCCAGGCGGCCGCCGCGAACAGCGCGGCGACGAACGTGATTCTGCGGAACATGGAAATTCTCCTCAAACGAAATTGCTTGACGGATCTTATCACTTTCCGCGGGAAGGACGGGCGCCGAGACTACGCTTGCCGAGACTACGCTTGCCGAGACTACGCTTGACTGGTGAGTGCGGCGACGCCGGGCAACTCGATGCCCGCCAGAAACTCGAGCGAAGCGCCGCCGCCGGTGGAGACGTGGGAAATTTGGTCCGAGAGGCCAGCCGTCTTGATCGCCTTTTCGGAATCGCCGCCGCCCACGATGGAAATCGCGGGCGAAGCCGCCACGGCGCGAGCCAGGGACATCGTGCCGACGTCGAAGGGCGGCATCTCGAAGACGCCCATGGGGCCATTCCAAATGATGGTCTTCGCTGCCGCGACCTCGGCCACGTAAGCGGCGAGAGTCGCGGGACCGATGTCGAGCGCCATGGTGCCATCGGGAATCGTCGTCACCACCTCGAACGCCGCGCCGGCTTCGAACTTCTCCGACACCACATGGTCAGAGGGCAGTATCAGCTTCGGGCCCGCCTGCGCCAACAGGTGACGCGCCAACTCCACTTTGTCCTCCTCCACCAGACTCTTGCCCGTCGGCTGGCCGAGGGCGCGCAGGAAGGTGTAGGCCATGGCGCCGCCAATCAGCACGCGGTCACACACCTTCAGCAAATTCATGATCACTTCGATTTTGTCCGACACCTTGGCGCCACCGATGATAGCGATACAAGGCCGGTCGGGGTGGGTGGTCGCTTTGCCGAGATACTCGAGCTCTTTCTCCATCAGCAAGCCGGCCGCGGCCTGTTTCACGTGCGAAACCATGCCGACAGTGGAGGCATGGGCGCGGTGCGCGGTGCCGAAGGCGTCGTTGACGTAGAGGTCGCACAGCGCGGCCAATTGGGCAGAGAAAGCCGGGTCGTTGTCCTCTTCGGCGGCGTGGAAGCGCAGGTTTTCGAGCAACAACACCTTGCCGGGCGCGGGCAGCATGGCTTCAACGGCCGGGCCCACACAATCGGGCGCCATGGCCACCGGCCGATTCAAGAGCTCGGAGAGACGCAAGGCGACGGGCGAAAGGCTCATCTCGGCGTTGGGCTTGCCCTTGGGCCGGCCGAGGTGGCTGGCGAGGACGACGGCGGCACCTTGGTCCAGGCAGTATTGAATCGTGGGTAGCGAGGCGCGGATGCGCTTGTCGGATGTGATTTCCCGGCCCGCATTGGTGAGCGGCACGTTGAAATCGACGCGGATGAAGACACGCTTACCGGCGAGCGATAGTTGGCGGACAGAGAGTTTGGACATGAGGAAATTTCAGGCTAGCATGGGCGCCCGCATCGACTTAGCCCTTGATCTCGAAAATGGCCTCGACTTCCACCGCCGCGCCCACCGGCAACGAGGCAAAGCCCAGCGCACTGCGGGCGTGGTAGCCGTCTTCGTCGCCGAAGATCTTGAGGAGCAGGTCCGACGCGCCATTGATGACCAGGTGTTGCTCAATAAAGTCCGGAGCGGAATTCACGCAGCCCAGCAGCTTGATTAGCTTGAGCCCCTTCAAGGTGCCGTGGGCGTTCCACACCGAATTTAAAATCTTGGCCGCGCAGTTGTGGGCGGCGGTGTAGCCTTCTTCGGTAGTGAGCCCGGCGCCCAGTTTGCCCTTCAGGTCACTCACGTGGCCGGAAGTAATCAGCAAATTGCCGGAGCGGATACAGAGATTGAGATAGCCGCGCGTGAGCGGCGCAAACGTAACGCCCAGTTGGGCAGCCTGATCTTGAGGATTCATCTGTTTCATCCTACCGAAAATCCCGCCGTCAGAAGGTCGCAATTGGATTCAACGGCGAACCGGTGCCCAAAGGAACCGCCAGCGACGCCGCCGTCAGCAGAAACTCCCAGCGCTTCCTCGCCGCGGCCGCCTCCGCCGGTCGGCCAGGCGCGAAAGCGAGATCGACACGCCTTCCTTCACCAGCGCCGCCGCGCGCCGCCGGACGGCCGGAGTGATCAGGTTGACAGCCCCCAGTTGGTCCTGCTTGCCCCAGCGGCCCCAATTGGAGAGATCCTTCATCCAGGCGTCCACCGGCGCCCGATCTACTTTCTGCTGACCGTCCAAGAGCACGGAATTTAATGGGAGGGGCACCATCGACGGGGGGAATGGTGAGCGCGGATGGAATCGAACCATCAACCTACTGATTAAGAGTCGCAAACTTCTACACTTTCAGGATTCCCAAGAATTGCCCAGGATTGCCATAAGTAATTATGGGTCAATGGCTTACGAGAAATCTGATTGCTACGCCTTATTTTCCTTTGCCCAGCATTTCTAAGTGGGGTCCCCACAAAATCCCCCACAATTTTAGAGCCCCTATCGGGGCAGCGCTGAATGCTCTAGGCTACTGGGGGCTTGGGCTCCACGGCGGGCGCAAGCCTTCGGCGCTACCCTAATAACAGCCGCCTAGCTTTGGCCTCATGAACCGAAGCGAAGGCTGGGACCCTGCCCAGGGGCGGCTACACCAACTTCAGGGATCGCAACAGGGACGCGATGGCTAACTCAAAGTTCTGGCGACACATGGCGGCGCGTTTCAGCGCTCTCCAAGACCCGCACCTTCTTACGGCGGAATGGTCACTTGATAGTTTCTCGGTCGATGCCGGGAAGGAGATTTGGAAAATCCGTTGCGACCGCACCGCGAACGTCCTAAAGCTGAGCTTTGAGGAACTCGCAAGACAGTCGGCAATAGAGGCCTGTGCCGATATTGGAGCCGGAGATAGTCTCGATTCCTGGCTGGCGCTTCTCAAGCTTGAGACCCGCACGTTTGAATCCAAACCAATAGTTTATCTTTGGAAGCAGCACACGCCGGATTTACGCCCCTACATGGCCAATTTGGCTCAGAGTGGGGTGATCCACGAGCCCAGCCGCGTATCGGCTGCATATTGCCTCAGGCTCGAGACACGCGCGAGGCAAGCGGAGAAGGGCGCCCAAACCCAAGAGCAGGCGCCGAACGGCGGCAAACACCCACCCGGAGGGGAGCGGGGCGCAGTCAAGCCACAACAACCTGCTAAGCTTCAGCGATTATCTGCCAGTGTCACGGACCTCGGCGTCGCCCACCAAATGAGTGAATACCTAAAGAAAAACCGCCTTGGGCTGACAGAATTTGCAGGGATGGCTGGTACCACGGATCGAACACTTCGCAATTTCAGGAGCACGGGTAGCATCAGGCGGGATATTTTCAAGCGAATTGAAGAAATCATCATGCCGACTCAGGCGGAAGACGTCAATCGCTAAAGGCTTTCCGCTTACTTTCCGATTTTCTTCCGAAACACTTCCGTTTACTTGCGTTTCGAAAAACGGCGATTTCTTTCATTCTGAAGGGGTGGCAACTAAGCCACAACCTAAGGAGTACAAATGGCAACGATTCGCAGCGCAATCGAAAACTTACTCAATGAACATGACGTGGCCCGACTCACTGGCCTATCGGTGGCTTCGGTCCGCCGCTGGCGGCTCTTTAATTCGGGCCCGATTTTTTTGAAACTGGGCGCATCCGTTCGCTACCGCCCCGAAGACCTTCAGGCTTGGCTCGCAAGCCGCCCCAAGGGAGGCGAGAAGGTTGCCTAGCCATTGGTTCCACCGTTACAGCGGAGAACCTCAGGCAACCCTCCCGGATACTCTCATGGATAATCATAGCCTTAGCGAACTGGACCGGCAAGTCCAGCTTTTCGACGCAACGGCGCGGGCTTGCCGCGAATTGCTGAGCCCTGAAGCGCTTGGCGCGTTGGCGCGAATCATGGCCCGATTCTTCGACTTCGCGGGCCAGCGCGGCGGATGGGTGGCACGATGAACCAACCCATTAGCTTCAGCCCCGACGAAGTTGCCACTTACTACGCGGCGCGCGTACCGAACCTGAAGCAGCGAGACGGCGGAGAGTGGCGCGGACCTTGCCCCATCCACCATGGCCACGGCGATAACTTCGCGGTGGAACCGGCAACCGGGCGATGGCATTGCCATTCCCAATGCGGGCGCGGCGGGGACGTCCTGGCGCTCGAAGAAGCCTTGTTCGGTGGGGACTTCCCCACCCGAAAGGCCGAAGTCCTTCGCATCGTGGGGCGGCACAACGGCCCCACGAATGGAAACGCGGGCATCGCCAAACCTAACGGGGGCAGGTGGGAGGAAATCGCCCGCTATCCCTACGTGGATGAGTCCGGGGGCCTGCTATTCGAAGCGGTCCGCTTCCGGAAGCCGAACGGACAAAAGGCGTTCGTGCAAGGGCGGCACGATGACAAGGGCAAGTGGGTCCCGAACCTGGACGGCGTCCGCCGGGTGCCCTACCGCTTGCCGGCGGTGCTGCAAGCCGAAACCGTCTACCTGGTGGAGGGCGAAAAGGACGTGGAAACGCTGGAAGCCTTGGGGTTGGTCGCGTCCTGCAATCCCGGCGGATCGGGTAGCAGCAAGCTATACGCCGGTTGGGGGGACTATTTCCGGGGCCGGCATATTGTCATCCTTCCAGACATTGACAAGCCGGGCCGGAAGCACGCGGCGGCGGTAGCGGCGGCGCTGATGCCTTCGGCGGCTTCCGTGCGCATCGTAGAGCTTCCGGGCCTGCCACCCAAGGGCGACGTCACCGACTGGCAACAGGCCGGTGGCACTCGGGCGCAACTGGAGGAACTCACCGGAGCGACGGCACCCTTAAACCCGGCGGCGCTCGCCTCATTCGAAACGCCGAACGACTGGCCACAACCTGAACCGCTGGAGGGCGAGTTACCACCGGTAGTGCCCTTCGATGAGGCGCTTCTGCCAGAGTCCTTCCGCCCTTTGGTGCGGGACTTGGCGGACCGGATGCAAGTCCCCATCGATTTCCCGGCGGTAATCATGATGCTGTGCCTGGCGGGCGCGGTGAACCGGCGGGCGGTGATTCAGCCAAAGGCAAACGATACCGGGTGGCTGGTGGTGCCGAACCTTTGGGGCGGCATCGTCGCTCCACCCGGCTTTATGAAATCGCCCGTCATCGGGGCGGCAACCCAACCCCTTCGGCAGATTCAAACCGAATGGCAGCGGGAGCACGAAGCAGAGGTGCAAACCTACGCGGGGCACAAGGAAGAGTATGAGCTTCGGCACTCCGCATGGAAAGAGCAATCAAAGCAAGCGCCAAGAAGAGCGTGGCGGCACCCGAGAGGCCGGACGGTGATCCGGCGGAACCGAAGCGGCGGCGGTTGATCGTAAACGATGCGACGCCCGAAGCGCTCCATCGGACGATGAGCGAAAACCCGGCGGGCATTCTGGTGATTCGAGATGAGCTTACCGGCTGGTGGAGCCAACTGGAGCAACCGGGCCGGGAAGGGGAACGCTCGTTTTGCCTGCAAGCCTGGAATGGAGACACGGGGCACACGCTCGACCGCATTGGGCGCGGCACTATCCACGCGGAAGCGTGCTGTATGTCCATGCTGGGCGGCATCCAACCGGGCCGCCTTCGGTCCTATCTGGTGGATGCCCTGGAAGATGGGCCGGCGAATGACGGGCTGATTCAACGCTTTCAGCTATTGGTCTACGCGGACACCAACGCAGGTTTCATCTATGTGGACCGGGCGCCCGACAAACCTTCGGAGCAACTCGCGGCGGAGATCTTCCGTAAGCTGGTGGCGCTCGATGCGGAGAACCCAATGCACCTTCACTTCTCACCCGAAGCCCAAACGCTTTTTGTCGAATGGTACGCGGACCTTCAAAAAAAGATTCGCGGCGAGGAACTCCACCCGGCGCTTGTCTCGCACCTGAGTAAATACGGAAAAACCATGCCCAGCATAGCGGCGCTCCTGGCGCTTGCCGAATGGGCGGCGGGCACTGAGGGTACTTGCGCGGTAACCCTTCGCCATGCGCAACAGGCGGCGGCATGGTGCGCGTATCTGGAGAGCCACGCGAACCGGGTCTACGCCTGTGTCGTCGCTCCCCAGGTACGGGCGGCACGGGATTTGGCCGGCAAGATTAAATCCCGCAAGATGGGCGATTCAGGCTTCTTTACTGCCCGCGAAGTCTACGGCAAGGGCTGGAGCGGCTTGGATACGCCACAGGCGGTAAAGCAGGCGGCGGAGGTGCTTCAGGATGCCGGCTGGTTGCGCGACGTCACCGGAGAACCGGGACCCGTCGGCGGGCGTCCGTCGAATCGGTATGAAGTGAACCCAAGGGTCTGGCAATGAGCAGCGCGTCACCTTTGGCGCGGTGGCTCAATTGGAAGCCGCCTATCTTG
>Ga0105044_10001102_pt1 | contig 35421 bp, 36 predicted proteins | sample MAT01_FD_78092 | JGI IMG/M metagenome (GOLD analysis project Ga0105044, IMG submission 78092) | Freshwater microbial communities from Lake Fryxell liftoff mats and glacier meltwater in Antarctica - MAT-01 | ecosystem: Environmental > Aquatic > Freshwater > Ice > Liftoff microbial mat | place...
AGATGTGGAGCGAACGGGCTCCGTCCCGGCGGGTCGCGGTGCGACGAGTGAGCGGAGCAATCTGAGATGTGGAGCGAACGGGCTCCGTCCCGGCGGGTCGCGGTGCGACGAGTGAGCGGAGCAGTCTGAGATGGACAGACGGGAGCGGCTGCTCAACCTTCTGGCCGCGCTCCTCGGAAGCCGGAACGGTCTCACCACCGAAGACATCCTCAGCGAGCGCAGCCTCGGCTACGAGGGCGCCACCGAATCGGCCCGCAAGGCGTTCGAACGCGACAAGAAGTCGTTGCGGGCGATGGGAGTGCCGCTCGACCAGGTCGGCTCGAACGAGGAGTACCGCTACCGGGTCGACCCCGAGCAGTACTACCTCCCCGACCTCGGCCTCACCAGCGAGGAGAGCGCGGCCCTCCACCTCGCGGTGACCGCGATCTCGCTCGGCAACGACGACGAAGCCGCCGGTCACGGAGCGCTGATGAAGCTCGGTGGGCGCGAGGGTGACCGGGCCCAGACCATCGCCGAGCTCCCGATCGTCCCCGCGTTGGCCCCGGTCTACGAGGCGACCCGGCGCCGCGCACCGGTGCGCTTCCAATACAAGGGCGAGGCGCGCCACGTCGAACCGTGGGGGCTCTCGTCGAAGCGCGGTCGGTGGTACGTGGTCGGCTTCGACCGGGAACGGGAGCAGATGCGGGTCTTCCGCGCCGACCGGATCGAGGGTGCCGTCGACATCGGCGACGACGCCGGCTTCGAAGTCCCCGATGATTTCCGTCCCGAAGCGGAGTTGACCGAGGAGCCGTGGCAGCTCGGTGGGGGAGATGCGGTGCCTGTGCGGATCCGGGTCGATCCCGGCCGCGCCGCCGATCTCGCGGCCCGGGCCCATCGGGCGGCCGACGTCGAGTGGCAGGCCGACGGTGGCGTGGTCGTGACGCTCGCCGTCACCAACGTCGACGGGCTCCGTTCGCTGGTGTTCGAGTACCTCGAGCACGCCGAGGTCATCGATCCGCCCGACGTGCGCGCGGCGATCGTCGCGTGGTTGGAATCCGTTGTTGCCGCGTCGAGCACGGAGCCGGTATGAGTCCGCGCCAGGGTGCCGAAGACGAGCTCACCCGCGTGCTCGCGCTGGTGCCGTGGATCATCGCCCATCCGGGATCGACGAAGCCGGAGATCGCCAAGCGGTTCGGCGTCACCGTCGACCAGCTCGAACGCGACCTCTGGCTCCTCATGATGGTCGGGGTGCCGCCGTACTCTCCCGGCGATTACATCGAAGTCGATCCGGAGGCCGAGACCGTCGAGATCCGCCTCGCCGACTACTTCACCCGACCGCTTCGCCTGAGCCCCACCGAGGGCCTCGCCCTCCTCGCAGCAGGTCGGGCCCTGCTCGCCGTCCCCGGCTCGGATCCCGCCGGACCGCTCGCCACCGCGATCGACCGCCTCGCCGACGCGCTCGAGGGAGTCGACCTCGTGGTCGACATCGGCGAGCCGACCTTCCTCGCCGAGGTCCGCGCCGCCGCGCGCGCCGGCGAGAGCATCGAGACCGACTACTGGTCGGCCGGCCGCGACGAGATGTCGACGCGCGTCATCGACCCGGGCCCGCCGTTCTTCGCAGTGGGTCAGTGGTACACCGACGCGTACTGTCACCGGGCCGGCGAGAACCGCATGTTCCGACTCGACCGGATCCGTGCCGTCCGGGCCACCGACGCCACCTTCACGCCGGTGATCGACGACGCCGGGGGACCTCCCGCCGTCTTCACGGCGAGCGACGACGACACGCGGGTGACCGTGCTCCTCCCGCCGGGCGCCGACTGGGTCACCGAGAGCACGCCCGTCGAATCGGTCGTCGACCTCGACGACGGCAGCCAGCGCGTGGTTCTCGTGGTCGGTGCCACCGCGTGGCTCGAACGTCTCCTGCTCCAGGTCGGGCCCGGTGCCCGCATCACCGACCCAGCCGATCTCCGCGACCTCCCTGCACGCGCGGCGCGACGGATCCTCGCCCGGTACTCGGGCGCGACCCGTACTCCGTAGCCGCCCGGACCGTGCAAGGATGACCGGCCGTGGAGCCCAATCGGTGAGGCCGCGATGAGCGAAGGAACCGAGGTCCCCGTCGGCTCGGCGAGCACGTCGACCTCGGTCCCGATCGACGATGCACTCCCTTCGACCCTCGCCGGGAACGGCGATGGTGGTGGGCGAGCCGGCGACGGGGGAGACGACGGGGGTCCGGCCCACCGCGTGCGGCGCCGACCCGAGCGACCTCCGGCGAAGCCGTTCTGGCGGGTCGCCCTCGAGTGGGGCGGGTTCATCGTCGCGGCGCTCGTGATCGCGTTCGTGGTGAAGACCTTCATCTTCCAGGCCTTCTTCATCCCGTCGGAGTCGATGGTGCCGACGCTCGAGATCGGCGACCGGGTCCTCGTCAACAAGTTGAGCTACGACCTCCACGACGTGAACCGCGGCGACATCGTCGTGTTCGAGGCACCCGAGGGGACGCGCACCGCGGAGATCAAGGATCTGGTGAAGCGGGTGGTGGGCCTCCCGGGCGAGACGATCGCGGGACGCCAGGGGCAGATCTACATCGACGGCAAGGTCCTCGACGAGCCCTGGCTCCCCGCAGGCACCCAATCGCGGCAGTTCCAGTGCACCGAACAGCTCGGCTGTGTCGACGGGCAGGTGCCCGCCGACTCGGTCTTCGTCCTCGGCGACAACCGGCTCCAGTCGAAGGACTCCACTTACTTCGGGCCCATCAGCGACGAAGGGATCGTGGGCCGCGCCTTCGTGCGGATCTGGCCGATCGACCGGCTCGCGTTCTTCGGCCCGTCGTATCTGGTCCCACTTCTCGTCGTCGTCGCGTTGATCGCGCTCTGCTTCGTGGTGAGCAGCCTCTGGTCACGGCGCAAGCGCCAGAAGACGCCGTGACGGTCGAATCCGCTGCGGCGGCTCGATCGCTCACCTGCTGACGGGCCCGAGTCCCTGTCCGCCGCCTCCGCTTCTTCTCCGGCGTGATGGTCGAATCCGCTGCGGCGGCTCGATCGCTCACCCGCTGACGGTCCGAGTCACCGTCCGCCGCCTCCGCTGCTTCTCTAGCCCGTCCATTCGGCGACGGTGGCGACCATGCGGTCGACGTGGTCGCTGTACACCCCGTCGAGCTGCATGGTGAGTGCCGCCCGGAGGTAGCGCACCTCCTGCACGTCCCAGCCGAACGCGGCGACGTCGAACCGGTGGAAGAGCGCGACGAGCCCCTTCGACCAGTCGGTGTGGTGCATGTTCATCGCGTCGATGCCGATCGTCGCGAGATCCGACGCATGGCGCTCCAGCGGGGCCGAGAGGGCCTGGCGCCGGCGCGAGTGCACGAGCCGGCACGGGGCACCCTCGTCCCGCAGCTCGCGCAGGAGCCCGACGCTCGGGTGGCACAGCCACAGACGGTCCGCGGCGCCGTACCTGCGGGCGACTTCGATCAACGGACGAGCAACGTCACGGGACTTGGCGTCGATCGAGAGCTCGAAGTCGGTGCCACAGTTGTCGTAGAGGTCGGCCAGGCGCGGGATCTCGAACTGCGCCAGCTCGGCCGCGGTGCTCCGGTCGACCCGAACGCGGCGTAGCCCCCGCCACGAGACGGCGTCGTGGACCAGCACGACCTCGCCGTCGGCTGCAAGCCAGGCATCGGATTCCAGACCCTTAGCCCCCCGCTCGAGGGCGTACGTGAACGCGGCGACGGTGTTCTCCCGTTCTTCGATGCGGGCGCCTCGGTGGGCGAACGTGATCGGGGCCATGGCTGCTGACTGTGCCAGAAACCTCATCCCGGAATCGACCGGAGGAAGCGATCCTCGACTCAAGGGCTCCCCGGAGCGCGCCGATGGGAAGACCAGCAGGCCAGAGAAGGGGACTCCCGGTGACCACCATCCGCGCGAACTGCCCGAGTTGCGGCGACGTACAGCTCCGAGCAACGGACCTCGTCGTCCGGGTGTGCTCCGACGACGAGCAGGGTTCGTACTGCTTCCGGTGCCCGTCCTGCGAGCAGGCCGTCTCCAAGGAGGCCAGCCGACGGATCGTCGACCTCCTGGTCTCGTCGGGCGTCCGCATGCAGGTCTGGCGGCTCCCGGCGGAGCTGCGTGAAGCCCGCTTCGCCGGCCCCGCGATCGCACCCGACGATCTCCTCGACTTCCACCTCATGCTCGCCGGTGACGAGTGGTTCGACGACGTGGCCGCCATGGTGCGCCGCGAACCGTCCCGGTAGGATCTGTCCATGTCGCCGCTGTGGGTGTTCGTCGTCTTCGCCGTCGTGGCCAGCGCGTCGTTGCTGCTGCTCTCGGTCCGGCGTGCGCACGACGAGATCACCCCCACGATCGAGGCGTTCGACCGGTTCCGGGCCGCGATCAGCCCCCAAGTCGCGTCACTGCGGGCCGAGACCGACGCCACCCGCCGACAGATCGCGCGGGCCGACGCCGACCTCGATCTTCGCTCGCCGCGTCCTCGCTGAACCGCGATCCGGGCCCACGATCCGGGCCGGCGACATCCACGACGGGGCCGCGAACCGGATTCTGCACGGGTCCTCGGTCGGCGGCCCCTCGCCGCTAGCATGACGTCGGTTTCCCGGCGCTCGAAAGGAGCCCACCGTGCCGTCGCTCGGGCCCCTCGAGATCCTCGTGATCTTCATCGTGGCGCTGCTCGTCTTCGGCCCGAACAAGCTGCCGGAGCTCGCCCGTCAGGTCGGCAAGGGCCTGGCCGAGTTCCGCAAGGTGCAGCACCACCTCAAAGGTGAGCTCGACGACGCGATCCACAGCGTCATGGACGACGACAAGCCGAAGGTCGCACCCCCGGTGACCCCGGCTCCGGTCGAATCGGCTCCGGTCGAATCGGCTCCCGTCGAATCGGCTCCGGTCGACTCGGCTCCGGTCGAATCGGCTGCGGTCGAATCGGCTGCGGTCGAATCGGCTCCCGGCGAGCCGACCCGAGCCGTCGAGCCCGGCCCGACGCCGCCTCCGCTCGCCGACGACGCGTAGGCCGGACCGTCTCCGTGAAGCTCCGTCTACCCAGGAGATCGCCGCGGCCCGCCGGCGGCCAGATGACGATCGTCGAGCATCTCGGCGAGTTCCGTCGCCGCTTCATGATCTGCATCGTGGCGATCGTGGTCGGCGGGATCGTCTCCTTCATCCTGTCGCCCAGGATCATCAGCTTCCTGGTCGAGTTCTACCAGAACGCGGTGAACGACCCCGACAAGAAGCTCCAGTTCCTCGGTCCGCTCGACGCGTTCGCGACCCGACTCAAGATCGCGACCTACGGCGGCATCGTGCTCGCGCTGCCGGTGTGGTTGTTCCAGTTGTGGCGCTTCATCACCCCGGGCCTGAACCCGAAGGAACGCAAGTACGCGATCCCGTTCGTGCTGTCGTCGATGGTGCTGTTCGTGATGGGGGGTGCGGTCGCGCTGCTCACGCTCGAGCCGGCGTTGAACTTCCTCCTCAACATCGGCGGAGCCGACCTCCGGCCGGAGCTCACGGCCGACAAGTACCTGTCGCTCGTGGCACTGATGATCGTGGCGTTCGGCCTGGCCTTCGAGTTCCCGGTCGTGCTGATGTTCCTCCTCCTGGCCCGGGTGCTCACCACCAAACAGCTCCGTTCGTGGCGTCGGTGGGCCCTCATCGGGATCTTCGTCTTTGCGGCCGTCATCACCCCGAGCCAGGATCCATACTCGCTCTTCGCCCTGGCCCTTCCCCTCTACATCTTCTACGAGGGGACGATCGTGATCGGCAGGTTGCTCAAACGATGAGCCCGACGACCCCAACACCCAAGAAGGCCCGGAGCTCGCGGGAGCCGTGGCAGGCGCCGCGGGACCGCAAGGAACTCGTGAAGGCGATCGGCGCCGCGGCGATCGTCGTCGTGCTGAGCATCGGTGCCGTGCTCTTCCTCGGCCGCGAGTACCTCGGCGACGACAACGCGACCCCGGTGACCCCCGTCCCCACGGCCCCGGTCGACACGACCCCGACCACGCCCACCACCCCGGTGACACCCGACACCGCACCGGCGACCGGTTCCTCCACTCCCGCGGGCGAGACGTTGACCCCACCCGCCTCGTGAGCGAAGCGGAGTCGCCGGACGCTCCGCGTGGTTCTGAATCCGGTGAGCGATCGAGGCGACACAGCGAAGCGAACCATCAGCACGTGAGCACTCCGCGGGATTCGTTCGAGGCCGCTCGGACCTTTCCGCTGGATCCGTTCCAGGTCCGGGCGCTCGACGCGCTCGACGAAGGTCGTTCAGTCCTCGTCGCGGCACCGACCGGGTCGGGCAAGACCGTGGTGGCGGAGTACGCGATCGCACTCGCGCTCGGCGAGGGCGCGAAGGCCTTCTACACCACCCCGTTGAAGGCATTGTCGAACCAGAAGTACGCCGACCTCTCGCGGGAGCACGGCGCCGCGAAGGTGGGCCTCCTGACCGGCGACAACGCCGTCAACGGCGGCGCTCCCGCGGTGGTGATGACCACCGAGGTGCTCCGGAACATGGTCTACGCCCGCAGTCGGGCGCTCGACGGCCTGCGCTGGGTCGTGCTCGACGAGGTCCACTACCTCCAGAACCCCTACCGCGGCGCGGTGTGGGAAGAGGTCATCATCCACCTGCCCCGCGACGTCGGGTTGGTCTGCCTCTCGGCGACGGTCTCGAACGCCGAGGAGTTCGCCGACTGGCTCCGGACCGTCCGCGGCGACACCACCGTCGTGATCGAGGAACGTCGACCCGTCGACCTGACCAACCTCTACCTGGTCGGTGAGAAGGGGAGCGATGCACTCCATCTCCTCCCCACGTTCGTCGCCGACGACCGCGGCGAGCCCCGCCCGAACCCCGAAGCCGTCCGTCTCGATGCGCGCGGTGCGCACGACACCAGCCGGCGCGGGGCCAATCCTGGCGGCGGTCGCCGTGGTGGCCCTCCCGGGCGAGGCGGCCGTCTGCGGGCGCCGCGGCGCTCGGACTACGTCGAGATGCTCGCGGCGCGCCAGATGCTCCCTGCGATCTCGTTCGTCTTCAGCCGCGCCGGGTGTGACCAGGCGGTCGAGCACTGCGTCTCGGCGGGACTCCGCCTCACCGACGCCGACGAGCGGGCGGAGATACGCCGGATCGCCGACGCACACACCGACTCGCTCACCGACGCCGATCTCGACGTGCTCGGGGCGGGGGAGTGGCGTCACGGCCTCGAATGCGGGTTCGCGGCCCACCACGCGGGCCTCGTGCCGCCGATGAAGGAGGCGGTCGAGGAGGCGTTCGCGGCAGGCCTGGTGAAGGTCGTCTTCGCGACGGAGACCCTGGCCCTCGGGATCAACATGCCCGCGCGCTCGGTGGTGATCGAGAAGCTCTCGAAGTTCACCGGGGAGCGTCACGAGTTCCTCACCCCGGGGGAGTACACCCAACTGACCGGCCGGGCCGGCCGCAGGGGGATCGACGACCACGGGTACGCGGTCGTCTGCTGGAGCCCGTTCGTCCCGTTCGACCAGCTCGCGGGGCTCGCGTCGCGCCGGACCTACGCGCTGACGTCGTCGTTCCGACCGACCTACAACATGACCGCGAACCTCGTGCACCGCTACGAACCGGAGCAGGCCCACCACCTCCTGAACCTCTCGTTCGCCCAGTACCGCGCCGATGCCGACGTCGTCGCGATCGAGCGCCGCCTCGAACGCGACCGCGAGCTGCTCGTCCGCCACGAGGCGGACGCCCGGTGCGAGCGGGGCGACACCGCCGAGTACCGGGAGCTTGTCGCCGCGGCCGACTCCGCCCGGCGCGAAGCGCGGTCGGGCCCGCGGATCCCGTCGGCGATCGCTGCGCTACGCCCCGGCGACGTCCTCGTGGTGCCGCGGGGCCACGGACGGGTCGTAGTGCTCAAGCAGGACCACGGTCGCGGGGGGCCGCGGGTGCTCGCGCTCGGCGCCGGCCGCGAGCTGGTCCGCCTCGGCCCGGCCGACTTCGATTCCCCGCCCCGGGCCGCAACCACGATCGACCTTCCCCGGCCCTACCAACCCCGGAACCCGGCCTTCCGGCGCGCCGCGGCCGATGCGTTGCGCAAGGCCCGCCCGACGAGCGACACCGCCACCCCGAGCGCCGTCGCCGACGTGCCCGATCCGGCCGCACACCCGGTGGCGACGTGCCCCGAACGGTCGCGGCATCTGAAGGCGGCGACGGCGGCCGAGCGCCTCGCCCGCGACGTGCACCGGCTCGAGCGTCGGGTCCGGGGGCGCAACGAGAGCCTGGCGCGCCAGTTCGACCGGGTGCACCGGGTGCTCGAGGCCTGGGGCTACCTCGACGGCTGGACTCTCACCGAGGGTGGCCGTCTCCTGATGCGGATCTACTCCGAGTGCGACCTCGTCGTCGCGGAGGCGCTGCGCCGCGGCCTGTTCGACGGGCTCAACGCGGCCGAGTTCGCGGGGCTCGCGTCGTGCTTCACCTACGAGCGGCGTGGTTCCGACGGTGCACCGCCGCGAGCGCCCGCGACCTGGCCGTCGGTCGCGGTGAGCCGCCGCTACCGCGAGGTCGAACGCATCCGTAACGACCTCGTCGTCGACGAAGACGATGCGGGGCTCCCCGAGACCCGTGCCCCTGATCCCGGGCTCTCGGCCTCGATGCACGACTGGGCGACCGGGATGGACCTCGCCGACGTGCTCGAAGACGACGACGAACTGACCGGCGGTGACTTCGTCCGGAACGTGAAGCAGTGCGTCGACCTGCTGCGCCAGATCGGCGACGTCGCCTCCACTCCCGACACCTCGGCCACCGCCCACGCGGCCGCCGACGCCTGCTTCCGCGGGGTGGTCGCCGCCTCTGGCGTCATGCATCCATGATCGGGCTGGGGTGATCAAGAAGGGCGAGTCGTGGGGGAGCGACGCGTCACGTCCGCCCGACGTCGACATCGAGGGCGGAGACCCGATCCTCGCGCGCTCCGTGGTGTCCGACGGCGCGAAGCCCCTCATCCGGTACCGGCCGTCGCCCGGCGCGGATCTCGCCCGAGCGGTGGGCCTGTCCGGGTCGTCGTCGGGGACGACCGAGCTGACGGTCGACGCCCTCGACGTGCTCGACGCCGACGGAGCGGTGACATCAGCCGTGAATGCCGCAGTGGTCGGCGTCGCGCCCGATCGGATGTCCCGATGGACACGCAGGATCCCCTTCGAGGTGCTCGTCGACGGGCGGTCCGTGTGGACCGGGAACGCGACCGGTGTCGTCGTCGCGAACGGGCAGTTCCTGCGGGGCCTCGACATCGTTCCCCGAGGCCATCCCGGCGACGGCCGGATCGAGGTCCAGGTGTATGCCCCGACCCCGGGGGAGCGGGCCGAGATGCGCCGGCGGCTCGCCACGGGCACCCACGTCCCCCACCCCCGGATCCTGGAGCGGTCGGGCCGGCTGGTCGAGGTCGTCGTGGCGGCGGCGGCGCCGGTCGAGGTCGACGGGATCGCCCGGCCTCCCACTCGCCGGCTTCGGATCGCCGTCGTCCCCGGCGCGCTCCGGATCCTCGTCTGACCACGCGCTCCCATCCCCGGGTGGTGGCGCCCGGAGGCACCGCGCGCGAGGCTGCCGCGTACCAGCGCGGGAGGAAGCGTATGCATCGCAAGTTGCTCGCCGGATTCGTGCTCGTCGTGGTCGCGTTGGCCCTGGCAGCCTCACCGGCGGGCGCCGCGCCGGAGGGTTCCGAGCCGGGCGACCTTCGCATCGGCATCAGCGGGGGAGTGGTCGTCGCACCCGACGAGGTGGTGAACGGTCCGGTGGTGTCCATCGACGGGCCCGCCACGATCAACGGCACCGTAAACGACAACGTGTACGTCGCCGGCGGCCGTCTCGTCGTTCGTGGGCAGGTCTCGGGAGACGTTCTCGTCGTGCAGGGCGATGTCCTCGTCACCGGTCGCGTGGGTGGCGACGTCATCGCGCTGGACGGCCGCGTCACCACCCGACGCGGCGCCCGGGTGAACGGTGACGTCACGTCGCGGAAGGCGCCGAACATTGCGCCGGGTACCGTGCGCGGCGAGGTCGACACGCTGAACTTCGGAAGCGTGTTCGCGGGCTTCCTCATCGTGTTCCTGCTGTACTTGTGGATCGCGGTCACGGTGTCGGTCGCCATCGTCGGCCTGTTGTTCATGGTGCTGTTCCCGCGCGGGGCCGATGCCACCGCGGCTGCGGGACGCACGTTCTGGCCGACGCTCGGGTGGGGCGCGCTCATCAGCGTGGCCGGGCCGATCCTCGGCGTGCTCGTCCCCTTCACCATCATCGGGATCCCGTTGGGCCTCGGGATCCTCTCCGCCCTCAACGTCCTCGCGCCCCTGGGGTACATCGCGAGCTCGCTCATCCTGGGGCGCCTCATGGTGAAGAACGCGAGCACAGGTGCACGGATCGGCGCGTTCTTCGCCGGGTTCGGAATCCTCCGCGCCGCCGCGCTGATCCCCGGCGTCGGGTTCATCGTGTGGTTCCTGGCCTGCGTGTACGGACTCGGAGCGCTGGCCCGGGCGGCGTGGCGAGCCGGGCGAGGCGCTCCCGAGGTGCCGGCGAACGAGCCGCGGCCCATCCCCGACGGGTCGGGGAGCCACCGGTAAGCTTCCTCGTCCATGGTGTACGCGGAGGAGCGGTTCACGCCCGAGGAGGAGGCTGTCCTCCGCCCGTACTTCACGAACCTCGACCGACCGGTGTACGCGGTCGTGAACCTCCCCGAGGTCGTGAAGGGCGCGTTGTTCGCGCGGTACTCGCGCAGCCCCAAGAGCCTCCGCCGGCTGTTCCTCGACGAGTTCGTCGGCGACCTCGATCTCACCGGCGATCTCACCGTCGACGCGACCGTCGGCCTCAAGCGGGCGGAGGAGCTCTACGACCGCGTGTTCCTGGAGTACGGCGACGACTCCGTCGCGCAGCTCGGCGGTGTGCACCTGGCGTGCGAGCAGGCGTCGAACATGCTCACGAAGGTCCTGGAGTGGGGACGGATCATGTCCTACATGGAGCAGTCGACGCGCTACATCCCCTACGACGCGCGACTCGCAGGTCGGTACCGGTACTACCGCGATCCCGATGTGGTCGGCTCGCCACTCGGTGCGCGCTACGTCAGCGACATGGACGCGCTGTTCGACACCTACGTCTCGCTGCAGCCCCAGATGCTCGACTGGGCGCGCGATCGGTACCCGAAGCACCCCGACGACTCCGACTTCGTCTACAAGCAGAGCATCAAGGCGAAGGCGTGCGATGCGGTGCGCGGGATCCTCCCGGCCGCGACGCTGTCGAACGTCGGCATCTACGGCTCCGGCCAGGCCTTCGAGGCGTTGCTGCTGCGCATGCGTGCGCATCCGCTACCCGAGGCGCACGCGTACGCGCAGATCATGCTCGAGGAACTGCGCAAGGTCATCCCGTCGTTCGTCGCCCGGGTCGACCGACCCGATCGTGGGGGCGCCTGGACCGACTACCTCGAGGAGACCCGCACCGAGACGGAATCGGTGGTCGGGCGGCTCTTCGGCGACGCCGAACCCGAGCCCCGCCCGGCCGTGGTGCTCACGGATTTCGACCCCGAAGGCGAAGACAAGGTCCTCGCCGCGATCTGCTACCCGGTCACCCAACTGCCCGAGGACCAGGTCCTGGCCCGGGTCCGCCGGCTCTCCACCGACGACCGAGTCGCGCTGCTGCGGGCCGCGGTCGGCGATCGCGAGAACCGCCGCCACCGGCCCGGCCGCGCGTTCGAACGCACCGGCTACCGCTTCGACGTGCTCGCCGACTACGGCGCGTTCCGCGATCTCCAACGTCACCGCATGCTCACGATCGAATGGCAGGGACTGTCACCGCGCCACGGGTACGACACGCCCGAGGCCGTTGTCGAAGCCGGCGTCGACACGGAGTTCAACGAGGCGATGACCCGTTCGGCCGAGCTCTACGACACACTGACGCCAGACTTCCGCGAGCAATCTCCCTACGCGGTCGCGCTCGCATACCGCATCCGTTTCGTGATGCAGATGAACGCGCGAGAGGCGATGCACGTACTCGAGCTGCGGAGCTCGCCGCAGGGACATCCCGCGTACCGGCGCGTCGTCCAGGAGATGCACCGCCTGATCGCCGAAGAAGCCGGACACCGTGCGATCGCCGCGGCGATGCGCCACGTCGACCACGCGACGTACGACCTCGAACGCCTCGAGTCAGAACGCGCGGCGGAACGTCGTCGCGCGGCGCGGTGACACAACTTTTTTCCGCGCATCGCTGACCAGGATCGATGCGCGGTGCATGCAGGTCACCGGCAATGTGTCTCGCGCGCTTCCGCTTGACAGCACCCCTCCCCGTCGGGCGAAATGGCACCCGTCCCTGCACTTCCGGTCCTTCCGGTTCGGGAGCCGTCGGAAGGGGTCAGCGGGCCGACGGGGGGTTCAGGAGACCCAGTAGAGAACGCTGGAATAACCCCGCCGCGCGGAGTGGCGCGGGCCAAACAGTGGCCCCAACGGTCTCCTGAACCACCCACCTCGTCTCGTCCGCGGGCCTGAACGCGGCCCGCGGGCCGGGCGGGGAATGCGCAGCCCTCCGCAGTGGTTCGGTGGGTTCCACGCGGGGTTATACTCCGCGCCCCCGAGGGCCCGAGCTGGGTGCAAGGGAGCCCCTCGAACCCCCCGACCCCCGAGCCAGTGAGCGCATGAGCGACGAAGATTTCGACGACGAACCCGATATCGCAGACGAGGCCGAAGACGAAGGCGAAGAGCTCGAGCTCGACGACGACGTCCTGGTCGACGACGTGCTCGTCGACGACGCCGACGTCGAGGCCGTGGTCGACGACGCCGACGAGGTCGAGGGTGTCGCCGACGTGGTCGCCGATGTCGTGGTGGCCGCACCGGCGGCCAAAGGCGCCAAGGCAGCCGCGAAGCGCGGCGCCGACGAAGACGACGACGACGACGTGGTCGACCTCGAGGAGGAGCACCACCCCGACGACATCGAGGACCCCCTCGACGTGCTCCTCAAGGAGAAGACGGTCGCCGAGCGGCTCGACGAGGACGAGCTCGACGACGAGCTCGACGACGGGGAGCCCGACGACAGGGGATCGAACCGGATCACGCCCCGACGGGCCGACGAGTTCCTCTGCTCCTCGTGCTTCCTCGTGCTCCCCCTGAGCCAGCTCGCCGACGAGAAGCGGCAGCTCTGCCGCGACTGCGTGTAGCGCCCGTCCCGACGGATCTCATGCCTGCAGCGGACCCGGAGGCCGACCCCTCCCCGGGGGCCCGGACCATCCTCCGTCGGACCCCCGCGTGGTGGGCCCGGTTCGGAGCCGCGCTCGCATCGGGCCTGCTCCTCGCGCTGGCGTTCCCGCCGTTCGATGTCGGCCCGCTCGCGCTCGTCGCCCTCGTCCCGCTCCTGTGGGCCTGGCACGACGCCGGACCCGGCCGTGCCGCCCTGTACGGCTTCGCCGCAGGCATCGTCTTCTTCGGCATCACCTTGTCGTGGACGAGCAACGTGGGGCTCGTCGCCGCGATCGCGCTCACCATCGCGCACGCCGCCTACTGGGCCCTCGCGGGAGCTGTCGTCGGTGGGCTCGGTCGGCTCGGGATCCGCGCACCGTGGATCACCGCAGCCGCCTGGGTCGTGGTCGAGGCCGCCCGTGGTCGGTTTCCCCTCGGCGGCATGGCCTGGGCCGAAGCGGGGATGGCGCTGCACGACGTGTCGCCGGCACGGGCCCTGGCCACCTTCGGCGGCGTTCCCCTCATGTCCTTCCTCGTGGTGGCGCTCAACGGGTTCCTGCTCGACGCGGCACTCGCCGGGCGGGCCCGGGCGCCGCGGCCCCTCGTCGTCGCGGGAGCAGGGATCCTCGCGGTGTTCGTGCTGACGGGCGCGGCGGTGGCCGGCCGCTTCGAACCTCACCCCAACGGCCGGGTCCGGTACGCGCTGATCCAGGGAAACGACCAGGACCGGCGACTGACCCAGGCCGAGATCGACTCCAACTACCTGACCAACAAGCACCTCGCGCTCGCCGGAGAACTCGAGGGGGACTACGACCTCATCGTGTTCCCCGAATCCGCGCTGGAGACCGATCCCGAAGCCGATCCGGCGCTCTACCAGCGCATCATCGAGATCGCCCGCGAACACGACAGTTCGGTGCTCGTGAATGCGCTCACCTACGCCGACGACGGCAAGCAGTTCAACACGAATCGTCTCTACAGCCCGACCGGTCGACTCGTCGGTTCCTACTCCAAGCAACACCTCGTGCCGTTCGGCGAGTACGTGCCGTGGGGTGGCTGGCCCCGCGACGTCATCCCCGCCCTCGCGGCCCAGGTCGCCACCGACATCACACCGGGTGACCGGACCGTCGTCTTCGACACACCTTCGCACCGGGTGGGCACGGTCATCTGCTTCGAATCGGCGTTCTCGCCGCTCGTCCGATCCAGCGTGCGCGACGGCGCCGATCTCCTCGTGGTGTCGACGAACAACCGCTCCTACCGGCGGTCGGCGCTGTCGACCCAGCACCTCGCCACCAGTCAGATGCGGGCGGCGGAGACGGCCCGGCCCGTGCTGCACGCCGCGATCTCCGGGATCACCGGCGTGATCGACGCCTCGGGTCGCGTCGTGCAGACGAACCCCCTCTTCGAGAACGCAGTCGTCGAGGGCCGGATCACCACGATGACCGGTGAGACGCCCTATGTCCGGTTCGGCGACTGGATGGTGTGGGGGAGCGCGATCCTCCTCGTGGGGGCCGCCGCGACGGGCGTGGCTCGCCGTAGACTGGGCCGTCGCACGGCGGTCACCGGCGCTTTCGCCGACCCGGCCGACCCCCTCGAGGAGCAGAGCGTGAGCGCGTCGTGAGTGAGCAGTCGCCGGTGGAGCGGGCCCTCGACGTGGTCGTGTACGCGCCCCTCGGGGTCGCCCTCTTCGCGCGTGACGCGCTCCCCGGCATCGCGGGCATGTTCGTCGCCCGGGGCCGGTCGGAGATCGATCAGCGCCGCAAGCTCGTGGCGCAACAGGTCACGCAGGCCAAGACCGTCGGACGGTTCGCAGTCCGCTTCGGCGCGCCGGAGGTGAAGCGGCGGGTCGAAGGCGGCGTCGCCACCGCCAAGGCCACCGCAGAGTCGACACTCGGTTCGCTCGCGGCCCGCGGTCCGGCGCCGGCCGCCGCGACCGCCCCGGCCGCGAGCCCCGCATCCGCGAAGCAGCCGCGAAGGAAGGTCTCGCCCGGCACGAACGGCCATCGGGCCTCACCGCCGACCGCGTCGACCGTGCCGGCGACACCCGCCTCCGAAGTGCCTCCGGCACCGCCCGCCTCTGATCTCCCGATTCCCGACTACGACGGACTGTCGGCCAGTCAGGTCGTCGGTCGGCTCGAGGGTCTCGTCGACGCTGATCTCGAGACCGTCGGGGCCTATGAGAGTGCGCATCGCAACCGACGGACGATCCTCGGGAAGATCGCGCAGCTTCGCCAGTAATGGAGCACGCACGCGCGGCGCGCGCCGACGACATCGGCGAGATCGCACGCCTCGCGCACCTGCTGCTCGACGAGCTCGAACCGACGCGCGGTGGGGCGATCTGGTCCCGACGCGAGCGGCGCAACGGTCCCTACGACGCCGCCTACGGAGACCTACTCGGTCGCGACGACACGTTCGTCGTGGTGGGTACCGTGCACGACGTCGTCGTCGGGTTCGGCGTAGTCCTGCTCGAGACGTTGCGCGACGGGGGAGTGCTCGGCATCGTCACCGACCTGTTCGTGCACCCCGAAGCCCGCAGTGTCGGCGTGGGGGAGGCGATGGTCGGGCGCATCGTTGCGTTCTGCACCGAGCACGACTGCGTGGGGATCGACGCCCTGGTGCTCCCCGGGCATCGCGCGGCCAAGAACTTCTTCGAGGAGTCGGGCTTCACCGCCCGCGCGCTCGTCATGCACCACAAGCCGACGCCGTGAGCGAGACGGAGCGGTGACCGGAGTCGTCGAGGTCGCGGTCGGCGGCGTCGCCTGCCGCGACGACGAGCTCCTGCTCGTGCGCCGGGGGCACGGACCCGCGGCGGGGAGCTGGTCGCTGCCGGGCGGCCGGGTCGAGTTCGGTGAAGACCTGCGGGAAGCGCTCGTGCGGGAGATACTCGAGGAGACCGGCCTCGAAGTCGTGGTCGAGGAGTTCCTGGGGTGGGTCGAGCGCATCGGCGACGATCCCGAGCCGTACCACTTCGTCATCCTCGACTTCCTCGTGCACGTCTTCGATCCCGACGTGGCACCGCGCGCCGGCGACGACGCCGCCGAGGTGCGGTGGGTCCCGGTCGTCGAGCTCGTCGAGCTCACGCTCACCGATGGCCTGCTCGACTTCCTCGTCGACACCGAGGTCGTCGCCGATCCCTTCCGGGCATGATCCGGCCGGCCCGGAGCTCCCGCGCTCGGTGTCCGGATCATGGTGACCGCGCGGGGGCCCGTTTACCGCTGATACTGGTCGCGTTCCTGGTCGTCGCGTTCGCGGCCTGCTCGTCGTCCGACAAGACGAGCCCGCCATCGACCCCGCGGGTCCTGGGCGTGGGCGACTCGTTGATCGTCCTCGCGACCGCGGACATCCGTACCGCCCTCGACGCCGGGTACGAGACGCGCATCATCGCCGAGAACGGGCAGCGGATCGACGAGATGCTGCCGCCCCTGCGGGAAGCCCTAGGCCGGGACGGGTCGGTTGCGGCGGTGTTCGTGAACCTCGGCACGAACAACGTGATCCAGCACGAGACCTACGCCGGAGCCCTCGACGACCTCGACCACCTCATCGAGACCGTTGCCGACGTGCCGTGCGTCGTCCTGACCACGATCTCGACGTTTCTCGACACGTCCTTCGGATCCGCCCTCGCCGGCCGGCTCAACGCGAAGATTCGTGCCCTCCGGGAGCAAGATTCCGGCAAGTACCAGATCGTCGACTGGGACGCCGCCATCCACGCGCCCGGCGGCGTCGAGGAGCTGATGATGGTCGACGGCGTCACGGACGGCGTCCACGAGAACCCAACGGCCGGCCGTGAGTGGTTCGCCGACGAGTACGTCGAAGCCCTGTCCCGCTGCCCCCGCCTCAACCGCCCATAATCCTCGTTATGTTACCTTGTGCCCCCGCAACGGGATGGGGCGGCAGTTGAGGCGGCGGAAGATCGACTTGGTGCTGGCGTAGAGCTCGAGGAACTCGGCGTAGGCGGCGTCGTAGACGGGTCGGGGAACGGCGTTCGGGCGGTGGGTGGCCACCAGGTCGACGGCGCCGTCGATCTCGTCGACGGTGTGATCGCCGAGGGCGACGCCGGCGAGGAGCGCAGCACCCCGCACGTTGGCGAGGACCGGGTCGGCGGCCTGGAGGATCGTGCGGTCGAGGACGTCGGCGTGGATCTGGCACCAGAGGTCGGAGCGGGCTCCCCCGCCGATCATCGTGATCGGGTCGAGGCGGCGGCCGACGAAGCCCTCCACCGTCTCGAGCAACCATCGGGTGTTGAATGCCACTCCCTCGTAGACCGAACGGACGAGATCCCCGCGGGTCGTCTGGAGCGACAGGTTGACGAACGAGGCCCGGATGGTCTCGTCGTCGACGGGAGTCCGTTCGCCGCTCAGCCACGGGGTGAAGATGACCCCCCGACTCCCCGGCGGTACCGACGCCGCGAGCGCTTCCGTCGCCTCGAGACTCCCCTCGCCCAGGCCGAGGTTCTCCTCGAGGAAGGTGAGGCAGACCCCGGCGGTCTCGTGCTCGTCGGCGACGAGGTACCGGCCCGGGATCGCCGAGGGCAGCGAGCAGATGTTCTTGAACAGGTCGGTCTTCTTGAACGGGACATGACACGTGATCCACGACGACGTGCCGATGTAGAGGTGGGTGGCGAAGTCGGCCACCGCGCCCGACCCGACCGCGGCCGAGTGGACGTCGCCCGTCGCGGTGACGACCTGGACCGTCGACGCCAACCCGAGGTCGGCGGCGAGCTCGGGGCGGATGGTCCCCACCACCGATGCCGACGGCACCAGGTCCGGAAGGTGGCGACGCTCGATCCCGGCCATCCGGAGCAACTCGTCGTCGTAGCAGACGTGGAGCACGTCGCGGTTGTCGGTCACCCAGTGGGTGGCGATCGAGTCGTAGCTCGCGACGAACCGTCCGGTGAACTGGTGGTTGAGCCAGTCGACGGGCTCCAGGAACTTGTACGTGGCCGCGTAGACGTCGGGTCGTTCGCGCTTGATGAACAGGATGTGCGCGATCGGATCCTTGCCCGCTCGACCGGGCACTCCGGCGGTGGCCCGGATCCACTTCCGCGCCTTCAGCACGCCGTAGCCCGATGCCGACGGAGTGCCCTTGATGATCCGTCGGACCTCGGCACTCCCCCGCGTGTCCATCCAGATCACCGCGTTCATCAACGGTGTGCCGTCGCGGTCGACCGCGACGGTCCCCGACCACTGGCCCGTGCACGCGACGCCGACGACCTGTTCGACCGGAACCAGTCCTCGCGCCAGCAGGCGCTTCGCCGCCTTCGTGATCGCCGACCACCAGTCGGCCGGTCGTTGCTCCGCCCCTCCCCCGTCGAACAGGAGCAGCTCGACCGGTTCGAACTCCGAGCCGGCGACCCGCCCGTCGACGTCGACGATCGCGACCTTCGGGCCTCCGGTACCGAGATCGACCGCGAGGATGTACCGGTCACGCCTCGTCTTGATACACCTCGATCGGTGGGCAGGAACACATGACGTTGCGGTCCCCGTAGGCGCCGTCGATGCGGCTCACCGGCGGCCAGTACTTCGCGCCCCGCAGCTCGGCGACCGGATAGGCGGCGATCTCCCGCGCGTAGTCGCGCGACCAGTCGTCGGCGATCACGTCTTCGGCCGGGTGCGGCGCACCCCGCAGCGGGCTCGACTCCACGGTCCACTCCCCTGCTTCCACCCGGCTGATCTCGCCGCGGATCGCGATCATGGCGGCGCAGAACCGATCGAGCTCCGCGAGCGACTCCGACTCCGTCGGTTCGATCATGAGCGTCCCCGGGACCGGGAACGACATCGTCGGCGCGTGGAAGCCGTAGTCGATGAGGCGCTTCGCGACGTCGTCGACGGTCACGCCCGTGGCCGCGGTGATCGGACGCAGGTCGAGGATGCACTCGTGCGCGACCCTGCCGGTGCGGCCGGTGTAGAGGACAGGGAAGTGCGGCGCGAGCCGCTCCGCGAGGTAGTTCGCATGGAGCAACGCCGCGACGGTCGCGTCCGTCAACCCCTCCCCTCCCATCAGCGCGATGTAGACCCACGAGATCGGCAGGATCCCGGCCGAGCCCCATGGCGCCGCCGCGATCGCACCGACACCGGTCGTCGGCCCCGACTCCGGGACCAACCCGTGGCTCGGGAGGAACGGCGCGAGGTGACTCCGCACCGCCACCGGTCCGACCCCCGGTCCCCCGCCCCCGTGGGGGATGCAGAACGTCTTGTGCAGGTTCAGGTGGGACACGTCGGCGCCGAACTTCCCGGGCTGGGCCAGACCGACGAGCGCGTTGAGGTTCGCACCGTCGAGGTAGACCTGACCGCCGTAGGTGTGGATCAGGTCGCAGATCTCGGTGATCCGCTCCTCGAACACCCCGTGCGTCGACGGGTACGTGACCATCAGGGCACCGAGGTCGTCGGCGTGGGTCGCGGCCGCGTGCTTCAGGTCGTCGAAGTCGACGTTGCCGTCGTCGTCGCACCGCACGACCACGACCCGCATCCCCGCCATCGTCGCGCTCGCGGCGTTCGTCCCGTGCGCCGACGCCGGGATGAGGCACACAGTGCGCCGGGTGTCGCCCCGGCTCTGGTGGTACGCCCGGATGGCGAGCAGCCCCGCGAGCTCCCCCTGTGATCCCGCATTGGGCTGCAACGACACCGCGTCGTACCCGGTGATCTCGCACAGCCACTCCTCGAGGTCGGTGAAGAGCTCCCGGTAGCCCGCGGCCTGATCCAGCGGCGCGAACGGATGCATCCGACCGAACTCGGGCCAGGTGATCGGGATCATCTCGGTCGTGGCGTTGAGCTTCATCGTGCACGAGCCGAGTGGGATCATCGACCGGTCGAGCGCGAGGTCGCGGTCGGCGAGCCGCCGGAGGTACCGGAGCATCTCCGTCTCGGAGTGGTACCGGTGGAACACCGGATGGGTGAGGATCGCCGACGTGCGCGTCAGCGACGGTGGGATGCCGGTGGCGCCGTCGGCTTCCCACCCCTCCCCCGCCACCCCGAACGCGTCCGCGACCGCATCGAGCACGGCCGCGGTGGTCGTCTCGTCGAGCGCGACGGCAAGCGTGTCGCCGTCGACGACCCGGAGGTTGACTCTCCGGATCCGCGCCGCTGCCGCGATCTCCTCGGCCCGACCCGGTACCCGCACGCGGATCGTGTCGAAGAAGGTCTCCCCGACCACTTCGAGCCCACCGGCCCGGAGCCGTGCCGCGAGGGCCGCCGTGAGCTCGTGGACCCGGCCCGCGATGGCACGCAGCCCGTCGGGACCGTGGTAGGTGGCGTAGAGGCCGGCGATCACGGCGAGCAGGACCTGCGCGGTGCAGATGTTGCTCGTCGCCTTCTCCCGACGGATGTGCTGCTCACGGGTCTGCAACGCGAGCCGCATCGCGGGGCGACCCGCGCTGTCGACCGACACGCCGACGAGACGGCCGGGCAAGCTGCGCTTGTGGGCATCGCGCGTCGCGAAGAAGCCGGCGTGGGGACCGCCGTAGCCGAGGGGCACGCCGAATCGTTGCGAGGAGCCGACCACCACGTCGGCGCCCATCTCTCCGGGCGGGGTGCACAGCACGAGCGCGAGCAGGTCGGTCGCGACCGCCACGAGCGCGCCACCGTCTTTCGCCCGGGCGATCACCGGGCGCAGGTCTCGCAGCACCCCACTACTGCCGGGGTACTGGAGGAGCACACCGAACACGCCGGTGGCCGCGAGATCGCTCGGCAGGTCGGTCTCGGGATCGCCGACGAGCACCTCGATGCCGATCGGCTCCGCTCGCGTCGCGACGACCTCGATCGTCTGGGGGTGGGAGTCGGCGTCGACGAAGAACACGTTCCCCGACTTCGGGTTGAGGCGGTGACACAGCGCCATCGCTTCTGCGGCCGCGGTTCCTTCGTCGAGCAGCGACGCGTTGGCGATGTCCATCCCGGTGAGGTCGCTGACCATGGTCTGGAAGTTCAGGAGGGCTTCGAGGCGCCCCTGGGAGATCTCGGGTTGGTACGGCGTGTACGCGGTGTACCAGGCCGGGTTCTCGAGGACGTTGCGCAGGATGACCGGCGGCGTGACGGTGTCGGAGTAGCCGAGACCGATCAGGGAGCGGAAGACCTCGTTGCGGTCGGCGAGCGCGCGGATTGCGTCGAGGGCCTCGACCTCGTCGAGCGCGGCCGGGAGCCGGAGCGGGTTCCGGGTCCGAATGGACTCGGGCACCACCTGATCGACGAGATCGTCGATCGACGCGAGGCCGAGGACCTCCAGCATCGAGCGCTGCTCGTCGGGGTCAGACCCGATGTGGCGGGTCGAGAACCCGGTGATGAGTCGAGCCGGTGCGCCTTCGATGGCCATGGAACCTCCGGGATCCGCGTGGGGGCACTCGCTGTTCCCCACTCTGTCGCGGTACCGGCTCCAGAGGTGCCTCGTCCGGGCGGTTCGGGTGCCTGAGAGATTCCGGGGAGGTTGCTCCTTCGGCGTCCAGCGCATCCGAAGATGCGGATGGACTCTCCCGCCCAGGGTCGACGGCGTTGCCCGACCAGATTAGTCCCGCTCGGGGGTCGCGTTCACGAACGGCAACGCCACGACGGTGGCCGGTGTCGGGGTGCCCCGGATGTCGATCTCGACCGCGGCCCCGTCGGCCAGATCGGGCGGGACGAACGCGAGTGCGATCCCCCGTTCGAGCATCGGCGAGAAGTTGCCGCTCGTGATCTCCCCCACCGGATCGCCGTCGACGAGCACGGCGTATCCGGCGCGGGGGAACCGACGCCCCTCGAGCAGCAGCCCCCGCAGACGTCGGGCCGGACCGCGTTCCTTCTCGGCCGCGAGTGGGACCGAACCCCGGAACGGACCTTTGTCGAACCGCACCACCCAGCCGAGCCCGGCCTGGAGCGACGTGATCCCGGGGCCGAGCTCGTGCCCGTGGAGCGGGAGGCCGGCCTCGAGCCGGAGCGTGTCGCGCGCCCCCAACCCCGCGGGGGTGATGCCCGCCTCGAGGAGCGCGCGCCAGCACGACGCCGCCACCTCGACCGGGACGTGCAGCTCCACTCCGTGCTCGCCCGTGTAGCCGGTCCCGGCCACGAAGCCGTCGGCACCGTCCCACCGGAACGGTTGCACGGCGAAACGACCGACCGACGCCGCCTCGGGTGCAATCGATCGGAGTCGCGCTCGCGCCTCGGGTCCCTGCACCGCGAGCACCACCCGGCTCGCAGTGATGTCTTCGAGCTGGTGTTCGAATCCGCTGCGCCGGCTCGACCGCCCACCCGCGGGCGTCCCGTCGGAGGCTCCGTCTCCGAACGCATTCGCGATCCGGTCGGTGTTCGAGGCGTTGGGCATCACGATGAAGTCGTCGTCGCCGACCCACCACACGATGATGTCGTCGACGACATGGGCGTCGTCGGGATCCAGCAGGTGGGTGTACTGGGCCTTCCCTACTGCGATCCGGTGCAGGTCGTTGGTGAGTGTCTGCTGCAGCAGGTCGAACCCGCCGGGACCCTCGACGCGAAGGGAGCCGAGGTGCGACACGTCGAACACGACGGCGTGCTCTCGACAGGCCCGGTGTTCCTCGAGCACGCCCTCGTACTGGATGGGCATGTCCCAGCCACCGAACGGCACCATGCGCGCGCCGAGGGCGCGGTGCTCGGCGTCGAGCGGGCTGTACCGCAGCGCTCCGGAGTCGGTCACGGTCAGGCCGATTCGCGAGAACGGCCCGGAGGCGCCATCGGCCGCGGGTCGGGTTCGAGCCGCAACGGGCTCGCCGATCCGAGCCGTTCACTCAACTGCGAAGGTGCTTCGAGGCCGTACTTCACGAGCAGGCCGAGGTAGTCGCGTTGGTACAGCACCTTCACCCGTACGTCGGGGTGGAGCTCTTGGAGTCGGCGCGCCTTGCGGTTCTTCTTCGTGACGAGCCGCTGGTTGAGCGTCGTGATCTCGATGTAGAGGTCATACGTCGGGAGGTAGAAGTCGGGCGTGAAGGCCTGGACCGGCTTGCCGTCGCGATCGGATTCGAGCGTGAAGGTCCGCGGCTCGTAGTCCCACTCGATGGCGTAGAAGTCGAGGAGCTTGGCGAATTGGCGCTCGGAGTTGTGCGCGAATCGCGTGTGCTCGTGCGGAAGACGCTCAACCTCGCTGGGGTCGACGTGGCTGATGTCAGTCTCCTCCGGCCGCCTTGCGCCGACGGGGCGGCGCGGGCTTCGCGTCGACAGTGTCGTCGGTGCCGACATCGAGGTCGTGGATGCTGGCGTCGAGCTCGGCCACGACGGGTCCGAGCGGGACGATGTTGAGCACGCCCTGGCCGTGACGCACCAGATCGATGATGTCGTCGCCGGTGAGTGCCAGCACCGAACGGGAGCCGTCGAGCACCAGGCTCGCGGTCGCGAGATCACCGCCGAGGTGATCACGGAGGTAGTCGATCGCGACGCGCGCCGTCTTGAGTGCGATCCCTGCGTCGAGGAGACTCTTGATGACCTTGAGCGCGACGAGATCGCGGTAGGAGTAGCGGCGCTGCGTCCCGCTCCCCGCCGCCTCCGCAAGCGTTGGGGTCAACAGGTCGGTGCGGGCCCAGTAGTCGAGCTGGCGGTAGGAGATGCCCACGATGCGACAGACCTGGCGCCCGCGGTAGCCGATCTCTTCCCAGTCGGGGTCGCCGGCATCGACCGGAGCAGGCCTTCCCTGGGCCACGAGCCTTCCCTGGGCCATGGGGGGCGGCAACGGGGCGTCGGCGATTCGTTTCGGCATGTGCTCGGGACTCCAGACCGCCGGCGCCTGAGAACCACATCTCCGTAACTACCGACATGTCACGGTATACCGGAGGCGCAGGTTCAGGTCAACGTGAAGCTCGGGTCGAGGGTTGCTCGCAGGTCTCGACCCGCGGTCGAGGGTACGCGAGAGAGTCCAGGTCAGGGTGCTCCCGCGCCCGCCGCCGCACCTTCACGGGCCAGCGCACCGAGTTGGGCGTCGGTGCCGATTGCGATGAGGATCGTGCCCGGTTCGAGCCGACGCGACGGCTCCGGGTTGCTCACGAAGGTGCCCGCGGTGTCGCGCACGGCCAGCACCAGCGCACCGGTCACCTCGCGCAGGTTCGCCTCGGCGAGCGAACGCCCCGCGAGCGGGCTGCCGACTGCGAGCGTGACTTCCTCGAGCCGCATCTCGACCTCGCTCCCCGCCGAGACGACCTCCATGAACCCCGCGACGCTGGGCCGCGTCGCGAAACCCGCGAGGTGCTCGGCGCCGAGTCGCAGCGGGTTCACCACGTGGTCGGCGCCGGCGCGCTCGAGCTTCGGCTCGCTGCTCGCCGAGTTCGCCCGCGCCACGATGCGCACGCGGGGAGCGAGCGCGCGGGCCGACAGCACGCACGAGATCGCGTCGCCGTCGGAGTGCAGGCTCACCACGAGCACCGCCGCCCGCGCGATGCCGGCGGCGCACAGTGTGTCGTCTTCGGTGGCGTCGCCGGGAACTGCGAGGAAGCCCCGATCCACCGCGTTGCGACACCGAGCTTCGTCGGCGTCGACGACCACCACCGTATGGTCGGAGTCGACGCCCTGCGCGATCGACTCACCGACGCGGCCGTAGCCGCAGAGCACGAGATGTTGCGAGATCGACTCGATCCGGCGTTCCATGCGTCGTCTCCCGAATCGGTGGACGGATCCATCGACGAGCTCTTCGAGCGCGCCGCCGAACGTGAACAGCGCGGCCGCGACGCCGACGATCATCAACCCGATCGCGAACACCTGGGCGCTGGTGTCGAAGGGCCGGACCTCGCCGAAGCCGACCGTCGTGATGGTGGTCGTCGTCTGGTACGCGGCCTCCACGACCCCGTAGCCCTCGACGAGCCAGAACCAGAGGGTCCCGATCAGTCCGACTGCGCCGAGCAGGATGAGGCCGGCGCGGAAGCGCCGTCGCCCGTCCACTACTGGGCGAAGTCCTCGGGCCGGACCTGGTCGAGGAACTCGCGGAACATCTCCACCTGCTCCTCTTCGTCCTCACCGTCGAAGAGCACTCCGGCTTCGTCCATGACCGCTTCGTCGACGAAGATCGGCACCGCGTCCGCGTAGCGGACCGCGAGGGCGATCGCATCTGACGGCCGCGACGAGATCCGCGACGTCTTCTCGCCCTGCAGCAACTCGATCTCGGCGTAGAAGGTGCCGTCGTGGAGCTCGGTGATCGTGACCCGCTGCAGCACGACCGACACGTCGTCGAGCACGGTCCGGAAGAGATCGTGCGTCATCGGCCGGGGCGTCTCCATCCCCTGCAACGCATAGACGATGGCGGTCGCCTCCGGCGGGCCGATGAAGATCGGCAGGTACCGCTGGCCCTCTTCTTCACGCAAGAGCACGATCGGCTGGTTCGTGGGCACCTCGAGGCGCACGCCCACGAGCGAGACACGAATCATCGCACGATCCTCTCGTCAGCCCTCACGGACAGCACGGAAGGCCTCCGCCAAAACATCACCCTACCACCGGGGGTCTCGGGTCCCGCGACCGGTTCACCCCGGCACCTTCCCGTACAACTCGGCGACGTACGCCGCCGGGTTCTCTCCGACGACCGTGCGGTCGGCCTCGTACACCTCGGGCAGGTTCCGGTAGAGATCCGCGTGGTGCAGGCCGTAGCCGAGCACGTAGATGTCGGGGATCTCGAGGCCCCGGTAGTGGACCTCGAGCGGGACGATGCGACGGACGGGGCGATCGAGCAGCGCACATACACGGACCCGCCGGGCACCCCGTTCTTCGAGGAGTCGCAGCAGGTACGCGAGGGTCAACCCGGTGTCGACGAGATCCTCGACCACCACGACGTCGAGTCCCGTGATGTCGCGCTCGAGGTCCTGGGTGATCTTGACCCGGCCCGAGTCGGGCGCGTAGCGGGAGATCGAGATGAAGTCGAGGGTGACCGGCACGGCCGAGATCGAACGGGCCAGGTCGGCGAGGAAGATCAGTGCACCCTTGAGCACACACACGAGCACCACGCCGTCGGGATGATCACGCGCGATCTCGCCGGCGAGGCGCGCGACGGTGTCGGTGATCTCACGCCGATCCAGGAGCCTCGACGGGCTCACTCCGCGAGCAGCTCCCGCGCCGCTTGGCGCAGGTACGCCGTGCGCAGTCCCCGCCCGAGCTTTGCGAGCTCCGACAGCTCTTCCTGCGCGCGGGCGCGCGCCTCGGGGTTGCGTTGTCGCAACACCGAGAGCAGCGCCTGCTGATAGAGCATGGCCTCGCGTTCGGCGAAGCTGCGGTACATGCGCAGATGCCGTGCTTCGATCCCGTGCTTCGCGAAGCCCGCGGCGAGCCTGGCCACCGCGAGCCCGTCTTCGTCGAACAGCACCCGTCCGCCCGCTTCTGTCGCGGGGATGAGCAACCCGAATGATTCCAGTTCCGTGATCTCGGCGTCGGTGAGGCCCGCCGCCTTGGCCAGCTCCTCCCGGGTGAGGCTCACGCCGCTCGGGTCGGGTGCGAGGTCGTCGGCGCGACCGTCGTCGAGCGGCAGTGTCGGCGCGGCCGCGGCCTTCTTGCGGGTCCGCCGCTTCGCCTTCGGCTTCTCCGGCGCCGGTTCGGGTTCCGGATCCGGCGCGGCTTCCGCATCGGTGCCGCTCGCAGCGTCGGCGCCACTCACGGCGTCGGCGCCACTCACGGCGTCGGCAGGGGCGTCGAGGTCGGTGAACTCGGTGAGCACCCCACCGCCGAGCTCCAACTGTTCGAGGCGACCCTTGATCACCTTCAACGGGAGGAAGTTCTCCTTCTGCTGGTGCAGGATCCAGCGCAACCGTTCGACGTCGCCGTCGTAGAACTTGCGGTACCCCGAAGGCGTGCGTTCGGGATCGATGAGACCCTGGCTCTCGAGGAACCGGATCTTCGAGATGGTGATGTCGGGGAACTCCTCGCGGAGCATCCCGAGCACATCGCCGATCGAGTGGTGCCGGCTTCCCACGTCGAGACTCACGTCGCGCGCGCTCACGGCGCGCCCTGGGTCCCGGTGTGGAAGGTCAGGACGAAGCGACCGACCTGGATCTCGTCGCCGCTCTGCAACACGGTCCTCTCCACCCGTTCGTGGTTCACGTAGGTCCCGTTGAGGGAGCCGGCGTCGCACAACTCGAAGTGGTCGCCGGCGCGGGTCACGACCACGTGACGGCGCGACACGGTGATGTCGTCGAGAAAGATCTCCGACTCGGGATGCCGCCCGGCCGCCACGTCGCCCGACTGGATCGCGAAGACGCTTCCGGCATTCGGTCCCCTGCGTACGACCAACACCGCGGCGCCGTCTGGCAGTTCGGCGAGCGCGGCGACCACGGCCTCTGCACCCTCGTCGGGCGTGACCATCGGGACGCCCGCAGTGACCTCGTCGCCGTCGAGCATGGTCCCGCACGACGAGCAGAAGCGGGCTCCCGGCTCGTTGCCGTGGCCGCACTGGCGGCAGTTCATGGGGCCAGGCTAGCCCCGACCCGACGCGGGGAGGTACCCCTCGACCTCAAGGGGAGGTTCAGCCCTCTTCGACGAGTGCCCGGTAGGCGGCGGCGTCCATCAGTCCGTCGAGGTCCGACGGATCCGACATCTCCACCGCGAACAGCCAGCCCTCCCCGTAAGGATCCTGGTTGATCTGCTCCGGAGCCGCATCGAGGGCGTCGTTCACGGCAACGACGGTGCCGGCCACGGGGGCGTAGATGTCGGACACCGACTTGGTCGATTCGACCTCGGCGCAGCCCGCCATCTTCACCACCGGGGCGCCCGACTCGGGCAGGTTCACGTAGACCACGTCGCCCAGGGCGTCCTGCGCGAAGTCGGTGATGCCCACGGTCGCCCGGGTGCCCTCGACCCGCACCCACTCGTGCTCCGCGCTGTACCGCAACCCGTCCGGGAACTCCATCGTCGCAAGCTAGCTCAAAGGTCGAATCCGCTGTGCCGGCTCGACCGCCCACCGGGCACGGACTGTGATCGCGTCCGCCGGCTCCGCTTCTTCTCCTCAGCTCAGGATGTGCTGGATGCGTGCCGTGTACTCCTGGGCCCGCAGGCGCGCCTCGTGTTCGCTGCCGGCTTCGGCGTACACGTGCGTCACCGGGTTCTCCGGGTCTGGCAGCACGAGCGCCCACCCGTCGGGGTACAGCACCTTCACCCCGTCGACGAGCACGACGTCGCGGTCGCTCGCCCGTTCCATCATCTCGCGCATCACCGCGCCCTTCTTCTCCCAGGGCGTCGGGACCTCTTCGCGCGCGACGTGCACGGCGGGGAGACCGGCCCGGATCCCGGAGAGGCTCCGTCCTGTCGCCGCGAGCAGGTCGAGGAGCTTCACGAGTGTGGCCGTCGCGTCGTAGGCGGGGAGGAACGTCGGCCAGATGAAGCCACCGTCGGGCGACGCGGCGAAATCGACACTCGACGCGACCTCCATGATGTGTGCGTCGGACAACTTGGTCCACACCACCTCACCGTCGTGGGCCTCGGCGATGTCGGCGGCGGCCTCGGTGACCGACACCGGAAGCGCGATGCGGGAACCCGGCGCGGCCTCCATCACGAGGGTGACCATCGCGAGGAGGGCACCGTCGGTGTCGAACGCCTTACCCGTGTCGTCGATGATGACCGCGGTCTCGCCGTCGGCGTCGAGCACCATCCCGAGGTGGCTGCCCGACGAACGCACCAGATCACCCATGCGGATGGTGCGGGTCTGCAGGTCGTCGGCCGCGGCCGCAGCCGACGCGGTGCTCGCGAACGGGTTCACCGCGAGCACGTCGGCACCGAGCTTCGCGAGCACGCTCGGCATGACGAGGCTCACGGCCCCGTGGGAGTAGTCGAGGACGACCTTGAACGCGGCGTCGCGGACGCGGTCGCCGTCGACGGCACCCTCGAGGGCCGACGTGTAGAACTCGAGCGCACGGGGCGGGAAGCGGATGTCGCCGATGTCGCCGGCGAACGCCCTCCGAAAGTCTTCGCGTGACAGGAGTCGTTCGATCTTGCGCTGCATCCCCTCGTCGATGTCGCGCCCGTCGGCCTCGAAGAACCGGATGCTCACGCTGTTGGCATCGCCGGGGACGAGGCGCACCGTGATGCCACCCTGGGCGAGGGAGTTCTTCACCTGGAAGCGCGTCAACGGGACCGTCGCGAGCTCCACGTCGTCGACCGTGACGCCCGCGAGATTGAGTCCCCCGATGATCGACCGCTTGAGCGCGCGGGCCACCCGGCTCGTGTCCCGACTGGTCGTGACCGTCGAGCCCTTCTTCAATGCGCTCCCGTACGCCATGGCGAGGCGCACCGCTTGCTCCGGGGTGATGTCGACGTTCGCGAGCCCACTGACCCCGCGCCGACCGAAGCGCGTGCGGGTACCGCGAGTCTCCCAGACGATCGACGAGTTGATCACTGCGCTCGCCTCGACCGTCTTGAACGGATACACCTTCACGTCGGGGTTGATCAACGCGTACTCCCCGACGAAGCACTCCTCGCCGAGCACGGCGCCCTCGCGGACCCGGGCGTGGGATCGCAGGTCGGAGGAACGGCCGATCACACAGCCGCGCAGGTCGACGCTGGGACCGATGTAGCCGTGGTCGTGAACCACGCTGCGCTCGATGAACGCGTCGGACTTCACCACCACGTCGCTCCCGAGCACGGTGTAGGGCTGGAGCTGGGCGCCGGCCTCGATGCGGGCGTTGTCGCCGATCACCACCGGCCCGGTCACGTGGGCCGACGGATCGAGGTCGGCCCCTTCGCCGAGCCACACGCCGTCGGCGAGCTCGAACCCCTCGATGTCGACCCGCACCCGCCCGTCGAGGATGTCGGTGTGGGCGCGCACGTACGCGTCGAGGGTGCCGACGTCTTCCCAGTACCCCTCCACGACGTGGCCGAGCAGGGGCTTGCCCCGCTTGAGGATCGCGGGGAACACGTCGCTCGAGAAGTCGACAACCTCGCCCTCGGGGATGAAGTCGAACACCTCGGGCTCGAGCACGTACATGCCGGTGTTGATGGTGTCGGAGAACACCTGGCCCCAGGTGGGCTTCTCGAGGAACCGGTCGATCGAGCCGTCGGGCCGGGTGATCACGATGCCGAACTCGACCGGATCCTCGACCCGCTTCAATGCGATCGAGCCGAATGCGGCGGCCTCGCGGTGGGCCTTCACGAACTCCGTGAGGTCGATGTCGGTGAGCACGTCGCCCGACATGACGAGGAAGGTGTCGTCGAGCTGCTCGGCTGCATTGCGCACCGATCCTGCGGTGCCGAGGGGGCTGTCTTCGCTCGCGTAGCGCATCTGCACCCCGAAGTCGGAGCCGTCACCGAAGTAGTTGCGGATCTGGTTGGCGAGGAACGCGACGGTCACCACGATGTCGTCGAACCCGTGGTCGGCGAGCAGCCGCACGATGTGTTCGAGCATGGGTCGGTTCGCCATGGGGAGCATCGGCTTCGGCTGGTTGCTGGTGAGGGGACGGAGTCGGGTTCCCTCACCTCCGGCGAGGATGACTGCCTTCACGGTGAACCTTTCGCGTCACGGGCCTCTCGGCCCTCTCGCAATGCCTGTCGGGCGATCGGGATGTAGCCGGCGGCCGCCCAGTAGCTCAGGACGAGTCCACCGATGGTGAAGCTCCAGGTGGCGAAGATGAGGAGGTCGCGCAGCGCACCCGGGTCGAGCGCGTCGATCAGCAGGAAGCCGGGCAGCGCGAACATCAACGCCAGTGTTCCCGCCTTTCCCACCCACTGAACGTCGATCCGCTTCGCGCCGAGGGCCGCGAGCCAGAGCACGCCCACGCTGATCACCGCTTCCCGCGCCAGGACGACCACGCCGACCCAGACCGGGATCGAGCCGTCGATCAGGAGAGCGACCCCTGCGGCGATCAGGAGGATCCGGTCGGCGACGGGGTCGAGCACCTTGCCGAGCTCGCTGCCCTGGTCGTAGCGGCGGGCGATCCAACCGTCGACCCAGTCGGTCGCGCCGAGCACCGCGAGCAGGATCGCCGCCTCGACCCGCTGGTCCTCGGCCAGGAGCAGCCAGAGGAACCAGGGGATGCAGAGCAGTCGTCCGAACGAGATGAGGTTCGGGACGGTGAGGACCCGATTGGGAGGTTCGACCCCGATCGGTGTCGCCGCGGCCCCGTCCATTCCCGCCACAGTACGTCAGCGCTCGAACTGGATCGCGGCCCTCCCCGCCCGAATCGGCCCGATGTGATCGGTGATCACCTTCCGGTGGGCCGGATGGCCTCGGCGGCGACCTGCTCGTCGGTGGCTTCGGGAGTGGAGGTGAGCAGCACCACGGGTCGGATCACTGGAGACCTCCGGAGGCGCCGCCGTCGACGGGGATCGCGGCGCCGGTCACGAACCGGGCGTGGTCGGAGCAGAGGAACGCGGCCAACGCACCGAAGTCGGCGGCGTCACCGATCACCCCGGTGGGGACGAGCGCACCGGCCCCCGAGGTGTCGTCCCCGTACAGCGAGCGGAGTCGGTCGGTGTCGTGGAGGCCGGGCTGGAGCGAGTTCACCGTGACCCCGTGCGGCGCGGTCTCGCCGGCCAGGGTCTTGAGGAACCCGGTCGCCCCGGCGCGTGCCGTGTTCGAGAGCACGAGGTGCGGCATCGGCTGGCGGACGGAAGACGACGTGATCGCGACCACTCTCCCCCACCCGCGCTCGCGCATCCCGGGGACCGCCGCGTTGCACATCGCGATCACCGACAGGCAGTTGAGCTCGAGGGCCCGGCGGTACTGCTCAATGTCGTCTTCGAAGGCGGCCGCGTTGCCCGCCGGCGGCCCACCGGCATTGGTGACGAGCACGTCGATCCCGCCGAGCGCGTCCATCGCGCCGGCGACGAACGCGACCGCACCGTCGACGGTGCCCACGTCGCCGACCACCGCGGTCGCACCGATGCGCGCCGCAGCCGCCTCGGCCCTCGTCGCGTCACGGCCGTTCACCACGACCTCGGCCCCCTCCGCAGCCAGCGCGGCCGCGATGCCGAAACCCAGTCCGCCCGACGACGCCGCCACCGCGGCCCGTTTCCCGCTCAGCCCCAGTTCCATCTCACTCCTCGTGTCCGTCTGGCCCGTTGGTGCGATTGCCCACGTCCCAGGTGGCCCAATCGCACCAACGTAGGAGGGATTCGGCGTCAGTGGATGGGACCGGTGCCGTCGCGGAGGGGGCCGGCGCCGATGCGGCCGGTCCGGAGGGCGATGATCTCGGCACAGACGGCCACCGCGGTCTCCTCGGGGGTGCGGGACCCGATGTCGAGCCCGATCGGGGCCATCACCCGACCGAGCTCCGCGTCGCCGACACCCTCCTCGCGCAACCGGGCGACCCGCTTCGCGTGCGTGCCCCGCGACCCCATCGCGCCGAGGTAGCCCACTCCGGTGTCGAGCGCACCGATGATCGCGGGGACGTCGAACTTGGCGTCGTGCGTGAGCACGCACACGGCGTCGCGCGGGCCCAGCGTCTCGCCGACCCTCGCGAGGTAGCGGTCGGGCCACTCACTGACGACCTCGTCGGCCATCGGGAAGCGGGCGACCGTGGCGAACACGGCGCGAGCGTCACAGACCGTGACCCGGTAGCCGAGCACCTTCGCGACCTTCGCCAGTGCGGCCGTGAAGTCGACCGCGCCGAAGATGATCATGTGCGGCGCCCGGGCGAACGACTCGACGAACACGGCAACACCGTCGGCGCGAGCCTCGCCGTGCGGTCCGTAGTGGCGGACCGAGGTGAGTCCCGACTCCAGCTCGCCGAGTGCATCACGCGCCACCACCCGGTCGAGGTCGACATCACCGAGCGATCCGATCGCGGGCGCGCCCGGCTCCACCAGCAGCTTCGCGCCGAGGTGGGGACCCTCGACCACCGTCGCGAGCGCGACCGGCCGTTCGGTGAGCAACGCGTCGCGCAGCGCGTCGAAGACGGGGGTCTGACTCACCAGTCGAGGGGCTCCACGAACAGGCGGATCGTCCCGCCACAGGTGAGACCCACCGCGAAGGCGTCTTCGTCGGAGTAGCCGAAGCTGATGATGCCGCGCTCCCGCTCACCCGCGAGCACGGCGAGCGCCTCGGCCACCACCGCGCCCTCCACGCAGCCGCCCGACACCGAACCCGCGACCTCGCCGGCTTCGTTCACGACCATCGTCGCCCCGGGATCGCGTGGTCCCGACCCGGCGACATCGACGACCCGGGCCACCGCGACCCGGTGGCCGGCCGCCCGCCACCGTTCGACGTCGGCGAGCACTTCCTTCACGGCGTATCCTTCATCGGGCGATGACCTCCGCGAGCTGTTCGAGCGAGGCGAGGGAGTGTCCCTCCAAGAACTCGTCGACGAACGGCAGGGCGGCGGCCATCCCCAGCGCGAGCGGCGCGTAGCCGTCGCTCGCCTTGAGCGGGTTCACCCAGACCACGCGGTGGGCCACCCGCTGGAGCCGCGCCATCTGCTCGGCGAGGACCTCGGGCTCACCGCGGTCCCAGCCGTCGGACACGATCACCACGACCGCGCCCCGCGCCATCCCGCGCACGCCCCACTCGTCGTTGAAGGTGTGGAGCGCCGCACCGAGGCGGGTACCGCCGGAGAGGTCGACGACGCGGCGCGCCGCGGCGGCGAGCGCGGCGTCGGGATCTCGTGATGCGAGCTCCGTGGTGATCCGGGTCAGTCGGGTGCCGATCGCGAACGCCTCCACGCTGCCCCGCGCCACCACCGCCGCGTGCAGGAACCGCAACAGTGCCCGTGAGTAGGGCTCCATCGAACCGCTCACGTCGCACAGCAACACCACCCGGCGGGCCCGGACCGAGGGAACCGTCGAACGGCGCGGCACCGCCTCGCCGCCGGTCCGCAACGCGTGTCGCACCGTGTGGCGCAGATCCGGGCGACCACGCGCGTGGGCGACCCGCCGGCGCCGGCGCGACTTCCGCGGTGCACCCGCGACCCTGATGTCGGCGATGAGGCGTCGGGCTTCGTCGAACTCGGCCGGGGTGTACTCGGCGAAGTCGCGTCCGCGGAGCACCTCTGCCCGACTCCAACGAACGGTGACGACGGGTGTCCCGAACTCCGGGGGTGCGAGCTCGTCGTCGGCGTCGGACGCGCCGGAGACGTCGTCGTCTCCACCGCTGTCGAACGCGACGATCACCTCGCTGGTCGGGTCGACCACTGCGTGCAGCGGCATCGGCTCGGCGAAGAAGACCGAGAAGGCGCGGTCGTACACGGTGACGTCTTCGGGGCGCCGGATCAGCGTGGCCCGGCCGGCCCAGTAGACGCCGTCGCACGTAGCGGCGCCGACCGCGACGAGCGAGCGGGCGAAGACCTCGGTGGCGCCGGCGGGAACGGTGAGCCCGGCGCCCCGGAGCACCCGGGCGAACGCGACCGGGATCGTGGCCGCGTCAGGCACTGTTCGCGATCGCTTCCGCGACGATCTCCGGTACGGCGTCACGCACCCGTTGCTGGTCTTCGCGGTACTTCAAGACCGTGCCGAGGGTCGCGATGACCGCGGCGTCGTCGAGGTGCACCCGACCGAGTCGTGCGAGTGCCTGCGCCCAATCGATCGTCTCGGCGACGCCCGGCCGCTTGTAGAGGTCGAGGTCGCGCAGGGATGCGACGGCGGCGGCGACCTCACGCGCGAGTGCTTCCGAAACCTCGGGGGCACGCAACCGGACGATCTCGAGCTCGCGCTCGAAGTCGGGATGGTCGATCCAGTGGTACAGGCACCGTCGTTTGAGCGCGTCGTGGACATCGCGCGTGCGGTTCGACGTCAGCACGACGATCGGCGGCACCTCGGCACGCAGGACGCCCAGCTCGGGAACGGTGACGGTGTAGTCGGAGAGGATCTCGAGCAGGAAGGCCTCGAACTCGTCGTCGGCCCGGTCGACCTCGTCGATCAGGAGCACCGGCGGCACGGAGCCGGACTGGTCGATCGCCCGGAGCAAGGGCCGACGGACCAGGAAGCGCTCCGAGTAGAGCTCGTCTTCGACGACCTCGGCGCCGCTCGCCTCGGCGGCCCGCAGGTGCAGAAGCTGGCGCGAGTAGTCCCACTCGTAGACGGCCTGGTTCGCGTCGATGCCTTCGTAGCACTGCAGCCGGAGGAGCTCACCGCCGGTCCAGCGGGCCAGCGCCTGCGCGACCTCGGTCTTGCCGACCCCGGCCTCACCCTCGAGGAGCAACGGACGCGGCAACGCGAGCGCGAGGAAGATCGAGGTGGCGAGGCCGTCGTCGGCGAGGTAGCCGTTCGCCGCGAGTCCGACGCGAACCGCCTCGACGTCGGCGGGAGCGGTGGTCGTCATGGGGTCGAATCGTACTGCCGACTGCGGGGATCACCGGCCGGTCGACGCGCCTTCGCTCCGCGGGTCGACCGCCACGGCGTATCCGTTGCCGGTCAGCTCGATGGCGTGCGCATGCCCCATCCCGCTGTCGAACGCCGGGGCGGTCCGCACGTCGTGGCCG
>Ga0105044_10001105_pt1 | contig 35372 bp, 20 predicted proteins | sample MAT01_FD_78092 | JGI IMG/M metagenome (GOLD analysis project Ga0105044, IMG submission 78092) | Freshwater microbial communities from Lake Fryxell liftoff mats and glacier meltwater in Antarctica - MAT-01 | ecosystem: Environmental > Aquatic > Freshwater > Ice > Liftoff microbial mat | place...
ATGAAATTACACACCTAAGTTGACTGCTTTTTGTAATTTCAATGATATCGATGACAAGTGACTTTTTAGTATTGAGCTTATGAAAGGTATGGATAAAGTTTGTTAAATATTGGGCTTTTTAACTGATTTTCAAGAAAATTCAGTTTGGGCGTTTTGGTTTAATTTTTAAGTTGCTACCATGGCTCGAATTTCAACTTTCATGATTTTATAGTCAAATGGTTGAGTAATTTTCTCATTTTGATTATTGTTGCAAGTTTAAATTGCCATATAATCCCTCTAAATTTATAGTACTTTAAAAAAGTTTGCGACATATTTAAAAACCGGTACGCAAACCCGTACCGGTTTTATGAATAAATTTAATTTGCCACAAAATATCAGCGAGGGAAAACTACTTGGGTACCACCCGCATTACTATATGTTTTGGAATTATCGGTTGAAGTTTCAACGCATTCAGTAACAGTGTTTCCTGTATCTACTTTTACAATATAATTTTTCTCCTCCACATTTAAATTGCCTTGTGAAGCATCAAATGTTTTTACTGCACAAGCATTGTTCTGTTGGGTGAATAAATATACAGTACGAGTTCCGCGATTGGTGAAAGGAGGCGCATTAACAGTTGCTCCGGCCGCCATATTAGGCACATTAAAGGTTGCAATGGCTGCGGATTCACCTGAGCGGAAAAGGCTGTTACTGAAAGCGGTATTGACTGCTCTGTTATTAGTTTCTACCACACCCCAGGTGATTGGTGGAAGTGATATGGTCATTTGGCGCATAGGACCAATTGATGCATCTGAACCCGCCGAAGTACCTGATACTACCTGACCGGATGAGTTGAAAAAATCTTTACACCATACTCCCGAAATTTGAATATATGTGTGACTGGCTGCATCACTCCAACTACCACCAATTGTTTTGAAAACTGTGATATCGTTGGAGTTTGCAGGTGCAGGCTTTAGATTTGGAGTGGTGCAAACATTTGCCAAAGGCGGTGTTGGTTTTGTTACTTGCAAAATAGTGCTCCATACTACCGGATCAACATCTGTAGGATGATTAATAATTTTGGCCCATCGGTAATAAACTATCTGGCCGCTTGAAGCAGTGCTGCTTGGGATAGTAGCATTACAAGGTCTATCGTTAATTACAGGAGTATTTATAGCTACAGTGGCAAGAACATTTGGTTTTTTCAGAAGCATTTGCATATTGCTTGTTGCCAAAGATGGAAGACTCTTCAAGTCATTTTCATTTCTGGAATAAAAAACTCGCATTTGTATGGCTGATTCGCATAATTTTGAGATTGTAGTAGGTGGGTTAAGAAACATTCTTGTTGTGCATCTGACACTCATGGTAGTAGTATTAAGAATGTTGTCTGCATCTGTAGGATTGAGTGCTACAGGCCCTACCATTAAAGCCAATATGCCTGATGGAGACCCGCAGTCGATTTGACTGAAGGCAGTGTTGCTGCAAATAATGCAAGCTACGAATAGCAGCATAATTTTTTTTGAACTTTTGATTTTGTTTTTCATAGTATTTATGTTTTTAGGATTTGTATATTCTTTTTCCAAAATTGAAGCCAAATAGTTTTCTATGGCATAGAACAAAGGTTATATATTTGGTTTATCGCATTAAGCAGGAAATGGCTGCAATTGGCTGAAACGTAGTTCGCTTCCAGTCTTTATCATACTCCATTCGCATCCCAAAATTGATCATCAAATTTCTGCTGGCTCGCCATTCGCCACCTAATGCCCATGTGTATGGTGATACCCCGAACCATTTGAGAGTTGACTTTTCCAGTTCTAAATTTTCATCACTAGCAATTTCAGTTGATTCAAAAGCACTCTGGACATTTTCAAATTCTCTGTCTTCAATAAAAAACTCTGTGAAAAAGTTTACAACCGGGTTGCCATACCTGATATTTATACCATAGGTGTAAAGTTTGGTGCTTACAATAGTACTCTCCTGAAGTTCTTCACCGGTTGTTAAATCACGTAAAGTAAATGTTAATTGTTCATCGTAGAAAAAGGTACGGAACAAACCTGAAATTAATATTTTTGATCCTACCCCTACCCCGCCATTAGCCCATAACCCCCAACCGGACTCCCGATTCAATCTTGTTGATTTCAGTGAACCGATGCTATCTGTTTCATAGGTCATTATTTTTCCTCCGGCTACATCAAAGAAGGCATTGTTCCATTTTTCGATAGCATATTTTTTGGCGCGTTCCGCAATTTCAGCTGTTTGCGATTGAACCATTTGCATTGCAGTGGTTTCTAAGTTGGAAATTTTCTCTGCGGCAAACATCTTTTGGAGAGGATCTGATATGGTATCATAAGTACTCTTTGCATCATCCATTTGTATGGAGAGTTGGTAGAATTCTTCCTTGTATTTGTCCTCGATATCCTTGTAAAAAGCGATATCCCTTAAGGCGTCATATTTTTTATACAGGTTGATTTTTACTGCACCACCAATTCTTCTGTCATTGCTCTCATTTTGTACTGTCCCCAGCGAGAGGTCGGTTGATGCTAAAGTTCGCATCACATAAGATGCTTCCCGGTATCGAGTTAAATCTTTCCGGTTATAAAACATTTCCCAGACAGGTTGACCTTGTACAGCCAAATTCGGATTTAACTTCCATGAATTGAATGACCAGTCTACTTTTAACTCTTTTACATCGGAAGTTTTTGATATTTGGGATGGAGAAATTCCCATGAAATCGAAAATTGCCGATGAAGCAACATTTAGCTCTTTGGGTTTTATTTTTTCAGGTACTTGATTTAAAGGGGGCTGATCCTGCCCAAATGCGGCTTGTGAGTATACCAATAAATTAATTGCTAATAATATCTGAATTAGATTTTTCATAACGAAATGGATTTTGATCCTGTAAAAATCTGTTTCAATTATGATTCTTACAATATAACTTTTGTTAGGTTTTGAAGCAACCATAAATTACAACTCTATATGAAAGTGATAATTTGGCACCTCTGCATTTAAAAACTTGCATGCACCCTATACATGACTTGAGTAGTTAATACCGAAATGTATCTTTTGCTGGTTTATTTTGTAAAAAAGATAGTGACATTTATTAGCCGGTATAGTGCTAAAAAAGAGAAACAGTAGTTTTCATTGCTTTACAGTAGCAATAGTGTGTAATTGCAACAAAAATTAACCTCGAATTAGCTAATATCCATCAACTCCACAAAACAAAACTTCTCCCCATCAAACAAACCCAAATCACTCAATTTCAATTTTGGAATTACCAGCAATGCCATAAAAGAAAGTGTCATATAAGGCGCTCTCAGGGTACAACCCATCGACTTCACTTTTTTGTCGAGAATAGAATATAAATTTCCTATTTCATCGCATGATAGGTCACTCATTAATCCTGCAATTGGAAGCGGAAGTACAATTTCATCCTGATTATTCACCACACTAAGTCCACCTTTATTTTTGATGAGTAAGTTAACAGCCCTTGAAATGGATTCGTCGTCAACACCAATTGCAATTATGTTATGGGAATCATGAGCAACAGTTGAAGCGATGGCGCCACTTTTTAGATTGAAGTTTTTAATAAACGCTAAAGCAGGTTTTGCATCCCGGTAACGGTTAACTACGGCAATTTTTAAAATATCTTTTTCGACATCCGCAACAGCGCACCCACCCATTTCATTAACAGGAAACTTTGATGGTTGGGTAATCAACTGACCGTCGATAGCTTCCATCACATTCATGATTTTTCCGTTTGCAAGGATTTGGAAATCATTCGGTGATTTTTCCTTGCAATTAAAGTTGTTTATTATGTGATGCTGCTTTTGATTTAGAATGCAACTTCCATTTTCAGCAACCATTTCACCGTTAATATAAGTTTCCAACACATTAAAATTAGTTGAATTATCGATAACAATAAAATCGGCCGGGTCTCCCACCCGAATTAATCCTACTTCCATACCATAATGATGCACAGGATTAATACATGCACAACGCAAAACATCAAATAAATTATGACCTTTTTCCAATGCACGTTTCACTAATAAATTGATATGACCAAGCATCAATTCATCAGGATGTTTATCATCACTGCAAAGCATAACCATTTCGGGGTATTCAGAAATAAGCTCGTGAAGAGCCTCAAAATTTCGTGCAGCAGAACCCTCACGAATCAAAATTTTCATTCCGTTCTTTAATTTATGAAGTGCTTCAGCTTTTGTAAAACATTCGTGATCGGTTGTAATACCGGCAGAGATATATTTAATAGCATCAGAACCTGTGAGACCGGGAGCGTGTCCATCAATCGGCTTGTTTAATTTTTTGGCAATGGCAATTTTTTCCTTTACCACCGGATCGTTAAATAGCACACCGGGATAATTCATCATTTCGGAGAGATAAAAAATGTCTTTTCTTTGTAAAAGTTTTTCGACATCAGCAGGAGTGAGTTCTGCACCCGCTGTTTCAAAGGTGGTGGCAGGAACACACGAGGGCGCACCAAAATGAAATTTTAATCGCGCATCTTTTGCATTCTCCAACATATAATTTACCCCATCCATACCACAAACATTGGCAATTTCATGAGGATCACTCACAGTTGCAACAGTTCCATGTACAAGGGCTTTTCGGGCAAATTCGTAAGGCGTAAGCATAGAACTTTCAATGTGAATGTGCGCATCAATGAATCCGGGAAGTAGGAGACGATCAGGCATGCTGGCCTTTTCAACAATTTCAACGATTTTTCCGTTGATAACTTTGATAATTCCGCCAAAAATCCTATTGCCTTGAATATCAATTATTTGTCCTGAAACTTGGGTTGAGAACGACATGAAAGCATGATTTTTTTAAGGTGATGCAATTTGTGAATAAATAATCTTATTTTTGACACATTATTCACAAAATTAATTGATTACACAATGAAAACAGGAAAAGTTAAATTTTTCAATGATTCCAAAGGATTTGGATTTATCGTTGAGGACGACTCAAACCAGGAAATCTTCGTTCACCATTCAGGACTGATCGACAAGATCAGAGAAAATGATTCGGTAGAATATGAGGTTACTGAAGGAAAAAAAGGCCTTAATGCTGTTAATGTTAAAAGAGTGCAGTAATACCAAAACCGTAAGGAAGAAATTACTTGTATTTAACATTATGGAAAAACCCCGGCACATACCGGGGTTTTTGTTTGCTTTCTTTTTAATGGTAGTCTTTGCTCGATGTTAATTATCAATTTGATTTTCTGAAGTTGTCATCCCCACCTTTTGAAGTTTTTTTGATTTCAATAATAAATGTCAGACAGGGCTGTGACTCCTCAGATTGCCGGCTTGGATATTCCACTATTCTGTTAACACAGTAACCCCAGACAAATTTTCCTACTTTTGTATCTTATGTCCTCATTTTTCGATACGCCAATAGAGTACCTCAAAGGAGTTGGTCCTCAGAAAGGAGAAATTCTTCGTAAAGAATTGCAGATTTTTAATTTTCGCGATTTGCTTTATCATTTTCCGTTTCGGTATGTTGACCGGTCAAAACTATATCTGGTTGCAGAAATACATGATGATTCGGTTTATGTACAGTTAAAAGGCAAAATTACCCATATAAATACTCTTGGCGATAAGCGGGCTTCCAGACTTGTTGCCACTTTTCGTGATGAAACCGGCACCATTGAATTGGTATGGTTTAAAGGAATTAAATGGATCAAGGAATCACTCAAACCAGGTGTAGATTATATTTTGTTTGGAAAACCATCGGAGTTTAACGGCAAATTTAATTTCGTTCATCCCGAATTGGAGCCTGTATCAACCGAGCCCGGTCCGATAAACGTGGCTTTGCAGCCGTTTTATAATACTACTGAAAAATGCAAAGCGCGTTTCATCGACAGCAAAGCAATTTTGAAGTTGCAGAAAAATTTGTTGCAGCAGTTGCCTCCCACCATAAATGAATCCTTGCCAAATTCCATTGTGCATGCGTTTAAACTTGTTTCAATTAGAGATTCTTTACTGAATATTCATTTCCCTCCCAATCCCGATACATTAAAAAAAGCACAGTTTCGATTGAAATTTGAGGAGTTTTTTTACATCCAGCTCGATCTTCTCAAAAGAAAACAATTTAAGATTGAAAAATTTCAAGGGAAAAAAGTGATACTTATTGGTGATCATTTTAACAACTTTTTCAAGAACCATTTGCCTTTTGAACTCACTGGTGCTCAAAAAAAAGTATTGAAAGAAATTCGTTCCGACATGGGTACCGGTAAACAGATGAATAGGTTGTTGCAGGGAGATGTGGGAAGTGGAAAAACATTGGTTGCTTTATTAAGTATGATCATGGTTCTCGATAACGGCTTTCAAGCCTGCATAATGGCACCAACAGAGATTCTGGCTCAACAACATTTTTATAGTATTTCAGAGTTGCTTAACGGAACTAATATGTCGATAGGTTTGCTGACAGGATCCACCAAAAAGAAACAACGAGATCAACTGTTGATAGATCTTAAAGAGGGCAAATTGAATTTTTTGGTAGGAACACATGCACTCATCGAAGACCGGGTTCAGTTTAGTAATCTGGGTTTAGTGGTTATTGATGAGCAGCATCGTTTTGGTGTGGAACAACGAGCTAAATTGTGGAGTAAAGATGAAGCATGGCCACACGTATTGGTCATGACCGCAACTCCAATTCCAAGAACACTTGCCATGACTATTTATGGTGATTTAGATACCAGCATCATAGATGAATTGCCTCCGGGAAGAAAACCTATCCGTACAGAACATCGATTTGAATCTTCACGATTACGAATGGTTGGATTTATGAAAGAGCAAATTGCAAAAGGAAGACAAATTTACATTGTTTATCCATTGATTGAAGAATCGGCAAAGGTTGATCTTATGAATTTGCAAACAGGCTATGAAGCAATTTGTCGTGATTTTCCGTTGCCTGATTTTCGGGTGAGTGTTGTACATGGCAGAATGAAATCAGCAGATAAAGATGCAGAAATGAAAAAGTTTGCATCAGGCTTTACACACATCATGGTGGCTACCACCGTTATTGAAGTTGGAGTGAACGTACCTAATGCATCGGTTATGATTATTGAAAGTGCTGAGCGATTTGGTCTCTCTCAATTGCATCAGCTAAGAGGACGGGTTGGAAGAGGAGCAGAGCAATCATTTTGTGTTTTAATGACAGGCAACAAACTTTCTTCCGATGCCAAACTCCGCATGAGTACCATGGTGCGTACTAACGATGGATTTGAAATTGCCGAAGTTGATATGAAACTCCGTGGCCCCGGTGATATTGCTGGAACTATGCAGTCGGGAGTTTTGAACTTGCACATTGCCGACTTGGTGAAAGATGGCGCCATCCTGGAAACAGCAAGGGCAGCAGCACAAAAACTACTTGCCGATGATCCTCATCTTGATGCTGCAGAAAATTTGATTTCAAAAAATATCCTAGAAGATAAAATGAAAGGCCGCTCCGATTGGAGCAGGGTTTCATAGCAGAATATTGAATCAACTATCGAATCAACGACTGAATTAACCATTGAATCCACCCCCGAATCCACCAACCGAATCATACCATCAAATCAAACATCGAATAAAACCATCGAATAAAACCACCGAATCAACGACTGAATTCAACCACCGAATTAACCACCGAATCCACCACACATTTATGTGAATACGAACATCCATCACTTTTTCGTATTTTTGGTTATATATTTTAAAATCAAAAAATTGAAAATTCGTCTTCTGGTCATAATATTGCTTTTGTCTTCGTATATAGCTAATTCTCAGCAATATAAAGCAGTCGCAATTTCATTGGCTGATGGTCTGTCGCAGAGTTCGGTGTATGATATTATTCAGGATAGAGGCGGTTTCACCTGGATGGCAACTCAGGATGGGTTGAATCGATACAATGGAACATCATTTGAAGTTTTTAGGGATGAGCCCTTTGATACCAGTTCCATCTCTTCCAATAACACCGACAATTTAATTTGCGATTCAAAAGGACGAATATGGGCAGGAACAGCCAATCACGGCTTAAATCTTTATATTCCCGGAAAAGTGGGATTTCAACATTTTTTATCGGGTCATGTGAAAGGTGGTCTGGAAAGTAACATTATTACTTCTTTGTATGAAGATTCTAAAGGAACAATTTGGGTAGGAACAGGTAATGGTTTGCACCGGATTATTGAAACATCAAATGGAGATCAAGTTGAATTTACTTTTGAAAATATTTCACTGAAAACAAATCCTGAGGATTCAGTAACCGATAAATATATTAATGTGATCACCTCTGATGGTGATCGCAAACTATGGATAGGTTCTTATTCGGGATTGTTCAAGCTGGAGCTTAATGATGATATTCATAAAACTCCGGAGACTGTTTGGTTCAGTAAGAAGAATAACCGTATCAGTAATTTTGTTGTCTTTTCTATTACTATTGATAAGTCAGGAAATGTTTGGGCAGCAGGTAGAAACGGTATTGATATCATAAGTTATCCGGGTGAAAGTATAAGACATATTTCAGCATTAGAAACTAATCAAACCGGAATGGCCGGCAATCAGGTGACTTCTTTATTCACTGCATCCAATGGGGATGTATGGGTGGGTTATAACGATCAGGGCGTACAGGTAGTTAGAAATATGTATCCGGCATCACCTGTTCCCGATACTATCACATTTGAACGAATCTCCCTCGTTTCACCGCTGACCGCGCTTGGTAAAGGGCATGCTATTTCTTTTTGGGAAGATCGCATCACTAAAGGTTTGATTTGGGTGGGATTTAATGCCGGTGGCGCGGTAAGACTTATTCCGGTAACGAAAAATTTTGTCACCAACAATTTAAATGCATCTCCTCTATCATCACCTTTTGTAACCTCTTTGTTGAAACAAAATCGTGATGACATTTGGATTGGAACACCTTCAGGATTATTAAATTTTAACAGGGCAACCGGTAAGTATGAAGCTTTTTTTCCGGTCGAAGGTGTTGAGAAATACGGAAATGAAAATTATATCAATGGCATTGTTCTCACTTCAAGTGGATACGTAGTAATTGGTTCAGGCAACAGGTTGTTTATTGTTGAAAAGAAAAAGGGAATAAAAACCTATAAACCTATTCCGATTCCGGATGAAGTAGATGGGAATTCATTACGTACTTTGGTGAGTGGTTTGAATGGAAGTATGTATGTGGTTTCACGATATGCAGTGTATGAGTTTAATCCGGCAACCGAATTATTCACTAATGTCATCAGAATCTCCGACCAGAAAAAACTCGATGATAAAGCATTTTACATAAGTTGCTTTTTTACGGATCAGGCAGGAAATTACTGGGTCGGAACTTCAAATGGCCTGGATTATTATCCCAAAACCGCATTGTCCGGCACACCTGATTTGAGCCCTCCCGTAAGTTATTTTCATCACCCCAAAGATACCAACAGCTTAAGGAATCAGAATATTTTGTGTATTGCAGAGGATAAGGATCACAATATCTGGCTGGGAACCATGAATGGTCTCACACGTGTACTTATTGAAAAAGGGAAAAAGAAATTTCAGAATTTTTCTACACGCAATGGTCTTAAAAATAATGTAATTTATGCAATTGTTCCCGATTCAAAAACTGGTCATTTATGGTTGAGTACCAACAACGGTCTCACCGAATTTGATCCTGCAGGAATTGCAATTGCTACTTACGATATTCATGATGGATTGCAGAGTAATGAATTTAACAGTTATGCTGCTTTCAAAGCTGTCGATGGCGAAATGTTTTTCGGAGGTATTGAAGGGTATACCTCTTTTTATCCTGAGCAAATAAAAAGAGACATTACCTCGCCATTAATTTCAATCACCAACATCATCCTTAACGGAAACAGGTATTTGAATCTTGCCGATTATCAGCAATCAAAAACAATTGATTTAAAATACAAAGACAATTCCTTTACTGTGAATTTTATCGGATTGCATTATGTGGATCCGCAAAAAAATCAATACGCCTATAAACTTGAGGGATTTCAGAGTGACTGGATTTATGCAGGAAATTCAACCATGGTAAATTTTTCGCAGTTACCACCGGGTAAGTATGTCTTTAGAGTGAAAGCTGCCAATAGCGATGGTATGTACACTGCAGATGGAGATATGTTTGTCATTAATGTTCAGCCACCCTTTTATAAAACGATTTGGTTTTACCTGATCATTGCCGCATTCATAGCAGCAGTGCTTTGGGGCTTACACAAGTACAGGTTGAGTATGAAATTGGAGCAAGTTAGGGAAGTAGAGAAAATAAGAAGGGCCACAGCTGCCGATTTTCATGATGAGTTGGGACATAAGTTAACGATTATTTCCTGGTTTGCTGAAATACTCAAAAAGAAAATCGGACCTGAACAAGTAGACCTTCGTCCGCATCTTGATCGGATTATCGATGCATCGGGAACCTTGTATCACACCATGAAAGATATGTTATGGGCGATGGATCCTGATAAAGATTCGGTGTATGATTTATATAGTCAGATTCGTGAATTCGGTTTGGAGCTTTTTGATAATACAGGAGTTTTGTTCGATGCTGAAAATATTCCTGATGAATTGAAAGAAAAAATTATTTCTCCGGCCCACAAGCGACATGTGTTACTTATATTTAAAGAAGTAATGCACAACAGTCTTAAACATGCTCACAGTACCGCCACACATCTTGATTTAGTTAAGGATGAAAACCGCATTAAGTTCCGTTTCCGGGATAATGGAACCGGGTTCAAAATGAATGGCCATAATGTAGGACATGGTTTGAATAACGTTAAACGAAGGGCTCAGATGATTCATGGCGAAATGAACATTCATTCGGAGGGTGATGGCACTGTTGCCGAACTCGATTTGGCCTTTGACCGACTCAACTGATCAGCAACATTTATTACTCAATAACATATTATATAACTGAAATATATTTATCATGATAAAAGTAGCATTAGTCGACGATAACCATGATTTGCGAGAAGGTTTGCAAATTGTGATGAAGGAGCATAAAACCGAATTTGAATGTGTAGGTTCCTATGCGGATGCTGAAAGCGCCATTAAAAAAATTCCTGAGGTTAAACCGGATGTGGTTCTTATGGATATTAATTTGCCCGGTCTTAATGGCATTGAGTGTTTGAAGCAGGTAAAATCGAAAATGCCGGAGTTGGATGTGATTATGCTCACTGTTTTTGCTGATGATCAAACAGTTTTTGATTCACTCTGCGCCGGTGCTTGTGGGTATATTACGAAAAACACATCACCCGAAAAAATTATGGATGCCATCAGGGAGGTGAGGGATGGTGGCGCTCCCATGAGTGGAAGAATTGCACGAATGGTGGTTACCTCGTTTAATGCACCTACTTCACCCTCAGCTCAGCTAACCGATCGCGAAAGAGAAGTTTTGGATCAGCTTTGCAAAGGGAAAAGTTATAAGATGGTTGCCGACGCTTTGAATATTACTCATGATACTGTAAGGCATCACATCAAAAACATTTATAAGAAACTCGAAGTGCATTCAGTTTCGGAGGCGATTTTAAAAACGATGAAAAAAAAGTTGTTCTGATAAATATCACATAAAAAAATGAAAGCTCAGGGTCGAAACCTTGAGCTTTTGTTTTTTAAGCAATTGCCTCATTAATATCTGGCAATCTGCCAAATCTCTTCAACGTGTTCATATGCGATTTAAAAGCAATTGCAAACGTTTCATTTTCGAGATAGGGTATTCCGAATTCCTCGGCAGTTTGTTTTACAATTGGAGCAATTGATGGGTAATGAACATGGCAAATCCGAGGGAACAAGTGATGCTCCACCTGATAGTTCAGTCCACCCAAATACCAAGTAAGGAATTTACTCCCCTTTGAAAAGTTTACAGTGGTATTCATCTGGTGAATGGCCCAGCAATTCTCAATATCACCTTTTTCATTTGGCAATGGATGCGTAGTGCCTTCCACTGTATGTGCCAATTGAAAAACTACTGTTAATATGATTCCCGCTGCGAAGTGCATTAGCATAAATCCGGTAAACACATACCAGAATGGAATTCCCACCATAAGCGGAATTGCAAATGAAATAAAGAAGTAGAAAAATTTGTCTATGATCATTCTTATAATAATGACAGTATTTTCTTTTTTGGAAGAAGGGTTGACACCGTTCTTGGTATATTTTGCAAACTGAATGAAATCCTTAAGCAAAGCCCAATAAATGGTGAGGATGCCGTAAAATAGAAATGCATATATATATTGCAATTTCTGAAATCCTTTTACTTTAGTATGTGGATTGAATCTAAGAACTAGTTTATCATCAATATCATCGTCCATGTATGCCACGTTGGTATAGGTATGATGTAATATATTGTGTTGTAACTTCCAGTTAAAAACAGACCCGCCTACAAAATTCAAAGTGTGACCCATTAAGTAATTAACCATTTTATTGGTTGAATAAGCACCATGGTTTGCATCGTGCATAATACTCATTCCAATACCCGATAAGCCCAACCCCATCAGCAACCACAAAAGGTTCATCACTAAAAAGGATGGTTGAACTAATATAATAATGAGAAAGGGAATTATGTAGGCAGCAAGAAGTGTGATAGTCTTAATCACCATTGTTGCATTCGCATTCTTTGAAATTTGATTTGTTGTAAAGTAATCGTCTACTCGTTTCTTTAAAGTACCAAAAAATAAAGACTTATCTCTATCTACGAACTTTACCTGACCTTTAATATTCATCTACCGATTTGTTTAACAATATGTTGCAAAATTACTGATTATTTTCTGATTTGCGAATTATATATCTAATATTCTGATATGCAGTCAATTACAATTATAATCGTACCGGGTTGTGGCATTTATTCGATTAATTGTTGAAAAATAAATTACCCTGAATTAGGATAACGATTAATTTGTTTATATGTTTGCAGCGTATATAAATAAGTTTTTTAACTGCTTATCGGTTTTTCATCCGAAATTTTAATGAGTGATTCAAGTACACTCTAGATTTGGAAACCCATCGGCACAAAAAAGGAGGTATAACAAGTAAAGTAGGTCTTCTAACAAAGTATTTATGTTGTTGATATAATAGCATTGATACAAGCCTCATCGCTGGCTAAGTGTGCGAAATCATTTTTTTAATTACTTTTTTAATTACTTTTATTATGAAATTATCATTCAAAAAATTTTTATTATTTGCTTTTGTTCTGGTGGAGATGTCGCTCTCCATGGTTATGGCAACTCCTGCCGAGCCGATTATCTGTGTTACTGAAGGTTCGGAATTCACTTTGATGAAACCGAAAATTACTATTTCTTTTACTATTGCCCGTAGGCGTGATTGTGATGGTTTTGGAATTTGTGATTTTACGATTGGTGCCTCGCTGAGAAGCGGCAACAAAGGAAACGGAGTTCTTTACCTCGATGATGCCTTACGAAATACTCTGGTGCTGGAAATTAACAAATCTACAGGCATTACTGTGGAGTGTTACAACAAGTACTTTAAGTCAGGCTCATATCTTATGGAAGATGACTTCCCGCTTCCTTCAGAAATCACAGGAGCACTTGAAGTATCCGGCACGAAAACAATTCCGGCCGGACGGCATAATGTGGTTGAGAGAAACGGAATAATTTATGTTTATTTTCCTGTAAAATAATTCTGAAATTATGAAAAGAATAACTCAGCTGGTGATATGTTGGATTTTTGTTTTTGTATCGGGCTGTACGCCGGTAGCCAAACTTTTTTATGGTGTAAAGCATCCCGATTATGAAACTGAATCTTCCATAAAACAATTTGCAAAGGATTTGGGTTTGCCTGAAGCCCCGTTGTATTCCCAAAATTTTGAATCCTGGGAATCCGGCAAGCTTTTGCATGCTCCCGATGTTTATGTTTTTAGTAAGGATGGCCGTTACATTCCTTACAAAGATTCACTTAAACCAAATTGTTCAGGACCGGCTGAGTTATTTCTTTCTTATCTTGACCCTACTACATCATATTTTTATTCTGATGAATTTTCACTCACTACTTTTTATTCAAAACTAAATACTCCCACTTGTATGCCGGCTACGATAGTTGAAAATGAGCAAGCTGACTTTTATATTTTTACCACATTCGCAAAATGGCAGGGAAAACATTTTTTAAAAAAAAAGACCCTTTTATGGCTCGATTCTTTGCAACAAAATAAAAACATTGTATACGAACTTATTTTGGTGAATACCGATTTACAAAACTGCTGGAACACTTCTCAAAAAGCACGTTTTGAAAAGAAAAAGAACTAGTTTACAGTTTCAATATTGTTGAAATAGTTTGAACTCTTGCCTGTGAATTTTGGAGTTTTGAATATTCATTTTGTATTTGTAAAAATTTCACGAATTTAGTTCAATTTATTTTTTCAAATTAATTATGAAATATTTTATATTTATTTATAATTTTTGCCTTTTAATTTTTTGTCATTCTTGTTTTGGTTCAGTTGTAAGCGATACCACACAAACAGCTATTAAAAAATTTTCTGCTAATTTGTCAACTTCCTTTTTGAATACGTCTAATTGGAAGGGATCTTCTTTCAGTAGTTTTTCCACTACTGTGAATTCTGACTTTTATTTGGCCACCACCACGGAAACAGCCAATTTGGTTTTTACAATCAAGTCTGATTTGGGATTCACTAAATTTATTGATTCAACATGGAGCAAACACGCCGACAAATTATATACACAATTTATCTGGAAAAAGAAGAAGAGTAAAATCGATCAGTCTTACGCAACCTCTGTGACTGCTCAATTGCTTAACAGTTATTTGTATAAATATGATGCAATACAGAAAAAAACATCTAAAACATTAACGGGCTCATTTTTTAATCCTTCAAATTTTGATGCAGGGTATGGAATCGGAATATCGTTCTGGAAAAAATCAATCTTTAATCTGTCAGTGGCTTCCGCCAGAATAAAAATTGATCCTGCAGAAAATGCTTCTGAAATCACTCCCGGCCTGCGATTGGGATCTGTGAAGCATGGAATTATTTTATTTGATTATGGATGTTCTGTTCAACTTCTGATTCTGAAAAGCTGGAAGGAAAAATTTGAAATCAATAGCTCAAGTAAAATTTTTATGGAAGGGTTTGAATTATCTCATCTTCATTTAGATATGTCGCATAAAATTAATTATTCTATTTGGAAGTGGCTGCAACTGAGGGCAGATATCAAAATGGTCTATGATCCTAATACTTCAATGAAAATGCAGTACCGCAATGAACTTTTGTTTGGTGTATTTTATGAAGCCTCTAAAAAGTTTGATTAATTCAACCTGTTTATTTGTTATAATGCTGAAAATCAATTTATTGATATTGTGTATCAGCTTTTCAATTTTTAAGGCCTTTCCCCTGCCTTTTTTTACCTTTGCCATTCTTAATCATCTTATGAATATCTCCTACAATTGGCTCGGGCGTTACATCGATTTTAATGGATCACCTGAAGAATTATCTAAATTATTAACCGCTTGTGGCCTCGAAGTTGAAAGTATAGAGCCATTTGAATCGGTTAAAGGAGGCCTGAAAGGGTTAGTGGTGGGGCATGTGCTCACCGCAGTGAAACATCCCAATGCCGACAAACTTACTGTAACAACAGTTGATGTTGGAAATGATACCGTATCCCAAATTGTTTGTGGTGCTCCCAATGTTGCCCACGGTCAAAAGGTAATTGTTGCTACTCCCGGAACACTTATTTATCCTCTTAAAGGGGAGCCCTTTGAAATTAAAAAATCGAAAATCAGAGGTGAAGTTTCGGAGGGAATGATTTGTGCCGAAGATGAGATTGGATTAGGTGAAAGCCATGAAGGAATTTTAATTCTTGATCCCGGTTCTGTACCGGGAATGGCTGCAAGTGATTATTTTAAAATCGAAAATGATTACACGTTAAGTATCGGCCTTACACCCAACCGCCCTGATGCCGCCTCACACATAGGAATGGCACGCGATTTACGAGCTGTTTTAAATACTCAGCAAATTGGCTCCGGACAACCAACTATAAACTTAAAATGGCCTGATATCAAGGCTTTCAGTGCGCCAAATACACCTCCAGTTATATCGGTGAAAATTGAAAGTGCTGCTTGTATCAGATATTCGGGTGTTCATATTAATAATATAAAAGTGGCACCTTCACCTGAATGGATGCAAAATTCCATTAAATCCATTGGACTCAAACCTATCAACAACATAGTTGATATCACCAACTTTGTGTTGTATGAATTTGGACAACCATTGCATGCTTTTGATGCTTCTAAAATTGCCAACAACGAAGTGATTGTTAAAAAACTTGCACCGGGAACACTTTTTACGACTCTGGATGGTGTTGAACGGAAATTGAATGGATCTGAATTAATGATATGCGATGCCAAAGGAGGAATGTGTATAGCCGGTGTTTTTGGAGGATTACATTCAGGTGTGAATACAGCTACTACTGAAGTATTTCTTGAAAGTGCATGTTTCGATTCAGTTTCTGTGAGAACAACATCTAAACATCACGGTTTGAAAACTGATGCATCCTTTCGATTTGAACGAGGAACTGATCCTAATATAACGGTAACTGCACTTCAAAGAGCCGCTCTTCTTATTCAGGAAATTGCGGGTGGAAAAATTACTTCTGCTGTTTTGGATTTGTATCCACATCCAGTTGCAGATTGGAAGGTGGAATTTTCTGTAACAAACTTCAAGAAACTTACAGGTGTTGATCTCGATGCAACTACCATAAAACAAATTTTATCCTGGCTCGACATAAAAGTTATTTCTGAAAATGGTGATCAGTTGCAATTAAATGTTCCCCCATATCGTGTAGATGTGATGCGTGAAGCAGATGTTGTTGAGGAAATTCTCCGAATTTATGGGTACGATAATATCCCACTTCCGGCAAAAATGAACTCTAGTTTGCCATTGATGCATTCGCCTCTACTTGAAAAAGTTAGAAATGATATAGCAAGTTACCTTGTATCAAATGGTTTCATGGAAGTGATGTCGAACTCACTCACCAGATCATCATTGTTTGATAGCAATTCAGAAAACTTTGCAAGAATAAAAAATCCTTTAAGTCAGGATCTTGATATCCTCCGGCCTAACATGTTGTATCCATTGCTGGATATAGCCATCTATAACCGCAATAGAAAAAGAAGTGACCTAAGTATTTTTGAATACGGCAAAACCTATCACAAATCCAGCGAAGGTTATACAGAACTAAATCATCTGGCACTTTTACTTACAGGATTCCGCACACCGTTACACTGGGAAAAGGATCAGCAAGCATACACTATTTTTTATTTGAAGTCGATAGTTAATAATTTATTGGTTGCTGCCGGATGTCGTGCTTCATTAAAATGGATGCCTGGTGAAAGTACAGAGCTTGAAATGCAACTCGTTTTAGGTTCAGGTAAGAAAGAAGTGGCTCACATCGGTTTGGTCCCACTCAAAACATTAAAGAAATTTGATCTTGATGGGGAAGTGTGGCATGCTGATATAAGGCTGGATGTTTTGGAACGTCTTTTATTAAAATCCAAAGTTGAAATACAGGAACCTCCAAAGTTTCCCGAGGTCCGTCGTGATCTCTCCATGCTTTTGGATAAATCAGTGCAATATCAATCGCTTGAAAATCTGGCTTTCGAAACGGAAAAGAAATTACTGCGTGATGTGAATCTCTTTGATGTTTTTGAAGGAGACAAAATTGGTAATGATAAAAAGTCTTATGCACTGAGTTTTGTTTTACGCGATGATGAAAAGACCCTCACTGATAAAGAAATCGATAAAGTAATGCAACGGCTGATGGAGAATTTTGAAGCTAAATTGGGTGCAGTGATTCGGAAAGGATAATCGGTATATTTTAATAATTTCATTTAATGCTTTTAGGATTTTGAAGCCTTAGCGCGGGCTCATATCCTGAATGCTTCGTTACTTTTCACACGGATTTTTCGGCTTTTAGTCAACATTTACAGGCTGTTTACAAAAATAAAGTCCTTTTAAGAACTGGCTGGAGTTAGATTGCCCCCCTGACTCTAACTTACCATTCAAACCCCTTAATTCAAATTTTATGAACAAAATCTACAATTTACAACTCAATTTATGGTTGCGAACGGTATCATTAATTATATTGATGATAGTTGTTTCAAAACAATCAAGTTTCGGTAGCCATGCAGCCGGTGCCGATTTAACTTATAAATGGATTTCCGGGAATACTTATGAGGTAACTGCGGCATTTTATCGCGACTGCGGTGGGATCGCGCAACCGTCAACAGTAACATTGGTTTATGGTTCTGCATCCTGTAATTTTAGTTCCACACAGGTACTTCCATTAATTAATAACGGACCTGTAATTACATATCCATGTAATTCGGTTCAAACAACTTGCACAGGTGGTTCAGTCCCGGGTATCCAACAATGGCTGTACAGGGCTAACGTTACACTGCCGTTTGCATGCACCGATTGGAAACTCAGTTATAATGTTGTCGCAAGAAATTGTGCAATTACTACCATTGTTCAACCTAGCCCATGCAATTCTTCAACTTCTTATGAACCTATTTATGTTGAAGCACTGTTAAACAATGTGGATGCTCCGGGAAATTCATCACCAACATTTTCCAATGTTCCTATTTCGTTTGTATGTCTTGGGCAGGATTTTAATTACAACCATGGTGTGATCGACATGAATGCCGATTCTCTTTCTTATTCATTAATCACTCCATTAACATCTTCAAGTTCCACTGTAACTTATCTTCCGGGATATTCTGCAACTGCACCAATTGCATCAAGCCCCTCATTCAGTATTAACTCAACCACCGGTGATTTATTTATGCATCCAACTGCTATACAAGTAAGTGTTGTAGCTGTAAAGGTTAATGAATATCGTAATGGGGTTTTGATAGGAAGTGTAATTCGTGATATGCAGATTTACAGCAGAAACTGTACTCCAAACCTGGTTCCCTTTGCAACAGGAATAAATGGAACTACAGATTTCACAGCATACGTTTGTCCGGGTACCAATTTATGTTTTAATGTAAACTCCGGAGATCCTAACCCCGGTCAAACTGTTGTTATGACGTGGAACAGTGGTATTCCTGCAGCTTCTTTCAATATTTCCGGTTCACCTTATCCAACCGGTCAATTTTGCTGGACTCCTCAACCTTCTGATGCACGTTCACAACCTTATACATTTACTGTTACCGTACGAGATGATGCATGTCCGTTGAACGGATTGCAAACTTATTCTTTTTCGATTTATGTTCCGGATGTAGACGCAACCGTTACATCTTCAGATTTTAACGGTTTTGGTGTGAGTTGTAACGGTGATTCTAATGGATCATTAACTGCTACTCCTACAGGAGGGATTTTACCTTTCAGCTATAGCTGGAATACGGTACCGATTCAAACAAATGACGTTGCTACCGGATTATCTGCAGGTACTTACGAGGTAACGGTGACTGATTCAAAGGGATGTTCAAATACTTTCTCAGGAACTATTACAGAACCTTCAGTGGTAGTTGCAAATATTTCTTCAAGTTCGGCTTCTACCTGCGGAAACGCAAACGGATCGGCTACAGTAAGCGGATCAGGGGGAGCAGGTTTTTACACTTATTTATGGAGTACAGGTCAAACAACTGCCTCCGTTACCGGAATAACGGCTGGAACCTACATTGCTACAGTTACAGATGTAAATGGTTGCAGTGATCAAACTTCAGTAACTATTGCTAATTCAGGGCAAGCATCTACAACAAATGTATCGGCATCAATCTGTCAGGGTGGAACATATACTTTACCTGATGGAAGTGTGGTGGCTATTGCTGACACCTACACAAATACGTTTGTTTCTTTAGCAGGCTGCGACAGTGTAATTATTACCACTTTATCAGTCAATACTGTGATCACTACTCAGGTACCGGCTTCATTTTGTAATGGTGATACGTATATGTTGCCCGATGGCATAGTAGTATCAACTGGTGGCGTGTATACGTCTACTCTTGTATCAGCATCCAATTGCGATAGCGTTGTAGTGACTACTTTAACAATCAATCCAATTTATGCATTTGTAGAAAATATTTCAATCTGTGAAGGATCATCATATGTGTTGCCTAACGGAGTGAGTGTAAGTGTTGATGGAAGCTACATTTCAGAATTGCTTTCTTTAAGTGGGTGTGATAGTGTTATAACATCAAATGTTACCGTAAATCCTGTTATTACAACTCAGGTAAGCGCTGCAATTTGTGATGGCGACTCTTATACTTTGCCTGATGGTTCTATGGTTTCAACCGGTGGAGTTTATAACACTTTATTGATGTCTACAGGAAACTGTGATAGCTTAGTTGTAACAACACTTAACGTAAATGCAATTTATAATTCAACCGAATTCGTAAGCATCTGCAGTGGTTCTTCTTATACTTTGCCGAATGGAATCATTGTGAGTATTGGAGGTTCATATCTGAGTGAATTATCAACTTCAGCAGGATGTGATAGTCTTATTACAATAGAGCTTTCTATAAATCCGGTAATTACCGAACAGGTATCATCGACAATCTGCGATGGCGGATCTTACACACTACCTGATGGCTCAGTGGTTTGGTCAGGAGGAGTTTATAATACTCTTTTAGTTTCAGCTACCGGATGTGATAGTCTTGTCGTAACAACGCTTTCAATAAACACAGTATATTCGACTTCAGAGAATGTTTCAATTTGTAGCGGAACAAGTTATACTTTGCCAAGTGGACAAGCAGTTACACAACCGGGAAGTTATTTCTCTACACTTACTTCCGTAGCCGGATGCGATAGCGTGATCACAACCAATGTATCATTTGTGAGCATTACTATTCCGGTTATCAGCGCAAACGGATCACTAACTATTTGTGAGGGTACCTCTATTACTTTTACTTCGACAGCTGCAGCTTACTACCAATGGATTCGAAACAACGTTGCTATTTCAGGAGCTAACGGACAATCGTATACGACAAGCAAAGGTGGAAACTATAAAGTTTCGGTTGTTACTGCTTGTGGTGTGAAGTATTCAAATAAACTGGTAGTCACAAAAAATCCAAAACCTGTTGTGTCGGTGTCGCCTTCCGGAACCAATACTATTTGTGCAAACGATAGTTTATTGTTGTCGGCAAATGTAAACGGCAACATCACTGTAAACTACCAATGGTACCGCAATGCTGTTGCAATTTCCGGAGCAACATCTTCCACTTTCTATGCCGTTAATTCGGGAAACTATAAAGTTATTGTTACTAATGTTGTGACAGGATGTTTTGGAATGTCGGCAGTAACCAAGGTGAATAAGCAATCATTCACTGCATCTATTACCCATGATATTCCTTTGGTGACTTGTTATGATGATATTACTTTTACATTGACCACATCGGCAGGTCTCGGAGCTACCTATATTTGGAGAATGAATGGGTTACCTATTCCCGGTGCAACAGGGCTGACACACGCTACAAAAACACCTGGTAAATATAATGTGTTGGTAACAAATGCAAACGGCTGTACCCGCCTTTCTAATTCATTTACAGTTATTATTGATTGTGATGATAAAAAGAAGCGAATACAAAATCCTATTACAGTGCAACCAAATCCTACTAATGGGCCTGTTGAAGTTGATGTGAAATACAATGCTGAAACAACTGTTAGTGCTGAATTACTTGATATAACCGGTAGAATGGTTATGTTGGTTCAAGAAAATGTTGTTTTAAATGGAGATGTAAAAATTAAATTCGACACCTCTGAACTTAATGCAGGAATTTACTTTGTTCGAATTGTTGAAAACGGACAACCTCGTGCAGTAAGGCTCATAGTACAGCAATAAAATACTTAACCAATAAAACGGCCGGCATTTTTAAAATGTCGGCCGTTTTGCATTTATGTTGCTGTTAAAAATCTTATTATTGAAAAATAGGGTTTATCCTTAGGGGAAACCCTAATGATTAATTTGACATATTTTGTGTTATAAAAGAAAATGCCATCATATATTATATGAAAATGCTCTATGCAAATTTTGATCTGGTTTTAAGTTAAATGAAAATCAAAATTCAGTTTTTCAACTACTACCTTTGGCTGATTCTGTTTATTTGTTGAAAACTTTATTTGGTTGATTGCTTTTGGTTGTTAAACATTACAATCAAATAAATTGAATCAAACTAAAAAACAGGTTTAAAAATAGTTTTTACATATTGAATTTCCCCCCGATTCTGTGTGAGTGTAGGTTTTGAGTAATTAGTATTAGTGCGAATACCGTTGCAATTAAATTGAATATGGCATACTATGGAATACGGGCAATCATACTTAATATATTATATAATGAATATGGGTAAAAAATTATTTGGATTAAGGATTTTAAATCTGGTCCTCTATTATCAATTAAAAATCTGTTAGTCAAGAGAGTATTTAGGTACTGTCTTATCCTTAAAGCTTGTGTCTCAATATTCATTTTACCATTACACTTGACGAAATCCTACCCATCTTTGAATGACCATGATTTATATGCCAAGCAAATTTCTATATTAATAAATCTAGTTTCGGTATATTACTGAACATTAATGAACAAAGTCAACTATTTTGTAAATTACTTATTTTTTAATCATCAAATCATAACTAAAACCCAAAAACTATGAAAAAACTATTTATTTATTGCAACGTAATTTTAATTATCAGCTCAGCTGAATTATGTTTTGAGGCAAACGCTCAAAGTATCAATTATGAATGCTTTACTTCGAGCCAAACCCTTCAACCTATTGTATTTGGAAATACCCCTAGTTGTAATGATTTTACAAACTATATTCCAAATTCTGCTTCACCGACTTTAACCTATAAATTAAGATACCACTTTTTTAATAACTCCGATCCTAATATTTCTGGACCATTTGATTTTACGGCCGATTGGCCCTTGATACAGGCACAAATTGCTCAGTTGAATAATACTCTCGCTAATTTACAACCTCCTACTTTACCAGTTACTCCCCCTGCTCCTCTCATTCCTAATAGCAAAATTCAATTTACTTTAGATCCATCATCCGTTTTTTATTACAAGGATCCATTAGCATGGCCAATGACAAGCGGTTCTTGTCAATCAATCTTGATGAATAATTATGGCTCATACAATGATCAAGAATTAGATGTATTTTTTTATTGGACTACAGCTGCAAATGGCGGGTGTGGTCCAAGTAATTATGTAAATATGATGAGTTTAGCAATTTCTAATGCACAAGATTTCTTTTCATGGGCAACTACACAAGTTTTACTGCATGAACTTGGCCATTCATTAGGTGCCTTGAATCATACATTTGTTCCTCAATTTGATGATGTTGCAGTTGATTTTAATTATGCTTGGGAAGAATGCAATTTCATCAATATATCGAATAATGTTATGGGATATAATAAATGTAGGGATTATATGAGTCCAAAGCAAATTGGCTATTGGCATTATCAAGCATATAGTGGTTCAACAACAAAATTTTTAACAGCATGTAACTATAATTCATCAAATAGTATTATTTTAAATTCTGATGAAACATGGATAACCACAAAAATTATTGGAGGTGATTTAATTGTTGAACCTGGCGTTACTCTTACAGTTAAATGTGGTGTTTTCATGCCTTTAAATGGAAAGGTAATTGTTAAGCCAAATGCACGTTTAATCATTGATGGAGGAGTATTTTCGAATGCATGCGGTGAATACTGGGAAGGAATTGAAGTATGGGGAAATAAAAATCAAAATCAATTCCCTTCAAACCATCCTTTATAGCAAGGGAAAGTTCAAATTATAAATGGAGGCTATATAGAACACGCAAATAATGCTGTAAGGTTATGGAAACCTGGTGACTATAATTCTTCAGGTGGAGTTCTAGTTTGTAATAATGCTGCATTTAGACAAAATAAAAGAGCTGTAGAATTTATTTCTTATCACAACACACATCCAACAAATGGCACCCCTTATCGAAATCTTTCAGGATTTCATAATGTTGAATTTTCTCTTGATGATATATTATATCGAATTAATTCACCATTTAATGCTCATGTTACATTGTGGGATGTTGAGGGTATTACATTTAGTGCATGTGGATTCTATAATTGGCAAGAAAATCTGACCTATTCAACTAACATCAATAAAGGAATATTAGCCATTAATGCTGGATTCAGAGTTTTTGGTTATTGCAATGTTACACCGCCGATAGGCACACCATGTGGACAGCAGAATTTAACTAGATCTGTTTTCCAAGGATTTAATATAGGTATTCATGCCACGAGTAGTGGTAGTGCTAATACTATTTCTATTGACCAGACTGATTTTAATACAAATGTAAAAGGTATAGAAGTTAATGGGATTAATAATTATGCTGTCACGAGATGTAATTTCAGTATTGGTGGTAGTAATAAATCAAACTTACCAATATACCAAGATGGATTGATGTCGATAAGTGCAAGTGGATATAGAATCGAAGAAAATATTTTTTCTCAAAGTGCTTTACCCACATCTCTAACAAGAGGACTTGAAATCTTAAATAGTGGTATTAGTTACAATGAATCATACAAAAACAGTTTTATTGACTTAACAATTTCACAAAACGCAGGTGGTGTGAATAGAAACGGCAATAATACATTCGAGGGATTTCAATTCTTGTGTAATAATCACCAAAACTCGGGAAATCATGACATTACCGTAACCAAATATAATATTCAATCTGGATTAGACGGCGTCAGATTGTTTCAAGGTGATCCCAATGGGTCTGTCTCAGCTGGAAATTTATTTTCTCAAACGGGACCGAATGCTGATAGCGATTTTTTGAATAATAGTTCGTGGCCAATATTATATTATCATAACGGTGGTTTATCCGAACCTTTATTTAAATCTTCTTCTGTACTTCCAACTGTTGCAATGGCTTCGAATAATTGCATATCACGCTTTAATAATTTTCCCAACAGGTTTCCATTAACCAATGAATATAAAGCTGAATTAGAGAATATAATTCAAATTTCAAAACTGGAATATTTAAATACCCTATATTCATATAATCAATTAATTGATGGAGGAAGCACATCAGCAGTTCTAACTGAAATAATGACAAGTTGGCCACAAGATGCATGGGAGCTTCGAAATTATTTGATGAGTTTTTCTCCTTATTTATCTATTGAAGCATTAGATGAAGCGGCACGATCTTTGTTATTACCAAATGCCATGCTTTTAGAGATATCATTAGCGAACCCTGATGCAAGTCGTAACGATGAATTTATAGCATTTTTACAAGACAAGCCAGATCCAATGTCTCATAATATGATAAATATGATTTCGACAAATTGGGAAATACTATCTCCAAGGACTGTTCTGGAATCTTCATTGGCATTAAATCATTCGAATTACAATATTGCAAGTGATTTGTTACTTTCGGATTTAAAGCTGGCAGAAGAAATAAATTACATTGCTATAAACAACATTTTGATATCGAATAATAGCATCAGTGATAATTTTCAATTAATTGATAATTACATATCATCAGGAGACTTTCAAAACTTAAATGATAAACTTGATTATTTAAGTACTAATTTTAATCTTGGAGAACATTTAACTCAAGATTTGATGCTTTTTGAAAATTATTCTCAACTTCTTCAAGATTTAAGTTCAGCAGCCAGAAGTATTGCTGAATTGGAAACAAACGAGATTGATGTCCTTAGAGAATACTCTTCACACAATTCAATTGATCTTTCTGTTTACGCTCAAAGTATTTTATGCTTTTTCTATGATGATTGTAAAGAATATAGCAATCTTTTAATTAACTCTGGATCAAGGTATGGTCAGAATACAAAAGAAAATCACATTTCATCTTTAAAGAAATTAATTATATCTCCAAATCCCTCAAATGAAATAGCGATAGCTACCATAAAATGCAATGAAATTCCACATGAACCTAAAATTCAAATTCGAGAACTCACCGGAAAAATACTGTTTAGTGAACAGATACAATCGTTAAATTTTGTGTTAGTAATTAATACATCTCAATTTTCAACTGGGATGTATATCATTGATTTAATAAATAATGACAACTTGATAGAATCAAATAAATTGGTAATACATCACTAAATAAATTAAAGACCTTCTAGAATCTAGGAGGTCTTTAATTTTTTTAACATATAGACTAGAATGAACAATAAACTTAATATAGTAAAAACTGTATCCTTGTTTCTTTTTACTAGCCAAATATCACATGCCCAACCCTTATCATTGGACCAGTCATTTACAATTAACTATAATTTTGATGTAGGAAAACATGCCTATGGGATTAGAGAAATTTCTACTGGAACTTTTTTTTGCTATGGGGAATTTGCTCCCTTTTCAAATCTAGATTTTAGAAATGGAATCATTTTTGATATTAATGGTGTTGTAGATACTGGTTTTGAGATTTCACCCGCAACAAACACTGTTATATCATATTCTTTTAAAACAATAGATAATAATTTATTTATACAGGATCTAGGTCAGGGATTTAGAATTGTGGATCTAAATGGAATCGATATCAATTTAACTTACCAATCAAATATTAATACATTTTTACCTACTTCATCATTTTTTCCTATTACCGAATCTTTTTATTCTTCTTCCCACTATTTAATCTCAGGATGCTTTCCAAATCCATGTACTTACCCTGCTGTAAATCCCACGACTAGCTTTTACTTGTATAGATTAGATCCTGATGGATTATTAGATACTAATTTTACCCACAACACCAACGGTCCTCCAAGTTATGTGAAAGGATTTGGGGACACAGTAGTTTATATATCCGGATCCTTCACAATGTATGACACTATTTTTACACCAAAACTTGCTAAAACCAATGTAAACGGAGATATAGATACGTCATTTAAAAGTAAATTTGTCTGGGGTGAAATTTATCCGGCATATTTACAAAATGATGGAAAACTAATTGTAACTGGAATCTTCAAAATTCAAGGTATTTCAGATACCTTAGGAATTATCAGATTACTATCAAATGGCGACATTGATACGACTTTCAATAACAATGCTGTTATTATTTCTCCCAATATAGGATTTGGATATAATACTATAATTGGAGCCGTATGCAAAACTTCTGATGATGGATTTTTAATTGGTGGAAGATTTTCTGTTTATGACGGTATTCAAAGAGGGAGTATCGTAAAAACCGATGAAAATGGTTTTATTGACATATCTTACTTAAACGGCTCTGGTTTTGATAGCCATCCGTACCCCACTCTTGGAATACCGCCTACAGTAAACAACATTCTTCTCGGTTCCGACAACAAATATTACATCACGGGGTGGTTCAATGGTTTCAATGGTCAATCTACTCAACCTGTCGTTAGATTAAATGCCTTACAATCCGGAGATTCTGAGGATATTTTAAATAGCTCAATTTCAATTTACCCTAATCCAGTATCAAATCTTTTAAATATTTCGATTGGCAATTATGCAATGTTAAAAAAGTTCAATTTTAGGCTTATTGATGTAATGGGCAATATCATAATGAATAATCAAATTAATGATCAACATACTACTATTGATATAAGCTCAATTACTAATGGAGTATATTTTGTTTCACTTAGAAGTGATTTGCATAATCATAATCAAGTAATAGTTAAGGCAAAATAAAAAATTTTCTTTTAGAGTATACTAACTATTGTACATTGATGAGTTGGTTCAAAAGAAAGACAAATTAAAGCTACCAAAACCGGAGTAAAGATTTGAAGAAGTCAAAATACTACCCCAAACACCAGGGGAATTGTTCGCTCGTATTTCTTTTGAAAAAATATTCGGTTGAATTACTTCACACTGGTGAGTGCCGATTTTTCGAAATGTTGTCAAAATAAAATGATTATTTCATTCAGTAACCCTTTACGATATGCGACAGCGTGTGCGATATGCGTATGATGGATTGAGTGGAGTAGATCGCAACGAATTTAAGATAGACTTTTTGTTGGGTGATGTGTCCATCTTTTTTTCAATAGAACTTCTGAATTGTTCTATTTTTTTCTATTACATATTATGGGTTCTATAAGTTATTAAAATCAATTTTGGATCTTAATAAATTTCTTCACACCGGAATTGCTATTATTATCCAGTCTGACAAAATATATGCCGGCGGGTAAATCGACAACATCAATCTTAATTGCATTCTTTCCGGATGAATTGTGAGAGTAAATTGATTTTACCAATTGGCCATATATATTAAATACTTCAATGAGGATAGGTTTTTCACTTTTTGCAATATCAGAAATAGTCAGGAATTGAGACACCGGGTTGGGTACACTAAAAATGAATCATAGTTCTCTGATGTTTCAGAAAGTGAAGTGGGAGAAACAATTCTGGTGATGGCGGTATTAGTGGTAATTGGAGCATTCCAATCAAAAAATATTTCTGCACTATTAGGAATGCTGTCTCCTCCTACCAAATTAGTATAAGGTTTCATTCTGTACCTTACATAGCCGTGACTTCCCGGTTCATTTGAGGTGCTATCGGGTAAATTAATGTTATTAAATTCGAATGATATTTTTCGAGTATTGGAAAGTGAATTGTATAATAAATTCATCGGGTGCGAATGTGCAACTATCTCAATTGTTTCAAGATCTAGTTTGCCGGTTATTAAATTGTCTATTCTAACATAAGATGCAGCTGCTGTTCCTGTGTTCTGGAAATTAATTATGTAATCTAGATATTGTATTGTTTGCAATTCTTGCGTTGTAATAGAATCCCGGTCCACAAGTATGTTGTTTGGATCATAGGATATACCTGGTGGTATTAGTGGATTAATGAATACAGTGGATGTGTCAAAATTATTGTTAAGATTAGCATCTCCAAGTAATGGCTCAATTGATGCGATATTATTAATGTTGACATTATTTACATTTGCAGGTAAATTTAATACTGCTATTAAAATTGCATTTTGAAATGGCATTAGAGGGCCTAAATTCCAAATAATTGAATCGCCTGAAACAAGTGTCGGCGGATTTGGTGAACTAACATAATTCATTAAGCTATCGAAGTTTAGTTTTACAACCGGATTGAGTGTTGTATTGCCAACGTTTGACAAGTTTAGTCGGAATGTGGTATTATTCCTAGGCCAAACCTGAGATCCGGAAATCGAAATTTTTAAATCATTTTGAATTCCAATTGGCTGAAGAGCAAAATTGTTCAATGAATCAATCAGTCCTAAGCCTGGAAAGTAAACACTTTGAATTATTGGTACTGAAGAAAAATAATTATTCAAATATAAGGTCGAGTCAATTGCTATTTTTACAGTATCTGTTTGCTGTGTTAATAAAATGTAACCACCATTATAGTATCCGAAAGTATAATTAGATGAATTTAGTTGATTTAATTTAACATGAGGCATCGAAGGTTCAAATGGATCCTTTATCAGGTTTGAATTTAGATCTGCGAATACTTCTCCGGTAATTCTATTTGCAAATGAATATAAATTTGAATTAAGAGTACTGTCAACCAAAATGTCATCAATAAACCATCCTGCTCTCCCTGCACCACCTGTATTATTTCCATCTAGCAAAACAAAACGAATTTTAACATCAGGTTGATTAGCTAACAAGGTAGTTACATCAAAAATTTCGCGTTTCCACATACTAAATTCCGGCGTCACATTTTGTCCGGGGAACCATTGTGAATAACTTGCCTCTGAGAATTTTGCACCTTGACTAACGAAATGTCCATGTGCTAAATAATCACAATTGTGATTCGGACCTCCCATATTATCTATCAATTTCATCCAAGTAGTTCCGCCATCTGTAGAAACCTCTATAATGCCACTATCGAAAAATTCAATTTTACATATCTGATTGAAATATAAATAAACATTGTTCAGTCCAATTGTCGAAAATGAAATGGTGGTGAGGATAGCCGAGTCGCCGGGAAGTGAAATACTTGCAGAATCACACTGCATCCCGCTTGCAGCAATTCGGGAATTAAGAACCCATTGAGAAGAACCACTCGATGAAATGACACTATCCGGATTTTCAAAATTCTCATGAAAAATTTGTCCTTTTACATTGGTCATAAATAGCAATGCAAGAATTAACATTAATAGTGTTTTCATTGTGGTAGGTTTTGGTAAAAGTAGGCAGGTTGTTGATATTAGGACGCAAATTAACCAATTTAGTTGCAGCAGCAGTTAAATCGGAAGAATGAATTACTTTAAATCAAACCGAAGTGAAATAAAATCAGATGAAAAGGAATTAGAAATTTAGAGTGTAAATACCAGGAGAAAAAACAAAAGCTACCACTACCACAGCCGTTGCTAAACTAGCCCCGATAGGAGGAAGCAGCCTGACTGCTAAATAAGTATTTGAAATTTTGATGAGTTATTTTGGTGTGAGTAACACTAGGTATAAAATGTATGCAGGATGCGACCGGATAGCGGGACAGGTGCTGCCATAGGACACCACAGCTTGGCTCCAACTAAAAAATTACTTTTTCCTCTTTCTTGTTTTGCTTTTTACCAGATCAAAAATGCGTTTTGCCTGTGTAAAAAATGGCATTTTATCGTCAACGCTTCGGTCGGTAAGTAGTTTGTGAAAGTACTCGCGCTGCAAGTCTTCAATTTTGATTGTGTTTTTCATGTGCTTGAACTAAATCTTTCATACGGACCCTACCATCGAAAGTTTCTAATAAACGCTGCGCGACAGGTTATTGTTATGAACTGTTTAAAACATCATTAGGTAGTTTTTTTTAGTCCTTACCGAATTTGTATCTTGCAATAGGTTTCTTTTAAGCCTCAACATTCATTAACATATTAATAATCAATAAAATATATATCAAAAATGGCCTTTGACATTGACATGATCGGCAAGGTTTACGCCGAATTTCCAGCCCGCATCATCGCTGCACGTGGCATTCTGGGAAAACCGTTAACGCTTACCGAGAAGATTCTTTATTCTCATTTAACAATAGGACAAGCAACTGCAGCCTTTGAAAGAGGGAAATCGTATGTCGATTTTAATCCCGATCGTGTTGCCATGCAGGATGCAACGGCACAAATGGCACTTTTACAATTCATGCAAGCCGGCCGCCCCAAGGTAGCTGTCCCATCAACCGTTCATTGCGATCATTTGATTCAGGCAAAAATTGGTGCTGTAGAGGATTTGCAAACTGCGAAAGATGTGAATAAGGAAGTTTATGATTTTCTGGCTTCGGTCTCTAATAAATATGGAATCGGTTTTTGGAAACCCGGTGCAGGAATTATTCATCAGGTAATTCTGGAGCAGTATGCTTTTCCGGGAGGTTTGATGATAGGTACTGATTCTCACACCGTTAACGCCGGTGGATTGGGTATGATTGCCATTGGTGTTGGTGGTGCCGATGCCTGCGATGTGATGGCAGGATTACCTTGGGAACTTAAATTTCCGAAGCTTATTGGAGTAAAATTGACCGGTAAACTTAGTGGGTGGACATCTGCAAAAGATGTGATTCTTAAAGTTGCCGGAATTCTTACCGTTAAAGGTGGAACCGGAGCTATTGTTGAATATTTTGGTGAGGGTGCCGATTCTCTTTCGTGTACCGGAAAAGGAACTATTTGTAACATGGGTGCCGAAATTGGTGCTACCACTTCGGTGTTTGGTTATGATATTAAGATGGCCGATTATCTTCGTTCAACCGCTCGTGCGGATGTTGCTGAAATGGCCGATAAAATTGCTGATCACTTGAAAGGTGATCCTGAAGTTTATGCAACCCCTGAAAAATATTTTGATCAGGTTATTGAAATTAATTTAAGCGAATTAGAGCCACACGTGAACGGTCCATTTACTCCGGATCTTGCTTGGCCTATTTCAAAATTTGCTGCTGCTGTAATAGAAAATAACTGGCCTGCTAAACTTGATGTTGGTTTGATTGGTTCTTGCACAAACTCCTCTTATGAAGATATAAGTCGCGCTGCATCAGTAGCCAAACAAGCAGTTGATAATGGTTTGGTGGCAAAATCTGAATTTACTATTACTCCCGGTTCTGAGCAAGTGCGATTTACTGTTGAGCGTGACGGGTATCTCGGAATTTTTGATAAAATGGGTGGTGTGGTTCTTGCAAATGCATGTGGTCCATGTATTGGTCAGTGGGCACGTCATAATTCCGAAAAAGGAGAAAAAAACTCTATCATCACCTCATTCAACAGAAATTTCTCTAAGCGTAATGATGGCAATCCAAATACACATGCGTTCGTTGCATCTCCCGAAATCGTTACTGCTCTTGCTATAGCAGGTGATTTAACTTTTAATCCGTTAACAGATTCTCTCACGAATGCCAAAGGCGAAAAAATAAAGCTCGACGAACCTAAGGGAATTGAATTACCTCTTAAAGGTTTTGATGTAGAAGATGCCGGCTTTCAGGCTCCTGCTTCCGATGGCAGTAAAGTTACTATTGAAGTAGATCCAGCATCTACACGGCTACAGTTACTCGATTCATTTAAACCTTGGGAAGGAACCAATTTGCATGATTTGAAATTACTTATTAAAGTAAGAGGCAAATGTACCACTGACCATATTTCAATGGCAGGTCCATGGCTTAAATACCGTGGGCATCTTGATAATATTTCCAACAACATGCTCATTGGTGCTCTGAATTTTTTTAATGATAAAACCGATTGTGTAAAAAATCAACTTACCGGTGAGTATGGTGCTGTTCCCGCAACACAACGTGCATACAAAGCTGCAGGGATAGGAAGTATAGTGGTGGGTGATGAAAATTATGGTGAAGGTTCTTCTCGTGAACACGCTGCAATGGAACCTCGATTCCTTGGTGTTCGTGCTGTGTTAGTTAAATCGTTTGCGCGTATTCACGAAACCAATCTTAAAAAACAGGGTATGCTTGGTTTAACCTTTGCGGATAAAGCTGATTACGAAAAAATTCAGGAAGATGATTCTATAGATATCATGGGACTAACTTCATTCGCACCTGGAATTCCACTTACACTTGTGCTGAATCATAAGGATGGATCCAAAGATGAAATATTAGTAAATCATACTTATAACGAAGGTCAGATTGAATGGTTCAAAGCGGGTTCAGCTTTGAACCTGATCAAGATGTCACTCAAAGAATCTTAATTTAATTGATGCAATTTTAAATCGTAGATGTGATAATATAATATTCGTCATTTAGAACCTGTTTTTAAAATATACTAATCACATTGTGACTGAAGGCACTGATTCAATAGTTCCAAATGCTGTTAAAGGCAATAAGAAAATCATCAACGCCTGGGCGATGTACGATTGGGCGAATTCAGTTTATTCGCTAACCATCACCACTGCCGTTTTTCCTATTTACTTTATGGAAGTTACATCACAAAGTGGAACGGACATAGTACATTTTTTAGGAAGAGATTTCAAAAACTCCGCGCTTTATTCTTATAGTTTATCGATTGCATTTCTTTTTATCGCATTGCTTTCACCACTTTTATCTGCTATAGCGGATGCAAGCGGAAGCAAAAAAGGATTTATGAAATTCTTCGCCTGGCTGGGAGGAATATCATGTGCCGGTTTATTCTTTTTTGACAGCACCAATTTATGGCTGGGAGTTTTATGTTTTATGCTGGCAAGTATTGGATATTCGGGAAGTATTGTTTTTTATAACTCTTACCTTCCCGAAATTGCTGAACCTAAAGATCAGGATCGGGTGAGTGCTAAAGGATATGCGCTTGGTTATATCGGTAGTTCAATATTGCTCGTATTAAATTTAATGATGATTATGAAGCCGGGGCTTTTTGGAATTCCCGAACTCACAACACTACCTGCACGAATTTCGTTTCTAATAGTTGGTATATGGTGGATTGGCTTTTCAGCATATACCTTTTATCACCTGCCATCAAATGTTTATCATAGGAAAAGAGAAGGGAAATATTTATTAAGAGGCTATCATGAACTGATAAAAGTCTGGAAGGAATTACGTAAATTGAAATACCTCACCAGGTTTTTGTTGTCATTTTTCTTTTATAATATGGGAGTGCAAACTGTGATGTATGTTGCCACAATATTTGGAGAAAAAGAAATTCGACTGGGAACAGCTGAATTAATTATCACGGTATTGATTATACAATTCGTAGCTATTGGTGGAGCATTCTTTTTTTCAATGTTGTCGTCTAAATTCGGAAATATCAAAGCGCTTATGCTGGCAATTTTTATTTGGGTAGGGATTTGTATTGGTGCCTATAATTTGTATGAGCCCAATTCATTTTATATTCTTGCATTTGTTGTGGGTCTGGTAATGGGAGGAATTCAATCGCTTAGCCGTAGTACCTATTCAAAAATGTTGCCTAAAACTCAGGATCATGCTTCATACTTCAGTTTTTATGACGTATGTGATAAAATTGGATTGGTTTTGGGAACTGCTTCATACGGTTTGATTGAAGAAATTACCGGCAGTATGCGGAATTCGGTTCTTGCGTTGATATTGTTTTTTGTGGTGGGATTATTCTTCCTGCTTCGAAGTATGGTATTGAAAAATACTGAAGAAGAAATGCAGACTGAAATTCAAAGTTAATGTTGATGGTGCGATTGGATAAAAGTTTATGAGTGAATTTTTAAATTCTTTAATATTTTAGAAGAAGTGATCGTAGATATTTTTATTCCTTGTTACATTGATCAGTTTTATCCCGGAACAGCTGCCAGCATGGTGAAAGTTCTGGAGAAGGTAGGATGTGGAGTAAATTATAATCCTGAACAAACCTGTTGTGGTTTACCCGCATTTCACGATGGATACCGCGACCATTGTAAAGATGTGGCAGAGAAGTTGATTTTTGAATTTCAAAACGAACGATATATTGTTTCACCGGGTGCATCTTGCGTAAGCATGGTAAAGAATTATTATCCCGATATGTTTCACAATTCATCATTGCATAATGAATATAAACAAGTGCAAAAATATTTTTTCGAATTATCCGACTTTCTGGTTAATGTAATGCATGTGACTGACGTTGGAGCACGCATGGTTGCGAAAGTTACTTACCTCGATAATTGCTGTGCATTGCGCGAATGCGGAATTCATGAAAGTCCACGTTTGTTATTGTCGAAAGTGAAAGGACTCAAGCTCCTGGAGATGAAAGAGAACGAAACCTGTTGTGGATGGGGTGGAACTTTCGCTACCCGCTTTGAGGATGTTGCCGTTAAGCTTGCTGAAAAAAAAGTGGAGCAAATTTTAAAAACAGGTGCTAATGTGGTAGTAAGCACCGACATGGGTTGTTTGATGCATCTTGAGGGGTATGTTAAAAAAAATGGTATTGATTTAAAGGTGATGCATTTGGCGGATGTGCTGGGGATGGGGTATGAGTAGGGGTGGTGGTGGTGGTGGTGGTGGTGGTGGTGGTTCGGCTCCGCTCACCATGACGGTCTCCGGTCTCGGCTTCGCTCGACCTGAGACGGATGTTCGCTGCGCTCAC
>Ga0105044_10001107_pt1 | contig 35369 bp, 28 predicted proteins | sample MAT01_FD_78092 | JGI IMG/M metagenome (GOLD analysis project Ga0105044, IMG submission 78092) | Freshwater microbial communities from Lake Fryxell liftoff mats and glacier meltwater in Antarctica - MAT-01 | ecosystem: Environmental > Aquatic > Freshwater > Ice > Liftoff microbial mat | place...
ATGGGAGCCAGGCCCCTCGATCAGCGTGCATCACCATACCGTGGTGGTGGAAACAGTTCAAGAAAGCAATCCTTTCGGTACACATTAAAAGTATGTCGAACCCTGCCCACGATCGATCGAACGCATGGCTACACTGGATAAGTGTTGCTCTGTGCGTTCTTACCTACGGACTTATCGTCTGGGGCGGTCACGTAAACACCACTCGTTCTGGGATGGCGTTTCCGGACTGGCCCACGTCGAACAACGTGTCTATGGTAACCTATCTCCCGTCGGAGTGGTTGTGGCAGCAAGATCGGTTTTGGGAACACGGACATCGATTGTTCGCAACTCTCGTGGGAATGGTAACCGTTGGATTGGTACTTCTCACGTTCCGCACTACACCTCGCGCACAACGATCAGGGTCTACGATCATCTTGCTTGATGGTATCGTCGTCCTCATCGTGGCAACAGCTATCGCCGGTTTGCAAAGCATGCCCACCGGTATCATGGAAGCAGTGATGGTGGGCCTTGCCGCCCTTCTCCTTACCTCGCTCGTTCGTGCATTCCGCGCAACGGCGCAGGCCCGCATTTTCTGGCTTGCGCAAGCCGCCTTCTTTGGCGTGTGCTTGCAAGGTTCGTTCGGTGGCTACACGGTTCGCAACAATCTTCCAGACTGGACATCAACAACGCATGGTATGCTTGCAGAAGCCTTCTTTGTGATTGCCATTGGCCTGGCCATGAGCACCTCGCGTGCATGGACGTCTGTCACGTCGCCTATGGAGGTGAAGGGTGGAAAGGCAGCAAGGAATGTAGTGATCGCAACATGGATCCTGACAATCGTGCAGTTCTTGTTGGGCGCTCTTACACGACACACAGATAGTTGGGGCGTTAGTGTTACATGGCCGGAGTGGGGACCTTCTGGTTTCCTTCCAACCGCGTCGGACATGGCCCACATGCAAGTGGTGATCCACTTCTTGCATCGCAGCACGGCCTATGTCGTTGCCGTAGCGGTGATCGCACAGTGGATCTTGATCATGCGTCAGCGTTCGCAATTCAAACGACTCGTCGTTCCTACGGCAATCTCGTCGGTGCTGGTGATCTGGCAAATCCTCTTAGGCGTGATGATTCTGTTCACGTTCCGCAACGAAGCCTACACAACGGCGCACGTTGCAACTGGTGTACTTCTCGTTGCCGTGAACACCCTGATCATGCTCACGATGCAGCACTACTATCGTCCAACGGCAGCGCACGGGAGGCTCGCGTATGAGTGAGCAGACCGTGGCAGCAACGATGCCGGCAACCGCCGGACTCGCCCGACAATACTATGAGCTCACGAAGCCCGGCATTTCGCAGATGGTTGCGTTGTCGACGCTAACGGGTTACTACCTAGCCATTCCAACGGCGCTCACCACGGCTGTTTCGTCTGGAGCTATGTGGTTGCATTTTGGCGCGACGATGCTGGGCACCATTGCGGTGTCCAGTGGAAGCTGCGTGATGAACCACATCGTTGAACGTGAGCACGATGGAAAGATGAAGCGCACGGCGTCGCGACCGATACCGGCGGGCATCATCAGTGTGCGTTCTGCAATGGTGTTTAGTATGGTGCTCACGATTGGTGGACTTGGGTTGTTGGCAACCGTCAACATGCTCACGCTTGCACTGGCAGTGATCACGTGGTTGTCGTATGTGGTGGTCTACACGCCAATGAAACGCAGATCATCGCTTGCCGTGATTGTTGGTGGTATTCCCGGCGCCTTGCCGTTTGTGGGTGGATGGACAGCCGTGCGTGGAACGATGGATGCACCAGCTATTGCACTCTTTGCAATTCTTTTCTTTTGGCAGTTGCCGCACTTCTATGCGTTGTCGTGGATGTATCGCGCAGACTATCGTGCCGGTGGCTTTGTGTTGCGTGCGATCGAAGACGACAGTGGTCGTACGCTTGGCATGCAAATGTTGATCACCAGTGTGCTCACGTGGGGAGCGGCCATCGTGCCTACACTCCTTGGCGTTACCGGATGGATGTATGGCGTTGGTGCCATGGTCCTAAGCGCATGGCTGACCGTTGAATGTGTGATGTTCTTCAGAAGTCACGATGCAAAGGCAGCACGGAGAGTGTTGCTCACGTCGTATGCCTTCTTGATGGGCGTGTTCGTGTTGATGTTTCTTGATAAGCAATGAACAGTATCAGTACCATTTCGGGCGACATATGTCTTCAACATTGAATCTGGCTCATGAGCCGGTGACGAAGATCCCCATGGGCAAGTTGGCCATGTGGGCCTTCCTTGCCTCGGAGCTCATGTTCTTCACGGGCTTCTTTGGTGCCTTCATTGTGTTGCGCAATAGCAACTACACGGTCTTCGGAGAGGGCAGTCATCACTTGAACGTGGCGATGGCGCTCACGAACACCTTCATTCTGATTGGCAGCTCGCTTACGATGGCGCTCTCGATCTTGAATCTTGAGAAGGGCAACGTCAAGAACTTCCGTCTCTTCTTGGGTTTGACGATTCTCGGTGGCTTCGGCTTCTTGATCGTGAAGTTCTTCGAATACAGTGGCAAATGGCATGACGGTTTGTTCCCCGGACAAGAGCATCACACGTTGTTCTTTTCGTTCTACTTCCTTATGACGGGCTTCCACGCGTTGCACGTTATCGGCGGAGTGATTCCGATGATCTACATGTGGCTCAAGGCGTTCACGAAAAGCGGATACAACTATCCGGTGAAAGTGGAAACGCTGGGACTGTATTGGCACTTTGTGGACTTGATGTGGATCTTCATTTTCCCGGCTCTCTACCTCATGATCCCGTATCACGCGGCAGCCGGCGCAGCGGTCCATCATTAAACAGAACAATTCCTTCACTCTTGCCTTAACCAGGAGTTCTTATGGGTCATGACCACGGCAATGTGATCAAGTCTTACATGCAAGTGTTCTACGCATTGGGAGTGCTCACACTTCTCACCGTAGGCGCGGCGAAGCTTCCATTCCCACACGAATGGGGAACGCCGGGCGACATCCTCCACGTTTCCATCGGAGTTCTGATTGCCGTTGTGAAGGTGATCGCCGTGATGTGGGTGTTTATGCATTTGAAATTCGACCATCCGATGCTTCGCTTCTTTGTGTACATCCCAGTATTCCTGTTCTGTGTGCTGACGTTCGCATTGAACTTCTTGGAGTCATGGGCCTACACGCGCTAACGCCCTTCTTCCTTGCCGCCGTCCTCATCCTTGTTCTTGGATGTGAGCGGAAGGCGGAGCAAGGCGGCATGGACGCGTCGAACACGACGGTGCAGCTGCGAGGTCCGTTGCGTGATGTACCTGGATTTCGTGGGATCGATGAGCAGGGCCAGACCTTCGAGGCCTCGTCGATGAAAGGTCGGTTCTGGTTGGCGTCGTTCTTCTTCACCTCGTGCGAGTCTGTGTGTCCGGCCTTAAACACCGTGCAGGCAGGACTGCAGAAGGAGTTCGGTTCGAAGATCAGATTCGTGTCCATCACCACTGATCCAGAGAACGATACGCAGGAACAACTTCATGCGTATGCAGAGCGGTTCGGAGCGCGGAAGGGAACGTGGGTGTTTGTTCGAATGTCGGCAGACAGCATGCGAGCGTTAGCCTTGCGGGGCTTTACGGTGATGGAGCCAACAGATCCATCGATGCACAGCACACGTTTCGTGTTGGTGGACGACAGTATGCGGATTCGAGATTATTTCGACAGCGCAGACTCTTCGGAAGTGGCGCGTTTGAAAACTGTTCTACGGGGACTCTAAACGTGGATGAATTGCCGGCACTGAATGCCATCTTGAATGCGATAAGCATCGTTCTCTTAACGGTTGGCTTGCAATTCATCAAGCGGCGGCAGATCGAACGGCATCGCATGACGATGATCATTGCCTTTTGTGTGTCGGTCTTGTTCTTGGTCTTCTACCTCTTGCACAAGTGGTGGTTGCACGAAACAACCGGATCGTGGAACACCACATTCAAGGGTCAAGGGGCGTGGCGGTTTGTCTACTTTGGGATTCTCATTTCGCATGTGATTCTGGCAGCAACGGTGCCGTTTTTGGCCAGCATCACGTTGTTTCGAGGGTTGAAAAGAATGGACGCGCGGCATAGGAAGATCGCCAAGATCACCTATCCCATTTGGCTCTATGTGTCGGTCACGGGTGTGTTGGTGTACTTCATGCTTTACCGGTGGTTCCTATGAAAACGAAATCAATGTTGTTGTGGCTGTTGCCGCTCTTGACGGTGACGAGTTCGGTGTTGCAGGCCTGTCCGAGCTGCTCCGATAATTTCACCAAGGGTTCGGCGAATGCTTCGGTGGGCGAATCCTACTCCATGAGCGTTTTGTTCATGCTTGTAGTGCCGATTTCCATCCTTTCTACCTTCATCGTGGTTATTGTGCGTAAGATGCGCGCACCTTCCCGTTGAATAGGTGGTCATCTTTTCGGATATTTGCGAGTCTTTTTTAAAAGGGTAGTGAATGTTCTCACGCCGATTCGACATGGGAGTGAAGGTTGGCGGGGCTGTTGCCGGAACGGTAGCGCTCTGCGTCTTCCTAATCGGGTATTTCGGAGTCCGCAATGACGTTGCTGATGTCGGCTACCGACCGCAGCAACCGGTTCCGTTTTCGCACAAAGTGCACGCAGGGTACACGCAGATTAGCTGTCAGTACTGTCATGCGGGCGTCGAGGTCTCCGGACACTCGCCCGTGCCGTCTGTACAGACCTGTATGAACTGCCACACTGTGGTGCTCAATGAGAGTCCAAAGTTGAAGCTCGTACGCGACAACTATGAAAAGGGGACTCCCATTGAGTGGGTGCGGATACACAAGTTGCCGGACTTTGCGCACTTCAACCACTCACGGCACATCCGTGCGCAGATCGACTGCAAGTCGTGCCATGGTCCCGTTGAAGAAATGGGAGTGGTGTCGCAATACAAGTCTCTCACTATGGGATGGTGCTTGGACTGCCACCGCAATCCGGAATCACGCATTGTTGGTGCCCGTCCTATCTCCGGAATCTTCACAGGGATGAAGATCGATCAGAAGAAGATGATGGACTCGACGTTCTTGTATAAGCCACTGCGTGCGGCGCAGATCGCAGCTGCACAACCGGTTGTTGTGCCTTCGTACGGATTTGGTCAAAGTCCCGTGCCTGCTCAGCAAGTACATGGCATTCCGCAGCCGAAGCTGGCGGGGGTTGGTCCCGAGAATTGCTCCTCGTGCCATTATTGATCGTCCGATTTCAACACTTGAACATCATCAACGAGGCTACCGTATGAAACTCTGGAAGAGCATCGATGAACTTGCGGAGACGCGCGATGGTGTGTCGGGAGAGTTCGTCGACGGCGTGACTGCCGCGCCTGTCTTCGATAGCAGTGTAAGCCGACGCGGCTTCATGGCCTTGGTGTCTGCATCGATGGCCCTTACTGCCGCTGCCTGTCGCAGGCCGGAACAGAAGCTTGTGCCAACGGTGAAGTCACATCAAAACTTCATTCCCGGACTACCGCAGTACTATGCTTCGGTCTATTCGCATCGTAACGTTGCCTATGGTTCGTTGATCAAGAGTCGCGAGGGACGTCCAATCAAGGTGAAGGGAAACGAACTCCATCCGAGCAACTGTGGAACGGCGAATGCAGAAATGCAAGCGTCGCTGCTGTCGTTGTACGATCCGGATCGTATGCGCCGTGCCCGCGTGAATTCTGCGCCAACATCCTATGAAAATGCCATCTCGAATCTTACAAAAGGTGTGACGGATGCGCAGGCGGCTGGCAAAAACGTGATCGTTTTTGTGGATGAGCATTGCTCTCCATCGTATGAGGCTCTCATGCGCGACGTCACCACGAATGTTCCGAATGTCTCGTTCGTCACGCTTCCCGCCATTGTCTGCGATCACCAAGCACGCGCGAACAAGGCCGTCCTTGGTATCGATGGTGAGCTTGTAGCCGATCTTGGAAAAGCAGAAGTGATTGTCAGTGTAGGGTCGGACTTCCTTGGAACGGACAAGCTGGCTTTGCATCACACGGGTCGATTCGCAGCCCGCCGTGCGCCAGAGCCTGGTTCGCCATCGATGAGTAAGGTAATCGTTGTTGAAGCCGCCTACTCTCTTACCGGTGCGAACGCAGATCAACGCATTGCCTTGCATCCTTCCCAGCATGATGCCTTTCTTGCCGTACTCGAACAACAAGTTGGCGCTGGTTCGTTGGTTGGATCAGATCTCGCTGGTGGTGCGGATGTCGCAACAACGAAGGCCGCGCGCGAAGCCGCTGCTGCGCTCATGTCTGCAAAGGGCAAGAGCATCGTCATGGTTGGTGATGCATGTTCGCCACGTGCGCATGCGATCGGCATCAACATCAACCAAGCCCTTGGAAATGTTGGTGTGGGACTTCCGCTCGACCCAGCGTGTGTGCTGCCGTACAGCGGCATAAAGGCCGATGCCATCGAATCAGCAGTTGCATCGATGGAATCCGGCAACGTGCATGTGGTGGTGTTCGACAATACAAATCCGGAATACTCTGCAGACCGACGTTTTCGCGCAGCACTTGCCAAAGTTCCTGTACGCGTTGCCTGCAACCTCTATGAAGATGAAACCTCAAAGAAGCTATGTGCTGTAAGTCTCCCGGCCACGCATTGGCTCGAATCCTGGGGTGATGCCGTGTGTTATGATGGCACGCTCTCGGTGCAGCAGCCAGCGATCGCTCCGTTGAACGAAGGCATGGCATCGTTCCAAGACACACTCATTGCAGTTGCGAAGCGTGTGAATTCCGCAGCATTCGGAGATGCAGTAACGTCGTATTACGACTATGTCGTTGCACGATGGACAGCCGCACTCACAGCTGCCGGTGCAGGTGAACGAGGATGGAGCAAAGTGTTGCAGGACGGAATCTTGAAGTCGGCAACACCAGTTGTTTCCACCGCGTCCATGAGCATTGGGAATGCATCCTCGCTTGCATCGGGAACTGCAACAAAGGGACGTGTGATTGTAACGGTTCCGTCGCTTGCCTTGTACGACGGAAAATATTCGAACAACGGTTGGTTGCAAGAACTTTCTGATCCTGTAACGAAAATCACATGGGACAACGTTGCGCTCATGAGTGCAAAGACGGCAGTGGCCCTTGGTGTTGCGTCCAGCACCGACCCGAAGGCCGTTGCAAAAGCAAATGAGTCGGTGATCACTGTCACAACAAAGCAAGGTGCCGTAGACCTCCCCGTATGGGTGCAGGTTGGTATGGCAGACGATGTGATCGTCACGCAGCTTGGATATGGCAAAACAGAAGGTGGCGCGGTACATGCAAACGTTGGTGCGAACACCTACGCACTCACCATGGCCGGTCACACAACATCGTATCAGCCTGTCGAAATCGCCGTAAAGAGTGGCGAGCGCCATCGCGTTGCGGTAACGCAGAACCATCATACGCTGGACGACGGACGTGGTGAACGTCAGGTTGTAAAGCAGCTCACATTGAATGATGTGAATGGTGGCAAGGTAGAAGATCTGCACGAGCACTTCCCACGCGAAGATGGAAGTAAGAACAACTCGAAGTCCAAGCCACTCAGTATTGTTTCGGAGTATGAGTACAAGGGACACCGTTGGGGCATGGTTATCGACATGTCTTCGTGCACCGGTTGTTCATCGTGCATCGTGGCATGTCAGAGCGAGAACAACATTCCGGTTGTAGGGAAGGATCAAGTGATGAAGGGTCGTGAAATGGCCTGGATTCGTTTGGACCGGTATTACACGGGCGACATGGAAAATCCGAACACGGTGGTAGAGCCGATGCTCTGTCAGCATTGCGAAAACGCACCGTGCGAGAATGTATGTCCGGTTGCAGCAACAACGCACAGTCCGGAAGGATTGAACGAGATGACGTACAACCGTTGCGTTGGTACGCGCTACTGCTCAAACAACTGTCCGTACAAGGTTCGTCGCTTCAACTTCCTCAACTACAACACAGATCAACGCACGCCGCTCGATCTTGCTTTCAATCCGGAAGTAACGGTGCGAATGCGCGGGATCATGGAGAAGTGTACGTTCTGTGTGCAGCGACTCAACGAGGCGAAGTGGCATGCAAAGGACAACGGACGTGCACGCGTGTTGGATGGCGAAGCGGTAACGGCATGCCAAGAAGCATGTCCGGCCGGCGCGATCATCTTTGGCGACATGAACGACCCATCGAGTCGTGTTTCAAAGGCGCGGGCCAGCGAGCGCGGCTTTACCGTTCTGGAAGAACTCAACGTACGTCCGAGCGTGATGTATTTGGCGAAGGTTCGGAACATCGATGGGTCTATGGCAGGTGAAGCTGCCGGTCATCACTCTTAATTCGATCACTGAGCACTCGGAACAAAGGATCATCACATGAAGGTGCAAGAACAGGCGCCGATACGCGAGCCGCTCGTACTAGGGAATCCCTCCCTACACGATATCACAGCGCGTATCGCTAGCATCGTCGAATCGAAGATCTCGATGAAATATCTGATGACCGTCGGTTTCACCGGCGCGTTAGCAGCGTGGGGGCTCTTTGCTCTCTACTACACGATCACCACTGGTATCGGTGTATGGGGTTTGAACAATCCTGTTGGTTGGGGATGGGACATCACGAACTTCGTGTTCTGGATCGGTATCGGTCACGCCGGCACGCTCATCTCTGCCATTCTCTTCCTCTTCCGTCAGAAATGGCGTACGGCTATTAATCGTTCGGCAGAGGCGATGACGATCTTCGCCGTGATCTGCGCCTTGACGATGGTGCTCTCGCACACCGGACGCCCATGGCTCTTCTATTGGCTCTTACCGTATCCGAATCAAATGAACATGTGGGTGAACTTCCGTTCACCGCTTGCATGGGATGTGTTCGCTGTGAATACGTATTTCACCGTGTCTGCGCTGTTCTGGTTTGTAGGTCTCATACCGGACCTTGCCACCTTGCGGAACTATGTGAAGAGCGATCTTGCAAGAAAGATCTACGGATTCTTGTCACTTGGTTGGACAGGCTCTACACGACACTGGCACCACTACGAGATTGCCTACATGATCTTGGCCGGTATCTCAACGCCGCTGGTGTTGTCTGTGCACTCTGTGGTTTCGTTCGACTTTACGGTTGGCATCATGCCCGGTTGGCACACGACAATCTTCCCGCCGTACTTCGTTGCCGGTGCTATTTTCTCTGGCTTTGCGATGGTGATGACGCTGTTGGTGATCGCACGTGAAGTGCTAGATCTCAAGCAATTCATCACGCTCAAGCATTTCGACAACATGAATAAGATCATGCTCGCAACGGGTATGATGGTTGGCTATGCCTACGGTATGGAATTCTTTATCGCTTGGTATTCCGGAAACCCCTACGAATCGTGGGTGTTCATGAACCGTCTGTTTGGTGACTATGCATGGGCATACTGGACCATGGTAACATGTAATGTGGTGTCGCCGCAGATATTCTGGTTCAAGAAGGCTCGACGAAATGTACCGCTCATGTTCGTGATCTCGATCTTCATCAACATCGGTATGTGGTTCGAGCGCTTTACGATCATTGCCACGTCGTTGCACCACGACTTCTTGCCTGCATCATGGGGCTACTACTCACCAACGTGGGTAGAAATCTCCATCTTCATCGGTACGTTCGGCGTCTTCCTTACGCTCTTCCTGCTCTTCTCGAAGTTCGTACCGGTGATCGCGATCGCGGAAATCAAAGGCATTATGCCTGGATCTCAACCATCCCATCATCATGAGCACGATCATGCCCCGCATGCGGCAGTAACAGAAGGAGCACACAGATGAGTATACCAGCAGGCGTTATTGGCGAATTTAAAGATGTGAACGTGATCATGACCGCGGCCCAGAAGATCAACGAAGCCGGATATCGGAAATGGGACATTCATACACCGTATCCAGTACACGGTCTTGATAAGGCCATGGGGATCAAGCGCTCCATCATCACCTACATCTCATTCTTGGGACTCTGTGGCGGACTCTCTACGGCACTTGGATTGCAATGGTGGACTGGTGCCGTTGACTATCCACTCAACATCGGCGGCAAGGGGTTGTTCGATTGGCAATTCTCCATTCCGGTTGACTTCGAATTGTCGATTCTCGGCACGGCCATCATGACGGTAGTCGGACTCTTCGGTCTGTGCCAACTACCAACCTGGTATAACCGCTACCAGAATGACGAAAGCTTCAAGAAGGCAACAGACGATACGTTCGTTGTGACGATCGACTCGGACGACGATCGGTATTCGGCGGAGCTGACGGCAACATTCTTGAGGGGTCTCGGTGCACAGAACGTGCATACCGTGACAGCATAACCATTGATCACTACGCAGAGATGGCGCAGAGCATGAGCGATACGAACAGAAAACTGCCGATCCTCTGGATCGTACTCGGAGCAGCGGCTTCGGTCTTCATCGTCCTGGTACTTTGGGGGAAGATCACATGGTTCAGTGATCAAGCGCCTATAGAGTTCCTACCGAACATGGACCACCAATTCAAGGCTATTCCGCAATCGGGAAGCAAGTTCTTCTCCGATGGCAGAACGCAGCGCGACCCCTTGGAGGGTACGGTGGCAAGGGGATCGACGGTGTATCCGCTTGGCATGGGTGACGTCGACAAGGCTGAGAGCTTCAACGTCAATCCCCGCCTCGAAAAGACAGAGTTCTTGATGTCGCGCGGACAGAATCGTTTCAATGTTTTCTGCTCGCCATGTCACGGCTACGATGCCAAAAGCAATTCGAAAGTTGTCGAGCGCGGTCCATGGCCTGGTATTCCGGATCTCACGCGTGAGCAATCCGCAGCGCTGTCGAACGCTCGCCTCTTCCACATCGTAAGCGCTGGACAGAATTTGATGCCGAGCTATGCAGATAAGATCTCACCAACAGATCGGTGGGCCATTGTCTACTACATGCGCACGCTACAAGGCGTAGAGGGAACAGACAGCTACGCTCCGGCAGTGGCTGCTTCAAATTCTTCCACCACGGGCTCTGCTCAATAAGGCAAGAAGGGACGCTCTATGTCACAATTGGTCAATCTTGGTTCCTCACCGCTGATCGGAAAGATCCAGCGCTATGGCATGATCCTTACGGTAGTCGGTGCGCTTGGTCTTGGCGCTGTCTATGCCGTTGGTGGGGGACTTCAGCGCATGATGGGAGACTACGTGTTGGGATTCTGGTACTTCGCAGGTATCAGCGTGACCATGATCTTCTTCTCAGCGCTCCAGTATCTTACGCGCGCCGGTTGGAGTTCCTCCATCCGGCGTATTGCAGAGAATTTCGCGGGTATGGTTCCCTTCATGTTGTTGGGATTTGTGCCAGTGATCATCAACACCTTCTCTCACTCTTCCATCTACGAGTGGACGCATGAGTCTGCACTCACAGATCCGATCTTGATCCACAAGGCGGGCTATTTGAACACGCAGTTCTTTTTGGTTCGTCTGGCGCTCTATGCCTTACTTTGGTTCGGGATGTATCGCGTGATTGTTGGTAATTCGATCAAGCAAGACAGTATGCCGGGTGATCATGCGCCAACGGAGAAGAACTGGAAACTCGCAGCGCCAATGGTGCTGATCTATGCACTCACTATCTCGTTCTGCTCATTTGACCTTCTCATGTCGCTCGAACCACACTGGTTCTCTACGATGTTTGGCGTGTACACGTTTGCCGGACATTTCGTTGCAGCGATCTCTGTGATCACACTGATGACCGTTGCCCTCTACCGCGCGGGTCACTTAAAAGGCTTCATTCGCGAAGAACATTTCCATGACCTTGGCAAGTTGATGTTTGCTTTCAGTGTGTTCTGGACGTACATCGCTTTCTCGCAGTACTTCATCATCTGGTATGCGAACCTTCCAGAAGAAACGATCTACTTTACGGCGCGCACGACCCATGGTTGGCAATACATGGGCATCGCCCTTGTGATCATGCACTTTGTAGTGCCGTTCATGGTGTTGCTCCGGCAGGACGTGAAGCGCAAGACGAACATCCTGGTTGCAGCGGCCATCATTATTTTGATCTCACATTACATCGACCTTGCGTGGATCATCTTGCCAGCAGTAGGTCATGTGAGCGGCTACGAAGGCATAATGTTCGGATGGCAGGAGCTTACCGGATGGATCTTCTTTGCAGGTCTGTTCATGATGCTTGCCGCCCGCAGCTACAAGAAGAATAGCGCACTCGCCGTGAATGATCCGGTGCTTGCCGAGTCGAAGGAATACTTGGTCTAACGACCCACCCATCGCAAACAACAACGGCCCTGTTCCAATTGGAACAGGGCCGTTTTCATGCTGAGGTTGCGGAGCGCAAAAGGACTATCCCCTTTTCGCCATGGCGTTGTAGACAATAGCAAGCGAAGCACCGGCTATTGCGCCCGAGGTGATGTCTGCGCCTATGCCGATCATGGCCGTCTGCAGCGGGTAATTCGCAAAGTACATGTACATGCTCGCATAAAAGACGGCATCGATGACCAACGTAAGAATGATCCCTGCAACTGCCGCGTTCTTCACAGTAATGGGTGCGGATCTATGCGTTAAGACGTGCAGGAGATACCAAGTGCCAATGATAGTTGGGATAAACCATAACACCATGCTCGGTTCTTGTCCCACCGGATGCATAACCGATGCAAACGGCGCATACGCTTCACGTTCCATGGAAGCAAGGAGAAATCCATGGAGTAGTCCATTCCACGCCCATTGAATCCCCGACGATATCACAATCGCCACGATGGCAGCCGTTAACTGCATAACCCCTCCGACATTTGTTAAAAAATCAACCGGCATCAACGGCAATTGTACTAACGGAAAGGCAAACGGCAATGCCGCAGAACATCGTATTTTTGTAGGCTAGTCAAACTTCTCACTCAACACCCAAGATTCCATGAATCAGCATCAGTTCGACCTTGTTGTAATCGGCTCTGGCCCCGGTGGCTATGTGTCGGCCATTCGCGCATCACAGCTTGGTTTGAAGGTCGCCTGTGTAGAGCGCGACCGTCTTGGAGGCGTTTGCTTGAACTGGGGTTGTATTCCTTCGAAGGCCCTACTCAAGAACGCCGAATACATGAACTTCCTGAAGCATGCAGACGAATACGGTTTTGGCATCAAGAACATCGAAATCGACTTTCCGAAAGTGATTGCACGCTCACGTGGCGTTGCAGACCGAATGAGCAACGGCGTTGCCTTCTTGTTCAAGAAGTACAAGGTCACACAGATCAAAGGCTGGGGTGCGTTGAAGAATGGCACTACCGTAGAAGTAAAGGATGAGAAGGGCACCGTGACCGACGTGATCACGGCCAAGAACATCGTTATCGCAACAGGTGCACGACCACGCCAGATCCCGGGCATCGAGGTAGATCGTGAGCGCGTACTCACGTCAACCGAGGCCATGTTGCAAGAGAAGAAGCCCGAAACCATGATCATCATGGGAGCTGGTGCTATCGGCATCGAATTCGCCTACTTCTACAATTCCTACGGTACGAAGGTCACGATCATCGAAATGATGAATCGTATCCTTCCAGTGGAAGATGAAGATGTGTCAAAGGAACTTGCTCGTAGCTACAGTAAGGAAGGCGTGACTCTGCTGACCGAAACGAAGGTGCTGAGCGCCAAGAAAAAGGGCAAGGGCGTCGAGGTGATCATCGAAAAGAAAGACGGTACGAAGGAGACACTAACAGCCGATGTGGCTCTTAACTCCATTGGCGTGCAGGGTAACATTGAGAATATTGGGATCGAGTCGGCAGGCGTCCTTGCCGAACGCGGATGGATCAAGATCAATAAGTATTGCCAGACGAATATTCCCAACATCTATGCCATCGGCGATATCGCCGGCGCACCATGGCTTGCCCACAAAGCCTCGGCAGAGGGCATCGTGGCAGCCGAACACATTGCCGGACATCACACGGACGGCGTAGACTATGCTAGCATTCCAGGTTGTACGTACTGTCAGCCCCAAGTTGCCAGCATCGGACTCACAGAAGCAAAGGCCAAAGAAGCCGGCTATGAGATTAAGGTGGGCAAGTTCCCATTTACGGCAAATGGCAAGGCACATGGTATTGGCAAAACACAAGGCTTCGTGAAGCTAATCTTTGATGCGAAGTATGGTGAAGTTCTTGGTGCTCACATGATCGGACCCGACGTCACCGAAATGATCGGAGAGATCGGAATGGTTCGCGCACTCGAAGGAACCGGCAAAACCATCTTCAAAACAATTCACGCACACCCAACGCTGTCGGAAGCCATCATGGAAGCTGCAGCAATGGCCTATGACGAATGCGTGAACTTCTAAATCCTTGTGAACATGAACGTTCAATTGTGGGGAACGATAGACTTTGAACAAGCATGGCATCGACAGCGCGAGCTGGTCGATGCCGTGTCGTTTCATGATGAACCCAACACCCTGGTTCTGTGCGAACATCCGAGCGTGATCACGCTTGGACGTGCGACCACGGCAGACGGCGTTCTTCTCTCCACACATGAACTCGCAGAACGCAACATCAAGTCGATCGCCATCGACCGAGGCGGCGAAGCGACGGTGCATTCGCCCGGACAGCTTGTTGGCTATCCGATCTTTCATCTCGAACGACTCAAGCCTGATCTTCATTGGTTTCTTCGCACCGTTGAGCAATGTATCATCGATGCGATTGCAGAGTTCGGACTGAAGGGCGGAAGGGTGGAAGGGCGCACCGGAGTGTGGATCGACGGAGAACGAAAGATCTGCGCCATTGGAATCCATTGTAAACGTTGGGTGATCTACCATGGGTTTGCTCTTAACGTGATAAACGACTTGTCCATCTTCGATGCAATAATACCGTGCGGAATCCGCGACGCCGGAGTGAGCTCCATGGCACGCGAACTTGGACTCGACGTGCCCATTCCTGCCGTTCAAGAATCGATCATCCGTGCATTTCAGGTCAACTTTGATAAGCCCTTATTTTGAGCAAAACGTGCTAAGTCGTTGAAAAACATTGAATTGAATCATGTCCTACGGCCTGTGGATAAGTATGTGGATACCCCTATCCCGCTTTGTGTCATGGCCTTACGGATTTGCCACAAAATTCCGTTTGACTAGTTCCGAGTGGGCATGTAAATTCGTAGAAGTTAGATGAAGCGGGAATAGCTCAGTTGGTAGAGCACAACCTTGCCAAGGTTGGGGTCGCGAGTTCGAGTCTCGTTTCCCGCTCGACGACGCAAGTCGTCACTTCCTCTTTATGCTGCATGCCTTGCCGTCTCATTCCCCCCTGATGGCGAGGCATTTTTTTTTGCGGTAACTTTCCAAGCGGAACAAGTACAATACAGCAACGAGATTCCGTCTGTACAGCACATGCACCGTTTACACTTGCAACAGCATCCAACCCTTCGGCTTACCTTTTTCAGTGCGATCATCACTTTGTGTTCGATCGTCACTGTTTTATGTGCAACACCACTACCCAAAGGGTTTCGCATTCTTCAATCGGATGCGAAGGCATTTGCCTTTACGTATGCGCCCGTGATCGAATCGTGGGAGAGTGTACAAGATGGTGGTGCAACAATCCGCCGACCAGTGATCGATCACGCCAGAGTGTTCCCTCGCCGCCTTACACCGTCCGAAACAGAGTGGATTGCATCGTATCAGATCACGGTGCCTGGTCCATCACATTTCACGTTCACACCACAGAAGAACCTTTCGGTTCGGTATGAGGGTGTTGGCGGTACGACGCATGTTGCGAGCATAGAGGTGGTCGTGGCAACAGACGACCATGGAACAATCCAACTCGCAGCGCCCATTTCGTCAAAGATCTTGTTCACGCCTTCCGTTGATGCACAGCCTGCAAATCGCGTGCGTGCATTTGAAACGCAGCAAGCTGTTGAGCGCATCGCCAATGGCTATCAAATCACCATTCAGCGTGATGGTGTGTACCGCATTAGCTCCGACGAACTACGTCGCAACGGCATCGCTACGGATGCTGCCGCGGCACGCAGCATCAAGATCTTCGGACGTGGCGGAACCGAACTTTCCGAGCGTATTGTACAGTTGGACTTCGAGGCCATGCATGAGCAGGCCATCACCGTTCGCACGAATACCGATGGTAGTGTTCGCGACGTGATCTTCTTTGGAGGCGGTCCGTCCGGGTTTATGGTCACGAGAGACTCCACTATTCGTCACTTCCTACATCACTACAGCAAAGTGAGTTCGTACGTGCTCACGGTAGGTGGCGTGGATGGAAGGCGCTCAGAGATCGTGCCTGCTCCTACGCGTCCGGTTGTCAACACTCCTTCAACAGCCGTCGGACATCTGATGTTTGAAGAAGAAGTGGTGAATCCGTATAACAGTGGTTCGGGTAGACGTTGGTTTGGCCGTTCCTTTGAAAACGGCGGGGCGATCACGATCAACACGTTATTGCCCGGACTCATACGCAGTGGCATTGTAGACTATGTGTTCAGCGTTGTGTCTCGCTACACCGAGCCGGGCACCATGACGATGACAGAGAACGGCCGGGCCGTTGCTCAGCTCGGACTTCAGCCCAACGGCTACTACATGGATGCCTATGTGTTGAGTACCACAGGGTCTATCGACGCGCAGTCTATCCCAGCAGACAACCGCAGTGTGTTGAAGTTCTCCTACAAGAGCAACGACAGAAGTTCAACGGCATTGCTCGACTTTTTCGAGATCCACTATCCTCGCAGCCTTGCCACCATCAATAACTCCTACGAATTCGCCACGGGCAAGGCGCTCTCGGGTATCACGCAGTACGATGTGAATGGCTTCTCGGGCGAGGCGTTTGGATATGACGTAACCGATCGGATCGACCCCGCACTCCTCGAGAACGTGGCCACCACGGGTGGCATGTTCAGTGTTCGATGTGATCTCAATGCCGGCTCGCGACGGTTGTATTATCTAAGCTCGAGTCCACAAGACGTTTCAATTAGCGCGATCCGGATTTCCAACCTCAGAGCAGATGCCCGCGATGTAGACCTCATTATCATCACGAACCTCGCATTGCAACGAAGTGCAGACAGCATGTTGGCCTACCGTGTAAAGAGTAGCGGGCTAACGGGCATGGTTGTGACCACCGACGAGATCTTCAACGAGTTCTCCTACGGCATGTTGGATCCTACGGCCATTCGAGACTTCCTTCAATTTGCCTTTACAAAGTGGACGCGAGCACCCAAGTATGTGCTCTTGTGGGGTGACGGACATTTCGACTACAAGAACCTCACCACGTCTGCCGTCAACTATGTGATACCGTATGAATCCGATGAACCGGATGGAAATACGAATGGGTTGTACACCAATTCCAAGGACGACTTCTTTACGCGGTTGGTTGGCGAAGATGCTATACCGGAGCTGGCGATCGGCCGGTTGCCGATCACGTCCGATGCTGTTGGAATGCAGATGATCGATAAGATCCGTGCGTATGAACAACAATCTGATCAGGGCGACTGGAGAACTCGGATCACGATGGTCGCAGACGACTCGCCCACGGGTGAAGGACAATTTCCTGATGGTTCATTGCACTTGAACCAAAGTGAGCGACTTGCCACACAGTATGTGCCTGAGACATTCCAAGACAAGAAGATCTATTTGGTTGAATATCCCACAGAGAACGTTGCCCGTGGACGACGAAAGCCGGGCGTGACGGACGACATGCTTTCCACGACGAATACCTCCGGCGAGCTCATGCTGAATTGGATCGGTCACGGCAATCCGCGCGTGTGGGCCCATGAGAACATCTTTGTGCGCGAGACCACCGTGCCGATGATGACCAACAATACAAAGAATTTCTTCTTGACGGCAGCCACGTGCGACTTTGCACGATTCGATCTGCCGGATAATCAATCCGGTGCTGAAGAACTCGTGCTGTCGAAGATTGGTGGTGCCATTGGCGTGTTCAGTGCGTCGCGCGTGGTACTCTCGCAAAGCAATGCAGAGATCAATCAGTACTTCTATGCCAACGTGTTCACGCGCAATGCCGACGGAAGATTCCCATTGTTAGGTGACGTGATGCTGCGCGTCAAGCAGCGGTATAATGACGACAATGCAGAGAAATTTCTCCTATTGGGCGATCCAACCATGCGTCTCTTGATCCCTGATCGGAATGTATCGATCGATACGATCAATCAGCAAGCGATGGGGGACTCCGTTGTCGTGAATCTTGAATCTAAAGCCACGGTTACTGTGAAAGGCTTCATCACGAAACTCGGATCGAAAGAGGTCGATACGTCGTTTGCCGGAGTGATCTCGATGTCGCTTTACGACAGTCAAGTGCAACTCACGGTTACCGATATTGATGGCACCGTCAATAATTTCACCAAGCTTGGCGCAGGACTCAATCGCAGTGCCTACAAAGTTGAGCACGGTCGATTCGAGGCAACCTTCGTCGTTCCAAAGGACATCGCGTTCTCGACATCGCGAGCAACGCTCTACGGATATGCAGCGTCGACGTCGGGCGACTATGCCATGGGCATGACGTCGAGAATTACCGTTGGTGGTGTGGCAGATGTAGAGTACGATGATTACGAAGGTCCGAAAATGTCGCTCTACGTGGACAGTCGACACTTCAAAAGTGGCGACCTCGTGCGCAGAAATCCAATCTTGATCGTAGACTTGAACGACAAAACAGGCGTGAACACAACGGGCGTTGGCATAGGACATAACCTCGAAGCTATGTTCGATGACGGAAATGTAATCGAGAATCTCACGAATTCGTTTACAACATCGCTCGACAATAGTGGGGCTGGTACAGCGGTGAAGCAGATCTTTGGTCTCGCACCTGGGCTCCATACCGTCCGAGTTCGGGCTTGGGACGTTCTCAACTACTATTCGGAGCAAGAGACCCTCTTCCGAATCGAATCTTCTACCGACGCGGCAATCGGTGAGGATTTCATGAACTATCCCAATCCGTTCTATACTTCAACGCTTATCACGTTCAAGCACAATCAGCCACAGCCGTTCGATGCTCAGGTTCGGATCTTCACCGTTCATGGAGACATGGTCTATGACTCCAACCTGCAGATCGAAGAGCTTCAAACGGCCACGATCCCATGGAATGCCCGCACGAATGACGGCCGGTCGTTATCTTCCGGTGTCTACCTTTGTGTGATTAGAATGACCGGGTCCGACGGCTCAACTGCCATTATTAGTGGCAGTATGACCCTCATTCGCTAAATTTGAATTCTACTACGCTTCACGAGGAACTCTATGATGTTGATGAAAAGGGGCGCGGCGGTTGCGACTTTCATGGTTGTAAGCGCTGCGTGCATGTACGGCCAAGCCGGCGGTTCGGCTGTTCCTTTTCTCTTGATCGCACCTGATGCGCGCGCAAGCGGTATGGGCGACGTCGGTACGGCCATTGCAGATAATGCCAATGCCGTGTATTGGAATACAGGGGGATTGGGCTTCCAATCCTCTCGTCAGATCTCGTTGGCTTTTTCGAAATGGCTTCCGCAATTCAATGCAGACCTGTTCTATTCCTACGGTACCTATTCCGACTATGTAGACGCCATCGATGGTACGATAGCAGGAACGATTACCTACATGAACCTTGGTGAGTTCACTCGGACAGCCGAGGATGGAAGTCAGCTTGGCAAGTTCCGTTCAAATGAATTCTGCATCGGTCTCTCTTACGGCACCCTCGTATCGGACGATGTTGGTATGGGAATGCAATTGAAATACATTCAGTCGAACCTTGCCCCTGCAGGTATCGGTCAGGCAGGCGCGGGAGTCGGTATCTCTGCAGCGTTCGATATCGGCTTGCTTTGGAAGCCAGAGAAACTCACCTTTTTTGGAGAGAACCTCGACAACACCTTCAGCTTAGGCGTGAACCTGCAAAACGTCGGTCCTAAAATGACGTACCTGAACGAATCGGATCCGCTGCCAACAACTCTGCGCGTTGGCGTTGCGTTCAAGATCGTCGAAGATGAATACAACGATCTTACGATCACCTCCGATTTCTCCAAGCTTCTCGTAAAGCGAGACTCCCTAGGATCCGATCCGATCCCTACTTCGTTTCTCACCTCGTGGGGTGTGGGCGGACCGCAGATCGGTGTTGGTATGGAGTACATCTACGATCGTATCGTTGCCCTCCGAGGCGGCTACTTTAGCGAGCCAAAGGCGGCAGGGAATCGTCGGTTCTTTACGATGGGCGCCGGTGTGAAGTACGATCTCTTCGCCGTGGACTTCTCTTACATTCTCACCATCGAAGACAATCACCCCTTGGCCAACACTCTGCGATTCTCGCTCTTGGTCGACTGGGGTCAGCTTAAGTAATCTCCCGACGCTCTCGACGTCGTTTCAAGTATCGCCAACCGAAGTATCCAATCAACGTCGTCACGATCAATATCGTGACGACGTTTCCGTATGTGGCTAGAATGCCCTCTACGGAACGCCAGTTCGCTCCAAGTTGCTTGCCCAAGAGTACCATGATACTGTTCCACACTGCCGCACTCAGAAGGCAGTAAAGGGTGGTACGGAGGAATGGCATTTTTGTGATACCGGCCGCAAAGGAGATCACGGCACGGGTACCCGACAAGAATCTATTTGCTACGATGATCAACCCGTGATACCGATTGAACAACCCTTCCACCTTCAACAGTAACTCCACGGTGAGAAACGGAACCCGCTTCGATTCGATGAGGGCCGTACCGTACCGTCTCCCAATCCAATAGGCCGTGGCAAATCCAGCAACGCTTCCGAGGGTGGCCGTGCCGATCATGGTCGTCATGCCTACAGTCCCAAGTCCAACGAGCGTTCCAAGGAACACCAAAATCACGTCGCTAGGCGACGGGGGGAAGAGGTTCTCGATATAGGCCACCAGGAACGTGACAATGATCACGCCCCAAACAGGAAGGCCTTGAAGGTAGACTACGATTGATTCAAGCATTGCGTCGTAAGTTGCGTTTTCAATTTGATATTCATGGAGTCTCGATGAAACCCTTCCTCAACGAACAGTACCACGATTTCACAAAGCCGGCGATAGCTGCGAAACAACGTGCGGCGGTTGACGCCGTACGTGCGAAGTTCGGAAAAGAATATCCCAATATCATCAATGGAAAAAAGATTCGTACGACGGCCAAGACCGTGAGCTCCAATCCTGCCGATCCGTCTGAGACGATTGGCGTGTTCCAAAAGTCTGGGAAGGATGATGCAGAGAAGGCCATGCGTTCTGCACTCAAAGCTTTCGAGACGTGGAAAGATGTGCCGGTGGCCAAGCGTGCCGCCTACTTGTTCAAGGCCGCAAATGTTATGCGCCGCCGTCGTCTCGAGATCAACGCGTGGATGATTTCTGAGGTTGGCAAGAATTACATTGAAGCAGATGCCGACACGTGTGAAGCCATCGACTTCCTCGATTATTATGGTCGCGAAGCACTTCGGTATGCAGAGCCACAACCCATCGTTGCCCAGCCTGGCGAGAAGAACGAAGTGTTCTACATCCCGCTTGGCGTTGGTGTGATCGTTCCACCCTGGAACTTCCCGTTTGCCATTCTTGCGGGCATGTCTGCCGCGGCCATTGTCTGCGGTAACTCTATCGTCTTGAAGCCATCGAGTGATTCACCGATGATGGGCTGGCTCTTCAATGAGATCATGGAAGAAGTTGGCTTGCCTGCGGGTGTGTTGAACTTCCTTGTTGCAAGTGGCGCAGAAGCAGGCGACTATCTTGTTGGTCATCCAAAGACGCGCTTTATCTCGTTCACGGGTTCTATGGAAGTTGGTCTTCATGTGAACCAACTTGCAGCAACGCCGCAGCCAGGACAGATATGGATCAAACGCGTTGTAGCAGAGATGGGTGGCAAGGACGCCATCGTTGTTGATAAGGAATGCAATGTAGACGAAGCCGTTGCCGGTGTTGCTGCAGCAGCGTTCGGATTCCAAGGACAGAAATGCTCTGCGTGTTCACGTGCGATCGTCGATCAAGCTGTGTATGATGAATTCGTGACCAAACTCAAAGTAGTGATGGATGAATACAAGATCGGTGAACCGAAAGACGATGGTCGCGTTGGACCGGTTGTAAGTGCACGTGCAGAAAAGACCATCCTCAAGTACATTGAGATCGGAAAGAAGGAAGGCAAACTCCTTGTTGGTGGCAAAAAAGTGAAGGGCAAGCCGGGATACTTCATCGAACCAACCGTGTTCGTGAACGTCAAGCCCACGGCACGACTGATGCAAGAGGAAATCTTTGGACCAGTACTTGCAGTGTGCAAGGCAAAGGACTTCGATCATGCCCTGCAGATCGCAAACAACACCATCTATGGACTCACGGGTGCCGTGTACACGCGAAACGCAAAGAAACTTGCACGCGCTCAACGCGAGTATCACTGCGGCAATTTGTATTTGAACCGGAAGTGTACGGGCGCCATGGTAGGCGCACATCCCTTTGGTGGATTCAATATGTCCGGCACCGACTCCAAAGCAGGTGGTAGGGACTATCTAGGACTATTCCTCCAATCCAAGACCGTTGCACGGAAGATCTAGCGCATGAGAATGAACGTCGTACTGCTGCTCGTAACTATGGTTGCGAGCAGCGCTGCGTTTGCACAGAAAGTAACCTTGTTCGATGGTGTTTGGGTTCGGTCGGACATGATCGATGAGCTCAAGTCAACACGATCGGTCCGTGCCTCCTTACAAACCCTTGCAGAACCTTCACTGCCACTTGCAATAGTGATCGGTGTGCAGGCCGATTCCATTCGGTCGTGCATGGTGGCTCGGTCGTTCAACGATAGCGCGAGCAAGATCCTTCCATACATCAGCATTCCTGGCTTTGGAAATCGATACCTATTGGACGATCGATGGGTGATTGCGTCGGATTCGCTGAACGGACAGTACATCGCCTTGTACGACAAAGCAAATGTTGTCGAAAAACCATTTGTGTATGCGCGCATTCCTACGAAGAATCGATCGTTGTCGTTTGTGTTGCAACGCATCGTCAACATCGCCGTGTTAGAAGGGCGTTGGATAGACTCCACCGGAGATGAGTACCGATTCTTTGCAGATCAGCATGCAGAATGGCCGGCGGGAACATTCCAATATAGCCTCATGATACAGCCACGTGCGAACCATCGTCTTCAGATTACTGGAGGCAAGATGTACACATGGGAATGCGATGGGTCGGTCCTGAAACTTTACGTCCCTTCCGACAAGGGTAGAAAGAGACGTACGACCATAAGACTGCAACGTCGTTAATCAGTCGTCTTCATGCGCGTGCTGCAGATACTCTTGATGCAGTTTGGTTTGGATCTGCGATGGAACAGAAACGTACTCAGCAAATAGCGCGGAAAAGGCAGCTCTTCCGGACGTCATGCTTCGTAACACTGTCGCATACTTGTCTACCTCCGCCAACGGCATGCGTGCTTTGAGTACCTGATAGTGTCCGTCGGAATCAATGCCCATGATCACGGCACGGCGCACCGGCAGATCGCTCATCACATCACCAACATGCTCTTCGGGCATGAGAACCTCGACGTCGTAGATCGGCTCTAAGAGTTGAGGATCCGCTTTGATAAAACAGTCTTTGAAGGCCATTCTTCCTGCTGTTCTGAACGCGGCTTCGTTGGAGTCTACGGCATGCATCTTGCCATCATATACGGTCACACGAACGTCGCGCACATACGAACCTGTAACAGGGCCCTCCGTCATTTTCTCCATCACACCTTTCATGATGGCAGGCAAGAATCGCTGTTCGATCACGCCTCCAACAATGGCATTGACAAAGACCAACTTGCCACCCCACGGAAGATCATGTTCTTCCGTAGCACGAACGGAAAGTCCGGCCGGCGTGCCAATGCCATCATACCACGGTTCAACACGCATGTGTACTTCGGCGAACTGACCTGCTCCGCCTGATTGTTTTTTGTGTCGGTAGGATCCTTCTACCACACGCTGAATGGTCTCTCTGTAGGGAACCTTTGGCGACTCGAAACTCACATCCAATTTGAATCGGTTGATCAACCGATGTTTCGCGGTTTGCAAATGCATCTCGCCCTGTCCGTGCAACAGCAATTGTTTGAGTTCCATGCTGTGCTCGATGATCAGCGTTGGGTCTTCTTCGTGTAAATGATGCAGAGCCAAACCGAGCTTGTCTTCTTCGCCTTTGCGGTTGCTCACAACGGAGACGCGAACTCGTGGGGCAGGGAATTGAATGGCGGGAAGGACCAGGTTGAGTCCTTTTTCATGCAGTGTGTTGTTCACGTGTGTGTTCTTGAGCTTGACCACCGCTCCAATGTCACCGGCTTGCAGTTCGGATACTTCCTGACGTTTCTTTCCATTCACAACGAAGAGCTGGCCGAGTCGTTCTGTTACGCCCGTCTGTTCATTCACGAGATCCATCCCGTGCGCTACGGTACCGGAGTAGACACGGAAGAACGACATGTCGCCAACGTTCGGCTCGCTTGCGGCCTTGAAAACAAAGATGCACGTCTTGCCGCTGGGGTCTGCTTTCAGCTCCGTGCCACCTTCTGTTTTCACGGCTGGCATCTCAACGGGGGCGGGAACAACAACGTCGATGAACGACATCAATCTACCTGCGCCCATGTTGTACTTGGCGCTTGTGCAGAAGAGCGGAAAGATCTGTCGTTGAATAATTGTCTTCGTGAGTCCGTGACGCATCTCGTCTTCATCCAGCTCTCCCTTTGCCAGGTAGTGCTCCATGAGCGACTCATCGTTCTCGGCAACAATCTCGATGAGTTCGTTATGGAGTTGTGCTGCGCGTTCCCGTTCTGAATCGGGGATGGGATGTTTCTCGGGTTTGCCTCCGCTCGGACCGAAGACGTATGCCGTCATCTTCAACACATCGATGATCGTATTGAAACGCGTGCCTTCGACCAAAGGATACTGCACCACCGTCACTTCTCTGCCAAAACGTTCCTTCGCTTGCTCAACGGTCCGCCAAAAATCGCTTTGATCGTGATCGACTTTGTTCACCGTAAAGATCACCGGTGTCTCGAATTGCTTGGTGTATCTCCAGATCGTTTCTGTTCCTACCTCCACACCATGGTGTGCATTGAGAACTAACAGTCCGGTATCGACAACGCGCAGGGCACTGATCACTTCGCCAACATAGTCGGCATAGCCCGGCGTGTCGATGATGTTGATCTTGTAGTTGCGCCATTCGGCGAACAGGGGAGTGCCAAAAACCGACGAGCTACGCTCTCGCTCGATATCATGATAGTCGCTGGCCGTGCTACCATCTTCGACGTTCCCTCGGCGTTGTATCTCGTTGGATTCGAACAGCATTGACTCGGCCAGCGTTGTTTTCCCTGACCCAGCGTGGCCAAGGACTGCAATGTTGCGGATATGGTGGGCATCATACGTTTTCATGACCTCTCCGTGTACTGTGTATGTCGGATGTGAACATACGAAAATTCGAATGCGATGGGTATGAGAACTGTCATAGGGTCATCCCCTTCCCGAAAACTGGAAAAAACCCTATCCGGATGGAGACTTGCATGGAATCCCCAGACCCCGTATCTTTGCCTTCCTGAATTGAAGCATATGGAGCTAATGAAGTGGTAAAAGAACTCAAACAGATCGAAACGATCACGAAGGCCGAAGCCTTCGAAATGCGTAAGGCTAAGGCCGGCGAACTCTCGCCAGAAATGCCTTCCTTCCGTCCGGGCGACACAGTGAAGATCGCTGTTCGTGTGATCGAAGGTGAAAAAGAGCGTATCCAGAATTTCCAAGGCGTCGTGATCGCACGTCGCGGCTCAGGAATGAATGAGACGTTCCGCGTACGCAAGATCTCGAATGGTGTTGGTGTAGAGCGGATCTTCCCGGTCCACTCACCAATCATCCAATCGATGACAGTCTTGAAGAGCGGTACGGTCCGTCGCGCGAAGCTCTACTACCTCCGAGGAATGTCGGAGAAGAAGATCCGTCAAAAACTGTCATAAGGCAGTTGTACACGTTGAAGCTACAGAAGGGGACTCGCGACATCGTGAGTCCCCTTTTTCGTTCTCTCCTTGTTTTTATGGAGGAGCTGATGATGTCTGAATCTCGCGAGCACTCATCGTTATGAGTGTAGACAGTATTCACGCCCACGTAGCGTGGGTGCAAAACGTGAGAGAGAAGCTTGCTGTTTCTATACAGTTCCCGATGAAGGACATCGAAAAACACGCGACGATGGGCGATGAGTCTGTCGACTTCTATCTCATGAAACGAGACCTGTAAGACAACATCATGAACACTGCCATCATCACCATCGGCGATGAATTATTGATCGGTCAGATCGTGAATTCGAATGCCGCCGTCATTGCAGCAGATTGCACGGCCATAGGTTGTACGATTGTTGCACAGTCGACGATCGGTGATGATGCGCAGTCGTTGATCGATGAGCTTGATCGCCTTCGCGTACACTCTTCGGTGCTCATACTTACAGGTGGCCTTGGTCCCACGCACGACGACATCACCAAAGCCGTCCTCACCAACTATTTCCACGACACACTCGTACAAGACAACGCATGGCTCGAACATCTGCGCGCATGGATGCTGATGCGCGGCAGAGAATTATCCGAACGCAATGCCCTTCAAGCAATGCTCCCGTCTACATGCATGACGCTCGCCAATCCGTTGGGCACTGCTCCAGGGATGCTCTTTGACCGAGACGGTATTGTGCTGATCTCGTTGCCGGGTGTGCCGGACGAGATGAAGGGCCTCATGCAACAACATGTGTTGCCGTACCTAGAACGAATGCTGGAGGTGCGGAACGATGCTTCGTGGGAGTATCGAACGCTGTATTCCACGGGCATACCAGAAGCGTATTTGGCAGATCGCATTGGCGACCCTACCGTCTTCCTCCATGGTTCCACCCTTGCCTTCCTTCCGAATGCGTATGGTGTTCGTATGCGCGTCGGAGCACAAGCGAGAGGTCACGATGAACGTGCATCAGAACTCGACCGCGTAGAGGCCTTCTTGCAAGAACGCGCAGGACGGTGGATCTATGGTTCCGGTCGCACATCGTTGTCGCAGCGCGTAGGAGAGCTCCTAAAGGAGCACGGTGGCACGGTGGCAGTTGCTGAGTCTTGCACCGGTGGTTTGCTTGGCGCAGCGTTGACGGACGTAGCCGGAAGCAGTGCCTACTTCGAAGGTGGAATACTCTCCTACAGCAACGATGTCAAAGTGCGCGAGTTGGGTGTTTCGGCGTCGGATATCGACAAACACGGCGCCGTCAGCGAAGCTGTTGCTCGACAAATGTGCGACGGTGTGCGTTCTCGTTTTGGTACCACCTATGGAATTGGGATCACGGGTGTTGCGGGGCCCGATGGTGGCACGGAAGAGAAGCCGGTTGGTACGGTGTGGATTGGCGTGGCTGGTCCCACAAAGACCGTCACGAAGTTGCACCGGTTTGGTCCTGATCGCCGCAATAACCGCGAACGTAGTGTTGCTGCAGCGCTGGCAATGCTCTGGCGACTGATGCAAGGAGGTGACGACAATGCATGAGCCGTTAATCCTGGCGATAGAAACATCGTGCGACGACACGGCTGCATCCGTCTTGCGCGGACTCGATGTACTGAGTAATGTGATCTCGTCGCAAGACATTCACGATCACTACGGTGGCATCGTTCCAGAACTTGCTTCTCGTGAACACGTGAAAGGAATTGCACCGATTGTGTTGGCCGCCTTGCAAGAAGCAGCTTGTACAACGTCTGATCTTGATGCTATTGCGGTGACGTATGGGCCTGGCTTGCCAGGATCGCTTATCGTTGGCTCGCATTTTGCAAAGGGACTTGCCTTGCGTCTAGGCATTCCCATTTTCCCCGTCCATCATATCGAAGCGCATTTATATTCCGGACATCTCGAGGATCCAACGCTTGAGTTCCCTGCGATTTGTTTGGTGGTGAGCGGCGGACACACGAGTATCGTGCTTCTTCGATCGTTGCAATCGTTCGCAGTTCTTGGTTCTACTCGCGACGATGCTGCCGGGGAGGCCTTTGATAAAGTGGCCAAGCTCGTTGGACTGGGATATCCCGGTGGACCACACGTAGACCGATTGGCAAAAGAGGGGAACCCTCTTGCGATCGAATTCCCGCGTGGACTCATGCACGACGGAACATTCAACTTCTCGTTCAGTGGACTGAAGACGTCGGTGCGCTACTACCTGCGCGATCATCCCGACGCGCCGATTCACGACGTGTGTGCATCCGTGCAACATGCAATTGTAGATGTACTCGTGAGCAAAACGCTCAAAGCCGCTCGTGAACACGATGTGCGAGCGATCGTCGTAGCCGGAGGGGTGAGTGCGAATTCGGAGCTACGTGCTCGGTTCGCAGAAGAGTGTTCAAAACGTCATATGCAATTCGTTGCGCCAAGACCGACGTATTGCGTAGATAATGCTGCGATGATCGGCTTCGTAGCTGCTCACCGCTATCGTGAAGGACATCGCCCCATGGACTATTCCTTCACGATACAGGCACATGCGTTGCGAGCGAGCGACTAGATGTTCTTGACCTCGTCAACAACACTTTTCACAACGTCTTCAACAGTCTTCATTGCATCGTCGATCGTTTCGCCAATGCGTTTCCCAACCTCATCACTCGATGCATTTAACGAAGGATAAAGAGGGAACTGACGGCAGAAGTGCTTGACGTCTTCCTTCACGGCAACGTAGACTTCGGGATTCCCAACGTTGGTCACAACACGATCTAGCAACTTGGCGATATGACGCATATCGTCTTCGTCCATTCCGCGCGATGTCATAGCCGCGGTTCCTAGTCGAATACCGGACGTTACCAACGGTGGCTGTGTATCGTTCGGCACTGCGTTCTTGTTGCAGGTGATGCCAGACGTATCCAAGGCAATCTCTGCGGCCTTGCCGGTAACGTTCTTATTGCGAAGATCGATGAGCATCAGGTGATTGTCCGTCCCGCCTGAGATAACGTTATAGTCCATCTTCATCATCTCGTCTGCAAAGGCCGCTGCGTTCTTGATTACCTGCGTTGTGTAGTCTCCGAATTCATCCGTCAGACACTCGCCAAAGGCAACGGCCTTGGCAGCGATTACGTGCATGAGCGGACCGCCCTGTATGCCGGGCATTACCCATGAATCGAGGAGTTCGCCCATTAACTTTATACGTCCGCTCTTGGGCGCAACCTGCCCGAATGGATTCTCGACGTTCTTGCCGAGCATGATCAAACCACCACGCGGACCTCGCAACGTTTTGTGCGTTGTGCTCGTGACCACATCACAGTACTGCACAGGACTCATGAGCCTACCCTTTGCGATCAATCCGGCTGGATGCGCAATATCTGCCATCAGAAACGCACCAACAGAATCTGCGATCTGCCGAAACGCCGCAAAGTCTATTTCACGTGAGTACGCCGAAGCTCCAACGGTGATCATCTTAGGCTTATGCTTCTTTGCAAGATCCTCGACGGCATTGAAATCGATGCGCTGTGTGTTTGGATCAAGACCATAGCCGATGAAGTTGTAGAACTTTCCGGAGAAGTTCACGGGCGAGCCATGTGTAAGGTGTCCACCTTGCGACAGGTCCATCCCCAACACCGTATCGCCGTGTTGCAGGTACGTGAAGTAGACGGCCATATTCGCGCTCGAGCCCGAATGCGGCTGCACGTTCGCATACTCTGCTCCGAACAATTGCTTCAACCGATCGATGGCCAATTGTTCAGCAACGTCTACCCACTCACATCCGCCGTAGTAGCGCTTTCCGGGATAGCCTTCGGCATACTTGTTGGTGAGGATGCTGCCTTGCGCTTCCATCACGGAGAGAGATGTGAAGTTCTCGCTTGCGATCAGTTCGATTTTGTCGCGCTGACGTTCGTATTCGCCCGCAAGGGAATGGTAGAGTTCTGGGTCGGTATGCTTTACTGATGAGTACATTCGTTCCTCACTTCACAAGTACAACGTTGCGCTGAACGATCTGACCGTTACTACGCAACCGTATGATATAGGAGCCACTGCCGAGTGTTGATGTTGACGTGATCAGCAGTGGAGCTGCCGCATTGAACGAGGATTCCGATACAATGCTTCCAACTTGATCGACGATTTCCATAGATACCATATGTCCGGTCCACTCCAGCGGAAGCGACACGGTCATCACATCATGAACAGGGTTCGGCATTACGGTGACCCCTGCTGTGAACAGCTCTTCTTGAACAGAGGTTACGAGTCCCACGCAAATGGTCTGGCCAGACTCTGCTTGCACAAAGCACGTAAGCCCGCCTTCGCCTTGTGGTCCACTACCAGGCCATGAAAGGGTCCAGAACGGCGTGCCGGCAGGGAAGTCCAGCACTGCATCAACAGCAGAGCTAAGAATAGTGAACTGCGGCATGCTATCGGGGTTGGCTTTGTGATACGTATCGTAATCGCCGTCCTTGGCAAGCGCCGCGATTAACGCCGTGCCCTGTAGGTAATTGGTTGGTACGGGATTCAGCCCAAGGTCTCCAGGACCAAATCCGCCTGGTATCGTACCCGCCGGTAGGTCGATGGCGGTACACGATCCGAGAAGTCGAATGAAAGGACTGAGCAGAATGGTGTCTTTACTGGCCGAATGGAACACGTAGGCCCACGCAGAGGACTTTCCGTTGGTGAGATTCATTCCCACGTCGATGGTCGTGGTGGCTACCGGCACACTTGCTTTGAAGGTGGCAACTCCAATTAGCTGAGCGTCCGCTGCGACCTTGGTGGCCGCCGCCAGTGCGGATGCCTGGCAGTCCTTTGGCAAATAAGGTGCAACAAGCTGCGAAAAAGCCGTCGAAGAGGCAAATGCCAGCAAAGCAAGGAACGAGAAAAGAACCTTCATGGGAAACCCTCGTTGAATAAGTGTTGAGCATCAAATCTACCGAAAATGGCGCCACCTCGTAACTTTGTAGCCTATGACAAAAAACGAATGGCTCGACGTCGCGCGTACGCTGATTGCTTCGCGCACAATGGACATCATTGAAGAGACAGACCTTGCTCCATCCGGGAAGGTCACGTATCAATTCTCAGCGCGCGGACACGAGCTTGCGCAGATCATTCTTGGTCGTGCGATGCGACAAGGACACGATGGTGCCACGGTGTACTACCGTTCACGTCCGTTCGTACTTGCCGCCGGCATGACCCTCGAAGAAGGCTTTGCGGGTCCACTTGCGCGAGTAGGAAGTAGGAGTGGCGGAAGGGACATTGGTGTGGTACACCACTTGCCCAATCGCAACGGTGTAACGGTGTTGCCGGCATCGGGAGATGTTGGCGCCCAATACACTCCGGCCATCGGGTGGGCACAGGCCATCAAGTATCGAACAACAGTCTTGAACGATGCATCATGGTCTGGCGCCATTGCCGTTGCACTCGGCGGCGATGGATCGGTTGCAACGAATGGATTCTGGGCTGCCCTTACAATTGCGACCACACAAAGGCTGCCATTGCTCTTCTTCATCGAAGACAATCAATTTGGTATTTCCGTACCTGCGTCGTTCCAGACTCCCGGCGGCAACATTGCTTCGAACCTTGCTTCCTTCGCAAACCTTCGCATTGTGGAAGTGGATGGTAGCAATCCGGACGAAGCAGATCGGATGATTTCGAAAACCATCGATCATGTGCGAGAGGGGCGCTCGCCGGCTCTGATGCGCGTGCGCGTACCGCGATTGTGCGGACATTCCGGTGCCGACAATCAGTCGTACAAAACCATTGAGCAACGCGACGACGAAGAGTCACGAGATCCACTCTTAAAGCTCAAGGACTTTTTTGAGCGCAAGAAATACATGTCTGCCGAACAATGGGACGAGTTCGTTGCTGCGATCGAGACCGACGTGCGAGCCGCGGCCGATGCTGCTGTTGCACAATTGGAGCCCGTACCTACCGATGCATTGAGTCATGTGTTCTACGATGGAAAGCCCGCGCTGCATGGCGGAATGATGAGCGACGGTATCGAACCACTCGCAGCTACAGGTGTGATGGAGGAGCAAGGCGGCAGGGTGAATTTGATCGAAGCCGTAAAGCGTACACTCGATTATGAACTCGCCAACAATCCTCGCGTCCTCGTGTTCGGCGAAGATGTCGGTGTCAAAGGTGGAGTGCATGGCGCCACCGTCGATCTGCAGATCAAGCACGGTGTAGACCGTGTGTTCGACACCTCGCTCAGCGAAGAAGGAATCATCGGTCGCGCCGTTGGAATGGCCATGGCCGGACTTGTTCCGGTACCAGAGATCCAATTCCGCAAGTACCTAGATCCGGCAACGGAACAGATCAACGACTGTGGCACACTGCGGTGGCGCACCAATGGAGAATTTGCAGCACCCATGGTGTTGAGAATCCCAGTGGGCTTCTCCAAGCGCACGGGCGATCCTTGGCATAGCGTGAGTGGCGAGGCCATCTTTGCGCACACGGTCGGATGGCGCGTGGCGATGCCGTCGAATGCACAAGATGCAGTGGGATTGTTACGAACGGCGCTTCGCGGAAACGACCCAACGTTCTTCCTCGAACATCGTGCGATTCAAGACACAATGCCTGGTCGTGGCGTCTATCCAGGAGATCAATACGTTCTACCGTTTGGCGTTGCAAACATCGTTCGCAGCGGCTCGCGTGCAACCATCGTGTGTTGGGGAGAAATGGTTCATCGTGCAAAGAGTGTGGTAGAGGCGATGAACGAAGACATCGAGATCATCGATCTTCGAACGATCGTGCCATGGGACCGCGAAACCGTTGTGGCAAGCGTGCGCAGAACGTCGCGGTGTATGGTGTTGCATGAAGACACAATCACGTGTGGCTTCGGTGCAGAAATCTCGGCCGAGATCATGAAGGAAGCATTCACGCATCTCGACGCACCAGTGTTGCGGCTTGCGACGCCCGATATGCCCATTCCGTACAACAAGGGCATGATGGACGTGGTGATTCCGAATGCAAACACGATTGAACAACAGCTTCGATCGTTGCTCGCATACTAACGTTGTGAAAAAACTCATTCTTCGGAAGGCCACACCTACTGCACTTGGCAGTGGTGTGTATCGCATTCCATATGCCGAAGAGTTAAATCCCGCGCAACTCGAGGCGGTGATGCACACAAGCGGACCAGCCCTCGTTCTTGCAGGTGCAGGCACGGGCAAAACACGTACCCTTGTGTATCGCGTTGCACGCCTCGTAGAAGACGGCATTCCGCCCGAGAGCATTCTCTTGCTCACCTTCACCCGAAAGTCTGCATCCGAAATGCTCCGTCGTGCAACGGCGTTACTCGACGGACGTTGCGAGCGCGTTGCAGGAGGCACGTTCCATTCGTTTGCGCATTCTATCCTCCGACGTTTTCCGTTCATCCTTCAGCCAAAGGTTGAGACAGGTGCGTCGGCATTCACGGTCATGGACCAGGCAGATGCAGAAGACGCGATGAATCTCGTGCGCGGAAAATTTGATGTAGCGGCATTGAAGAAACGTTTTCCACAGAAGCATATGTTGTACTCGATGTATTCTACTGCTGTGAATACGGCGCAAACACTGCACGACGTGATCGTACACCAGTATCCGCAATTCGTCGAAGAAGAGACTCGCATCGCGGCCGTGATCAGAGCGTATGGTGCATACAAGCATGAACATCAACTTGTGGACTACGACGATCTCTTGCTCTCGCTTTTAGCACTGACGAAGCACCAAGAGATCGGGCCAACTCTTCGGTCGGCATATCGTTTCGTGATGATCGATGAATACCAAGACACGAACGTTCTTCAACACTCCATCATCAAAGGCCTTGTTGGAGAAGAAGGGAATGTGATGGCCGTTGGCGACGATGCGCAAAGCATCTATTCGTTTCGAGGCGCTGATGTCCGCAACATTCATGCCTTTCCGGACGCGTACGAGAACACACGACTCATCCGACTCGAACACAACTATCGCAGCACGCAGCAAATCTTAAATGTGTGCAATGCGATTCTTCGAGATGCTCCAATGATGTTTGAAAAAGAGCTCTTTTCAGAACGTACGGATGGCGACGCTCCCATGCTCATCTCTTGTCAGAACGAGCGCCAGCAAAGCTCCTTCGTCGTGCAACAGATTTTGGAATTACACGAGCAAGGATTGCCGCTTCGGGAGATCAGTGTGCTGTTCCGTTCTGGATTTCTCTCGTTCGATCTCGAAATCGAACTTGGCAAGGCCAATATCCCATTTCGAAAATTCGGTGGCATGAAATTCACAGAAGCGGCACATGTGAAAGATCTGTTGGCGCTCCTACGCATCACCGTCAACCCGCGTGACGGCATTTCGTGGTTCCGCGCATTGTTGCTGTTGCAAGGTGTAGGGCAGAAGGTGGCAGGGTCTGTGATGGATCAACTCCTTGCCACCCTTGATCCATTCAATGCCTCGTCGATTGCCCTTACGGGAAAGGCACGAACGTCCGTTCACGAACTCTTGAGTGCGCTGAAACGAGCCGTGGAGGTTACGGCATGTGGAGACAGGGCGGCCGTGTTGGCGTCGTGGTACAAGCCTCTGCTTGAGCGTTCGTATGATGACCATGCAAAACGGTGGAAGGATATCGAAACAACGCTCTCGATCTGCGGTCGGTACAAGACCACAGAATCATTCTTGGAGGATGTTGCGCTTGACCCACCGCAGGAAGTGCTCGACAGCATTGCCCCGGACGACAAAGAGGATGAATTTGTGACCCTTTCCACCATTCACTCGGCCAAGGGCCTGGAGTGGAATTCGGTCTTTGTCATATGGGTAAACGAAGGGCGGATCCCTTCTGCACGCTCTGCAGAATCCGAGGCCACACTCGAAGAGGAGCGTCGGTTGCTATATGTGGCAGGTACCCGGGCCAAGGAACGCCTGTTCTTGACGTATCCTGCGGTGATGTTCGAATGGGAACATTCCGACGTTTTAGGCAAGCCCAGCAGGTTCCTAGAACCTGTTTCTGAGGAGATATGCCCCAAGTATCTCCTAACGGAAGGTTAAAAAACGGTAAAATCCGCTATCTTGGGGGTTGGAATAGTGGAACAATCCTTGATGATGCCTCCAACATTGCATGATCTCTCGACGGTGTTAACCGGTTCGGTTACAGACCGCGTGAGTCACGACTCCATCCGCAAGAGTCGCATGCGCGCAACAACGATCCTGATGCTCACGGATGCACTTGCCATGAGCGCCGCGATCTTTGGCGTGATAGGGGTGCGTGCGCTCTCTAGTCCCGATACCATCCCACTTGCCTCCTACATACCCGTTATCATTGCCGTAATGGTGATGAATGCCATTGTATCTGCATGGAGAGGCATTTACCCCGGCTATGGCATGTGCGCCATTGCCGAACTCCGTACTACGTTTTACTCGCTCACGAGTGTGTTCGCTGCCGTTATCATGGTGTCGTTCTTTACCCGCGGCGTTTTGCCCTACTCGCGATCGATCTTGTTCATGGCATGGCTTTTGGGTTTACCGGTTCTCGCCGGCTCGCGCATGCTTGTTCGCAGGTGGCTCTCTCACAAGCCTTGGTATGGCATCCCCGTATTGATCGTTGGAGAGAACTCCCTTGCCAAGCGCATTGTAG
>Ga0105044_10001111_pt1 | contig 35301 bp, 31 predicted proteins | sample MAT01_FD_78092 | JGI IMG/M metagenome (GOLD analysis project Ga0105044, IMG submission 78092) | Freshwater microbial communities from Lake Fryxell liftoff mats and glacier meltwater in Antarctica - MAT-01 | ecosystem: Environmental > Aquatic > Freshwater > Ice > Liftoff microbial mat | place...
GCGCGAACCCAGTGTCATCGAGGACGATCACCACGACATTCGGTGCTTCGGGCCGATAGGGGAGCGGCGAAGGAGCCGATGTGGACTCGACGGTGGTGAGCCCGATCATGGGCGGCGCGCCTGGGCTCGCCATCAGCCCGCGCGCCGAGCGGAAGAAATCACCAATTGGTACATTCTGACGATGGTACTTGGGGGCAGGCGGCGCGGCGCTGGCCGAACGGCCGACGAAGCCCTTCCGGGTTGCTCCCTAAGGTGACCCCGTGAACACCCCGCGCGCCATCGACCCGCGCGTCACGCGCCGGCGGCTGTTGCAGGTGGGGCTGGTTACGGCGACCACCGCCTGGATGTCGGGCTGTTCCAACTCTGGGGAGGCGGACGATGGGTCGACCACGGCTGTGTCGGACCGCTCCGCGAGATCGGTAATCCCCGAACCGGCGGGCCTGGTTCGTACCTCGTGGTCCACTGACCCGCAGGCATTCGGCGCGTACAGCTTCCTTGCCGTCGGATCCGATCCGTCGATGCGCGACGACCTACGCCGTCCCATCGATCGACGGATCTACGTCGCCGGCGAGGCCACCGATGCGACCAGCCCCTCCACGGTCCACGGAGCCTTGGAGGCGGGCCGGGGTGCGGCACTCGCCATCGACGACGACAGCGATGGGGCCGAGATGATCGTCGTCGTGGGGGCCGGGGCGGCTGGGGCCAGGGCTGCGTCGTTGTTGACCGAGCGCGGCCACGAGGTCGTCGTGGTGGAAGCACGCGATCGGATCGGTGGACGCACCGACACGGTCCAGCCCGAGGGCTGGGCCATCCCGGTGGAGCGCGGCGCCAACTGGGTGCACGACGTGGACGCGTCGGACCTTGCAGACCAACTCGATCGCCTGGGTGTGGCCACCGATCCCTTCGCCTACGACGCTCTGATCCTCGGCCGAGACGGTGGGCGGGCCAATGGTGACGAGGGCGCTGACGCTTCTGGCGCGATCGAACGGGCCGAGGAGTGGGCCAGCGCCCGCGACCCGGACCGCTCGCTCGCCACTGCGCTCGCGGACTCCGGTGAAGGCGACGGAGTGGATCCAGAAGTGCTCAACCAGCAACTCCGCTCCGAGATCGCCACCGAGTACGGAGCCGATGCCGGCGAGCTCTCGGCGTGGTGGGGTCGGTCCGAGGGCACCGAGGGCGACGATCTGTTGGTGACCGGAGGGTACGGCGCCCTGGTCGCGGCGGAGCTCGACCGGGTCGACGTGCGCCTCAACGCGGTGGTGTCGACGGTCGCTCTTGCGGAAGACGGTGTCACCATCACCCTGGCCGACGGCACGTCGATCGCCGCCGACCGCGTCGTTGTGACCGTTCCGTTGGGCGTCCTCAAGGCGGGGTCCATCGAGTTCGACCCACCGCTGCCCGACCGGCACGCGGCTGCCATCGACGCCATTGGCATGGGGCTGCTCGACAAGGTCTGGCTTCGATGGGAGGAGCCGTGGTGGAGCGAGGAGGCCGACCAGTGGAACCTCGTCGCGGACTCGGACGAACCCTACGTCGAGTGGTTCAACCTCCTCCCGCATACCGGCGAGCCGGTGCTGCTCGGGCTCATCGGTGGTCAGCTGGCTCGGGAGTGGGCCGAGCGATCCGACGCGGAGGTGGTGGCCGCGTCGATGCGGACCCTCCAGGCCTTCGCCGACGCTGGCTGGTAGCCGCGCCACGACGATGGCGGGGCTGTTGGCGCTCTTGGCGGTTAGTGCTCGTCGTAGTGGTCGCCGTGAGCGGCATGGCGGTGCCCATCATGGACGTAGTCGACGTGATCGCCGTGGGCCACCGTCTCGTGGCCGCAGTCGGCACCGTGGGTGTGGTCTGCGTGCTCCTCGGCTGCCGCGTGAGGAGCGTCGCTGCACTCGTCCCAGTGACCGTCGTGCCTGTGGTGGGCATGACCATCGTGTAGGTAGTCGACATGGTCGCCGTGGGCCACCGAGGCGTGGCCGCAGTCGGGACCGTGCGCATGATCGTGGTCTTCGTGGGTGAGGTGGTCAGTGGTGCTCATGGCTGGTCTCTTCCTTTGCATGGATGATGGCATCGAGCACGATGTGCCCGATGTGGTCGTCGTCGAGGCGGTAGGTGACCTCGCGGCCTCGACGCTCGGACGCGACGACCTGCGCTCCTCTCAGCACCCGGAGGTGCTGAGACACAAGCGGCTGGCTGGTGTGGAGTGCTTCGGTCAGCTCGTGGACGCACCGGGGCTCGGTGTGGAGTTGTAGTGCGATGGCGAGACGAAGAGGATGAGCCAATGCTTTGAGCAGCGCGGCGGCAGCCTCAAGGTCTGTCGGTGTCGGCTCCTCGGTCACATGCAGACATTGCCATATAGCTATGCATTTGGCAAGTTCGTGGACCTCGGCAGTGACCGCCAGTGCTGGGTCTTGAACTGAGGCCGCTCAGGATCAGGGCGCAGGCCGCAGAGCCGAGGCGGCTGCGAGGAGGTCGGTGTGCAGGGTCATGCCCGGCGTGAGGCAGCGGCGCGTGGCCGGGTCGACCACCGCCGAGTGGCCCTCGCGGAACCTTATGTCCACCTTGCCATCCACCCGGAGGGTCAGCGTGTGGCTGATCTGCCCGGTGCAATCGATCAGGTGCACCTGCTCCAGCCAGGCCTCGTCCGTGCTCATCGGATCACGTCCACCCGGCCGGAGCGCGTGCCCGCCAGGAGGTGCTCCCCGAGCCCGTCCCAGGCGAGCGCCGTCACGTCGCCAACGACGTGAACCTCCGCTTCGGCGGCGTCGACCTCGACGTTCCAGCAGGTCACCGGTGCCTGGTGGCGTTCGGCGGCATCGCCACCAAGCGCCACGAGCGGCCGCCATGGATGCGGTGCCACCGCGGTGATTCGCTGGCACGGGAGCGCGTGGCGTGGGGGCAGGGGCGCATCTTCAGGGTCGGGTCCCGCTGCCCAAATCGTGGCCTCGTCACCGCCGGCCACGACAGCCTCGGCGCGGCCTGGGAGCCACGCAATGGTGCCGACGGCATCGGGCCAGCCCGAGACCTCGGTCTCGTCGCCCGTTCGTCCGTCGATGAGGCGCACCTCCCCCCGCAGGTCGCCGAACGCGATCCAGGGACCCGCGGGATCGGTGGCCACCGCGATGACCGCACCGGCTGAGGCATCGCGACGCCGAATCGGCTCATCGGTCGCAGGATCGACCCACGAGACGCCGCCGGCCCCACCCACGATCAGTGGAGCGATCGGGTTGTCCTCGTGCCACGCCGCCACCCGGATCCGCCTCGACGGCGGCAGCCCGACGCAACGGTTTCCTCGCAGGTCGATCACCACCAGGCCGGCGGCCTGGGAGATGATGGCTAACTGTTGGCGGCCCGGAGCCCAGGCCAACGAGCGAACCCGGCTGCCCATTTCTATCTTGGTGCCATGCCCCTGGCCGGCGTGGAGGCGGACGGTGCCCTGGGCATCGGCGCTGGCGACGAGCCCGAGCACCGGATCCACAGCGAGGGCCACCACCGCGGCCTTGTGGTGGTGGTCGTCACAGGACCAGCACCCGTCGAGCGCCACGCGACAGATCCGGCCGTCATCGATGCCGACCACGGCTGCATCGGCCAGCGGGTCCCAGATCAACGAAGTAACCGATCCTCCGAGGTCGACGCTCATGCGACCCGGGCGGCGTACAGACCCGCACGCAGCTCCGCCGCTGGGGGCAGACGACCGATCAGCTCGATGACCGATGACGACTGAGTGCCGAGGGGTTCTCCGTCGTCGAGCTCGACCGAGGTGCGGACCCCTTGGGCCAGCCACGTGCGCCGGTGTCCGGCTACCGCGAAACGGCCGCGCCAGCGCAGGAGATGGTTGGCCGAGCGATCCTGCACGTCGTCGATCCACCGCTCCAGGGCGCGCTGGTCCAGGAGCCCATCCACGCCCATCGAGACCCGACGGAGTGGTTGCTCCTCGCCGACTGGCCCGATGATCTGGTCCTCGGGGCGGCCGTGCAGAACGGCGGCCTGGCGGCGCAAGTCGAACCCGGGCAGGCCAAGGATCCGCGCCGGGAGGGGATCGGCATCCCGGCGGGGATCGTCGATCTGCACCTGGCGGGTGCCGCACATCGCCCACAACGCCCACGCCGTCTGCTGCTCTGCCACGGGGACCAGTCGGTCGAGCCGGTTGACCACGACCAGGTCCGCCATGGCGACCGCATCGAGGTCCAACCCCTCGAGTCCGCCGGTGGGGTGGGTGGGGAGCGCGGTGCCGGCCGCAAGGCCATCGACCACGGTGACGAGTGCCTGGATCCGCATCAAGGCACGGAGTCGCGGGGTCCGAAGGAACGTCTGGGCAATCACAGCCAGGTCACTGCCGCCTACCGCTTCGATCACGACGTGGGTCGGCCGGACCCGTCGATTCAAGAGGTCATCGAGGGCTTCGCTCAGGTCGGTCCGCACCGCACAGCAGGCGCAGCCCTTCGTTGCGTGAAGGATCTCGGCTTCGACGGGCACGACTTCGAACCGAGGCTGCATCGGTCGCCCGTCGAGGTGGGCCGACCCGGCCGCGGCCTCGTGGCGGTGGTCGAGCGGCCCATCGCACAGCAGGATCGCGCCTTCGGGGAGCGCGGGGAGGAGCCGGTCCACGAGCGCGGTCTTCCCGGCCCCCCATCGGCCGCTGATGACCGTGACCGGAATCTGGCCGCTCACCGGAGGCGCACGCCCTTGCGGCGCAATTCCGCGATGACCGAGTCGATGCCACGAACGTCGATGACCTTCATGCCCCGGGTGCTGACCGTGAGCGTGATCCAGCGTCGTTCGCTGGGAACCCAATAGCGCTTCCGTGCGATGTTGGGGGTCCACCGCCGTCGGGTGTGCCGGTTGGAGTGTGACACGGCGTTGCCGAACGACGGCTTCTTGCCGGTGACCTGGCACACGTTGCTCATGGGGAATCCTCCTGGTGGAGCTCCCACTCGGGGAGCAGATCGGGGTACGCGGCCCACACCGCCGGGCCGGCGTCGAGCTCAGCCTCGGTCAACAGGCATCGGTCAAGGCGCTGGGTGAGTTCGAGCTGGTCGACGTCGACGCCGATGACCACCAGCTCGATGCGCCGGTCGCCCCAGGTCGGGTCCCAGGTGGCCAGGACCTCGGCTCGCACCTCTGGGTCCTCGAGGTCGTCAGGGGTGGCGCCTTCGTCGGCGAGCCAGATTCCTGCTCCCTCGAGGGTGAGGGTGGTCCCGGCCTGGGACCAGAAGCCTGCGAGCTGAGGCCGTGAGGCGAGCCACACGAACCCCTTCGAGCGGATCACGCCCTCCCATGGCTCCTCGAGCAACTCGACCAGGCGCTCGGGGTGGAAAGGTCGGCGCGCCCGGTAGACGAAGCTGGCAACGCCGTACTCCTCGCTCTCCGACGGAGCCTCCCGGTGCGCTTCGTCCCAGCCCGGAAGGGCAGCGACGGTATCGGGGTCGTAGCGTCCGGTGTCGAGCACGTCTGCGAGGTCGACCTTCCCATGGAGGGACCGCACCACCTTCGCGGTCGGGTTGAGCCGAGCGACGAGCCGTTCGATCCGCTCGAGTCCGTCGCTATCGATCAGGTCGACCTTGTTGATGACGATGACATCGGCAAACTCGACTTGGTCGATCAGCAAGCCCGCAATCGGCCGCTCATCAGTCTCGTCGACGCCGATCGATCGATCGACGAGGTCGTCCTCGGACCCGAGCTCGGGGAGGAAGGCCGGTCCATCGACCACCGTGACCATGGTGTCCAACCGGGCAAGATCGCCAAGTGAGCATCCCTCCTCGTCGACGAAGTCGAAGGTGGCCGCCACGGGCATCGGCTCGGAGATGCCCGTGGACTCGATGAGGAGGTAGTCGAACCGCCCTTCCTTCGCGAGCCGACCGACCTCGATCAGCAGGTCCTCGCGAAGCGTGCAGCAGATGCATCCGTTGGTCATCTCCACCAGCCGCTCGTCCGTCCGGTCCAAAGCAGCCCCGTCGCGGACCATCGATGCATCGATGTTGATCTCGCTCATGTCGTTGACGATCACCGCGACGCGCAGTCCCTCCCGGTTGGCCAGCACGTGGTTGAGCAGGGTGGTCTTGCCCGCACCGAGGAAGCCGGAAAGGACGGTGACAGGAAGGCGGTCCATGCCGCAGGTTCTATCGAATGGGAATGATTCCCACAAGTTGGTAGGATCGGGAGCATGAAGCCCGACATCCATCCCGAGTACCGGCCCGTGGTCTTCCGAGACCAGGGAGCCGACGTCTCGTTCGTCATCAGGTCCACCATCACCACGTCCAAGAGCATCGAGTGGATCGATGGGCGGACGCTTCCGCTCCATGACGTGGACATCTCCAACGTGAGCCACCCGTTCTTCACCGGGAAGATGAAGATCGTCGACACTGCTGGTCGGGTCGAGCGGTTCCAGCGCCGCTATGGCAGCCGTGGAAAGGCCAGTGGGACCGGCGGCCCGCATCAAGAGCGTGGTCCAGATGGTGGATCGCCCGCACCGTGACCAAGGCGAAGGTCGTCGTGGTGGGTGCGGGCCCGCATGCGCTCGCGCTCTCGTTGTTGCTGGTTGGCCGGGATGAGGGGTGGCGCGACGACCTCGTGGTGATCGACCCCTCGGGCCGGTGGATGGGTGCGTGGCAGGGCCGGTTTGCGGCCCATTGCATCGATCGGCTTCGGTCCGCGGCCGTCCACCACCCGCACCCCGATCCGCTGCTGCTTCGAGCCCATGCGGCGGATGCTGGTCGGCTCGACGAGCTGTTTGACCCCTACGACCTCCCTGCGTCGGACCTCTTCGATGATTTCTGCGACGCCCACATCTTCCGGGCTGGTCTCCAAGATGCCGTTTGCGCCGAGCGCGTCCAGCGCGTCGAACCCGGTGCAACGAAGACCCTGGTCCACCTGGCATCAGGAGGCGCAATCGAGGCTGACTGGGTGGTCCTGGCCACCAACCCGGTCCTCGTTCGGCTCCCCCCCGAGGCCCAGGTTGTGGAGCGGACGACCGACGAAGTCCGGCGCATCATGCATGCCGATGAGGTCGACCTCCGTCTCCGGCCCGACCTCCAGGGCCGTTCCATCGATGTGGTGGGCGGTGGGCTGACCGCTGTCCAGATCGCGATCGGGGCGTCCGATCGCGGGGCCAGGGTCCGCTTGCTCAGCCGCCGCCCGCTGGTTGCCCGCCAGTTCGACGTGGAGCCGGGGTGGCTCGGGCCCCGCGAGCTCGACCGTTACCGGACTGGCCCTCACGAGCAGCGTCGAGGGCTGATCGATGCGGCCCGGGGCGGGGGATCGGTGCCCGATGGCGATCTCAACCGGCTGGCCGCCTCAGCGGTGCACGCCGTGGTGGACACCGAGGCCGCAGCCGTGGCGATGGCCGGGGAAGCAGACGAGGTCTGGTTTGCCACGGGTCATCGTCTCGATGCCACGTCGGACCCGTTGCTCGCCGATCTGGCGTCGTTGTTCCCCACGCCCATCCACGACGGGTTGCCCTGCCTCCTCGAGGACCTGCGGTGGCCCGGCTCCCAGGTGCACCTGATGGGTGGCTACGTCGCGCTCACCCTTGGACCTGCCTCACGGAACCTGTGGGGGGCCCGGTGGGCTGCGCAGCGGATTGCCGACGGTCAACTCGGCTACTCGGCCAGCGCAACCTTGTAGATCTCGGTGACCTCTGCCCGGCTCGGGTAGCGCGGCGTCGTCAAGATGATGAGGTCGCTCAATGCTTGCTCAACCAGTACCGGGAGGTCGGTAGGGGTGGCACCAAGATCGGAGAGCGTACGGTTGGTGCCGACGCTCGAAGAGAGCGACCGCACGGCGTCGATTGCGGCGTCCGGGTTCGCGGAGCCGCCCATGGCCCGGCTGACCCAGCCGTAGCGTTCGGCCACGTGAGCCCGGTTGAACTGCATCACGTGGGGAAGCATGGTGGCCAGCGTCTGGCCGTGCGGTTGGTGGAGGACGGCTGAGATCGGGTGGCCCATCGCATGGACCAGGCCGAGCAGTGGTCCGCTGGAGAACGCTCGGCCCGCCAGGTGGGCGGCGAAGAGCATCTGGCTTCGGCCCTCGAGGTCATCAGGCGCGTCCACAACGCGCGGGAGCCACTCGGACACCATGCGGATGGCCTGCAGCGCCAAGCCGTCCGAAAGCGGGTTGTTGTTGGTCGATGTAAGGGCCTCGATGGCATGGGTGAGCACGTCCATGCCACAGGTCGCGGTCGGCACGGGTGGCAAGCCGACCGTGAGCGCTGGGTCCAGGAGGACCGAGCGCGGCTTGACCCCATCGTGGTTGAAGGTCAGCTTCCGGTCCGTCGATGTGTCGGTGATGAGGCCACCGCCATTGGTTTCCGACGCCGTGCCGGCCGTTGTTGGGATCGCCACCGTGGGGTACGGCGGAATCTCGGCCAGTCGCGCCGGGAGCAGGGTCGAGAAGTCGATCGTGTCGTCGGCGCCAAGCGACGGGGCGAAGGCGAACTCCACCCCCGTGCCTTCGTTGGGTGCGGCCATGGCCAGGTACTTGCCGCAATCCATGGCTGACCCCCCTCCAAGGAGCACGACCACGCAGCTGCCGAACTGGCGCAGGGCCGTGAGCCCGGCGTCGACGTTGCGGTCAGTGGGGTTGGGATCCACTTCGTCGAACACCCGCACATCGATGCCGGCGGCGCGGAGGTGGTGTTCGATTGGCTCGACCAACCCCGCAGCAGCAACCCCCCGATCGGCGACGAGGAAGGCCTTGGAGGCTCCGAGACCGGCCACGATCGTGCCCACCTGAGCGGAGGATCCGACGGCCAGGACCGTGTCGGGCATGGGTGGAACGGCAATCTGGCGGTCGGAGATGGTCACAGCACGATCCTTGGGTCGATGGCGCTCGAGTCGAACGATGAGAATCATTCCTATCACGGTCGAGTGCCGCTAGGATGTAGGAATCATTCTTATTTCGGAGGACTCGATGGACGAAAATAGGACATCCAGGCTCGGCCGAGCGGTTCGCCGGTCGGTCGCGCTGGGGTTGGGCGCAGCATTGCTGGGGTCGGCGATGCCGGTGGGCGGCGCCGGGGCTTCAGGGGCCGACACCTCGTTGCCCCCGCGGAGCCTGCGCGGCACGATCGCCTTCGTCTGCGAACTCGATGGTGGCGCCAACGACGAACTGTGTCTCATGGACGCCGACGGCTCGCGCCCGGTTCAGATCACCAACAACCCAGGTCCCGATCGAGCCCCGACGTGGAGCCCCGACGGGCGGCGACTGGTCTTCAACAGCCGCCGCGACCCCCACCCGACGCAGCCCCAGATCTATACCTATGACGTGTCCTCGGGGGCGGCGGCGCGCCTGTCGAACGGGCCCGTCGAGGACCAGCGGGCATCTTGGACGCCTGATGGCGCTGCGGTGGTGTTCCAACGGGGCACCTTCGCCTCCGGTTTCGAACTGTTTCGCCAGCGCCTCTCCGACGGATCACTCACCAAGCTGACGGACAACCCCGGCAAGGTGAACGCGGCCGGGTCGTTCGCTCCGGACGGCACCCGCTTGGTGCTCCAGTCAAACCGGGAGGCCACCGGGCTTTTCCCTTTTTCGACCTACGTGGTGGACCGACTCTCGGGTACGACGACGAAGGTCGCTGCCGAAGTGACCGCCTCTCACGACGGTCCCCGGTGGTCGCCTGATGGCCGCCGTGTGGCGTTCGGTGCCGGGGGCGACCTCTACGTGGCCGACCTGTCCGATGGATCGGTGGTCGCGATTACCTCTGGAGACGCAAGCGACTCGTCGCCAGCCTGGTCACCGGACGGAACCAAGCTCGTCTACCAGTCCGTGCCTCCCGAGCCCGAGGATCCGCCCGAGGACTTCGAGGACGTCACCAGCATCTGGGTCATCGACGTGGCGAGCCAGGCCAAGGTCGTGCTCGGCGAGGGGCGCACTCCGGTCTGGACGGCCGCGGTCCGTGCCCCCGACTACGGACGGCTGCCCGTCGAGGCCGGACAAGCGACCGCTGCTGGCCTGGTGCATCGGACGTTCCTGCTGGCGCTGGACCGCCCGGCCGATCCGAGTGGCTTGCGCTTCTGGACCGAACGTCTGGCCACGGGGACTTCGGCGTCGCGGATGGCGGCTTCGATCGTGGCCTCCCGGGAGCATCAAGCCCGCTTCGGGACACTGGTCACCGGTGCGTTCGTCGATCGGCTTTACACCGATGGCCTCCGGCGGAAGCCCGAACCATCGGGGTCGGCGTTCTGGACCAGCCGGATCGAGCGCGGGATCTCCTCGCGTTCTGGGGTCCTCCTCACCTTCGCTCGTAGCCGGGAACTGTTGGTCCGGGTTGCGTCGGCACCTCGCGGCTGAGCTCTCCACCAAGCCGTCCTCGAACCCATCTGTGGCATCCTCATCCGGGCATGATTGAGAACGATTCCTATCAATGGCAACGAGGTGGCGCTTGCCTGGGTGGCGCGGCTGTTGCTCGCCAGCGGTGCCACCTGGCCTCGGCCCTGGTGCGGGCCGATCCAGCACCAGAGCTATGGGCCATGGCGTCCGATGGGTCGTTCGAGCGCTGGATGCCCGAGATCGCAGCCCTCGCAATGGAGCAGGACCCAATCCACCGGCACAAGGACGTTCTGGCCCACAGCATTGCGGTGACGGCGCGGACGAAGCCCGAGTTGCGCATCCGGCTGGCCGCCCTCCTCCACGATGTTGGCAAGCCATCGACCCGCCGGTACCGGGGCGGGGCGGTGACCTTCCACCACCACGAGGCCGTGGGCGCGCGCCTGGCGGCCCGCCGCCTGGAGATGCTCGGGTTCGACTCGGATCTCGTTTCCGACGTCACTCGGTTGGTCGAGCTCAGCGGTCGCTTCAAGGGCTACGAGCAAGGATGGACCGATGCTGCCGTTCGCCGGTACGCGCGCGATGCCGGGCACCTGTTGGGCGATCTCAATCAGCTGGTCCGTTGCGACTGCACGACCCGACGGGCTGCTGCGGTCGAACGGATCGGGTCGTTGGTCGACGACCTTGAACTGCGGATCGCCTCGCTGGCAGTTGCGGACCGTCGGGCCGCCGTCCGACCGCTCCTCGGTGGCGCCCAGATCATGGCTGCGCTCAGCATCGAGCCTGGTCCCGTTGTGGGTGAGGCCCGACGGCTGCTGCTGTCCGAGCAGGAACGGCGACCAGCACTGACAGCTTGCGAAGCCAAGGCCCTCCTGCTCGAGTGGTGGAGGCAGCGGCCGCAGGGCAGGGCAGCCCCGTGAGCGTGGAGCGGACGCTGCTGGTGCAGGGTGGAACCCTCGTCGATGGTCGAGGCCGTCGTCGCAGTGATGTGCTCATCCGTGATGGCATGGTCATCGGGGTAGCGCCAGACATCCTCCCGCCGGGCGGAGCAGAGGTGGTCGATGCTGGCGGCTGCGTCGTCACCCCCGGCTTCGTCGACCTCCAGGTACACCTGCGAGAACCTGGAGGCGAAGGGGCCGAGACGATCGAGAGCGGGAGCAGGGCTGCTGCGCTCGGCGGGGTCACCGCCATGATCTGCATGCCGAACACCTCGCCGACCATCGATGATCCCGAACTGGTCCTCCACCTGCGTTCGAGAGCCATCGAGGTCGGGTGCTGTGACGTCGCCCCGTCTGCCGCTATCACCGTGGGCCGCTCCGGCGAGCACCTCGTCGACTTCGAAGGGCTCTGGGCCGCAGGCGTGTCGCTGTTCACCGATGATGGCTGCGCGGTGATGGATGCAGATCTGATGCGCCGGGCCTTCGAAGGGGTGCGCCGGCTGCCAGGGGCATACCTCGGCCAGCACGCCGAGGACGCTTCGATGGTCGAGGGCGGACACCTGCACGAGGGGGAGGTCTCCGCTCAGCTGGGCATCAAGGGGCGACCGGCGGCGGCTGAGGAGGTGATCGTGGCCCGTGATCTCGCCCTCGCTCGTTCGACTGGCGGTCGCTACCACGTGCTGCACACCTCGAGCGCGGGCACCGTCGGGCTCATCACCCGAGCCAAGTCGTTCGGCGTCCGAGTGACGGCGGAGGTCACGCCTCAGCACCTGGTGCTCACCGACGAGGCGCTGCTCGACGGTGATTCCCTGTTCAAGATGAACCCGCCGCTGCGCTCAGCGGCCCATCGGGAGCGGCTGCGCAGGGGTCTTCGCGACGGAACCATCGACGCTATTGCGACGGACCACGCTCCCCATCTGGCCCATGCCAAGCGAGGATCGATCGAGGATGCTGCCCCCGGCATGACCGGGCTTGAAACGACGTATGCAGCCCTGAACACGCACCTGGTGATGCCTGGCATCTTGGGTGAGGACCGGCTCCTCGCCGCGATGTCGTGGAGTCCGGCACGCATCGGCGGGCTGGACCGGATGGGCCACGGTGGACCGATCGCCCCCGGCCGGCCGGCCAACTTGACCGTGGTCGATCCAGCTGCGCAATGGAAGGTCTCTCGGGACCGCATCGCCTCGTTGAGCGCCAACAACCCGTTTCGGGCAACCACCCTCACCGGGCGGGTTCGCCACACCCTGCTCCGAGGCACCCCCATCGTCTCCGACGGCCGACTCCAACGTTGAACGGTCCAGGCCCTCAGCGACAGCAGCCGTGATCGCCTGCCGCCAGCTGCCACAGGTGCATCGGTGCAAGGTCGGCGACCGCCAGGTGGAGCCGATGCTCGGCCCGACCCGATGCATCCAAGATGGCGATCACGGTTTCGATCGGCGGGCAGCCTGGTTCAGTGCAGGTGACCTCGGCCACCATCACTGTCTGGTCCTCGCCGATCCCGAAGGCTTGGCGGACCCATTCCTTGACCTGTCGGACCTTGGCTGGGTCGGGCCCGTCACTCGCTCCTGCTCCGATGCCGGCGAAGGACCTCACGGTGAGGACTCGGAGGAGGCGCCGAGCTGATGGGAGGCGAGGTCAGCCGGCACGGGGAGCATGCATCCATCGGCCATCCACCGCGCCAAGGCGTCGGTCGCGTCGGCGCTGAGCATGGCGCCAAGCCACACGCGATCGCGCGTGCCGGAAAGACGGACGGCGATCACGTTGGAGTCTGCGCACGGGCCCAGGCATCCGGTGGATCGGACGTGCACCGACGCGCTGGCTGCTTCGGAAAGACGGTCCAGTTGGGCGTCATGATCGACATCGGGGTGTTTGCGCTCGGTGCCGCAGCAGCACCCTCGGCACACGAGTACCGAAGCCCACCGGACGCCCAACGGCCGAGGGTGGTGCGGGCGGCGGGTAGGTGCCACGACGGCGACCGGGAAGGTGGGACGGGCATCTGCCATGGGAACCGGACCTTTCGCTCCGAAGGGGAATGAGACTTGTTATCATTTCTTCCATGACCGATGCCAAGGTTCCCGTCACCGTCCTCACCGGATTCCTCGGATCCGGCAAGACCACCCTGCTCAACCACATCCTCACGGCCCAGCACGGCAAGCGAATCGCCGTCATCGAAAACGAGTTCGGCGAGGTGGGTATCGACGATGCCCTCGTCCTCGAGGCCGAGGAAGAGATCTTCGAGATGAACAACGGCTGCATCTGCTGCACCGTGCGGGGGGACCTCATCCGCATCCTGGGTGACCTCATGCGGCGCCGGGACCGTTTCGATCACATCATCATCGAGACGACCGGCTTGGCTGACCCGGCGCCGGTGGCCCAGACGTTCTTCGTCGATGACGAGATCTCGACCCAACTCGGTCTCGACGCGATCGTGTGCCTGGTCGACGCTGCCCACATCATCCAGCACCTCGACGAGGTTCGGCCCGAGGGGGTCGAGAACGAGGCCATCGAACAGATTGCTTTTGCCGACCGCATCGTGATCAACAAGCTCGATCTCGTATCGGCTGACGAGTTGGCGGAGGTCGAGTCTCGGGTCCGGGCGATCAACGGGCTGGCCCAGATCGTGCACACCACCCGCGGCCAGGTCGACCTCGATGCCGTGCTCGGTGTCGGCGCGTTCGACCTGGGCCGGGCGCTCGAGCTGGATCCGGCCTTCCTCACCGACACCGAGCACCAGCACGACCAGACGGTCACCTCCGTCGGGTTCGAGATCCCAGGCGAGCTCGACGGTGAGCGACTCGACAACTGGCTGAGCAAGCTGCTGCGGGAGCAGGGAACCGACATCTTCCGCAGCAAGGGGATCCTGTCGATCAACGGCGACCCGAACCGCTACGTGTTCCAAGGCGTGCACATGCTCTTCGACGGGGTCTCGGACCGGCCGTGGGCGGTTGGAGAGGATCGCACCAACAAGCTCGTGTTCATCGGCCGCCACCTCGACCGGCAGGCCTTGGCGGAGAGCCTCGCCGAATGCGTGGTCCACTGATGGCGGCGGTCGCCGTCGATGTGCTCGGCGAACCGCAGTGGTCGGTTGGTTTGGAAGATTTCGTGTCGGCGGCGGCGTTTTCGCCCGACGGTTTGCGGTTCGCGGCCGGATCCCTGAGCGGCGAGGCCCTCGTCGTCGATGCGGCGACGGGTGCCTCGCCGATCGTGGCGCCGCACCACTCCATGGGAGTGTTGGACCTTTCCTGGTCCCCTGATGGGATGCGCCTGGCCATTGCCGGCCACGATGGAATCGTACGGATCATGCACGTCGACGGAACCGAGATCGCTGCGCTCCACCTCGGGGGCTGGGTGTCAGCGCTGAAGTGGCGAGCAGACGGCGCCCAGCTGGCAGTGGCGGCCGGGAGGGTGTTGCACCTGCTGAATGAGGACGGCAAGCAGCTGATGTCGAGCGAGCCGCTGACCAGCACCATCACCGCCATTGCTTGGGCGGCCAACAAGCGACGGGTCGTCGCGGCTTGCTATGGCGGCGTTGCCTGGTTCGAGGCCGAACACGGCCCCAAACCGGTGAAGAACTTTTCGTGGAAGGGATCGATCTTGTGCGTGGCCCCCTCCCCGGACGGACGGTGGCTCACGGTTGGCGCACAAGACAACACGGTCCACATCTGGCGCCTGTGGTCGGCCGAGGAACTGGAGATGAACGGGTACCCCACGAAGGTGGAGCACCTCTCGTGGCACCACGGGTCGCGTTGGATGGCCGTGGGAAACCTGGGCGAGATCACCATCTGGGACTTCGCTGGCAAGGGCCCTGGCGGTCGCCGGCCTCAGCAGATCGATGCCCACACTCGGTCGGTCTCGGCCCTCGAGTTCCAACCCGGAGGTGATCTCCTCGCGTCGGGGAGTCGCGACGGTTCGGTTGCGGTGTGGGACACCAGTGCCAAGGTGGCACGGCTGGCGTCTCGCCGCACCTATGGCGATGTCGTTGCGGGCTTGTCGTGGGCCCCGGATGGCGCATCGTTGGCCATTGCCCTGGCGTCGGGGACGATCGAGTGCCTTCCCGTGGCGTAGCCCCCACCTCGGCCCAGGCGCCGCCCGGCGCGCCAGGCCGAGGTCATGGCGAACGCCACCAGGAGCTGGCCAGCGGCCACCAGGGCGATGGTTGCGCCCGGGGGCGAAGCAGTGTGGTAGCTGAGCGTCAACCCGCCGAGCGCAGATGACACGCCCAGGCCTACGGCGACGGCGGTCATGGTGGTGATCTTGTCGGTGACCAGCCGAGCAGTAGCCGCAGGGGTGACCAGCATGGCCACGCTCATCAAAAGCCCGACGGTCTGGAGACTGACCACCACCGTCACCGAGACCAACGCCAAGAGCACGTGATCGAGGACGCGGGTGGGCACCCCGACCTGTCGGGCATGGAGGGGGTCGAACGTGGCCGATCGCAGATCACGGAACAGCACCCCGATGGTGCCCAGTGCCAGCATCATGAGCGCGCCGTTGAGCACGAGGTCCGCCGGTCGCACCGTCGTGATCTGGCCGAAGAGGTAGTGGCTGAGGTCGATGCCTACCCCATCGCTGCGGCTGATGAGGATGACCCCCGAGGCGAAGAGCACCGTCTCGGCCACACCGATGGTGGCATCTTGGGCGAGCCGGCGCCGAGCACCGAGCACCGCGATCATGACGCCCATCACCAGTCCTGCGGCCAGCGCGCCGAGGGTGATGGACGCGCCCACGAGGTAGGCGCCCGCCACCCCACCCAGGGTGGCGTGGCTCATGGCATCCCCGAGGTAGGCGAGGCGGCGGAGCAGGACCCACACGCCCACCGCGGGCGCCAGGATGCCGACAAGGACGGCACCCACCGCTGCGAGCCGCATGAACTCCGAGGAGCGGTACGGGTCCATGAACCAGTTGAGGAAGGTCATCGGGAACCGAACGTGGCCTCGAGGGACGCTCCGGTAAGGACCAGATCTGGGGGACCGTCACTCACGACGGTGCCGTTGATGGCGATGCAGCGGGCGAACCGCCGGCGGGCCAGCGCCAGGTCGTGGGTGGCCAACATCACCGTCGTACCCCCGGCACACAACGCAGCGAACAGGTCGAGGAACGCCGCCGTGCTCGGCGAGTCGACGCCGCTGAGTGCCTCGTCCAAGAGGATGATGTCTGCCTCCTGCGCCAAGGCCCGGGCCAGGAACACCCGCTGGACCTGCCCACCCGAGAGCATCCCGATCGGGCGGTCGTCGAGCCCGGCGATCCCAACGGTCTCGAGCGCCTGACGGGCGCGTTCACGGTCGACCGCACGCGGTGGCTGCCACCAGGACAGGAATCGTCGACGACCGCTGAGGGCCACCTCGCCCACGGTGACTGGGAAGTCCAGGTCGAGGTCGCTGCGCTGGGGAATGTAGGCCGCGGACATCCGATCACGCTGGTGGTGGCAGTGGACGCCACCGATGGTCACCGTGCCCGATGCCGGCACGAGGCCGCACACCGCCTTGAACAGGGTGGACTTTCCGGCGCCGTTCGGGCCGATGACGGCCACCATCTCGCCGCGGCGTACCTGGAACGACGTGTCGTGGAGCACATGGTTGTTGCCATAGCTGACCGCGAGTCGTTCGACGTGGATCGCCTGCTCGGTCGTGGTCACCCGCAGCGGAGGCCCTTGGTCAACGAGTCGAGGTTCTTGCGCTGCACCGCCGCGTAGTCGACGCCAGCATCGAGGTCTTCGGTGGCGATGGTCTCCACCGGGTCCAAGAAGTCGGTGGTGGCGCCGATCTCGTTGGCCACGGTCTCGGACAGGTCCTTCGGTACGGCGGACTCGAAGAAGATGACGGAGACCCCCTCGGCCTCAGCTGCTGCCGCAACCGCCTCCAACGACTTGGGGTCGGGCTCATCGTCAGGGGAGATGCCGGCGATGGCGATCTGGTTCAGGTCGTACGCCTCGGCCAGGTAGGCGAACGCCCGGTGGCTGGTGACGATCGTTCGGGACTCGCACTCCGTCAGCCCGGTGGTGAACTCCTCGCCGAGCGCGGCCATCTCGGCCCGGTACTCACCGGCCGCCGACTCGTACGCTTCGGCATTTTCGGGGTCGAGCTTTCCCAGCATGGCGGCTACCTCCGTGGCGATGTCGGCCTGGAGCGCCGGATCGACCCAGATGTGCGGATCGAACCCGCCTTCGAGTTCCTCGCCGTCGACCTCGCCGTTGGTCCCCTCGAGGCCGTCCTCGACGGGGAGGAGGTCGACTCCATCCAGTACGTCCAACGTCACGGTGCCATCGTCGAGCCCGGCGACGGCATCTTCCACCGCTGGCTGGAATCCCTTTGCCAGGTAGACGACGGCATCGGCGCCTTCGATGGACTCCACGTTCTTGGGTGTCAGCTCGAGGTCGTGCGGGCCTCCGCCGGGAGGGGTGAGGCCGATGACGGTGATGCGGTCGCCGCCGACCCGCTCGACCGCCTCTTGCAGGGGGTAGAACGCTGCGACCACCTTGATCTTGGCGCCATCGGACGTTCCTGGCTCGTCTGCGCTGGACCCACAGGCGGCCGCAGCCACGGTGAGGGTCGCGGCAGCGGCCAGCGAGAGGAGGTTCCGAGGGATGCTCATGGGACCACACTAGATAGGAATGATTCTCATCTGCAAGAACATGGCGCAGGTCGGAACGGTCAAGCTGTCGATGGTCGCCATTGCGGTGGACCGAAACGGAGCGGACCTGCGCCCACGGCACGGTCGGGTTCTCGATCAACGCGCGAGCGATCTCGTCGCGTTCGGGCCGCGACATGGGCGCGCCTGGCATCCTGGAACTGGCCGTCCCCCTGCCGGTATGCGATGCCAGAGAACCTCCTGGGTCGCCGTGGACGTAATATGCCCATGACCCAACTGGCGCATTGCCTCTTGACATTCTCGGCCAGCCGGCCCATCGTTCGAAAATGGGGTACCACAGGTTGATGCGGGTCTACATCGACCCATTTTGCCTAACTGACGGTGCTGACGTTTACGTGTACGTGGGCAATCTTGGACCCAGGTTTCAAGATGCGACAGAGCTTGCCCTGACTGGCTCGTACAACACCACGAACCTCGACATCCATTACTCGGGTTCGCAGACCTCGAACACGGACGTCTACTACGAATACGCCTCCCTGCCATTCCCTCAGCTCGAATCCGGTCACTCCGTCGGTTTAACCCACGGAGACCAGGCTTCCCCGACAGCATCGAACCTGGATGCCAACTTGGGTTGCCTCCGGACCCCTCTGCGCAGGTCCAGTCCCTACTATGCGCTTGGGAGTCACAATGTCGGCCAGATCAACGGCGAGTACTGACGAGCGGCGGATGACTGTGAGATCGTCGTCGCGCCGCACTCTTTCGGTTCTGCTCGCTCTCGCAGTCGGGCTCGGCTTCGCCGCAGCGTGTGGGTCGGCGGACGAGAGCCCTCAGATGGCGACCGTTGACGCCTCCGAGGGTTTGCCTTTCGAGTCACTTTCGGACTGGAAGTCCTACGCAGATGCCGTGGTGGTCCTGCGCGTCACCGACGAGCGGGCTGAGCCTGACCCAGCAGCGCCGGACAGCGCACAGATCGCCCCGCTCCGCTACGTCACCACGGAGTTCGAGCAGGTGATCTGGTCTCGCTCTGAGGAGCAGCCCAAGCGGCTCGAGTTCCTGACGCAAGGCTGGGAAATCTTGGGCGGAAAGCGAGTCCCCGCTGCCCCGAGTGAGGGGCCCCGGCTCGAAGTGGGCGAACGATACTTCGCGGCCGTAGTCGTCGGCGGTGTGCGCCCTGGCGTCATGACGGCGTCATCGGTTTTGCTGATCGATGGTGACACTGTCACGGCCGGCGAACGCTCAACACCCTTCGTGCAGTCGAACCTAGAGGGGCGATCCCTCGAGGATGTGGCGAATGCGGTGGGTGCGGCCGAGCCAGATCCCTTGGCAGCGAAATACGAACGCTTGCCGCCGGTGGATCGGTACAGCGCTGTGGTCGAGGAACGCAGCTCGTTGGCATCACCAGGCTCAGGAGACTGAGGAAGCCCCTGGGGATTGCTGCCCCCGCAGTTCCGGAAGTTGGTGGCGGACGTTTCGCCGTGTGGGTGGCCGACCCTCCGATGGAGCCCACCCACAGAAACTCTGTTCGGGGACGGTGGGTTACAGCGCGAGATGGAGTCTGAGTGCCTCGTCGAGTTCGCCGAGGCGTGCACCGAGCCCGGAGGCTCGCAGCAGGCGAACCGCGCCGCTCTGACTCTCCGGTCACCTCGGCGGGTCAGCGAACGGGGCTCGGGCTGGTTCGAGACCTGCGGACGAGGAGTTTGTGGACCTCGAGGATCACGAGCAGTGCGAGGCCGAGGCCGACACAGATCGCGAGGTCGACGAAGCCAAGTGGGTCGAGTTCGAGGAAGTCGTTGAGCGGCGTGTAGAGAGCCGCGAGTTGGAGTGCGACCACGAGTGAGGCGATGGCGAGCATCACCCGGTTGGTGGTGAACCCGATGCTCCGAAGCGACTCGGTGTGCGAACGGGTTGCGAATGCTTGAAAGACCTGCATGAACGCAAGGGTCGTGAAGATCATGGTCTGCCACTCGGCTTGGTCGGTCTGTCGATAGATGAAGCCGATGCCGAGCGAGCCGACGCCGATGATCGCTCCGATCCACATCGTTCGGCGTCCAAGCCCATCGGCCCAGAGACTGGCACCCGGCTGATGGGGGGTGCGTTGCATCACCCGAGGTTCAGCGGGCTCGACTCCCATGGACAGCCCAAGGAGCCCGTCGGTCATGAGGTTGAGCCATAGGAGTTGGAGCGGCAAGAGAGCAACGGCGACGTCGACGTCGCCTCCTGCGACGAGGTAGGGGATGGGCCAGCCGAGCATGACGATGATCTTGCCGAGGTTGCCGGCGACGGCGAAGCTGACGAAGCGGCGCAGGTTGTCATAGATCACCCGGCCCTCTTCGACCGCGGCAACGATGGTCGCGAAGTTGTCGTCGCGCAGCACCATGTCGGACGCTTCCTTGGTGACATCGGTGCCGGTGATCCCCATGGCAACTCCGATGTCGGCTTGCTTCAGCGCCGGCGCGTCGTTGACGCCATCGCCGGTCATCGCTACGACCTGCTTCTGTTGTTGAAGCGACCCCACGATGCGGAGCTTGTGTTCAGGCGACACCCGGGCGAACACCGAGACCTCTGAGGCGGCGGCATCGAACTCGGTGTAACTCAGCCGATCGAGGTCGACTCCGGTGAGCACCCGGTCATCGGTGGCAATCCCGAGTTGTTCGGCGATGGCCTTCGCGGTCAGCGGGTGGTCGCCGGTGATCATCACGGGACGGATGCCAGCCGAGCGGCACACGGCGACGGCATCTCGTACCTCGCTGCGAGGGGGGTCGATGATGCCCACGAGGCCGATGATCGTGAGCGACGACTCGGCCTCTGCGGCCAGGTCCCCAACCTGTGAAGCTGTCTCGAACGAACGGCAGGCAACACCGAGGACGCGCAACCCGGCTGCAGCCATTTCGTCGTTCGCCGCGAGCAACGACGTTCGGTGTTCGTCGGTGAACGGAACGATCCCTTCGGCCGTTCGAATGTGGTCGGCGAGGCCAACGAGACCATCGATTGCGCCTTTGATGAACGCCACGGGGTAGGTGGTGTCGATGCCTTCGAACACGGTGCCGATGACTGGCGCCGGGGTGATCGGTCCGTGGACGGTGCTCATGCGCTTGCGGCCCGAATCGAACGGGTTCTCGCCGACTCTGGGTACCGCCGCACGAAGACCCTTGACGTCGATGCCGGCGTTCGCGGCGAGTTGCAGGAGCGCAGTTTCGGTGGGGTCGCCGATCATCGACCACGTGCCGTCGCTGCCGGGCTCGGCTTCGCCGTCGTTGCACAACGCAACGGCCGCCACCAGCAGACGTTGCGATGGGTTCCAGCTGGCAACGTCGATCGTGGCTTCGGGTTCGACCGTCATGCGGGCGCCGTCAACATGGAGGGCCGTCACGGTCATCTTGTTCTGGGTGAGCGTCCCGGTCTTGTCCGAGCAGATCACGGTCACCGAACCGAGCGTCTCGACCGCAGGAAGCTTGCGGATCAACGCGTTGCGGCGCAGCATCCGTTGTGCGCCGATCGCGAGCGTGAACGTGACCACCGCCGGCAGGCCCTCGGGAGTCACCGCCACAGCAACGCTGATGGCCGTGAGTACGAGGTCTGATGCGGGCTCGCCGCCCAACGCGCCCATGGCCACAACCAGGGCAGCGACGCCGATCCCCACGAGGGCAAGTTGCTTGCCGACGCTATCGAGCCGAACCTGAAGCGGCGTTGCTTCTTCCTTGACGCTCTGCAGCAGGGTGGCGATCCCGCCGAGTTCGGTGTTCATGCCGGTGGCGATGACCACACCGAGCCCGCGTCCCGCAGACACCTGCGTTCCGCTGAACGCCAGACAACGACGGTCGCCGAGCGCCACATCGGGTTGATCGACCGCTTCGGTCTGCTTGTCGACTGGTTCGGACTCACCCGTGAGGGTTGCTTCCTCAATCCGAAGGTTCGCCACCTCGATCAGGCGGAGGTCGGCCGGCACGACGGTGCCAGCTTCGAGTTGCACGACATCTCCGGGGACGAGTTGCGCCGCCGGGATCTCGATCGTGCGCCCAGCGCGACGCGCCTTGACGACGGGGACCGACATCTGCCGCAGCGCAGCGATGGCGCGTTCGGCGCGGTACTCCTGGAAGAAGCCCAGCAGCGTGAACAGGATGACGATCGCGCCGATCGCGCCCGCTTCGAGGTACTTGCCGAGGATCAGAGACAGCAACGCCGCGCCGATGAGGATCAACACCATCACCGCCGACACCTGGTCCCAGATGATCTTCAACGGGTGTGTGGAGCCGTTGTCGACCAACTCGTTCGTGCCGACCTCGGCCAGACGTTGCTCAGCGTCGTCCAAGCCGAGCCCGTCGAACGAGGACCGCTGGGCTTCGACGGCCGCATCGACCGACAATCGATACCAGACGGGATCTTCGTGGGAGTTGGTGGACACAGGGACTGCCTTTCAGCACGCGACGAACTTGACGTTGCTGAAAGTCTTCCCGCCCGAATTCCCGGACTGGCCACGCCGGACCCTCACGGGACGTATTGACGACTGACCTCGAGGGGTACTCCCCTTCAGTGAGACGCACGGTACCGGACGCTTCTCGGATCCGGTGCATGGACCAGCCCGTCCGAGCCATGGGGCGCCCTCAGGGATTGGTCATGGTCGGATTCAGTCGAGCGAGGAAGAGCTCTACCTCATTGGCGCTCGTGAGGATCGTGCCTGAAGCAGCCCGCGTCAGGCGGTCGTCGATGGCCCTTCCCAGGCCGTGTTCGTCGGATAGTTCGAGGATCAAGAGTCCGCGCTGATCCGGGGGGTCGAACCGGCGGAGATTGTCGTAGAGGTCGTGGGCCACCATGTCGAGATCGAGGATCGAACCGAGCGACAACCAGGACCACTCGGCTGGCACCAAGCTCTGCCTGTCGTCGTAACCGACATAGCGGATCTTCTCGTCGGGACGAGATCCTTCGAGCGGCAGTTGACGCAGGTCGAGGCCGGGAGCGACGGCCACGGACGGCACCCGAGGCGAATAGTGGCGCCGATGGAGCCCGGGGGATCGGCGCGGGCCCGGCGCGTTCAGCGCGCCGTCGCGCACCGAGACCGACGCCGCGACCGAACTGCGAATGCGTTCGAGCGGAACCGCGCCGTGTCGCAAGATGGTGAGCTCTCCCTCCTGCACCTCGACGACCGTGGATTCCAGGCCGTATCTCGTCTTGCCGCCATCGAGGATCAGGTCGCACAGGTCGCCCAGATCCTCCGCCACATGACGCGCCGAAGTGGGGCTGATGTAGCCGAACGAATTCGCACTCGGCGCCGCGATGGGGACCCCCGCCGCATCCAAGAGTGCGAGCGCGATCGGGTGGTCTGGGCACCTGATCGCCACCGTGCTCCGGCCGCCGCGAACCGATGGTGCGAACTCGGTTCCACCCGGCACCACCATGGTCAATGGGCCCGGCCAGAAAGCCCGGGCCAGGTCGTCGATCACCCGGCGCGACCGACCGTCGGTGAGTTCCAGCATCGGCCAGTCTCGACTGACATGGACGATCAGGGGGTTGTCCAACGGGCGGCGCTTTGCGGCAAAGACCCGCCGAACGGCCCCTTCATCGAAGGCATTGCACCCAAGCCCGTAGACGGTTTCGGTGGGGAAGGCCACGATCCCTCCCGCCCTCACGACACGAGCAGCACGGGCGATCTGTTCTCGACTCGATCCCGACTCGGGAGCCGTGAGGTGTTCCATGGCCATCCTTCGATGTGGTCGGCCCGTAACACTAGGGATTGCAACGCGGGCAGCTTGCGGGAGAAGCCTGTCCCTCGCGGGGTTTCGTTTCCTCATGGGTGCAACCGCTTCGGGCACAACCGAAGACGTCGGCAGCAATCAGGTCGGTCGGCGATCCGCACCATTCGCAGGGGAGCCCGAGATGGCAGTCGACGACGCCCCAGCCCCGAGCTGTGCACCGAGGACACCGAGCGAGGAGACGCGCCGAGAGCCGCTCGGCGAGTTGGCCAAGGCAACGTTGTCGCGTGGGGTTGAGATGGGCTCGCATGTCGGTCTGTAGGAACGCGGCGTCGTGGGCATCGATGGTCGTCTCGATGGCGACGCGGAGTTCGTTGCGGTCCTGGATTCCCTTGACGAACGGCCCCTGGTCGCGCGATGGGGAGACGATCAGTGCATGTTCAGGGAATCCGACCCGACCCAGGAACGCCTCGGGGAGCAACGGATCCGTGATCGTGAGATCAGCGAAGTTGGTGTCCGTGCACCACAGCCGTTCGACGACCTCGATGCCCTCCTGGCTGTCGATGAACAGCGCCACTTCGAGGCCGGCCGCCACGAACGGGATCTGCGGGTGCGGCCCGAACGATCCCTCGCTTGCCAGCCCGTAGCGGGCATTCGTGTGGTCGATCGCCCAGCGGGCCTTTCGTCGCGCCGTCTCGAGTTGGTTCGCTGGCCGCTGTATCTCGCCGGTGAAGGTACCGAGTTGATCGGTGTCGACTCCTGCCACCGTCACGTCGACTCCCAGTGATCGGCTGAGGGCAGGTCCGAACTGGCGCTCCTTGCCGTGCTTGGTCGCAAACGCGAGGGTGCTGCTGAGCCTCATCGGGGGGCTAACTGGCGCGCGAGCTGTCGAGGTCCTTCGGTCCGATGTGGAGTTCGTTCACGGTTGGTCCGGCGCTGATGGTCGCCGTCATCTCGGGCCACCGGTCTTCGGAGATGGCCGCTATGACATCGGCATCTCGGGAGGTGGCGTAGCAGCGGGCGCCGTCATCGACCTCGCACACCGCGATGGCGTGGTCCGGTGTTCCGTCTGGTGCGTGCACAACGCTTGCTGCCACCATCCGGGCTTCGCCGTCATGGTGGTCCAGCACGGCACGCGCCTCAGCGCTCTCGGGCGCATTCCAGTGCTGGTCTCCATCGTCATGGGCTCGCAGAAGCGGCCCGGGACGGTTTGCCCAGACGGCGGCGACGTGCTTGGTCATGTGCATCCCGATGCCGGTGGCGAGCGCGATCTGGTCGGGGTGTGATCGGAGGTGGTCGACGAGGTGACTGGTCGAGTGGCTGAGGTAGTTGCTGCTGGGGCCGCCGTGGTACGGCAGTCCCCCGGTCACGGTGATGGGCCGAGGGTCCAATGCGTCCAATCCGAGGGCGTCTTGGGCGAACTGGACGGCCGATCCGAAGCAGCTGTAGAGGTCGAAGACGTCGACGTCATCGACCTGGAGTCCCGCGGCCGCCAGCGCAGATGAAGTGGCACGACGCATCGCGGGCGACGACCCGAGTTCGGCCCGAGCTGCGATGTGGATCTCGTCGCGGGCAAAGCCCCAGCCGCGCAGATAGACGCGGTGCTCGTCGGGGATGCCCCAATCGTCGGCGACTCCTTTGGTGACCAGAAGGTTGGCCGCGGCCATGTCGACGTCCATGAAGGCGGTGGTGCGCTTGGTGTAAGGGAAGGCGACCATGCGGTTGTCGGCGGTGGCGGTCGTCAGCTCGGCTGGTCGATAGGGCTGACGGAACCACGCGTCGGGGTTGGCCCCGGCGACGGCGTTGAGCTGTCCCATGAGATCGGCGAACGCCTGCCGATCGGCGGCCGTGGCGCCGCGCTCGGCCCACCGCGCTTGGCCGAGCAGGGCGAAGGTGAGCCAGGCCGGCAAGACCCCGTGCGCCATCTCGGTGGGGAGGTACCACTCGTCCAGATCGACCGGGAACTGCGGTGGGCTCGGGTGTGGATGGCTCCACGGCGGCGTCTCGCCCGCTTTGCGGAACTGCTTTTCGGTGGCAAACGCCTCAGCACCCACGACGATGGCCGCTGAGATCTCGCCTCGTAGCATCCGAACGGCGGCGTCGTCGATCAGCCGCTGTGGGGCGGTACCGGCCAGGACGGAGACCTGGCGCTCGCCGGGGCCGAGCCCGAGGCTGGCGGCGAGGTGATCCGCGGGGTGGTCGTAGGCCCAGGACTGGCAATGGACGACGCCGAGGTAGTCGATGCTCGGCAACGGGTCGCGAGTCGAGCGGGCGTCGGCGGCTGCGCTGCGGGCGACCTCGGCCCACATGGCCAGCGGTTCTGGCGCGGGCTCGTCGCCGGGGTGCCAGGTGCGCCGGGCGGTCCCGACGATGCAGGGGAGGCGTGGGTCGAGTTCGGTGGCGGTCATTGGTGGTCGACCAGGTCCCATCCGGGGCCTCGCCGGTGGCGGTGCGCGACCTGGCCGTCATCGTCCATCGCCAGCAAATGCAGCCATCCGTTCTCGACGAGGTGCCGGACGTGGTCGTGCCGGGCGATGATGTCGTCGAGGGCGGCGGTGGGCGCCTCGACGATGACGTTGAGCCGCACCGGCTCGTGCTGGAACCGCTCGCCGTCGTGCACGGATTGCCAAGGGAGCCCGGTCCGCAGGTCACCTGCGGTGCCTTCGAAGACACCGAGACGGCCCACGACGTTGTGGAGGACCTTGTTGCCCGAGCCGAAACGCTCGTTGTCGACCGTGGATGCGTAGTACTGGAGGCTGATCCAACTGGCGACCACCACCGGGGCGGTCATGATCAACTCGAGGACCTTGAAGCCATCGTCTTGGCGCCAATCGTAGGAGTGCAGGAACGACCAGCCTTCCAGATCGACCCGCTCGGTCCGCGACCTTGGGGCGGCGATGAACGCGCGGCACCCGGCCAGGCCCCACTCGGGCCGCACCTCAGCCCAGTCGCGGCTGCGGCGCATCACCAGTCGGTCGGTGGACTCCTGTACGGGAACCCCGAGGCGAGCCGAGCGCTCTCGGCGAGCAGCGATGCCTGCCGCGTGGAACTGCGACGCGAGGTCATCGACCGCCGAGCGAAACGCCTCGGGGATCTGTTCCTGGTCGAAGATGGCGATGACATCGGTGGTCGTGTCGTGCTTGGCGGCGATGAACCAGGTGTCGTCGGGGATGGAGATCCCCCTCGACTCGAGCCCCCTGCGGACGTCGGGGTCGTTGAAGACGGTGGCGGCGATCCGGGCATTGAGTTCGCCGGTGTGACCGCCGCATGCGCCGCAGTCGAGGCCGCTGTCGTAGGGGTTGTTGGTGGTGGTGGCGCCATGGCCGCAGATGACCACGAGAGGGGCAAAGCCGCTGGCGAGCGACATGGCCCGCAGCGCGCCTTCGGCCAGGTCGACGCGTGCCGCTTCGGGGATTCCCTCGGCTTGGCCCAAGGGCGCCAACGTGGGGCCGCGAGAGGCCGACGCCCAGGCGGGGAGCCCCTTGGTCTGAGGGTCTTCCGTCGGTCGGGTCCAGCCGAATCCGTCGGTGAAGAGCTTCGGCAGATAGGCGAGACCGACCGGTCCCACGAAGCTGAAGCACGACACGGCCCCCATCTTGAACGCTTTCCACGCCCGCTTGACGTGCCCGTCGAGGCGGCGGGCCTCGACGGCGTCGTCGACCCGGCTGCCATCGCCGACGGTCTCGGCCACGGTGTACGCCGGTGTGAGCAGGACGGGTAGCTGACCATCGGTGGTTTCGTGGGCGAGCGGGACGTGAGCGACCGCAAACCCGAAGAACCCCGCGAACCCAAGGGTGTCGACGGCGGGCGCCGCGGCTTCGAGGTGTCGTCGGAAGACCTCGGACCGGACGTCGATGCAGAAGATCGCCTGTGCGTCGGAGCGCTCGGTGGGCGGGGAGTCAGGGGTGCTCTGCGGGGTCAGGCGCTCGATGATCCGGCGTTGCTCGGCCCGGTCGAACGCCCCTTGGAGGACAAGCCGCCGGGCCAGCGGAGCCGGCGGCGCGAGCTGGTGGGGCCTCGTGGAGAGTTCGACGACGGCCGCATCCCATGCCGTTCGGACGCCGCGTCCTTCGAGGCTGCGGAGGAGGGCGACCTCCCATGCCAGCAACACAGCCGCGAACTCGGCGAGTGCATCGTCTTGGTTGCCGGCGAGTTGCTGTTCGAACACGCCCCGGGCGATGTGCGCCGCCCACCCACCCACACTGAGGAGGAGTGCGTGGAGGTAGCGCTCGACATCGGCGGGGTCGATGGCGAGCTCATCGAGGAGAGCATCGGCGGCGATGAGGGGATCTTCGGGAAGCGATGCTGCGAACGATCGGAAGCCCCGAAGCCCCATCACCTCCGGCGTGCGATCGAGCGACGCCTCTTCGCGCCACGACGGGAACAGCGGAGCCTCGCCGTCACTCGAGCGCCAGAGGGCCTGGCCGGCGTCTTCGTGGGCTGCCGCCCACGCCGACACGCGATCGACCATCAAGTGGCTCCAGTCGCGGCTGGTGAGGGCAGAGGCGACGCGAGCCACGGTGGGGGTGCGCTGCGCCCAGGCCTGGTCTTCGTCGACGTCGGAGCGGCAGGCGGCAAGGAACGCGTCGACCGGCTCGGGGGTGCTGGCGTGCTGGGCCAGCGCCCAGGTCACGTCATCGATCGCGATCCGGCCGTCGTCGACGGCGGCGAGGTAGAACGCCGGCGGCAGGGTGGCCCGAGCGCCGGCCACGTCGGCCAGGAGTTCGGCGGCATCTTCGAAGGTATGGTCGGCAATGCCGAAGTAGGGGTTCACGGCAACGAAGCGATCGAGTGGCCAGAGCGGAGCGATCCGGCTGCACGCGGCGCGGATTGCCGCTGTGTGGGTGGCCGACGGGTTGGGTTCCACGGCGATGGTCATGGCGGTTCCTGTGCTTTCGGGTGCGTGGCCGAGAGGAGATGTGGACGGGGGTGCGGCGGCGGACGGGTTCATCGGCCCGCCTCGGACGCCGGCGCCATGGGGCGCAACGAGCCGACCAACCGGTCGAACATTGCGTTGGCGTAGAGGCCGTTGCGGAGGTGGATGGCCAGCGCTCGCCGCCGTGCACTCGGACGACGGCTCGGCTCCGCGATCTGGAGTATCACCACAGCGGCGAAGGTCACCAAGACGGCGACGAGGGGCAGGTACTGCCAGAGGGTTCGTTCGATCTCTGCCGGCGTTGCGTTGGCCAGCAGGTGGTGGGCGCCGGTCTCGAGCGTGAAGAACGAGATCGTCACCCCGGCAGCAAGGAGGCTGGTTCGGATCGTGGCGGCGCCTGTGCCCTGCGAATCGAGAGTGGGGGCCACGATCTGGGTCGTTCCCAGTACCAAGATGGCGCCGATCGCCAACAGCATTGGTTCCTTGGTCACATCGATCTGCAAGATGACCGCCACCAGGGCATAGAGCGCCGCCGCGATCGCCGCGCTGGCGGCGATGCGCAGCGGATTGCCGAGACGAGCCGGGAGCTTGACGTGGGCCGCCCGGGCCTCGTCGATCGCTCCGCCCGATGACAAGAACGCGTGCGCCTTGTAGAACGAGTGGGCCACCAGGTGCAGCAGCGCGGCCGCGTAGACCCCGGTGCCGCAGATCATGAGCATGAACCCCATGTGGGCGGCACTGGAGTAGCCGAGGGCAACCTTCACCGACGGTTGGGTGAGCAACACCACCGAAGCGATCACCGCGGTGGCGCCGCCGACGATGATGAGCAGGGTGTTGGCGGCCCCGGCCTGGTCCATCACGAACGCCATTCGGATGGCGAGGAACGGACCGGCGTTGAGGATGCCCGCGTGCAACAGCGCCGAGACCGGGGTGGGGGTCTCCATGACTTCGACGAGCCATCCGTGGGTGGGGAACTGCGCGGACTTCAAGATGGCGGCCAATGCCATGCACACCGCAGCGATGATCGTGGCTGAGCTCGTCGCGCCGGCGGCGGCCTCGGCGATTGCGCCGTTGAAGATGATCTCGAGGTTGCCGGAATCGAAGTGCGTAGTGAGCAGCACGGCTCCGGCGATGAGCAACACGTCGCCCGCCCTGGCGGCGATGAACTTCTTGCGGGCCGCGATCACCGCGCCGCGCCGCTCGGGGTAGAAGAGCAGCAGCCGGTGCAGTGCGAGGCTGGTTCCGATCCAGGCTGCCACCAGCACCGTGAGGCTTCCGGCGAGGACGAGGACCTCGACCGCAGCGATGGTGAGCGCCAGACCGGCCAGGAACGATCCCTGGCGGGGATCGCCGTCGAGGTAGGTGCAGCTGTAGCGGTAGATCACCACGCCCAGGAGGGCGACCATGGCGAAGATCACGGTCGACAGCCCGTCGAGGCGGACCGACAGGCCGAGGGTGGTCGACCCCAGGGTCGGGGACTCGATCAGCCCTTGTGATGCCGTCGCCGCACCGGCGACGACCGCCACGGCGACCCCGAGCCACGTCGCCATCATCCCGGTCCGCACCGCCCTGGCGGGACGCATCCCCGGGGTGGTCAGCGCCACCGCTGCGGCAACCGCCAACATGCCGGGACCAATCAAAACCAACCAGGCGATCCAAGAGACCACGATCATCTGCTCCTTCACGTACGGGGTAGTAGACACGATTTGTAACACACGAAAGCAAAAACGTACAAAAGACCTCGGAGGCGGAGCCGATCAAGGGCTTCAGCCGCCGTAGATGGCCCCCTCCGCTCGTAACCGCTCGATCTGGTCATCGTCGAGGTCGAGGACGGAACGCAAGACCTCGACCGTGTGTTGGCCGAGGGTCGGAGCCTTCACCGGAGCGGGTGCGTTCCCGCCGTCGAAGTGCAGCGGAGTCGGGAGCTGCTCGCACCCCAGGGCATCGGCGGGGTGGAGGGGGAAGCGGTCGTGGAACTGGGGATCGTCGATCAGGAGCTCGGGGGTATTGACCGGCGCGATGGCCGTGTCGTGGACCACGGCGAAATCGACCCACTCCCGCATCGACCGCTGGGAGAACACGAGTTGCAGCTCGTCGCGCAGTTCGGTGTTACCCGATGCATGGTCTCCGCGTTCGATGCCGGGCCACCGTTCGTAGAGATCGATGCGGTCGATCCCGACGCAGAAGTTCCGCCAGAACCGCTGCTCCGACGCCATCAGCAGCACATGGCGGTGGTCACTGGTCCCGTAGAACTGGTAGCGGACGCTGTCGTGCATGCCGGCGGTGCCCGGGGCCCGCCGTTCCGGCGGCGGTGAGGCTTCGGCCTCTGGTCCTCCCGCCTCCGTCGGTGGGCTAGGCGCCTCGCGCCGATAGGTCAGCCACGTCTCGCTGCGCAGCCAGTCCATTGCCGCGGCGGCGTCGGACTGGGCGATCTCGAGGTAGGTGCCCTCGCCGGTGGTGCGACTGGCCAAGAGGGCGGCGGTCACTCCGAGGGCACCGAAGATCGGTGCAGCGTGGATCCCGACGGACGGGTGCTCGGGGATCGACCACCGTCCCGCTTCGTCGGTGACGGGCGCGACGAGCCCGGCCCAGGCGTCGAACGCCAGGCCGTGGGTGGGCAGGCGCTGGTAGGGACCGGTGGAACCGAAGCCCGAGATCGAGCAGAAGACGAGCCGGGCGTTGATGGTGCGAAGGTGGTCGTAGCCCAGCCCGAGCCGATCGAGGGCTCCCGGGCGCATGCCTTCGATGACCGCATCGGCGGTTCTGGCCAGGTCTTCGAAGAGGCGCGCGCCCGCAGGGGTGCGCAGGTCGATGGCGATCGACCGCTTCGACCGGTTGATGTGCAGGTGCATGAGCGACGTGCCGTCGACCATGGGCCACGTGGTGGAGCGCAGCGGATCGCCGGCCGGAGCCTCGACCTTGATGATCTCCGCTCCGAGGTCTCCGAGGTGCATGGCCAGCGCACCCGGGCCGAGGATGGAGCAATCGAGAATCCGGATGCCAGAAAGGGGGGCTGCGGTCACGTCGTGGTCCTTGGGCATGAGGGCGGGGGTGGGGAACGCAAAGCCGTGCCAAGCTAGCCTGTCAGCCGAATCGTATTTCGTGCATTCTTTGGCATGCGAAGCGGTGCGCAGTAACGTCTTTCCCGTGTCGAACGCGCTGTTGCTCGTCGCGGTCTTCGCTGGCCTGGTTGCCTCCGCGGTGCCGCGTCATGCCGGGCGCATCCTGGGCATCGCCGCCGGGTGCGCCGTCGCACTTGCGGGCATCACCCTGTCGGGTCGGCCGGTCGAGCTCGGCGGGATGTCGCTCATCGGCATCGCTCCGCTGGCCCTGGTGCTGACCACGGGGATGGGGGCCACGGTCCTTGCCTTCGCCGGCCGGAACCTCCGCCATGAGCCCTACCAACGTTCGTTCGCGCGCCTCGGGTCCCTGCTGGTCACCGCTACGTCCGTCGTCGTCGTGGCCGACAACCTGGTCCTTCTGGTCATCGCCTGGATCGCCACCAGCGCCCTGACGGTCGCGTTACTGCGCACCGGGCCCGAACACGGACGCGAGGCCCGGTCGGTGCGCGCCTGGCGTTCGTTCGTCGTGGGCGATGCGGCCCTGGTGGTGGCCGTTGGCCTCCTGCTCTCGGGACGGGCTCCGGTGATCGCCGGGCTGCTCGTGTTGGTGGCCGCTGCATCGCGATCGGCGAGCGGACCGTTCTACCGGTGGCTGCCAGCCAGCGTCGGCGCCCCGACCCCGTCGTCCGCGCTGCTCCACGCCGGCGTGGTCAACGGCGGAGCGATCCTGTTGATCAAGCTTGGCCCCGAGGTGGGCAGCTTGGTGCCGGTCGCAATCGCAACGGCCGTCGTTGGTGGTCTCAGTTGCATCTTCGCCGAGGCGGTGATGCTGACTCGTCCGGACGTGAAGGGCCGCCTGGCCTGGTCGACCATCGCCCAGATGGGCTTCACGATGTTGCTGTGCGGTCTCGGACTTCCCCTCGCGGCCGGCCTCCACCTGGTGGCGCACGGCTTCTACAAGGGGGCGCTCTTCCTCGGCTCAGGGAGCAGCGTGCGGGCGCTGACCCGTTCTCGCCGCAGCCCGTTCCCCGTCCACCGTCGGGGCGCCACGGCGTTCTTCGGGGCCGGATCGGTGGGCCTGGCGTATCTCGTGCCGATGGCCGCCATCGGGGGCGCAGTTGGAGCGACCGATGCCCCATGGTCAGCCCAGCTCGCCGTACCCCTCCTGCTCGCCACCGTCGCTGCCGGCCAAGCCGGACGGGCCGCACTCAGCCGGACTGCGTCCGTCCGGGGCGGCTTGGGCGCCCTCGCTGCGACCGGCGCCCTCGCCGGCCTGTATGCGGCGTTGACGGTCGGGCTCGACGGTGCGCTGCATGACCAGTGGCCACACACCACGCCCGCATTGTCGGTGCTTTGGGTTGCTCCGGTGCTTGCCGCGCTGGCCGTCGTTGCCGGGACCCAACACCGTCACCGGGCACCCGCTTCTGTCGAAGCCCGAGCGTGGGCGGCGGTACGTCGGATCGGGCGACCTGGCCTGATCCACACGGGGTACGGCCCCGGGCCCGCGGCAGACCGGCGCCTCGCGGCGTCGCAGTCGAAGCCCCGACATCGCGGTCCTGAGGCGGCGGCTCCGGTGCCGCCCGACCTCACAGGAGCGCTGGCATGAGCAACACCCGCTCCGACCGGGTCCGCCGCGATCTGGTCAGCGCCGCCACGGTGGTCGCACCGCAGTGGCCCCTTTCATCCACGGTCGCGGTCAACCCCCTCGCCGGATTCGAGGACCGTTGGTTCGACGAGGCGCTCCACGATGCAGCCCTGCTGTTCGGCGCCCGTGGCCGGTTGACCGATGCCGACTACCGCGCCGCGTTCGCCGCTGGCCGGATCACACTCGACGCGCTCGAGGAGTCCCTCCGGGGCCGGTACCCCGACCTCGACGGAGCAACGATCAGCGCGGAGGCCGAGCAGATTCTGGCGATGGATGGGTTCGACGCCGACGCACCTCGACGCCAGGCCCTCACGGTGGCGGAGCACCACGACCTCACCCACGGGACGATGATTCGGGCCGAGATCGACCTGCTCATCTCGGACTGGTGCGCTCGGTGGTCGACCGATCCCGACGCCGGCGGCTACTGGGACGGCTGGTGCGCCGAACACCAGGGCGGCTGGCCCACGGATCCGGCCGAGGCCCTCGTGGCCGCACTCGACCACCTGCGCGTTCCCGGTCACGATCACCGCAGCTACCTGGAGCGCCACCTCACCGCACTGCCCGGTTGGGTTGCCCACCTCCGCTGGCGAGACGAACCGACGCCGGGCGACTTGCTCGGCCACGTTGCCGCCTGCGTCAGCCTCGAGGCCGAACTCGTGGATCCTCGGGCCGGTCGGTCCGACGCCTTCCCCTGGTGGTACACCTCCGATGGGCCTCCGCTCCCCACACCGAACCCAGGGGTGAATCCCCTGGCGGTGTGGCACGACGCCTACGAGCGCGTGGTCCACGACCAGATCCTGTCGTCGATCACCGCGGTCGACGACGACCAGCAAACGTCGGCCAGCCCCCTGGCCCAGGTCGTCTGCTGCATCGACGTTCGGTCCGAGGGTCTGCGTCGCCAGCTCGAGGCCTGCGGCCCCTACGAGACGTTCGGCTACGCCGGCTTCTTCGGCCTGGCGGCGACCATGACGCCGTTCGGAGCCACGCCCGATGGTCCCGGGGCGAGCGACCAGTGCCCGGTCATCGTGTCGCCCGAGGTCTCGCTGACCGAGGTGGCGACGGGCGAGGTCGATGACCAGCACCTCGCCGACCACGAGTTGGCCCGCCTCCGGGCAACGGCGGCGATCGAGGATGGCTGGCGGGCAGCCAAGTACCACCCCGTCGCTCCGCTCGCCCTCGCCGAGGCGGCGGGCTGGGTGCTCGGCCCCGCCGCTGCGGTGCGCACGGCCGCGCCCGGCCTCGCCGGCTGGATTGCAGACCATCTTCCGACCGGACGTCGTTCCCGAGCGCGCTCTGCCTTCGATCGTTCCGCGCTCTCGACCTCCGAGCAGGCCGAGATCGTGGCCGGGATCCTGCGGCTCGGTCGCAGCGAGGACGCGGGGCGCTCGCACCTCGGTGCTCCTCTGGTGATCTTGTGTGGGCACACGTCGACGTCCGACAACAACCCGCTGGAGTCCGGGCTGGCGTGCGGGGCGTGCGGTGGCCACAGCGGAGCGTCGAACGCACGGGCCGTGGCGGCGATGGCCAACGACCCGCAGGTGCGCCAGGCGCTCGCCGACGCCGGCCTTGCTCTGCCCGCTACCACCTGGTTCCTCGCCGCGGAGCACAACACCGCCACCGACGTCGTGGAGGTGCTCGACCGCCACCTCGTGCCCGCCCCGCTGACATCGCTGCTCTCGCAGCTGCGCGTGGACCTATCGGCTGCAGGCGATGCCGCAGCATCGGACCGGGTTGCCGCCCTGCCGGGCGCCGGGGGAGCGGGAAGCCGTCTTCGCCAGGTGCGCCGGCGAAACCGTGACTGGGCGGAGCCCGTCGCCGAATTGGGCCAGGCTGGAAACGCGGCGTTCGTGGTCGGGCCGAGAGCGCGAACGCGCGGCGTCGATCTCGGACGCCGGGTGTTCCTCCACTCCTACGAGCCGAGCCTCGACCCCGATGGCGCCACGCTCAAGGGAATCCTCACCGCCCCGCTCGTCGTCGCCCAGTGGATCAACGCGCAGTACTACTTCTCCACCACCGACCCGGAGGTCTTCGGTGCGGGGTCCAAGACCGTGCACAACGTCCTCGGTGACGTCGGTGTTCTCACCGGCCCCGGGGGTGACCTACGTCGCGGGCTCCCGCTGCAGTCCGTCCGTGCCGGCGACCGGCTGCTGCACGAACCGGTGCGCCTTCTGACCGTGGTGGAGGGCAACCTCGACCTCGTCGATGCTGCTATCGATGGGTCCGTGGTCCTGCAGCAACTGGTTCACAA
>Ga0105044_10001113_pt1 | contig 35275 bp, 23 predicted proteins | sample MAT01_FD_78092 | JGI IMG/M metagenome (GOLD analysis project Ga0105044, IMG submission 78092) | Freshwater microbial communities from Lake Fryxell liftoff mats and glacier meltwater in Antarctica - MAT-01 | ecosystem: Environmental > Aquatic > Freshwater > Ice > Liftoff microbial mat | place...
ACAGCGTCTGTTTACCATGATAAAATATTTGCTTTTATCATTTGAATTATCAGGGTTATAAAAACCCTCCTCCCAATATTTTGTTCCATCTTCATTTACAGAACTAAAAGCATAGGGAGATGATGGATTTCTGTAAATACTTTTGATATTGGAAATATATTCATGACTGGCACTATCTTTATGAACACTCCACCCGCTTAACCAATGAATTTCGTCTAATGTTGGTTTCCAATGTTCGATTTTTAAATTCATATCTCCAACAGCTTTCCATTTATCCTGCCCGTAAATGTTTTTGTGACGATGAGGATAATTATTTGCAGGATCATGATTTTGAAGTCCCATTATTTCAAAGCTCCCAGCCTTAAAATTAGTAGGTTGGCCATAATATGTAAACCAACAGATGCCATCGGCTCCGTGAGCAATAGATAACATTGCTTCAGCTTGTATTTCTTCATTTAATGGTTCTCTTACTCCACCCACAAAATAATTACCCTGAATCTTCAGTACACCCTGAATCTGCGGTTGCATTATAAGTAATTTATTTGGTGAATACAGATCACGCTGACTCCTAGCAAGATTAATTTGATAAACTAACGACCCCCATTGTGAAGGAATATTTTCAGCCCAGTGATTTTCTATGGTATCTATACCTGTTTCCCTGCTTTTGTCTCCAAAATATTTTTTTTGAAGATATACATTATATGTTTCCTTAGATTTAATCCAATTTGGATTAATATGAGGATCAGTTTTAGAAGAATCTAAGTTATCAGGAAGAATATCTATAATCTCATGTGCATCCGCGTGAAAACTTTCTGAGTTTATTTCCGATAATAAAAATCTGAATCCAAAATTGTTATTCTTATATGATCTTACATTGAAAAGATTTGTAGATCCAAAGTCCACTTTTGCAACCGGATTTGTCTGCTTTATTATTTCCAAAACTCTTTTTACACTCGGGATATTTGAATGAGCTAATTCATCAATGTAAAAATAACCATTTCCTATGTTATCACTGAACTCGGATACTTCTTCGACAATTTTTCTTTTCATAGGATTGCGAATAGAGCTATCTGCGTTGAAAAGTCTATTTCCCACTTCATCATCGACAGTCATCTTATCAAACCAGACTTCCACTTTGCCATACCACCAAATTTTGAAATCAACTTTACAACTGTCCTTCCATTCCGGCCAAGTGTTATACCTCATTCCATAATTTAAGCCTGAAGGGCTGTAGCTTTCTCCGGTAATCTCTAAATTAATATTTCCTGACTCTAAGCTAAAATCATAAATATTTTTATAATTGCCGGAGTAGAAATAGCTTTGACTTTGAGCATCAAATTTCCCAAAATTTCTTGCTTTAATTTTGACAGACTTAATAAGTGCTCCACGGTAGTTTATAACATCAATTCTTACAATCGAATCTTCAGGATTAAGATCAACAATGCTTGAATCAATTCTCATCATAGGTTTAATAAACCACGTTCCTGTATCAAGCTGGGTAAAATCAATAAGGTCTCCGTGCTGAAGATTTTCATAGATACTGTCACAAAGGTATCTCGGTGTTGCATCTGTTTCAGGACAATTAGTCTGATCCGGTAAACAGGCGTGAACAACACTTTTTCCACTGTCACTCGTAACATTCGCCGATCTCCTCTGATAGGAAAAACCGTTGTTTCCACCTTCTGCCTCATATTCCAGTCTCTGGCCGTAACACAATTTTTCTATTTTGCTTCTCCCAAAATATCCTCTGAGTCCATTATCCTTTACCGTATTCATTAACCCGCTTACATAAGTGGAGTACCAGTTTAAGTTTGAATTAAAACCACCTCCAAGAGTATCATAACCATAAACATGCACACTATTAAAATGAAGAGAATCCCTGAAGTTATAGATATTATTCTCAATTGCCCTGGGATCGGATGAGTTCGCTCTTCCAAAGTAAGTGTCCGTGAATATAAGATTTACAAAATCCTTTATTATTGGAGATTCTGTTACCGAAACAGCTCTTTCCATAATTAAATCATACTTTTTAAAACCAGTTGTAGCTACGAAATATAAAATCGGAACCAATACTAAAGCGGAAAGTTTTAATGGTAATTTCATATTCTTTAATTTTTAGTTTTATAAAATTCGTTATAAGAATTACACTCATTAATTAAATGTTGATTACTTAATTAACAGCATTTTTTTTGTTTCAGAAGATCCTATGTTTAATTTTTCTTCATATACCTCAATCTTGTAAAAATAAACTCCACTGATATAATTGTTTCCATCAAATTCAAGTTTATATATTCCGGAATTTTTCCTCTCATTAATTAATGTCCCGACTTCCATACCCTGAACATTATAAACTTTGAGTATAATGTGACTTGTATTTCGGATCTCGTAACTGATTGCTGTCTTGGGATTAAATGGATTCGGATAGTTTTGATAAAGTGTAAAATTATCAGGGATTTCAATATCAGGATTTTCGATATTTACAATTGTTCCCCCTCCATCTGTTGTTTTTATAAGTAGATCTCTGCCAGCCCAGCCCATTTTGGAATCATTCCTTAACAAAGAAATTGAAATATCTGGAGTTGCGAGTGCATTCTGATAACCCCAGGTTCTGCCTCTATCTGTTGATTTTAAAATTCTTAATGGTTGACTCCCCCCTCCTGCATAACCTATTGAATCATTCACAAATGTAATATCAAATCCACCTATTTCTCCCGAACTATTGTTCCAATTAAGTCCACCATCCGTTGTGTAGGAAATCCCATTACCATTTCCATCTGCTGAACCCCTTATCCACCCTTTCTTGCTATTCAAAAAGAAAATAGAAACAATATTGTATGCTGATGTAAATACCCCCCCCCAATTTGATCCTCCGTTTACAGTCTTATATAATTCTCTATGGCTATTTGAAAACCAACCTGTATCTTTATTCACAAAAAATATTTTAGATGGATTTCCCAAACCCAAATTTATTTGTTGCTGCCAGCTTATCCCACCGTCAGTAGTTTTAAAAACACCGCCGTCGAATGAGTCAAAACTACAAACCCATCCGGTATCTTGATTTACAAAGCTCATATCGCGAAAAATTCCTGCCGGGTTGAAATCATGAATTAAATTCCAATCAGTCCCACCATTGGTTGTTTTATAAATTATTCCGTGATTTCCATTACCTAAAGAGTAACCTGTTAGATTATCCAGGAACTGAATCGAATATAAATTTCCTGCTGAATCAATTTGAACATTCCAGTTATCTCCTCCATTGGATGTCTGAAGAATGTAACCTGTATTAGTTGTAACCCAACCACGGGAACTATCAAGAAAGAAAATATCATTTATCTGGTCATTAACGGGAAGCTGTTGCTGATACCATCCGGGAGGATTATCTGACTGAAATGTCGTTGCAAGAAAAAGAAGTGCAAGCTCGAGGAGGATAAGTTTTTTCATAAGATGATGATTAGTATCTAAGTGATTTACGGTTTTACTTTATGTAACCTATGTAACTGTTCGAACAGAATCAATTTCTAAAATAAATCTGTTGTTGCCATCCACTTCTAGGATTATCCGAAAAATTAAAAGCAATGATGAATGTGAGTATGCTGAAGTAAAGCAGAAGGGATGAAAGTTTATTTAGTAATCTATTCTTCATTAGTGTATGATCTTGTGCTTTTCCAAATTTACTAAAGTTAATTTTAATATTCAATTGTAGGGAGTATTTAATATCAAGCAAGTAAGAACCGTACAGTGAACAGTTTTCATTTATAATTTTTCGAGTATACGTTATACGTCTGGTCGAATGACCTGACGCCGCTTATACTAAATAATTACTAATTAAGAATTACGAATTATGAATTGTTTCAAAAAAAAATAACAAGAGTTTTTCAGAAGTTTCTAATTAGTAATTAGCAATTAGTAATTACTCAAATTGAATATATAAATACTTTCTAAAAAATTATATTAATGAAAATTTTACTGACTGAATGAAAAGTGTTTTACTGTTTCTGATAATTCTATTTTTACAAAATCCTGCATTATCACAGGATGATCCAGCTTCAATTCTTGATCTTACTCTCGAGTTCCGCGGTCTGAGCCGTGATGACATTACCATCCCGATTAATTTTGACAAAGATAAATCCCCTACCAACGACTCAAAGCTTTTGCTTCCGGTCGTAAAAGACCTTATGACAAAACCGCTCGGGTCAATGACATTTATGGATAAAATTTCCGGATATACGGATCTGAATACCCGTGAACTTATACTTAAGCTTTATGAACTGTGTGGTTACTATGATAAATCTACATTTAATGAGAGCTATCTTTCAAAACAAAATAAATCGTTTGAAGGTATTGTTCGGAGGATCTTAGAATTTGTTGACATTAAAAAGAAGAACGGTATCGATCTTAGGAAGAAATTTACAAAAGAAGAAATCAACTTTCTTAACAAGAATCTTCTTTCACTCATACAGGAAACTGAAACTGAGGATAATTCTAATTCGGATATTTTTAAATTCAATAGGTCAAGGGATTCTTCAATAGCAATTTCAAAAAGGACAATGGATATTTTGTCAGATGATAAGCATTTCACGAAAAGAATGATGTATTCTGATTTTATGACTGTCATAGATATCTATGAACAGCTTAGTCATAAAACTTCACTTATCATTGACGGTGTTATTCAAAAAGATATCTTTGACAATTCAGAGACTGATGAAATGAATACATCAAACATTCAGGGAAATTTTTTATACTATAATGATGATAACGGGATCCGCGTTGCAATAGGCGGAAAGGAAAAAAATATATACAACGGTCACTTTGATTTTATAATCGATCTTGGCGGTGATGATGTTTATAACATTGACAAGGAAAGCAATGACCTGTTCTCGGACAACTTCAGCTGCATTATTGATCTTTCAGGAAATGATTATTACTCATCTAATTCAAATTACACTCTGGCGGGCTCTGTATTTTCATCGGGATTTATTTTTGATAAAGAAGGTGATGATACATATAAGGGTAAGAATGTTTCACTCGGCTCAGCGATATGCGGGCTTGGTGTTTTGTATGATGAAAGCGGTAATGATACTTATCAGGCGAATCAGTTCTCGATCGGAGCAGCAGCTTTCGGAGCAGGGTTATTACTGGACAGACAAGGTAACGATGTTTACATCGCGAATTCATACTCGCAGGGATTCGGAATGACAGAAGGCGCGGGTGCAATAGTTGATAATAAAGGCAACGACTCCTATCTGATCGACGCGCGTTCACTTGACATAGGTAGATATGAAGATCATTATGTTTCAATGTCACAGGGTTACGGGCTGGGACTTCGACCTTATTATGCAGGTGGAGTTGGTCTGATCGTTGAAGGTGAAGGCAATGATATTTATAACTCAGACATTTTCGGACAAGGCGGCGCATACTGGTATGCTCTGGGATGTATTACCGACAAAAGCGGTCATGACAAGTATAATGGATATCAGTATTCGCAGGGCGCAGGAATACATCTTGCCGTAGGTCTTCTCAAGGACTATGACGGCTGGGATTTCTATTCTTCTAACGGAGTTTCACAGGGTTGCGGTCATGATTTCGGATTCGGATTTCTGGATGATGTGAAAGGCAATGATAACTACTCCGCGTATTCGCTTTCACAGGGTGCCGGCAATGCCAACGGGATCGGACTCTTCATCGATGAAAGCGGAAGGGACGGTTACCTTAATAAGGAGCCGGGCAACACGCGAGGCTATGGAAATTCACGACGTGAATTCGGTAGTCTCGGGATCTTTGTGGACGGTTCGGGTGATGATTTCTATTCTTCACAGTCAGACAGCGTGATCTCAAATTCATCCATGTGGGGAGTAATGAATGATTTTTATCTTAAGGACCTTCAGTCACAGGCAAGCGGCAACAGTTTCAGAATTCCTCTCGATTCAAATAAAAATTATTCAACCGGTGAATTATTCATAATGGCAAAGACAATTGAGCCGAGATTTTCTTTGTGGCAGGAATACGGATTCAGAAAGCTTGTTGATGACAGTGTGAATACAACAGAGTATCTCATCAGATATCTCGACACGGAGGATCACAGGTTAGGACTTGTATTAAGAAATCTTGCATTCAAAATCGGTTACACAATGGGAAATTTTCTTGATGATAAATTGAGGTTATATAATTCATCAATGAGCGCGACTCCTCTTTTTAATCAGAATCAGATCGCTTATATATGTTACCTCTTCGGTGAAACAGGAAATCCCATTGCCAGGGAACAATTACTGAATCTCACTGATAATGAAAACATCCGTATCAGGAGTGTCGCCATAAATGCTCTTGGCAAAATTAAATACGATTCCACGGATAATGATTTTATTTTCAGAGCTTCACAAAAGCTCCGTGAACTTGCTTTACAACCATCTCAATACCGGCTCTACAAAAAAGACATAGCTTATGCATTTAAGAATTATTTTAATTTTGATAATATTGTAGTCCTGATACAATTAATGCGTGATGATTACTTCGGGGTGAGATTTCTTGCTGCAGAAGATCTGCGGGCTTATGGAGATGAATATTATCATCATATTGACAATGCATTGCTAGAACAAATTTCTTCAGATAAGTTATGGTATCAATCTTTTTTAAATTCAATACTTGGGTTATCAGAGAAAAATTTCAGTTCGGTATATGAAGACCTTCCGACAACAAATGAAGATTTAAATATCCTGAGCCGAATTAATATATTAAAACAAAAAACGAATTTATCCAACGATAACAGCTTTAAGGAATGGGCAGAAAACATAATTAATACATTACAAAATAAAAATTTATTACACGTAAAATAAAAACTACAAATGAAAAAAAATTACACGGCAATTTGTTCACTTATTTTTTTGGCAATAATTTTTAACGGCTGTATAAACGTGAACCAGGTAACTGTCATCAATATGGACGGTTCAGGCACGATCAATCTTCACTACTGGACAAAGTCCTCGAACATTTCTACAGGAGGCGGACAGGATGCCATGCAGATGGGTGATGACATAGGCGGATTCAGCTTTGTTGATGGAGTCATAAAAGAAAAGTATAATACACCCGTGACCGAGATCAAAGAGATGAAGCGTTACAATGATGATAATGATACGACAACACACATAAGTCTGCTCATCGCATTCAAAGACTTTAACAAGCTCTCCGAAGCTCCGGGCTTTGCAAAAACAAAAACAAAATGGGCTAAGGGTGAGGACGGAATGGATTTCGAATATATTATTGCAAAGGATACTACTATTCAGAAAAGATTCATTCAGGGCGGAGAGCAGTTGAATTATGCTTTTGAATTTCCTGATAAAGTAGAGAAGTCCAACGGCGTGATCGATGGTAATAAAGCCAAATGGTCCAACGGAGTCGGAGACCTTGCTGACGGAAGCATCGATATGACAGCAACCATCAAAACAAAATCCAAGATCTGCGCAATGTTTGGATTTGAGCTGCCCGTTGTTGTGCTGCTTGGTTTGTTTTTTATTAACAGAAAAAAAATATTAAAACGTAATAATAAATAGTTGAAAATACTTTGCCACAGTGCCGTCCAAAATAATTTTCAACAACAATTAAAGGTCTTAAATTAATCAGCAAACAGGATAATCATTGCTATTTTTAAAAAGAACCCGCCTGTGAGAAATTGCCGATAAGAAATTCAGTGCAATGGCGATAAGCAGGAATTCCCGAGTCAAGCACCACTGCAAGGTCATCACCTCTTTTCGTGTTGGAATTCCTGCCGCCATTGATCTGAATTTCCGGCAATTTCTCACCAGCGGGAAACTTTTCTTTGCAAAGCTTTCTTTTGGTTTTTCAAAAGAAAGCGTTATTAATCGAAACTAAAATTTTCAATTTCTAAATCACATTGTTTTGGACGGATGTGACTCTGCCTGTCTCTGTGCAAATGTATAATTAATAAACTATAACCAAATTATAATAATGAAAAAGAAAATTGGCATTCTCGGCTCAGGTCAGGTTGCGCAGGCGCTTTGCAAAGGATTCCTAAAGTACGGTAGTGAAGTAATGCTTGGAACAAGGGACATTACCAAGCTGAACAATTTCACTGACAGCGCGAAGGTTGATTCATTCGATACAACAGCGAAGTGGGCTGATACTATAGTTCTCGCATGCAAAGGTACTGCAGCGGAAGAAGTATTGAAGTTAGCCGGGCATGAGAACCTGAGAGGTAAAACCATAATTGATGCAACAAATCCGATCAGTGACACTCCTCCTGAAAACGGTGTATTAAGATATTTCACCGATGTCAATGAGTCTTTAATGGAGAAGCTTCAGAAGGTGGTTCCGGAAGGAAATTTCGTAAAATGTTTCAGTTGTGTAGGAAATGCTTTCATGGTAGATCCGAAATTTTCAGGAGGCAAACCGACAATGTTCATCTGCGGTAATGATGAAGAAGCCAAGGACGAGGTGAAAGATATTCTCGATAAGTTTGGCTGGGAATTTGAGGACATGGGCAAGGTTGAGGCTGCTCGCGCTATCGAACCGTTATGCATTCTATGGTGCATCCCGGGCTTTCTTAACAATCAATGGATGCATGCGTTCAAGCTTTTAAAGAGTTGAAAGTTGAAAGTTGAAAGTTGAAAGTTTGTAAAGTTATAAAGTTTTCGATCGTAGCTGGCTCGTTTGTAGAGTTTGATAACTTTGATAAGTTTGATAAGTTTGTAAAGTTACTTTTCACGGGACAATAATTCATCAGTCAAAGTAAGAGCAAATTCAGCCGCATGGTCAGGCTGAATGGTCATTGTTTCATGATAGAGTTCATCATACCTTGCTTCCGGCAATTTTTTCTTTAACTCATTCATTATACTTTCATTTTCTTCCGTACGCAACTTGGAAAATTTAAAATCTATGATATTTTTTATTCTTTCCGATATCAGCAATAATTTTGCTGCCTGCTCGTAATTCTTTTCAAAGAAATAATACTTTCCTAATCCATAAATACACAAGCTGATCTTTAGTCTTTCGGAATCTTTTGTAAAGCTTTTAAGACATTCGCCAAAAATTTGTCTGGCTTTCTCGTTATTATTCTCTATCAAAGCGATTTCGCCAAGCCTGATGTATGACCTGTCAAACAACCCTGATAGCCCGAGCTCTTTTGCCTTAGACATTACTGCTTTATAGAATTCTTCAGACCTGGAATAATTTTTCTGAGCAAAGCTTAAGTTTCCCATGTTATATAAAGTTGTAACAACAGAATACTGGTCATTCACTTCTTCAAGTATAGGGAGACCTTCGGCAAAATATTTTTCAGCATTTTCAAGACTTCCGGACTGATAATAAATCCCTCCCTTGCTAATAAGTGATTTCGCAAGTGATTCTTCATTTTTGATCTCCCTGTAAAACACTATTGCCTGTTCAACAAACTTTAACGCAGTTTCAGTATCACCCGACCCCGCATAATAAGCCCCGAGGTTTGCCCGGACATTTGCTTCAAGTTGCTTTTCATTCAAACCTTCGATCAGTTTCAGACTTTCTTCAGAATATTTTTTTGCATTTTCGGGTTCACCCTTTAAATAGCTGAGTATGGAGTAAACATTCAAAGCGCTAGCTATCCTTTCTTTATCATTTATACTTCTGAAATATTGAAGTGCTTTCAGAAGATATTTCTCAGCCGTTTCATTGTAATCCAGTTGTGTAGCGCTGTAAGCTGCATTCAGGAAAGCATTTGCCCGCTCTAAGCTGTCTGACTCAACATCAAGTTCAAGTATCTTCTTAAGGGTTTCAAACGCTTCAGTATAATTTCCTTTAATTTCCCAGTACTCCGCGACTTTTGCAACTAAGCCGGCAGCCTGTTCAGGCTTGTTCTCCGATGACCATTTGAGGGCTGCTCTTAAGTTATCCTCCTCTGATTCCATCAGTCTCTTCCAGATTACCTTATGTTCATAATTGTCGTCCGATCCTGATTCACCGGACAGCTTCAGAAAATAATCAAAGTGTCTGCTGAATATCTCATCCTTAGAAGAAAGAATGTCCCTGCTATATTGCCTGATAGTTTCCAGCATTGAGTATCTCGTTACTCCGTCCTTCTCATTTGAAATTACGATTGACTTATCGATAAGGTTGGATAAAAGGTCGAGCACTTCAAACTCATCGATTTCTTCATTCGAACAGATCTGCTCGGCAGCTTCCATATTCCATCCGCCTGTGAAAACAGAGAGGTTCCGGAATAATAATTTTTCCTTTTCCGAAAGCAAATCATAGCTCCAGTCTATCAAAGCTTTAAGTGTCTGCAGTCTCGGCAATGCCGTTCTGCTTCCTCCTGTGAGTAAACGAAACCTGTTGCTTATATTTTCAAGTATTTTTTCAACTGAAAGAATTTTGATCCGTGCTGATGCAAGCTCAATGGCAAGCGGTATCCCATCAAGATGCCTGCATAACTTTGCAAGAGCCGGAGCATTTTCATTTGTAATGATAAAATCTTTTTTCACGGATAATGCCCTCTCGGTAAAAAGCTGAACCGCTTCATAGGACATCACCGTTTCTGCGGTAACCTTTTCATTGCTTCCCGGCATTGAAAGTGTCGGTACCCGAAAAGATTTTTCTCCCGATATCCGGAGAGCTTCCCTGCTGCTGGTTAATATTTTTAATCCGGAACATTTGCTGAGCAAAGACTGAATTATCAAAGCGCAGTCGCTTATCAGATGCTCACAATTATCAAATATCAGAAGTATTTTTTTTTCCTTTAAAAAATCAGTAACTATCTCAGCTAATTTTCTTCCCGGTTCTTCCCTGATATTCAATGCTGAAGCAATTGTATTATGAATCAGCGAAGGGTCTTTGATCGAAGCCAGCTCAATGATCCAAACACCGTGCTCGAATTCATCGATCATATCAGCACCTTCCTGAATTGATAACCTGGTCTTGCCGGTACCGCCCGGTCCGAGTAAAGTGATTAGCCTTGAGCTCTGAAGCAATATTCTTATTTCTTTCATTTCCTTTTCACGTCCGATGAAATTTGTCAAAAGGAATGGCAGGTTATTCGGTCGCGCATCGAGCGTTTTAAGCGCTGGAAAATCTGATGCAAGTTCATTTGAAGTTATCTGAAACAATCTTACAGGTTCTTTCAGATCCTTTAATCTTCTTTCACCGAGATCACGGAATGATACGCTGCTTTTATTCGGAACCATCCCTGCAATAAACTGAGCATGAGCGGCTTCATAGCAGTCATTTGAAATTATTATCTGACCTCCGTGGGATGCGGACATTATTCTGTGTGTCCGCGCGAGTGTAACATAGCCTGAATAATCCTGACCTGTCCATTCTGCAATACCTGTGTGAATACCCATCCGCACCCTCATTTCAGGTGCGCTGTGGTTTTCATTTGTCAATTTTAGCTGAGCATCAACCGCTGCATTTACAGTATCACCTGCATTTCCAAACGCGCAGCAAAAAGCGTCACCGACAATTTTAAACACGTGTCCGTGATTTGACTTTACAGCATCTTGTAAGATAGTATTATGTATCTCCAGAAAATGCTGCAGTCTGTCAGGAAAATCCTGTGAAAGCTTTGTACTGCTTTCAATCTCAGTAAACAGAAACGTGACTGTGCCGGAATGAAAAGACATTAAGTTAAAAGTTGAAAGTTAAAAGTTAAAAAGTTAAAAGTTAAAAGTTAAAAAGTTAAAAGTTAAAAAGTTTTTAGTAATTAGTAATTAGTAATTAGTAATTAGTAATTAGTAATTAGTAATTAGTAATTAGTAATTAGTAATTAAGGTGTAATAGCACCCACAAAAAATACTGCATTATTATTACAGAGTATGAGATCACTTACATCAGCGATGGAGTCTCCGTTAAGATCTTCCGGCAGATAGTTTCCGGTAGTAAAATTCACTGTGCTGTTATAGATAAGTATCATATCGCCAACATCAACAAATCCATTCTGATCGACATCACCTGTATACAGACAATACTTTGCACCTTTTAGCTTCAAGTTGTTTCCGTACGACTGTGAAGCAGAAGTAGTAAAATCGTAATTCAGTGTATCTCCTGCTGTGAGTGAATCTCCTCCTGACCTGCTCCATGTTTCAATTGAATTTAAATGCTTAACTACAACGTAATACTTTCCTGTTACAAGATTTCCAAATGTAAGATGTCCATAAAAGTTGTCGTATCAATAGTTGCCTGTGAAGAATCGATCAGAGAATACGGAGATGAAAAATTCCTGACATAAACTTTTACCGTATCCTTCCGTGACATTGAATTTAATCCGGTGTCATACAAACCTTCCATTACTGCTGTAAGCCTGAGTGCAGGTCTTGACGGAGTGATAATTCTGAACTGATAATTTCCTTTCGGAGCAGGCAAAGGTTTTGTAACTGTTCGTCCGCTGTTAGAAGCTGCAGAGATGTAATAATAAATTTTTGTTCCGGAGAGTTGCGAAGGTATGTTTGCGCTAAATGTATCTGCTGCAACAGGAGCCATTGCCAACTGATTAAAACCGAGAGCTGTATCTGTGCTCCAGTAAACTTTGGCATTAGCTACTCCGCTTTTTGTTTTAATGTAACTCCTGATCTCGTAGCTACCGTATGAGTTAACAGTATCCTTGATCTTCGCATGTGAAATGAAAACAGGTTCCTTCACTCCAATTTCCTTTGTAATGCAATGTATGGCTCCAAGAGCGGATATCATTGAATTGCAATTGATCCCGTAAATTTTATATCCGGGGAGATTCTCCCTGTAAATTCTTAAAGCTGTTGTATCCTGTGACAAGCCGTATATCGGAACGATCACTGTCTTATTCACAAAAACAGAATTGGTATAGGTATAATAATTTGCTGTCGGAGGATATTGTCCCGAGCCGTTAGGAGGCATGGGTATTCTTACAACTTTATAAGGTCTGCCGTAACAGGTAAGAAAATTATTTAAAACGTACTGAAGATTGGCTTCGATCTGCGGACCGTCAGCTGTTCCGGCGGGATACTGACCTACAAGCAGAGTTTCTTCATCGAGCAGCTTTATATGCATATCAATATGATGTATCTGATCAAAAGGAAGAGTGTTCATTTTTATGTAACGGTTAATGCCCATATACTTTCTCATAATGGTATCGATCTGCGCTTCCGTCTTTCCCGAATTTTCAGTCAATATTAATTTTGAAGAGAATCCTGTTCCATTGCCATCCACCATAAAATTTCCTCCTGTAGCAGTAAGATTGTTCGGAGCGGAAGTCGTCTGATATAATGGAGTGGTAATAAAATTTGCAAACCCGACAGGAACCGCATCATCCTGCGGACGCGGTCTGTTATATATCCAGTCGATCAGTTTCAAGCTGTCTGATACTCCCGAGTATGCAGCCCACGGACCATAATCCCTGCACCAAACGGAATTATACGAAGTCAGTACAAACTTAAGATTAGTATGTGGTACTCCGCCGCTTGTAAGATAATTCCTGACCGTATTCGAATCACTGCATACAATATAAACCAGTCCTTCTTCCTGCGCATGATCAACGATCTGTCTTAGAATGGAAGTATAAGATGTCCATGCAATGATGATACCCTGAACTTCTTCCCACTCCGCCATTGTGCGAACACCAGTCGGCGGCGGATTGATATCATCTGAGTTTATAAAGGGCGGTGAATAATTTTTATAAATATTTTTTTCCTTATCTGTCATATAATGCGGCAGATCCTGCGCGTTCGTCTTAATTACAAATAAAAAGATCAGGGGTAAAATAAATTTCATTTGGATTATTATTAAAAATATGAATGAATGTATGTTAATGTTTTTTATTTCCACAAGACTCCAGTGACAGGTACAGTAAAAAAGCTCCGGGAGTCTCATTACAATTTTATCGATCCTTATGTTTTGAATATCTGCATTAGGTGAACCGGCTTTCAAAGATTATTTTAATTGAAATGTATTCAGAAAAATTGCTTAAGCGATCGGATGAAGTTTACTTTCTTGAATAAAATATCTTACCGGCTGTATTTATATGTTCAACCAATTCTACACTATTAATAGTATTATAATTGATAACATCAAACTTATATGGCATTAAGCTTTCCTGATTTAACGAATAGCGGATGCTATTTATAATTTCAGAATTCAGATGCTGACCTTTCAGTACAATATCCACGTCACTGCCCTTTTTATAATTTCCTTTCGCACGGCTTCCGAAAAAAAATGCAGAATCAACCATACTCTCCTTTTGTAGTATCAAAATTATTTCCATCATATCTGACTCTCTCAGACCTCCGTCATTTTTCATTCTTCCCATTTAAAGTATGATGCAATTCTTTGAATAGCTTGTAATAATTTTCATGAATTAACTTTTCAATTTCTTTCGCAGTCTGCTCATCATAAGCATGTGCAGTTAAATTTCTTCCTTCCATTAACTTGAGCCCAACCGTGTCCGTCTGAAATCAATCCTGTTTCAAATGCTTTCTTAATAGAATCTCTTGGGGATTTTATTTCCACGAAGCCTTCGCCTTCAAGATAGTCTTTCATCAAGTTCCAGGACAATTCGAAACACATTTGAAAAAACTGAATCAATCCCGCCCGTTGAATGGCGTCCGGCTCATTGATATCCATTGCATCTTTTATATGATTCAAAGTTTTTTCAAAATTCTGGAATCTCTGCTTCCAGCGGATATCTTTTTTCAATTATTATAAATATAATTCCAATAAAGTAACCTATTTTAAGGACTACTTAAATTCTAAAAAGTTGAACCGAACAGCAAAAATATTTTAAAAAAACAAGCACTTATAAAATTGTCGGTTTGCAGTGCATAATGTCGGATCCACTGTGGCGTCAGGGCTTCCATCTGACGCAACGATAAAAATTGATCATTGATAATTGTTAATTGATAATTGTAACTCATCTTGCCATTGCAAGTGTACATACAAGCACTTCAGCGCACTCATGCATTTTCAGGATCTTCACTGCTTCATTAAGAGTTGACCCGGTCGTGATGACATCATCGACAAGAATAATTCTTTTACCCCTGATATGAGTGATGTATTTTTTCTTTAGCTCAAATGCATCTTCAACATTTTTCATTCTCTCCTCTTTTGAAAGCATTGTCTGTGTTGATGTATGTCTTACCCTTGTTATAAGATCGGGAATAAACTTAATCTTAAGTATTTCATTCATGCCTTTGCACAGACAATCGGATTGATTGTAACCCCGTTCACGGACTTTGGTCTTAAAAAGCGGAACGGGTATGAGATAGTCAAAGCAAATGAGTTCTTCGGATTGAATATGTTTTTGAAGTTCTGCCGAGAGTAATTTACCAAGATATTCACCAAGCCGCTTCATTCCTCCATACTTCAGCATGTATATTAATTTTGAAAGGTCATCTCCTTCACGGAAAGCGAACAGACTGAATGCATGATCTGAGACAACCTTTTCGTGCAGATCAGCTTTGTCCTCATTGCATATCAACGGAATAGACTTTAATTCATCATCCGATAAATACTGATTGGAATTTTCTTCATGAAGCTTAATTCCTGATATGACTGAAGTTTTGGGGAAAATGAAATCAATGACGGGACTTGTAAGATTTGTAATATTCATAAGGTTTATCAGATTCAGATTATCAAATTATTGGAACATAGAGATCAACTTTGAGAATATAAAATTGTTATTTAAAACTTTCATCATAATTTACAGAACATATTTCTCAAAATGCTTAGCTACGAATCCGGCGATCTGATAAATTGATGATCTGATATTTTGATGATCTCTCATAATCTTACATCAATTGAGTTTATTTAATCACATATAAAAATTATTTTGCATGAATGTTAATTCAAAAGCCAAAAGGAACATACGACTTACCGCCCGATAAAGCAATCCAGCGAACATTTCTCGAAAACAAGATTCGCGGTTGTTTCTCTAAATTTAATTACGATGAGATTCGAACTCCAACATTTGAGAAGACTTATTTATTCAAACGCGGTATAGGAGAAGAGACTGACATTGTTTCAAAGGAAATGTATTCCTTTAACAAAGATGAATTCACACTGAAGCCTGAAATGACTGCCCCTGTTGTCAGGGCTTATCTTGAGAATAGTCTGTACAATGAATCTCCGCTTCAGAAGCTTTACTACATAAGCAATATGTTCAGAAGTGAACGTCCGCAGGCTGGAAGATTCAGGGAGTTCTCGCAGTTCGGAGCCGAAGCCATCGGCAGTGCTGATTATTCAATTGATGTTGAAATGATATTACTTGCAGACCACATACTCAAAGAATTTGAAATAAATAATTTTACAATTAAAATTAATACCATTGGTACTCTTGCCGAAAGAGAAATTTATCTAAAAGAATTTAAAGCATATCTTTCCAAATATCTCAGTGAACTATCCGGCGACAGTCAGAGAAGATTCGAAAAGAATCCGCTCAGAATACTGGATACTAAAAATGAAAATGACATTAAGATACTTAATGATGCGCCTCTGCTATACAATTATCTTAACACTGACACAATAAAATTCTTTGAGAGCATTCTCTCTTCTCTGAAAAGCCTGAATATAAATTACCTCGTTGATCATAAGCTTGTAAGAGGATTTGATTACTATACATCTACAACATTTGAATTTGTATCGGATGATCTTGGAGCGCAAAATTCTTTGCTCGGAGGAGGCAGGTATGATCTTCTCGTTGAACAGTTGGGCGGGAAACCGACTCCGGCAATAGGCTTTGCTGCAGGTATAGAGAGGATGATGATGGTTCTTGAAAAGAATAATTATAATTTTCCAGGAGCTGAAACCGTTAAGCTTTACATTGCAAGTATGGGTGAAGAGTCAAAAGCAACAACGCTTAAATTGATCGCTGAGCTAAGGGCAAGCGGAATAAAATGTGATACTGACTATTTGAACCGGAGCGTAAAATCACAGATGAAGGAAGCCAACCGGATGAGCGCTGAATACGTGATAGTGCTGGGTGATGAAGAATTGAAAACCGGACAGTTCAAAATAAAAAGAATGTCTGACGGAAATGAGACACCGGTTTCCGGTATCGAAAATTTAAACCAATATTTAATCAATGAGAACAAGAGCAGTTAGACCTGACAAGCTCGACTTTGAATACGAGCTTTACATTTCAAAAGGACATGATGAAGTATTAAAGAAGGATTTTATTCTTTTTGACTTCAGGACGAAGAAGATATTTGAGAATTTCCCTTATCATATAAATGTCATTCCGAAGTTAAATCCTGAAAAGAAAGAGCTGGAATTTAATATCGAAGGGCTTTCAGCACCGAAACTTGATATTTCAAAAGCTGGAGCTGCCGGTTATCTTTACAGGTTTTTTGATTTTAAGAATGTAGAGTATGATCTGAAACTGTTGAAGTATGGTAAATCAAAAACACTTTTTAAATTCAAGGTAGCTACCAAAACAATTAAGCTCACTTCCGATGCGAAGAAGAAATTCATTAATGTAATGACAGAGGATTAAGAATGTACCCAAAACTTTTTGAGATCGGACCGATACCTGTTTACAGTTACGGATTAATGCTCGGCATAGCGTTCCTTATCGGAAGTTCTCTCTTCAACCGTGAGCTCAAAAGAAACGGGCTTGATGAAAACATCGGGGTAACTGTAACATTCCTCGCGCTTATCGGAGGTATTGTAGGTTCAAAGTTATTTTATATTATCGAAGAATGGAATTTTGGAACAGGTAATTCTCTTTCATCATATTTTACAAAGGATGTCCTTCTATCACCTTCAGGACTTACATTTTATGGCGGTCTTGTACTTGCGTTCATTCTCATTTTCATCTTTTGTAAAATAAAACATATTCCGCTTTTGAGAATGCTTGACACGCTCTCACCCGGGACAGCTTTAGGATACGGAATCGCAAGGGTCGGTTGTCATTTATCGGGAGACGGAGATTATGGTATTCCTGTCAACGGTACAATGTGGGAATTTTTAGGATACAGCTATGTGAACGGGACTGTTCCGACAAAGGAGGGTGTGCTTGTTCATCCGACACCTATTTATGAATTCGTAGCGGCAATTTTAATCTTCTCATTCCTGTGGAGTAACCGCGGAAAATTCAAAACATCAGGAATAATTTTCTCTTACTATCTGATCTTGTCAGGCATTGAAAGACTGCTGGTTGAATTCATTAGATTAAATCCTATCGTTGCATTTGGATTAAGCCAGGCGCAGATAATTTCAGTGATAATGATAATATGCGGTATCATGCTGCTCTACTCTAGGCTTAATAAGGAGAAGCTGCAAGTTGTTTAGTTTCAAGTTACAAGTTACAAGTTGAAAGTTAAAAATTGAACTTCAGTTAATTGTGGAGAGAATCATACTTTATACAAAGCAACGTTGTCATCTTTGCGATGAAATGAAACTGATCCTTACCAACATTCAATCCTCAATCCCCTTTCAGTATGAAGAGATAGATATAGAAACCGATAAAGCTCTGTCCGAAAAATACAAAGAAAAAATTCCGGTGCTGATGGTAGATGGTAAAATGTTTGCCAAATACACTGTTGATGAAATGAAGCTTAGAACAAAGTTAAATAATTTATAACTTCCCTTTAAATTATTTGAACTCAGATAAGTTCAAACTGTTTTGAATCCACCTTTCCGTTACCAATTTCACTTTTTAAACTGCAGGGACAATAGCGGGACGTGAAGAAACCTTCCCAAGCTGGGGCTTGGGAAGGAGGTGTACCATAATTTCACTTTTAAAAAAAAAGCCGGGATGATTGAACCCCGGCTTTTAAGAAAAAATTTTACATCTGAGAATTCTTACTTTGGAACAACTGATGAATTCCCTTCTTTATATGCTTTCATTTTTACTCCGGATCTTTCTTTCTGCATAATGATATCAGCCGGAGAAGTTTCAGGTGTAACCTTGCTCACAAAGTTTGTAGAATTATTATAACCTATCAGCAGATCAGTTACGTCTACAGTTTCGTCACCCGTCAGATCGGTCGCAAGATATCCTGAACTAAAATTAACAGCATCATTATAAATACTTACGACGTCAGTAATATCTACTGAACCGTCGCTGTTTACATCACCGCTGAACAGGCACCACTTGCTTCCGGTAAGAATAGTGTTGCCTCCGTATGCATTGCTTTGTGAATTTGTGAAATCATAGTTTGTAAGAATCCCGTTTGTAACTGATTCACCGCCATTCTTACTCCAGGTTTCCAAAGCATTCCTGTGTATAATCTGAATGTAGTATGTACCGCTCGGAGCATTTTTAAATACGAACGGTGCATTGAATGTAACAGAATCAATCCGGGTTTTTGCGGAATCGATAATCGCATAGGGACTTGCAGTGTTTCTTAAATATGCTTTTACAGAATCTCTTATGTTTAATGTTGATCCGTTATACATCCCTTGAGGAGCAAGCTTTACATTGTATTGTGTGTATAAGCTTCTACTTTAAAAAGTTTTATTTGATTGTAAAAAAACAGAATGCATTACTTGAATTTCACTTGATGCTATTTATATCTGTCCCTTTTAAATCTTTCAGCTTCCTTGTGAGAATTCTGATAGTCTTTCATCGCGAGAACTTTATCATAATAAATATCGGCGGTAGATCTGTTACCTTTCACATCATTGAGCATTCCGGAAAGAAGATATATAAATGAGGAGTAAGCAGCTTCATTGTCCTTATCGACCTGTCTTGTGATATCTTCAGCTTTCTGAAGATATGGTTCAGCTTCGCTTATGCGGTTAAGTTTGGTCAGACAGAGCGCAGCGTAATAGTTGGCTTCTCTTTTGAGAAAAATATTATCATAACCGAATTCGCCGGAGTCAATTTTCTCTGCAATGTCTTTCCACCCGGTAAAGGCAGAGTCCCATTTACCCTGACCGACCATGCTGCTGTAAAGATATTTCCGGAAGATCGGATTTTCCGGATACGCATCTGACAAAACGCGCGAATATGTTTCAGCTTCAATGTAGTTTTTTTCATACACAATATTAAGATAAGCCAGAACATACTTTGCCTCGTTCTTTGTATACTTTGAATCAACCGATGTTTCCTTTATCTGTGAAAGACCTTTGATCTTATCGCCCTTTGGAAATATTATCATCAAAGGTTTGACAACAGGATATGCTTCGGGAACATATTCAGCGAAATAATTATAAAGACCGATCCCGAATATCACATCTTTATTATTCTTATTAATTTCATAAGCTTTCTGAAGCAGGTTCAACGCTTCCCTTCCGTCCTCAGCCGCCCTGAGCCAGCTTTCACGAAGACTCTTTACAAGCCCGCGATAGCCCAGCGCACCGCCTTTATAAAACATCGCGTTGTCATCGAACTCATTCTTGTCTATCTGCTTATCAGCAATTTCAATCACTCTTTCGGTTTCAGCAAAAAATTTCTCATCGAGGGAATCATTATCCTTATTGAGATTTATTCGCCACCAGTCAATCATCGCAAGGAAAAAATAACCGGCGGGATTATCGGGTTCGCTGTTGATCACGCCTCCAAATTCCGCCTGAGCCGAATCGAACTTAAGATGATAGATGAACTCTATACCTTTATTAATCTTTTCTTCAGTAGTTTGTGAAAAGCTAATACCGGAAATTAAAAAAATGAATATTGCTGAGAGAAAGGTTTTCTTTATCATATTCTTTTGACAATAGTAAAGTGGTTTCGGATTAATATAAAAAATTAAATAAAGAAATTAGCCGTAGAACGTTTGACGGTTAAGTACTTGTGGCACATTTAAGTATACTTTATTTCGCCATCAAAATTATTATCAAATGTGCCACAAGTAATCGCCACAAGTAAATTTTGTAAAATATTATAAAACAAGAATCCTTATAAACTTTAATCTCTAAGTTTATTTAAGTAATTTGAGAATATTTTAGAATTACATCATCTTAATGCTAAGAGCAATACTTTTCGGATTAATATTTTTCTCCGCAACAGGATTCTTTATCTATTCAATAAAGAATTTTCTTTCTTACCTAAAAATAGCAAAACCCGAAAACCGTTTTTATGAGATACCTAAAAGGTTGAAGAATACCTTTGAGATCGCTTTCCTTCAGACAAAGCTTTTAAGAAGTAAGCTCGCGGGAATACTTCATCTGTGCATTTACTGGGGATTTGTAGTTCTGCTTTTCGTTGTGCTTGAATCAATCATCGAAGGTTTCTTCCCGGATTTTACATTCGCATTTCTCGGACCGGTTTACAGCATATTAACCTTCCTTCAGGATTTCTTTGGAGCACTTGTGCTTGTAACCGTGATATTCTCATTAATAAGAAGATATGTCGGCACGCCAAAAAGACTTCAGGTCGACAAGGCGGCAAAGATCGACGCGACGTTCATTCTTGTAATGATAGGTTTGGTGATGATAACCATGTTCGGAATGAGCGTGGAGAAAATTTTAATCGGACAGTCCGTCGGATACAGACCTGTTTCAGCTTTCATCGCGGGATTTTTCAGCAGCGGGTCGCATACTGTTTATGAAATTTTCTGGTGGGCTCATATTCTTGTCGTGCTTTTATTCATGAATTATCTGCCATACTCCAAACACTTTCATGTGCTTTCCTCAGTCCCGAATACATTCTTTTCAAATTATGAAATACCATACCCGGGAATCGTGCTGAAGCCGATCAATTTTGAAGATGAATCAATCGTACAATACGGCGTTAAAGACGTTGAAGACCTTACGTGGAAAAATCTTCTCGACGGATACACCTGCACGGAATGCGGAAGATGCACATCTGTCTGTCCCGCGAACCTTACAGGCAAACTTCTCGATCCGAAGCTTATAGTAACAAAGATAAGAAAGCGAACAATGGAAGTCGGTCCGCTTGTTGCAAATAAAGTTGAATCGGATCCTGTTCTCGATAAGAATCTTGTTCATGATTATATAACTCCACAGGAATTATGGGCGTGTACAACCTGCATGGCATGTGTTCAGGAATGTCCGGTTATGATCGATCATATAACTCCGATCATTGACATGAGACGGGATCTTGTTATGATGGAATCTGAATTTCCGAATGAGCTTAACACTGTTTTCAGGAATCTTGAGAACAATGAATCGCCGTGGGCTTTTGGAGCGGAGCAAAGAAATGACTGGATCGATGAATTAAGTGAAGAGCTTGCAAAGGAAGGGAAAGAAAATCATCTCAGGAAAGTTTCAAATCTCGGCACTGCAGACGATCTTGATATTGTGTTTTGGTCGGGGTGCGCGGGAGCATTTGATAAGCGTTACCGTAATGTTACAAAATCATTCGCGCAATTGCTCAATCATGCGGGTGTGAAATATGGTGTGCTTGGGAGCGAAGAAAAATGTACAGGTGATCCTGCAAGAAGACTTGGCAATGAATTCCTTGCACAGACATTCATACAGCAGAACGTTGAGACATTAAAAAAATATAATGTAAAGAAAGTTGTGACAGCTTGTCCGCATTGCATGCATACACTGAAGAACGAATACAACAAGTTCGGAATCGATCTTGATGTAACACATCATACTGAGTACATTGATAATTTACTCAAAGAAAAAAAATTACAGCCAAAGAAAGAGATAAAGGAAAAAGTAACATATCACGATTCATGCTACCTTGGAAGATACAATCACATTTACAATTCACCGAGGGAATCTCTTGAAAGTGCTGGCGTTGATCTTGTTGAAATGGCGAGATCAAAGGATAAGGGTTTTTGCTGCGGCGCGGGCGGCGGAAGAATGTTCCTTGAAGAGCACGAAGGCAAACGCGTGAACATCGAAAGAACGGAAGAAGCCCTGAAGACAGGAGCTAAGACGATCGCTACCGCTTGTCCATTCTGCATGACAATGCTAACAGATGGTGTAAAGGAAAAGGAAAAGAGTGATGAAGTGAAGGTGAAGGATGTGGCTGAGATTGTACTCGAAAGCTTGTAATTGTAATAATGAGTAATGAAACTTATTTACCTAATAACTAAAAAATCAATCAATCATAACAAATAACTAATTAATCATATAAAAGGAGAAATAAATGTCGTACCTATTTACTTCTGAATCAGTTTCAGAAGGACATCCGGATAAAGTTGCGGATCAGATCTCAGACGCGCTCATCGATAATTTTCTTGCATACGACCCTCAGTCTAAAGTTGCCTGTGAAACCATGGTAACTACAGGTCAGGTCGTGCTTGCAGGAGAAGTAAAATCATCGGCATATCTTGATGTTCAGACCATTGCACGTGAAGTAATAAGAAAGATCGGTTATACCAAGAGCGAGTATATGTTCGAAGCGAATTCATGCGGAATAATTTCCGCCATTCACGAACAATCCGGAGATATCAATCAAGGCGTAGTCAGAAAGAAGAAAGAAGATCAGGGTGCGGGTGATCAGGGAATGATGTTTGGATATGCAACAAACGAAACACAGGATTACATGCCGCTGGCACTTGACCTTGCGCAGAAGCTTCTTATTGAACTGGCAGTTTTAAGAAGAGAGAACAAGCAGATCAAATATCTGAGACCTGATGCAAAGTCACAGGTAACTCTTGAATATGACAACAATAACAAGCCGGTAAGAATCGACACCATTGTTATTTCCACTCAGCATGATGATTTTGATAATGAAGCAGCCATGCAGAAAAAAATAAAAAGCGATGTGATCAATATTCTGATCCCGAGAGTTAAAGCGAAATATAAGAATTACTCGAAGCTACTGAGCAATCCAAAGATCCATTACCACGTAAACCCAACAGGTAAATTTGTAATCGGCGGACCGCACGGTGATACCGGACTTACAGGAAGAAAGATAATCGTCGATACGTATGGCGGCAAAGGCGCACACGGTGGAGGAGCGTTTTCAGGAAAAGATCCTTCGAAAGTTGACAGATCCGGGGCTTACGCTACAAGACACATTGCAAAGAACTTAGTTGCAGCAGGAGTCTGCGACGAAGTCCTTGTACAGGTTTCTTATGCGATCGGCGTTGCAAAGCCGATGGGATTGTACATCAATACTTACGGAACGAGTAAAGTGGATATGACAGACAGTGAGATCTCGGATATGGTTGAGAAAATTTTTGATCTGCGTCCATATTTTATCGAGCAAAGATTGAAATTAAGGACACCGATGTACAGTGAGACAGCAGCTTACGGTCACATGGGTCGTAAGAATGAAGTTGTAACAAAGACATTTACTGCTCCCGACGGCACTGAGAAAAAAATTAAAGTTGAATTGTTCACCTGGGAAAAGCTTGACTACGTTGATAAGATTAAGAAAGCTGTCAGAGCAAAATAATTAAGCAATATCAAAAAATTAGAATTGAATAATTTTGTATACGGGTTTTTCTATCCCTTCAAATGTATAAAGTTATTCTTCATATATCCAAAGTTAATCGCGTATTCCATTGTCCCGATGGTGATCAACCTGATCATCTACGGGACAATTTTTTATTTCACATTTCAATGGATCACCGGCAAAGCAAACGATTCCATTGACATAAGCAATACAAACTTCCTTATAGAAATTATAAAGACCTTTCTTAAAGTTTTTACATTCCTTCTTGTAATACTTGTGTGTTACTTTCTTTTTATAATTTTTGGCGGAATAGTTGCGGCTCCTTTCAATGAACGAATATCCCGATTAGTGGAAATAAAATTTTTCCATCACCGGACATCCAATGAATTACCTTTTCTGAAAGACGCGGTCATAAGCATAAAGGAAGAGTTAAAGAAAGTACTTTTTTATCTTTCCGTTCTGATTCCCCTTTTCTTCATAAACTTCATTCCAATGATCGGAAGCACAATATCGATCGTTGTCGGAACACCCTTCTCATTTTTTTATAACGCACTTGATTATCTTGACTATCCGATGACAAGAAGCATGAGAACATTCAGACAAAAACTTCAGGTTGTTGATTCACAACGGTCACTTTCACTGGGATTCGGCTGTATGGCTTTTTTGCTGACAGTTATACCCGTGGTCAATGTGCTGATGAATCCCCTGCTTGTAGCTGCCGGAACATCACTTTATCACGAGAAAAAATATGGTAAGTGATTTGGTATTTCAGGTTTAGTTGAAGTTACATAAACCCAAATTTTTCATTAGATATCCTATGAAGCTATTAAGGTAAAACAACCTTCTTACCAAGCAGATGAACCTACTATCTTTTTGGCTTACCCTGATTGCTATAATCAACTACTTATTATATAAACTTCAAATGATGTTGATTAGAAAATTTTCTTAAAGAAAAATTTGGGATAAAATCAAATACCCAATCCCAAATCAAAGTGTGCCACAATTCATCTAAAGTTTCTTTGTTGTCACACAGGACAATTCATATTTTTGATAAGAATTTTTTAAAAAACTTATTAAGAAGGAGAAAAATCTTGAAAAAAATTATTTTGTCTTTAGCTGTCATAGTGCTGTTTGCTGCAGGTTTCAGAGGATGCCTGTTTGATATCACAGCTACAAACGATCCTTTGGCTGCCTTACTAAACGCTTTCTTTTATGGCAACACTGACGGCATTAGTCACAGCTATTATGTTATGGGAGGTGACAACGGAAAAGTCTACACAAACTTAAATCCGGTCACAGATATCTGGACTGAAAGAAACAGCACGACAACAAGCAACATTAATGACATAAAAAGCGCTCCGATCATTGACACTACCATCGTGTATGCCGTGTGCGATAACGGAGTGATCATAAGGTCTGAAAATGAGGGAGTGGACTGGAGGAACATAAATTCACCGACAACAAGAAATCTTAATTCAATTACAGTTCTTAATGAAGACCGATTCTTCGCAGTAGGAGATTCCGGAGTGATCATACATACATCCAACAGCGGTGCAAGCTGGACAACTATGAACAGCGGAGTAACGGTAAAATTAAATTCCGTTTATTATCTGAACAATTTTTCCATTTACGTAGCAGGCGATAAAGGAACATTACTGAAATCGTCTAACTCCGGGGCTAACTGGTTCAAGCTAAATATGGAAGACACCCTCAGCAACTTAAATAAGGTCGGCTCATTAGGATCATGGTTCTTCGGTCCGATCGTCGGAGCTCTCAGCAGCAACGGAAGCATTTATTCATCAACTAATCAAAATAACTTTTTTCCGATACCATCACCGACAACAAAGGGACTTTATGACATGAACTTCCTCAACGCGAGTTCAGGCTTTGTAACAGGTGACAGCGGCGCGGCATTCTACACAACCAACGGCGGCAACAACTGGGAGGAAAGCTTCTTTGTAAACTCACTGACGCAAAACAGGATCAGCGCGGCGACAAGGATCAATGATTCAACATTCGCAGGTATAGCAGGAAATGATTTCATAATATTTTCCGGAAATGAAAGCGCATTACCGGTTGAGCTGACAGCTTTTTATGCTTCAGTAAGCTTTAATGATGTGAAGCTAATCTGGTCAACGTCACAGGAAACCAACAACGCGGGCTTCGACATTGAAAGAAGCAGGAATAACGGGCAGTGGATCAAGACAGGTTTTGTTAAAGGAGCAGGGAATGTTACAAGTCAGAGCAACTATACCTTTACAGATGCTGATGTAGAAACAGGCAACTATAATTACAGACTTAAGCAAACCGATTTTAACGGAAATTATGAATATTACGATCTCGCAAATGAAGTTGTGATAGGACTGCCGGATAAATTTGAAGTTAAGCAGAACTATCCGAATCCATTCAATCCAACAACTAACCTGGAATTTTCAATACCGCATGCGGGATCTGTGTCATTAAAAATTTATGACATGCAGGGAAGAGAAGTTGCAGTACTTGTGAACGAAGTTAAGCCGGCAGGTAATTATAAAATTATTTTTAACGGAAGCAATTTATCCAGCGGAGTATACTTTTATAAGCTTGAGCTTAATGCAAACGGACAGACACTTAACAAAGTAATGAAAATGTTACTCACCAAATAAAAAACTAAATTTAACCTGTTCTCATTTTAAATTAGAATGAGAACAGGTTTTTTATTTTTGTACCGATCAGACAAACCGCAATTTAAAACCCGCCTTCCTCACACAAAAAATATTTTTAATTCGTGTTCATTCGTGAAATCGTGGCAAGATTTTTTCTTATAATGTTTGAATACAATCAGCAATGCTGTCCAAAACATTTTCAAGTAAAGGTGAAAACTTAAAAAATATATCTTAACTGTAGATTTTTTTTTATCCACGAAGATGACCCCACCCAGTCCCCTTTGCAAGGGACTGTCTTAAAACTTAAATAACAACACAGAGACACAAAGGCACTGAGGGAAAGTGAATTGAAATCAGGTTCTCTGTGTCTCCGCGCCTCTGTGTTAAAGAATTTTGATAGTGTTGAGACAGCTGAGGGTTTGGGAGCGGTTTTACCGGAGTTCTGTTAAGTGAAATCATTCTTTGATTGTTTATTAAATATTCTAAAGTAACATTTTGGACAGAGTTGTACAATCAGACAGTTTTCTGACTAATACTGATTGTTTTTCGAAATGTGTTTTACTAATTTGTGTTTGAAAAATTAATACTATGAAAAAGAAATTAATATTAGACAATGTTTTGTGTAGCCGAGATTTGTTCGTGAGTTTAATATAAACATTGCGGGAGACAAAGTGAAAACTAGTAGGGGCAACCCTTGTGGTTGCCCCTGTAGTTGCCCTGTAGAGAATCCAAATGACGATGAAAAATAGTTACATCTGAAGGTCCCTCTGAAGGAAAGTATTCTTCGCAGCCCCTGTACCGGAGTGAATTTTGTGAGAAATTTATATAATGGAAATTAAGAAAGACATTTTACTTCAAATCCAAAGCATTATCACCAATGCCCAGACAAAGGCAGTTCGGGCTGTTGACAATCAACGGGTGTTAATGTATTGGCAAATCGGTAAAGTGATATTTGAAGAAGAACAGGAAGGAAAAGACAGGGCTGATTATGGAAAATATTTAATTAAATCTATTTCTGATATCTTTCAGCCTCAATTTGGAACAGGGTTCTCTGTTAGGCAATTGGAAAGAAACAGGCAATTTTATAGACTGTTTCCAATTGCGTCCGCACTGCGGACGCAATTCAGTTGGACACATTACAAAATCCTTATAAGTATTGACAGTCACGATAAAAGAGAATTTTACATTGCTGAAACCGAAAAAAATAATTGGACTGCGAGGCAGTTGGAAAGGCAGGTAAATAGCCAGCTATTCGAAAGACTTTTATTAAGTAACAATGTTCAGGATGTTTTAGCTTTAGCAAGAGAGGAAAAACAACCCAATGATGCCAAAGAAATTATTAAAGACCCGATGGTGCTGGAATTTCTTGGACTAAAAAGAGAAGCCGCCTATTACGAAAAAGATTTTGAAGCCGCCATCATTACTCATTTACAGGATTTTTTACTCGAGATAGGCAATGGATTTTCATTTGTTGCCAGGCAAAAACGTATTCATATAGAAGGGGACGAGTTTTTTATAGACCTTGTTTTCTACAACCGACTGTTGCAGTGTTTTGTTGTTATTGAAATTAAAACTGATAAACTCAGGCACCAGGACATTGGGCAACTACAGATGTATGTAAATTACTACGACCGTTATGAAAAGCAGGACTTTGAAAATCCCACCATCGGCATATTACTCTGTGCAGATAAAAACGAAGCTGTGGTTAAAATAACACTACCCGAAAACAACAAAACAATTATTGCCAGCAAGTACCAACTTTACTTGCCTACCGAGCAACAATTAATAGATGAAGTAAAGAAAGAGATCCAAAAACTGGATAACAAACACAATAACGAATGACAGAAAAAAATTAAAAGGCATTACTAAAACTAACTTGAACATCACCCGGGTTTTTCCCCGGAAATCAATCGCGTAAAATAAAGAAACAATCTGTAAAAAACTTCATGATCAAAAATGAGACACAAACACTTTACCGGAAGGCAATAAAGTTTGCGGCAGACAAGCATTTGGAAAAGGAACAGAAAGTCCCTGGCACTGACCTTCCTTATGTGGTTCATTTAAGTAATGTTGCGATGGAGATCTTAATTGCATCTGCGCATACTGACGATTTTGATACGGGCTTTGCAGTTCAGGTCGCATTGCTTCACGACACATTGGAAGATACATCTGCGACCTTTGACGAATTGACAAATATTTTCGGAACTGAGATTGCGAACGCTGTTTCCGCCCTCACAAAAAATGAATCCTTACAAAAAGAAGATCAGATGGAGGATAGTTTGCAGAGAATCAAAAAATTGCAGGCAGAAGTATGGGCAGTAAAACTTGCAGACAGAATAACCAATCTCCAACTCCCGCCTCCACATTGGGACAAAGAGAAAAAACTAAATTATAAAAACGAGGCACGAACAATTTTGAATGAGCTGCAGGACGGGAATGATTTTCTTGCAGGACGACTGAACGATTCTATTGAAGAGTATGAGGAATTTTGTGAGTGAGAAGTTTGGGAGAAAGTAAAACAATAATTGCAAGCTTAAAGAGATAATGGGCAACGATGAAACTAACAGACAATAGCAATAAAAGTATTAACTTAACGTCGGACTTTTTGTACAAGTTGATCCCTTATTCAAAAAACAATTTTATAGTTTTATAAAGAATACCAAATGTCTGATAAAACTCTGAAATATTAATCAAACAAATAACAAAAATAAAGTAATGGCTTCAAATTTTTTTACAAACGATGGCGATAATACACTCTATAATAAGTTTGCAGGTGTGTTTAAACACATGCAAAATATTGAATACTTCAAGTCGGTTATCGGATATTTCAGAGCATCGGGGTATTTCGCTATTCGTAAACATTTTCCAGATGACCTTAAAGTAAAAATCATTGCAGGAATAAACGTTGATCCTTTCATCGCATTAGCTCAAAAGAATGGATTGCTCTTTAATGTAAATGCGAAAGATACAAAAGAATCATTCATTGAATCCATTCAAGAAGATATTTTAAATGCGAAGTATGGTAAGACAATCGAAGAAGGAATTCTTCAACTAATTACCGACATCGTTCAAGGTCGTATTGAGATAAGAGCGCATAACTCAAAAAAGCTGCATTCAAAGTTTTATATTTTTCTTTCGCCCAATTTCAATGAACACAATCCAAACGGTATGGTGATTATGGGTTCATCAAATCTTTCAGCCCAAGGTTTGGGCCTGGAAGATGTTGAACACAATTATGAAATGAATGTTCAGCTAAACGATTTTCCGAATGTGGATTTTGCAAATAAGGAATTTGATAAACTTTGGAATCAAAGCACTGAGATACTACCTGTGGATGCTCCTTCAATGATAAAGAAAACATATCTTGAAATTAATCCTACTCCATTTGAATTATTTGTAAAATTTCTTATTCAATTCTTTGGGAAAAATATTGAATACGACCCCGACAGCATCAGCGATATTCCTTTGAACAAATTTAAGAAATTAAGTTATCAAATTGATGCAGTAAATCAAGGGTATGAATTGCTTTTAAAGCATAACGGATTTTTTCTAGCTGATGTGGTCGGAACAGGAAAAACTGTAATGGCAGCGTTGCTTGCAAAAAAATTCATCGTTAACAATGGACCTACAACAAAAATCCTGGTTGTGTATCCACCGTCGGTTGAGAAGAACTGGAAGACAACTTTCAAAGAATTTAGGATCGATGGTAAATGTGATTTTATTGGTAATGGCAGTTTGCAGAAAATTGTTGACGGAGATGTAAATTATGCTGATAAGGAATGCTACGATCTAATCCTTGTGGATGAAGCACACAAATTTAGAAATCATAAGAGCCAGCAATTTGAAAACCTGCAGGTGATTTGTAAATCAGGTAGAGAAAATATTGGTAATGTTGGAGGATATGAAAAAAAAATTGTCCTCATATCAGCAACTCCTTTAAACAATAAACCCGAAGATATTTACTATCTCATCTCACTTTTTCAAGACATCAGAAACAGCAACTTGAATGAAACAAACTTACAGAAATATTTTTATCCTCATACCATTCAATACAAAACCTTAATTCAACAAGATACTTTAGACCTTGGTGCAATACAGGAAATATTTAACGACATCAGAGAGAAAGTTGTAAAAGACATTACCATTCGAAGAACAAGAACTGATTTATTAAAGAATGAACGCTATAGAAAAGATTTAGCGGAGCAGAAAATTACATTTCCAAAAGTTGCGGAGCCTATTGCGAATGAATATGAATTGACAAATGAATTGGCAGACCTATTTGTAGAAACTTCAAATTCAATTATAGATACTAAAAAAATAGATTTTTTTCGCTATCAGGCAATTGCATATTTGACGGATGATGCCAATAATAACTTATATCAAAGTGCACAAACTGTTTCCCGTTCATTGGCTTTCATCATGAGAACCCAGTTAATAAAGCGCCTGGAAAGCAGCTTTTATGCATTCAAAAAATCGCTGGATAAGATCACGACTTCAACTAAGCAGATGATTGAAATGTATGAGAGGGATAGTATTTTTATAGCTCCAGACTTAGATATATCAGACTTGTTGAGTCATGGAAAAACAGATGAAGAAATCGAAATTGAAATTTTAAAAATCGACGATGACAAACCCAAGAACAAAAAGTTCAAACAATCCGATTTTAAAAAAGGGTTTATAGAAGGTTTGAGAAATGATTACCAACATTTACTTTCGCTCAACGAAAGATGGCACGCTGTTGAGGATACTAACGACCCAAAATGGAACGTTTTCATTAAGCTATTGAAAACAGAATACTTCAGCAAAGATAAAAATGAATTAGGCAAGTTGGTGATCTTTACTGAATCTGCTGATACATTAACATACTTGTCTGATCGATTACAAGCTGAAACAAAACACAAAGTATTGAGCATCACTTCTAAAAACAGGAACAAAGAATTTGAAACAATTAGAGAAAACTTTGATGCGAACTTTGAAGGCATCTTCAGAAATGACTTTGACATTATTCTCACAACAGATGTGTTAGCTGAAGGAATAAATTTACATAGATCAAATGTGATTGTAAATTATGATACACCTTGGAATCCTACAAAATTGATCCAACGTCTTGGAAGAATAAACCGTATCGGTGCAGAAGCTAAAATCATTTACAACTACAATTTCTACCCTTCGCAACATGGTGATATGATTATTAACTTAAAAGAACGAAGCGAAGCAAAACTACAAAGCAGCCATACTGCTTATGGTGAAGATAGCAAAATTTATTCCCTCAGAGAGATCATTGAACAGTGGAGTATGTTTGAAGAGAAAGATGAAGAAATTGATGTGAGAACAAAGTGGTTAGAGTGGTTACGTTCGTTTCGCCAACAAAATGAAGATCATTTCAATGCAATTAAAAAAATGCCTTTGAAAGTCCGGTGCGTTAGAAAGACAATTGAAAAAGAAAAAAGTATTGCCTTTGTAAAAAACGGAGACTATAAAAACATTTATCTTCAATCAGAAGGTAAATCGGTAGCAATTCCTTTCGAAAAAGCTGTTAACATTTTTGAAGCAAACAAATCAGAAGTAGGAATTTTACCCATTCCTGATGTACATTACACACAGATCAACGATATTCTGGATCAGTTCACAAGCGATGTAACAACTCCTGAAATGATTGGCGGTGCCGGGGATAAATTAGATATAAGAAGTAACAAAGCATTAAATGATTTGAACAATTGGTTGGCAAACCAAGCCCTTTCTTCACCGGAATCCATTGAAGCAGCTACAAACCTGTTGCCTTTGCTTAAACACGGAACTTATACGAACCTGACAAACGAAGTTTACAAATTAAGAAATGAAAAAAATCCGCTGAAGTTGGAAATGGAATTGATAAAACTTTCGAAAAAATATACTTCCAGAATAAAGCGACCATCCCCGAAAATAATTGAACCTTTACAACCAAAGATTATCATCTCTGAAACTTTTGTTTAGTAAAACGACATTGCAATGACACTGAAATTCGATACTCATTTTAAATAAAATTTAACAAGCATGGAAAAAGATACGATAACAAAACTGAACACAACATTTGAAGAATATGCCTATGAGCAAGATGGTATTGACTATTGGCTTGCTCGTGAACTTCAAAACCTTTTGGGATATGCCGAATGGCGTAATTTTTTAAAAGTAGTTGACAAAGCCAAAGAGAGTTGTAAAACCACAGGTGAAGCGGTTTCCGACCATTTTGTTGACATCAACAAAATGGTCAAAATTGGTTCAGGTGCAGAGAAGTCAGTGGATGATATTATGCTTACCCGCTACGCCTGTTACCTCATTGCCCAAAATGGTGACCCTAAGAAAGAACAAATTGCTTTTGCTCAAAGTTATTTCGCTATTCAAACCCGTAAGCAAGAGTTGTTAGAAGAACGCATCACGCTAAATGAAAGATTACAGGCAAGAGAAAAATTAGCTGCTACCGAAACGGAGCTATCAAAAAATATTTACGAAAGAGGAGTTGACAATAAGGGCTTTGCCAACATTCGAAGCAAAGGCGATTGGGCTTTGTTTGGTGGCTATAACACCGGTGCAATGAAACGCAAATTAGGTATTGCAAAGAACAGACCGTTGGCTGATTTTCTACCTACAATTACAATTACAGCAAAACAACTGGCGACTGAAATTACCAATTTCAATGTGAAGAAAAACGACCTGAAAGGTGAAGGAAGTATTACAAGCGAGCATGTTACAAATAACCATGACGTAAGAGAACTATTAGGCAAAAGTGGCATTAGGCCGGAAGCATTGCCACCCGAAGAGGATATTAAAAAATTAGAACGCATAGTGAAATCTGCCGATAAGGTGATAGCAAAGAAAAAATTGAAAAAGAAAAATGATAAACATTAAAATCCATTAAATACTGATTCAGATAGAATGACAGTAACAGATATAAGAGAAATATTAGAAAGCCCTTATGACAGAAAAGTTTGGAAAAACTTTTTGCAGGAACAGTTTACTAACAATAAACTGAATGCAGAAGACAGAACCATTCCACTTGCAGATAAAACTTTAAGCAAGCAATGTTTGAGTTTGGGTAACTATGAAATTAGCGACTATTCCAAAATCGGAATCTTTGAAGTAGAGTTAAACGAGAAGGTAAATATTTCCCGTAATCGTGTTGCCTTGCGTAATCTCATTAAAGACATTACCGGGCAGGTATCTGGTGCAATGGTAGTGTTTGTGCAAGGCGATAAGTGGAGGTTCAGCTATATCAGCAAACGAAAAGTGAAGAATAACACAACCAATGAAATTGAAGACAAACATACAGCACCTAAACGTTACACTTACTTGTTTGGTAAAAACGAGAAGGCATTAACCGCTGCGATTCGTTTTGACAAACTCATTAAGAAGCAACAACAAAATATTTTTCAGTTACTATCTTTGGATGATTTTGAAGATGCATTCTCTGTAGAAAAATTAAGCAAAGAGTTTTTTCAAAACTATAAATCAACTTACGAAGATTTTGTTCAGTTTCTTACCGGCAAACGCTATGGTAAAAAAGGAAATAAATATGTTGAACAGGTAATCCACGAACCCAATTGGCAACTCACTACCTTATTCAGCAAAGACGAAAAGCAAGCCCGTGATTTTTGCAAACGAATGATGGGTAGAATTGTATTTCTTTATTTCATTCAAAAAAAAGGCTGGCTAGCAGTAGGAAAAGAAAAAGACTGGGGAGAAGGAGATCCTGATTACTTATATGATCTTTTCAAAAAATCAAAAAGCAAACAAGATTTTTATCACGAAGAATTGGTGAACTTGTTTTTCAAAACATTAAACAATCCCGATTCAGAAAAAGCAAGTAACGTATTTCGTTTTCCGTATTTGAATGGTGGTCTTTTTGACAACAGCCACGATAAGAAATATAACAGACTGCAATTGCCCGAAGATGTATTCTCACAAATGTTTGAAACATTCAACAACTACAACTTCACCGTCTATGAAGATGCTCCTGATGAGCACACCGTAGCGGTTGATCCTGAAATGTTAGGACACATTTTTGAAAATTTGTTGGAAGACAATAAAGATAAAGGCGCATTCTACACTCCAAAAGAAATTGTGCATTACATGTGCAAGGAGAGTTTAAAGGCTTATTTGCATTCACACGATGAATTGCACATTTCGGAGAATGAGTTGGCAAAAACCACCATTGAAAAAATTATTCAGCAACAAGAACTCAGCAATGATGAAAAACAATTTGCCGAAAAAAGTGCTTATAAAATAATTGATGCTTTAGAACAGGTCAAAATTTGCGACCCTGCTATTGGTTCGGGTGCATTCCCGATGGGTTTGTTGCAGGAAATATTTAATGCTCAAATATTTTTGCAGGAGTTGAAAGGATTTAAGAAAGGTGTTACAGATGCTGATATTAAGAAACACA